>JGI994J12354_10000582_pt1 | contig 36251 bp, 23 predicted proteins | sample IntmicLarv3ML3BL_FD_12354 | JGI IMG/M metagenome (IMG submission 12354) | reverse complement strand
CGGGCTGCCGGTTTGTCTCTCGCTGCCCGTCAGCCCGCACCGAGTGCGGCAGGCAGAATATCCCGCTGCTTGACATGGGTGACGGCCATTTTGTGGCCTGCACCCTTTACATGAATCGTAAATGAGCATCAACACGCTATGCGCTTTTGTTTCGATAGCTCCAAGACCTGAGGTACAGCCCTAGCGAGGCATTAGCATATCCATGGCAATAACCCAAGTGATGCCCCCAAGAAAGACGAGGGCCCCTACAACAATAAAAAACACCCGCCGGCCAAATAGCTTATAGAATGCGTAGCCGATTACGCCTGTACGCACTCTCGCATAATCCGGACCGACAATCCACTTCCATTTTAAAATAGCGCCTATAAGTATCACCAAACCGCCCATGGCGATGGCCGCACCGAGAAAACCTGGATTCTCATGGATAAAAGCTGTAGTTTTCCCCATTCTTTTACCTCTTTCATGTTACATAGCTTTAATGCAATAACGATGGCGGTATGGTACAACACACAATACCCGCAATGAAGAGAAAAATGGCAAAGCCGACAAGTGCACTTTTTTGGGCCCCATATATCTTTTCTAAAAATAGAAACTGCCTATACATATCAACAGTATGAACAAAAGCACCCAAGACCAGGATTGCAGCGATGGCAATAGCCGCGCGTCCAACCAATGTCATATAATAGATAAATAAACTATTGGATGTCATCTATCAATAACTTCCTTCTGTTTAGATGTTCTCCCTCTGTTCCCATCCGCAAATGGATGGCACCTAAACCCCATCCTTCATCTGCCGTCTATTTCGGGCCTGAACGGCATCGTCTATGATGTGAATGAGTTCCAAGACCGAGCGAAAGTTTATCGTATGCTTTTTCTCCACCCAATATATTGAGCCTTGCCAAGATGAATGATTGCGGAACATTACCTTAATGACAAATGTGGCTACTTTACCACGCACATTACCCGGGCTTGGCGTTTGGATGATGTCCATTTCCTGCGTCTTTTCGCCCCTCCCCCGCTGTCTAAAACTCCGCATAACTGTAGCGCTTTGGGGGGTTTCCAGAAAGTCACAATAACGGTCGGCTTGAATAATGAATTGACAAAGGTCAGAAATGGTAGCCTCTCCCTTTTGATTGGGCGCATAAAACCTGCCATGTGACTTTCCATCAAGGCAAAGAAAAAATGTATTATACATCGCAACTCTCCAAAAATGCAAAGAATGTCCCACGAAGCACCACAGAGCCATTCCGATGCCATTCCATCGACGCCACAGCTGTGCTTGTTTGTGTCGAGCTCCCGAAATAATCCATGAGGATTTGTCCGATATCCGCAGTGGAAACAAAACCCGTGCCAAACCGAGCATCCAAATACCCTGAATCAACACAGTAGGCCATGTAGGACGTTGCCCAAGCCGGGCAACCCTCAACGTCGCGATTGGGGAGCTGACCGGCCTCTACGCCATCGAGACGTGTTAAGATAACTGCGAGCTCATGATAGGTCAATGGTTGTGACAGCTTATAATCATGACGCGCCACACCGTTCAGGATTCCACCCTCTGCCAGCTTATCTGCCGCATTCTGCCACTGCCACAGGCGATCTGTATAGCCCGCCAACAGGTTCAGGCCATCCTCTGTATAATGATGGAACTTAGTCTCGAGCTTATCCACAAGAAAACAGTCTGTCGCACCCTTGGCGGCCGCATTAAATGTAGCATCGAGCATCAGCCACTCATTTTCAATTTTAACAAGGTTCCATGTGTGCGCATTTTCCCTGTCATCAATTTGAAAGCAAGGAATATCCAGCAAATAGCAAAGGCTGCTGACTGCGCTGGCATAACCTGCACAGGTGGCCTTCCCATCCAGAAACGCCCCCACAATGGAATGTGCGCGGCGTTCTTCCTGGGTGCAACCATAATCAACATTGGCAACCATATATTCATTTATCAGCTTTATCTGCTCTCGCGGGTCATCTGTCTTTAAGGCAATATCATCTGCAATCCCTATGGCCGCATCAAGTGCTTGTCCATAGGGGATTTCCTTTGAATAGGGCGATGGGGCGTAAGGGTTGTTGATATCAAGAACTAGGATAATCTCTGACACATTTGTATCCTGTTTCATTCGGACAGATGAAATATTCAAAAATGCCGAGGTCGTAGACCGAATCCCGCTCGTCATACCGACTGCCTGCACAACCTTGCTGAATAGTTCTGACAATCCCGCCTCAAACCGAAAGCGCATCGTCACGCTGGTTGGTGCCGGATTGGCCGCCTTACAGTAGGCCATAACATCTAGGGCATAACTCTGAAGAGATTCCATGGACGGCGTTATCTCGGGACAAGTCATCTCATACTGCCACACACCATTCTTTTCCCGGTATGTACGAAGATTCCAACGCTCCCAACCATAGTTAAAAAGCGGTGGAATATCGGTGGCCATCGCCTGGCCCCCATGACCCAATACGGGTGTCACGATACAGCATAGTAGCAGTGCGGCCGCCATGTGGCGAATCTTTTTCATTTGTACTATCCCTCCCGGTAAACACCGACATGCGGCGGCAATTATCTATTGCTGTGGCCCTGAGAATAGAGCCACAGCAAATAGCATGTGCGAGGTGGCCACCTCGCACATGGGACGCAGCCACAGGGGGAATGAAAGCTGCTATCCATCCAAGTATAAGGTGAGAGTAACCCCATACTTTCTCCAAGCGCTCCGGGGCCGAAGCGCTTGGAGAAAGTGCGGAAAGATGAACGCTCCATAACACGTCTGAAGAACGGAGTTTAGCGGTATAAGTCAAGAAAATACTGCCATGTTTTAGCAAATTGCTTAAAAGCGCACAACATATCAGCCGTGTCGACCGCATGCCAGCGCTCATGAAGCCACGTACATTGCCGGTACCCTCTGCAAAGCCTCTTTGCCAAGAGGCCTTGCAGAGGGCACCGCCCTCTGGGCAACCGAAGTTGCCATGTACTCAATAAGGAAGAAGGTGAAATGTTATCTTGAAACTGCAGTCCAGATCTCGCCGCCCGACTGGGTTCTAGTAAAGTCATGCGATACTGTGGCTTCCATAATCTCATAGTAAGCCCAGCTGCCCTCCACATCGGGGAAGCGATTGATGCTTGTATGGGCATCAACATACGCCTCATCGGCCGAGCGGTTAAGCAACGCATTTGTCACCTTGGCCGCTTCTGCGCGGGTGATGCTCTGCCCGGGACGGAAGGTCCCGTCCGGATAGCCTTTAATCCAACCCTTGGTGGTGGCCGACACGATATACTGATAAGCCCAATGATTGCCGGGGATGTCGCTGAAAATCATCTCGCCGCTGGAGATACTCGTAAAGCGGGAGAGCATGGCCACAAACTCGCTGCGGCTGATGGGGGCGTCAGGACGGAAGGTGCCATCGGGATAGCCGCTGATAACGCCCTTGGCGGCCAGAGCTTTGACAGCCTCGGTGTACCAAGCATCGCCGGGAAGATCGCTGAAGCTCACAGTCTGGCTGTAGGTTTTATCCAGCAGCAGATTATAGAGCATCTGTGCGGTCTCCGCGCGGGTCATGTTTGCATTGGGCCGGAAAGTGCCCTGGGTATCGCCGCGGAGATAAGCGAAGTGATTGTCTGTGTCCAGAGCAACTTCATCTCTCCACTGTGCATAGAGAACGACCGTTTCCGTGACAGTGATTTTGGCGCCAGGCGCATAGCTTGTGCCCTTGCCGTCCTTCTGGGTATTCCACCCCAGGAAGTTCTGGCCAGTGTACTTGATATCTGCGTCCGTAGCATCCAATACGGTATGCTGGCTGCCGGACGTGATGCCCGAAACAGTTTTACCGCCGGTGCCGCCGTTGGCCTCATAGCGGACATCGTACCCACTGCTTGAGCTGCCGCCGCCAGAGCTGCCGCCACCAGAATTACCACCGCCAGAATTACCGCCGCCAGAGGTGCTCAGTGTGATGTCTGCGCCTGTGACATTGGCTGTGGCGACTGTTCTGCTGATGTTATTGTTGCTATAGCCACTGGCACTTGCGGCAATGATATACGTCCCGCTGACAACGCCGCTGATGATGTAGTCGCCTGTCGCATTGGTCAAAACCGTCTGGCCGAAGGCTGTTACAGAGGCACCAGCAATCGCAACACCAGAAGTATTGGTTACCTTACCGGAAATGGTATACACACTGATGGGGGCCAGACCCAGCCGGATATCTGCGCCTGTGACATTTTGACCTTGGCCAATGGTAGTCACCGTAATGCTACCAGAGGTGTAAGTTGTGGCCGATGCAACTGCGTTGTGTGTTGCGCCATCGGGCACATTGTTCACAATATAGTCGCCATTTGCATTCGTGACCGCCGACTGGCCGGCAATTGTGACAGTTGCGCCGGGGATGGGATTGCCCGTGGCCAAATCGGTGACTTGACCCGAAACACTGACAGTATTGCCGCCCAAGGCCGACAGTGCAATATCCGCATTGGTTACATTGCCGCTGCTTACGGTCACATTTAGTGTGTTCGGTGCATACCCGATAGCACTGGCCCCCACAATGTGGTTGCCACTGGGTACATTGTTGAGGATATAATCGCCATTGTTATCGGTTGTGGCTGTCAAGGTGCCTCCGAGAGTAACAGTTGCGCCCACAATCGGGTTACCTGTACCCGAATCGGTCACTTGGCCGGAAACTGTGTAGGTGGCCGGTGCAAGGGGGGTAAGGGCCAAGTTAATGCCAATCACATTGCCGCCATTGACAACGAAGGGTGCGCTGGCTTCCACACTGTACGCCGCACCCGCGTTTGCAGTGATGATATGTGTACCATCGGGCAGAGAGACACTGTAGTTACCGTTGCTGTCGGTGAGGGTGAGAACATTGCCGCCCACCTGAATCTGTGCGCCAGCGATATTGCTGCCGTCATTTGCATTTGTAACCTTGCCCATGACAATATAGACATTACCCGCAAAGGGGTTCAGGGCGATGTCAACACCTGTTTCAGCTGCACCGTTCACTGTGACATTGGCCGTGTTGGCGGTGTAGCCGCTCATGCTGGCTGTGACGGTATAGGTGCCATCGGACAGACTGAGCGTATAATCGCCATTGCTGTCTGTGGTCGTTGATAAACCGCCTGCAATAACCGTTGCGCCGCTGATGGGCAGCGTTGATACTGCATCTGTAACTGTACCGGAAACCGCATAGGTCGCCGCCGGAATCGGCGTAAGCTGAATCACGACGTTAGGCATATTTCCGCCGCTTACATTAACCGTGGTCTGATTGGATACATAGCCCGTAGCATCCGCGGAGATTGTGTGCATCCCGTTGACCACGCCGGGGATGCTGAACATACCGCTGGCATTCGTGGTAGCTACCACTGTGCCGTTAAGCGAAACATCAGCATTGGGGATGGGTGCACTGGTAGCGGCATTGATTACTGTACCGGAGACGGTCCAGCCGCTAAGAACATTAACCGCAACACTGCCGGTATGATTGGTGTTAAGCAGAGTTCCGGACACTGTTGTGTTGCCCACAGCCTTGCCCTCCACCATGCCGGTGGCACTAACCGTGGCAATGCTCGTGCTGGCCGAGGCTAAGTTGGGTACTGCATAGGGCAGTTCCTGGGCGGTGATGGTCTGAACAGCGCTGTTATTGTAGGTAATCTTGCCCTGAATGGCATCCATATCACCGATGGAGAGCGTGAGGGTGGATGGGACAAGCTCAAAGGTCTGAATATCTGTAGTGGGCTGCGCATAGACAAAGACTCGGCCCGTGCCACTGAGGGGCGATGTGCCGCCCGCATAGTTGACCCTGTAGGTCTGCGCGCCGGGCTGTGTGCCTGTGATTTCAACCGTCTGGCTTGCAGCTGTCGAAGCCGCCAAGCTCACGCGCCCACTCAGCGCTGTTGTGGTATTGGCCTGCCATGTGACAACAGCGGCCGGGAGAATGATATTATCGACAACTGTACCAGAGCCATCTGTAACAGTAAGGCGCGCTGCGACATTTGTGGTGCCGCCAAGGGCCACACTGGCCAGCTCGGGGTCAATGCTCAGTTCGCGGGTGAAGCCGGCCTGATAGGGGTTGTCGGTATGGTTGATGATGTACACAACCACACTGTTTGTACCGTCATTCAGTGTCAGTGTATTCACGCTACCCGATGCAGGAACACCGATATCCTGTGTGATGTCGAGCTTTTGGGTTGTTGCGTTAACTGTGTACAGGTTTTCGCCTGCGTTGGCATAGACAGATGTCAACGCGCCCAGCTGGGCAGCGTTAAGGGCTGTGCCAAGACCGGCGTCTGTGATGGTTACAGACTTGGTCTCGCCGGGCCACAACTCAATAATCTGTGGGTTTGCCGTCAAACCATGAACCACAGCATTGCTGACGACTGTAACAGCTAAATCGGCGTTGCCCGCAGGGCAAACTGCTGTGATGTTGGTGTTGCTCGTCACGGCCACATTCCCGCCCGTTACCACCAAGCTCGGGCCTGAGGGATTGGAGGGGATGGTGGCAATGCTGGTATCAGCCGAGGTCAGCGTACCAGAGGCAATCAAATCACTCAAATCCACTGTGGTGACGCGATTCCCCTGGGCATCCAACAGCCAGAGGCTGGCGTTATCCGTATAACCTGCGTTGATGGAGAGCGAGCCGGGATCCCACTCCACACCGGTGGTGCCATTAAAGCTGTCATCCCAGACATAGATAGTGACACTTCGGTTGCTGGCTTGTCCAGAAAGATAGGCGTCCATGGCCGTTCTGCCAACAGTCAGGCCGTCGAGTGTTGTGATATTGCCGCCGGCAAAGTTAGCCACCGCAGTGTTATAGACGCTGGCAGAGATATAATCGGTCAAGTTGGGGAAGGTAATAACATTACCGCCTTGGCTCCTCAGTACATAGGTTACGTTACCGGTGCTCCCTTTCTCAATCCAAAGGACGCCGGGCGTAACATCCAAGTAGGCCCCTACGGGGATAACCAAGATTTTGGCTGTGCCGGTCTTACTGGTGTCGGTATTCAGCGTTGCGGTATAGGTACACTCATTTGTCGCGTTAACGCCGACAACCTGATTCTGAGTGCCCGCAACCAGAGCCGCAGCCGTCCCGGCAATTGAACCGGTGTACATGCTGTGATGGAGCAGATGCCGCTCTGTGGCGTTGGCAGCATTGGTAAACTCAGCATAAACATTGAGAGACTGAGTTGCACCAACTTCCAAAACCAGCGGAGAAGGCACAACGCGAATCGCAGTATAAGTATAACCCGCACTGTGGACAACCACATTGGTCGAGGCGCGATAGGTGGTGCCGGCATCGGTATACTCCACAACCAGCTGATCCATGCCAGTCGTGGTGCCGGTGATTCTTACATTATCACCCGCGCCAGCAGCCATGCTGAACTTGCTGTACTGGGACAGATAGTTCACATTGACGCTGCTATAGGGTAAGATTGTGTCGCCAGCGTTATACTGGCCGTCATCATTGGCGTCCAGATAAGCGAAGTACTCCGCAGGCCCGCCAACGGGGATAAATCCGCCGGTCGCCGAGCTCTCCTGCAGGCGAAGGGTGCCATTGCCGGTGACAGGGGCACCGCCGCTGGCGGCATTCACAGTAGCGCTGCCCGTGACTGAGTTATCCACAACGAGCACAGCATTGAGCGTTGTGCTGCCATCGGATACATAGGTCAAAGTTGCGCTAGAAACCGTCGCAATGCCCGTATTTACAATGGAGGCGTTGACAACCGTAGCCGGAATAACCTGGGTTGTCCCATTGGCAAAGAGCAGCGCGTAGGTAACGGTTTCGGTCTGGCTACTGCTCAGGGCAATGGGATTGGGCGTAATGCGGATGCTGGCACCAGCCAGAGGCTGATTAGTGACCAAAACATTGGCACTGGCCGTATGCGTCTGATAGCTGGCGCTGATGGAGGTATAGCCGCCATTGACACCGTACATATTATAGATATATGGGTCGCTGCCTGAAGGCGTCAGAGTCAGGGTGCTTGCATCCCCCGATGTAAAAGTGTTGCTGTTTGGCAGCTTGGTCAGGGCTCCGGTGCCATTATTGACGCCGACGAGCACCATATCCTCAGTGCCGCCCTTGGTGAGGGCCATACTGGTGATCGGCGTATTGAGGTCACTGGCGCGGGCGATATAAATCCTGTCGATCGTCGCGCTTGTGCCCGTTTGTAGGGTAATCTCCATCTCGTGAGACAAATTGGGCTCGGCAGTGGAGGCAACCTTCACCACAGCAGTACCAAGATTGCTGTTGTGGAAGGTGACATTGCCGGTATTGCTTACGCCACCCACAAGAATACCCTGAGGGTCGCTTACCACTGACCATGTGTAGTCAGTGCGGTTGGTGCTCAAATTGGACTGGCTGAAATCCAACTGTCCAGTTTGGCTAAGCCAATCCATGCTGAACAATGTCACAGCCGACCGGGCCGGGTTTGCGGTTGACGCTGCCACATTATTGGTGCTGTTGCTGATACCCGTCAGACGAAGGTCTTTGTTGACCACTTCAAAGTCCATGGTATAGCGATGACCCTCGGCAAAAGACCCCAAGTTGAGCAGAGTCTGTGTCGCCTGAAGTGCATATGTTCCAGCCATGCGGTAGCCCGGAGGGGCTGTATAGACAACCGAAATGCCAGAACCGGCCACCGAACGCTGCGTGTGCAGGCGGTTGATGGCAAAGGGCGTATTGGCACCGTTGATATCAATGGTGCCACCAGGCTGGGTGGTAGAGCTATCCAGCTTGTTCGTCCCCTGTAGGAAAGCATAGACATCGACAACCGCGCCAAGCGCCAGCTCAACTTCGTATTCGATTTGAGCTACCTGACCCGCTTTAATCTTGTACGAAAGTGCGCGATTGCCATTGTAATAACCATTAAAGTTCAAGCTTTCGAAAATGGGATGATTGTCTGCCGGAACAATGCTTCCCGTAATAAGCACATTGTTAACCCAAACTTTAATGTCCTTAGTAGCATAGGTGAAATCACCAGCAGGAAGATTAAGATAAAGATGCTGAAGTTGATTGTCAGTAATACCGAGCGGACCACTCACAACACCTTGCAGAGCCGACTGAGCCGTGCCAACCGGCGTGGGATTTCCATCATTAACCAATACCACATTGACATTCTGTACGCCTTCAAAGCTCTCGTGGGTACCATTGGAGTTAACATCTCTCCAAACAAAGCCTCCAAGGGTAAAGGATTGACAAAGGCCCAAGAGAACCTCACCGTTGTATCTCATATCATTGGAGATACCGCCCATATAGCCACTGTCTCTGATAATCAACTCAAAGCGTAGTGGTGTTTCGGCTCCAACCCAAGCCGTACCGGGGTTAATGTCAGCGTAGACAGGCGTACCAATCAAATATACCGGAGGGATAGCAGAGTTATCAGCCCCGGGCGCCAGCGCACTCGCCGAATTAGCTGGATCACAAACTTGTAACTCCCAAGCTTGCAAACCACCAGTATCTGCAGCCGCATTGCGCACCCACACTGCACTTCCACCCGATGTCATACTGGACTCTAGGCTGAGGTAAGTAGGGTCGAGGAACATACGAATTGATGCGTCCCTATACGTTGTAACCGCATTAACACCGTTACCATAACGCAAGTTCATGGTAACACGGTCAGCACCATAGCCTTGACCAGGATTCAACTCCTCAAGCTTAAGCTCCGGCATATCAACAGCAAGCCAAGGCGCAGTGCTGGACACCGTTACAGCCTGACCCATGCCATAATCAATACCATACACAAGAGACTGTCCGGGGAGAAGAAGCTCAGGATCATAACGAACAATGTGACCACTATCTGTGCTTAAGCTAGTCCTTGCTGCACTCTCGTTGATATTATAAAAATACCTTGTAGTCAGCAATGAATACCGATCCATGGCAACAAAATCCGCAGACCTGAATGTCACGCCCGGATATGCACGGTCATTCGAGATTTGGGGATAAAAAACCGCAGAAATCTCATCGAAGTCACGATTCACAGCATACAGGTATGCAGGAACCGAGTTTTGGTATGTATTGTTGTCGTTTGTGAACAGCGTAGAATTAACAGGTTCACCATTAGGCATTGGCCACCCCACCCACGGAGATACGCTCGGTGTCGGGAATTTAACAGCCAAGTCACCGGTGGAAAACTTATTGATGCCTTGCCCACGGAATTTTGCTGAGTCACCAGCACCACCAGCGCCAGTGCCTGCCCCCACCTGTGTATCTACACTCCAGGCAAGACCGTAGGCATAGGCCTGTGTAGTGCTGTTGTTTATCGCCTCAACTGTATAGCGGCAAGTATCCACCTTGCCACTGCCAGATTGACGCAAGGACACAATCATCTTAATTGTGACATCTGCGAATTTCGGGGATGGGCCTACTAAAATGAGCGTATCAGGCTTACCATCGGAGACACTCTCACCAGTGTTATTATTAATAAGGTCATCTCTATACATGTTTGTGACGGACGCAAACAATGTATTGCCCGTTTCGTTACTATTCATGTTCTGAACATTCGTAAAGCGTCCAGTATCACTGCGTCCAGTGGGATTATTAAAAATTATGCCGGGGGTCAGCCAAAATGCCGGATCCATTGGATCCACAGCACCACCATTGGCCGCTTGCGCTGCAGCAATAGCCGAATGCATATAGTTCGACTGACCATAATCTAATGTATGGGTTACACCGTGGGTATCAGTATAATCCAATTCAAAAGTGGGAGTCGCCCCCGGATGAACCCGAATCGAAAAAACATCCGATTCAATTAAAGTTGTCGCGACAGCAATAGAAACCTCAACCGCCTTAACTGGCGGTGCGATTTGCGGCATAATACCAAGAAGCAGGCAAAACGCTATGGCAAAAGCCATAATTCTTTTAGGAATACTTCTGTTCTCTATATGATTACTCATACCTCAGAAATACCTCCCTTTCATTTTACTCATTTTGATATGCTGCTATTAAGTTGTGCATTTCTCACATGATAGATATAAACATGCTTATGCCCAAACCACGATGCTTTCCAGGATACGAGGGCCTAAAGCCCCCGTATCCTGGCGCATTCTCAACAAGTTTACTGCCCTACTAAGCCTAGTTAAGGCCTGTCCAGGTCTCCTCGCCCGCCGAGTTCTTGATATAATCATGGCCCACGGTGGCCTCCATGATTTCATAGAAGGCCCAGTGGCTTGTCTTCACATCACTGAAGCGATTCATCTCCATATGAGCATCCACATAAGCTTGGTCTGCCGAGCGGCCAAGCATAACATTGGTCATACGGGCTGCCTCGGCGCGGGTGATGTTCTGGGCGGGACGGAAAGTGCCATCGGTATAGCCGTTTGTCCAGCCCTTAACCGAAGCCGAAAGGATGTAATCATAAGCCCAGTGGCTGGTGGGCACATCGCTGAACTTCATAGCACCGGTAGACAGTGTGCCAAACCGCGCAAGCATGGTGACAAACTCAGCTCTGGTGATGGTGGCGTTGGGACGGAAGGTGCCATCCGCATAACCCTTGATGATACCCTTCGAAGCCAGCGTTACTACAGCTGTGGAATACCATGCATCGGAGTACACATCACTGAAAACCGAATTGTTGCTGTCGATGGTCTGGTCTACCATCAGGTTGTAGAGCATCTGGGCAACTTCGGCACGGGTCATATTGGCATCAGGCATAAACTTGCCGTCGCCCTTGCCATTCATATAGGCAAAGTGATCCACCGTGTTCAAAGAAATATCGGGCGTGGTATCAGCCTTTTTCTGCCACTGGGCGTAAAGCGTCACATCCGCAGTGATGGTCAGCTTTGTGCCTGCGGCATATTCAGTACCAGAGCCATCGGCCTTGGTGTTCCAGTTCAAGAACTCATAGCCTGTCCGGCTGATGTCGGCGGCATTCATGGTCAAAACCACATGCTCGCTGTCCTTGTTCAGATTAGCAACAACTTTGCTGCCCGTGCCGCCGTTCGCGTTGTAGGTAACGCTGAAGGTGGTCGCTCCAGAAGATCCGCCGCCGGGGCCGCCGATACCGCCACCGCCAGTGCTGCCACCGCCGCCGGTCGTAACCGTCACAGTCGCCGTGCCGATCGCAGTAAAGAGACCATCCGTGACCACACAGGTGATGGAAGTGGTGCCGGCTGACACACCCGTAATAACAGGTACCGCCGTTGTGCCGGAAACTGTGGCAACAGCGGGATTGCTGCTGCTCCAGCTGTAGGTTACAGTGCCGCCAAAGTTCGTGGGCGTCGCAGTGAAGCTAGTGGTAGCACCCACTGTGATGCTTCTGGAGGACGGACTGATGCTAACTGACACAGCGGTGGCGCTGACAGTCACCATGGCCGTCGCTGTCGCAGTGTCGGTGCCATCGGTAGCTACACAGGTAATGGTCACTGTGCCAATCGCCAGTCCGGTGACGGTTGCGGTCGCACCAGAGCCCGCGACAGAAACAATGGCCGGGTTGCTGCTGGTCCAGGTATAGGTCACAGTTCCGCCGAAACCCGAGGGCGTCGCGGTCAAGTTGGCTGTGCCGCTGATGGGGAGATTGCTGGTAGCGGGCGCAACCGAAACCGTTGCACTGCCCGATGATATCGGTGTCAGCTGGATGCTGGGCATGGTCACATTCGCACCACTGACAGTAACCGAACCATTGAGTAACGCTATATACCCAGCAGCCGTGGCCGTAACAACATGTGTGCCATTGGCAACACCAGCCGCAGAAAAATGTCCGCTTGCGTTGGTCGTGACAGTATGTCCCCCGATATCGACAGTCGCATTGGCGATACCAAGGCTGGTGACAGCATCTACAACAACACCCGAAACTGTAGCGGTGCTCAAAACAGGGGGTGTCACGTTGACATTCAGCGAAACGCTGCCGCCCTGAAGCGGTGTGAAGGTGACTGTGCTGCTACTCGCGGAGGACCCAATGATGGTCGCGTAGCTGCCGTGATTTATAACAGTAACGACGCCACTGGGTGCCGCAGAAGTCAGGAACGCACTGACAAAGGCGTTTGCGTTAAGGTCAAAGACTTGAACATCAATGGACTGACCCGCCGCCAAGCTGACCGGCCCTGTAATCGTTGCCGAGGTGGCCGGATTACGCAGCTCGTAGCTGTATGTCGGTAAAGGCAGTGTGTCATCAAGAAAGACCATAACCGTGCCAACTGCACCGCTTGTTGTGTGCGTGGCCGCATAAATGGCATACTGGATGCCCGAGCTGGTGGTAAACGCAGTCACGGTACTGCCACTGAGCGTCAGGAAGTTCTCAGAACCGCTTACATAAGCCCACTCACTGGCCAGTACATTCTCATACACAACCTTGGTAATCGCAGTGGTCACGGGATTGATATAGGTCGTCATCCACTGAACTGCGATACTCTCATTGTTGGCGAAAGTGTACCATGTGCTGAGGAATGAGGGCGCAAAGACCACAGCCTCATTAGCCTGCTTGAGATCGACCGTGATTCTGGCAATCTCGGCACCTGTACCATCAAACACCTTGACTATGACGGTGGTATCTGGCACGTTGTTGAGCATCTCAAGACGGCCATTATTGAGCTCGTTGGGATTGAGAAGCGCAGTGCCATCCTCCATCAGCGACACCGTGCCGGCCGGCAAACCACTGATGGCGACGCTCTCGCCATAACAAACCGTTTCCGTCATATTTTGAGCTGTGACAGTGAACGTAACGGAACGAATGCCTTGAGAAACCGTAGGCAGTGTGTCTCCCACTACATTGACGGTGGAAAGGTTGAATGTGTAAGTGCCCACCACACTGGGTACGAATCGCAGATCTCCGGTACCAATAACCGAATAGCCGCAGGCACCAGGGTTAGAGGTGCCGGGGGTGACAATGAGCACATTGGTGCCCGTGTAGCCGACAGCCGGACGCTCGCTGTTCTGGAGGGAGCGTGTGGTTTGGTCACTAAGCTGATAGGCAACCGGGTAGAAAATCGAACCACCAAGCTCGACGGAGTTTGTGCCCGAAGTACCAGGCACAGAGTTGTAATCGGTGCCGATATTAATATCGGTGACAACCGGGCTGGAACTCGTATATACTCCAAAGAGATCGGGAAGCTGCCAAGCTGTACCAAAGCTGTGGTACAGATGGTCGGGGGAAGCCGTCTGACTGATGGAACTCAAAGTGAAAGTAACCGTTTCGGCGGCAGCTTGAGCAATGCTGCTGCCCAACAACTGCACTTTCAGACGAACATACCCAGTGCCATCATTATCTTGGGTAACATTAATATTTGAGCTGCTGACAAAGGAGTATGCACCCGCAGCCCAATCGCTGGCCTTTATATAATTGAGGCCGCGATCTGTGCCGACATCGCCCGTGCTGGTCAGGTTTGTGGGGATGCCATTGGTCGCATATGTCGCCGTTGTATAATAGCTGCTGTCCAGAATTACAGGGTAAACATAGAACGTGAAGGGGGTTGTCATGCCTGTAGTATCCAGCACATGAACATTGGTTGCAGGTGTATTGGTGGTATCTTGGGCGGTAAACGCGACATCATCGCTCACCAGATACACGCGCTCAACCGTAGGAGCCTGGACAGTCAGTTTGATTGCAATGGGCAGGCCGCCTATGCCATTGACTGCCGTTTCCTTGTTGTAGCCGTTGTTGTTATATTGGCCGCTAAAATCGAGGGTAAAGCCACCGCTCTGAAGCATATTGATGGTATAATGCCCGGGAACAACCGCGTTGTTCTGGGTTGCAAAGCCAAACTCAATATGCGTAGGATCCCCGAGCTTAACGTGGGGTTTAATGCGGTTGCTCAGTGTCGCAAGGGCACCCTGAACAGCCCCGCCTGTGGTGTGGGGATGCACCCAATCGCCAGCCGTGGGCGGGGTGCCGCCATTGACAAGCGCACCGTAAGATACCGGGTTCTTGGAGAGCAACGAGCCGTACAGCACACTCAGCTCGGTATCCGAACCGGCTGCAAAGCTTGTCGCCGTAGGTGTCGTCATATTGCCCATCGTGGGATCATAGGTGTTGAAATTATCCATCGGCAGGAAGTATGTTCCGCCTGCGTAGGTGTTTGCCGTATTATTGGTCAAAAGATCAAGGGCGGTGCCATCACTATAGGTAGCCCGCACCCGCAGAACAACCTTATCGCCAACATTGCCAACGATTTCATATTGATTATTCGCTGCGCTATAGAACACGGGGGTGTAGGTATTTGTACCCGCATCGAAGCTTTCAACATCAAGCTCGGTGAGAACCGCTTCAGCAATCTTCATGTTGAACTGAGTGCTGTTGGTAACCGTGCTGTCGGCCAAGGCATGGGCAACACCATTGGAGACAACCGAAACAACGCCGTGAGATGCGCCAGCGTTGAAGGCAATGGGAGTCGCAACGCCCACATCCACCGCAGCCGCACCGGCAACCAAGTCAAAGGCGCGGGTTGTCGCGTTGAAAATCGGCGTCGAGATGCTGCCCGAGCTGCAAACCGGCTCGCTTACGCCAAAAGCCTTCCACTCATTCGTCCCGCCAACACCAGAGTTATACATCTGGTCATTGGAGAACACGGGGACAACCCAAACCGAAGCGGAAAGGCCACGGGGGATTTCTACTACCCCGGCCAGTGCAACAGAGAGGCTGTTGGCGTCATAGATTTGCTTGATCTCGTTGGTCGGGGCAGTGTAGTCAAAGATACCTGCCGGGGTCTCAACATAGTGGGTAAACCGCTCGACCAAAGAGCTGGCCAGCGAGATTGTCAGGCTACCGGTTTTTCCGTTGCCATCGGTCACCCGAATGATGGTCGAAGCGCCCAACTTGGCGTCGTTGAACCCTCCATTACGGGTTGCATTGGCACGAACAATCTGGCCGCCTGCGGTGACATTGGAAAGAACAGTGGTATCGTAGGTGCCCAATGTCAAGGAGCTGAAGACAGGATCAGAAAAATCGACCCACTCAACATTGCCGTTGTCATAAACAGCATACACACGATAATCCTTACCCGAGCCAATAGCCACAGAATCGGCAGTTAACGTATTGGCCCCCGTGGCATCGCGGAACTCATAATGATCCACCGAGCGCGGAATAACATGGATATTGAAATACAGGGTGTTCGGTGTGCCGCCGCTGATTTGGGCGCTGCTGGCGGCCGTGACGGTCTGGTTACCGCTGCCAAGGTTGGCCTGAATCAAAAGGCCCTCAGTGCCGTTGGCCGCAGTATACACTGTTTCTCCTTCAACATCCAGACACGCGTTGAAAGCAGTCCAGCCGCCGCCCGCAAAGGGGCCGCCAACCAGACCGGTGCCACCGGCGTTGCCTTCATACCAATCTACCGAGCCAAAGGGCGAGACAAACCAAGGGTCGTTTCCATTGGTGCTGTACTGGGCAGCAAGGGCAAAATAAGTCGTCTTGCCTTCCAAAACATCAGCAACAATGGGGGCGCTGGGGTTCCAGCCGCCGCCAACATGGGTATAGGTATCCAAGAGTGTCACACCCACACTGGCACTGTTATTGATCAGGCTTTCAATATCTTCAACGTTCAGGTTGGCATATTCACCCGGATCAATCTGGAACAGCCCATAGGCCTGAGGTGTACTCACCTGCACAGCGTAATCCACCGTGGTGGAGATGCCCATGGAAGGGGCCGCCACGGTGAAAGTGCCGGTGAGAGAACCGCTGCTATTCGCCACGGCCGAAACACGCACAGCCGCATTACCGCCTACAGAAATCATCGTCCCCTGTACACCATGGGTGCCGTTGTCGGTCAACGTCAGCACCGGACAGTAGACATCGCTGATTGGGGTTGCGCCATCATAGAGCAAGTAAACCGTGCTGGCCGTATAGGTCGACAGGTTCGCAAGGGTGGTGGACGCAATGGAAGTTCCACCCAAGATGAACACGGTATCGCCGGATGTAACCGGAACAGGTGCGCCAGCCGCCGGATTCACTTCTTCAAGGCTGAGCCCGGTGAGCGTTGCAAGCGACTGCACCGTCAGGCCACTGTTGACCGTCTTGCCAGAAGCCGCGTCCGTAACCGCGATATTATAGGATCCGGCAGGCTCGCTTGCGTCAATGACCACCGTAATGACAACATTGTTCCCGGAAAGGGCCGTGGTGGCCGTTGTCGCACCACTGGTTGTCATCACAATATTGATATCAGACAAAACGAGGGCCTCGGGTACGCCATGCTCATCAAGCTTAGACACCGTATAAGTATAGGTACCACCCTGATGGAGAGCGCCGGAGGGGCCAACCATTGACAAAGTTGTATCCAAAATATTGAGCACAAAAGAAACTACCTCAATATGCGCGCTATTTTGGAAGGCGAACTCCAGCGTCAAGATGTGGGAACCCGAAGTCTGGGTGGCCAAATCAGATGCTGCAATTCTGCCGAAAGTGCCCGCGGACGTAACCGTCACAGGCACGTTGTCGATTTTGGCAACGGGAAGACCCGTAGCCAATAGGTCTGCAATCACAGTTCCATCACTGACATCTATAGTCAAACCCGCCACCAATGTATCCAAGTCGATATCATTAGCCAGCGGAATGCTGTAGTTGATGGGAGCTGCGGCCTGAAGATGGCGGCTATTCGATTTGAATGTGCCGCTATCCATCACCTGAATGCCAGTGGATGTGGTATCCACAACATCCGTGATGTTGGTATTTCTTACGTCAATCAGCGCCAAATTGGGATAATCTGCCTTAAGATCATCCAAATCCAACGTGCCAATAACCGAAGGGTTACCGCTGATATCTATGGTAAACACATTGCTTGACGGCGTAGTGCCAACTACCGTCGAAACCGCAGCATCGACGGTCGGGTTTGCGCCTGCAGCCAAAACGAGCGTAGGCAGCAAGCTGAATACCATAGCGACTGCTAAAATGCAGCTTGCTATTTGTCTTACAGTTCTTTTCACAGATAATTGCCTCCTATCCTTTTCTGCCATACATTTTATGTGCATCAAAACTGGTGCGACGGTACATATCCCAGCCTCTCCACCAAAATCTCCCCCTCCTTTTTCCGCCCACGTACCTGACAGGTTTCAATAGATGCCATCGCTTTATGCCCCGACAATGGCCTCTCCCATCCGCATGCGTTCAGCGGCACTCTCTATCCTTAATTGAAATTGGATTCCGATTTGTCCGTGCTATTTTTGCGGCCCATATCAAGCTGCGATATCTGTACCCCTTTGAAGCCGCTTGAGCTTTCAGCAGGGCCGCTTGCTCCCGGGCCGTTTTTTCCACAACAGCTGCCGCTTGCAAATGTATGATGTCGTCATGTAAGCATTTAATGATGTCCTCCCTAGTTTCAAGCAAAAGCTCGTACTTTGTCGTGGCATCAGATAGACTCACAGCACTTTTAGCCAACTCACTTTGTAGCAGCGCCTTCTGCTTATCTCTCTCATCAAGCATTTTCCGCAATTGTGCAGCACCCGCTTCAAGCCGTTCACTGCGTTGCTTTGCGCTATCGGCCTCTAAGACCGAAAATTCGGCCTGCTGTATGGCTTCAGAAAGTTCATCCCGCAGCATGGTCACTTCATCAACCATTTTGCTATAACTCGCCATGACACTCACATGTTCATCCTGAAGCTCGCTGTAAGCATTACGCAAAAACGCAACATACCTTTCAGTCTCTTCTAAAGGGAAGCCCCTTTTTCCGAACAAGGTAACAGGCTCAATCGGGAGTTTAACCTTTGTCTGCGTAGCAGTAAGACCCAATGTATAATCAAGAGCTGCCTCTTTGGTGACACTGGCACTCATACTGTTATCTCCTTAGTTCGCAGATGATCCATCATAAGGGCGGCATCGCCGCAAAACCGCATATCGCAACAAAGTGCACCTGACTTCGCAGATGCCTCAATCAGGGTGCAGACTGGTTCAGTACATAATATGTATTATGTGATGCTATACACAATCAGTTAATTTTTATCGGCAAATAAAGAATCATTGCGCCAGTTACAACTCGCATTATAATACATATAACGACAGAAATCAATCAAAAAAACGTGAAAATACAAATTTCTTTCATTGTAATACGCGCAGGCAAAAAGGATTAGACCCTTTCGGTCACTTTTTTGCGTACAAAACACTCAAGGATATCCTCTCCTTGAGTGTTTTTTTGTTGGGCCGCGGCCAGAAGGTGTGGCGGGCCGATTTTGGCATCACATAATACATATTATGTGGTGCTTGTTGTTTTTTTACATGAGCAATGGCATTTTTTGAAGCAGCTTGATATGCTCTGATCCACATTCAACCGTGTAAACTCTTGTGGTGTTTATACTGCTATGCCCCAAAATATCAGCCAGCCTTAACAAATCCTTTTCCAGCGCATAAAACGTCCGAGCAAAGAGATGCCGAAGGTTATGGGGAAACACTTTTTGCGGGGCAACACCCGCTTCAGCGCACAGCGCTTTCATATCGGCCCATATTGCATGCCTATTGAGGGGATTCCCGTTCCGAGACAAAAAAACAGCACCCGACGTTAATTTCTGCTGCTTGACATACTTGAGCAATCTCGATTGCAGCTTAGGGGAAAGAAAGACTGTCCGCCGCTTCCCTTTACCCAAAACCATGGCCCGACCCACGTTTATTGCCTCTACCGTGATATATTGAAGCTCTGAAACGCGAATGCCCGTTGAACAAATTGTCTGCATCACAAGATTGAGCCGATTGTTTTTGTGCTGCACGGCTGCATGTAACAATCGACTATATTCTTCTCGGCTTAATTCCTTCTCAGGCTCAGCATATATGGCCCTTTGTATCTTTATAGCCTTTACCTTGAGTTCCACCCAGCCACAAAAGCTAAAAAAGGAGTTTAAGGCAGCCACCATTGAGTTCGTGCTAGCATCCTTATACCGGGTTGTAAGGCTCCGCTTATACTCAATAACATCCTGTTTGGTTATTTCGCCATCTCCCGAAAACATCTGAAAGGCGCGAATGTCTCGCAGGTACTTATCAACAGTTAACCTGCTACGCTCTTCTTCTATCAGATGTTGTTTAAACAATTCTATCTGGTTTTTAGTTATTCTAAATCTCTCCATATGGGTCGCCGTCTCTCCTTTCTCGCATTACATCATTATTCCACGCTTTCACTCACATATGTCTCGCGAATAATCATTATAGCTATACCATAGCTATACTTTGTCTTTTTTTCGATGTCTTTTAGCACGCACAGTGCCTATGGGATAAATTTGTTTGGTTTCATTTTGGCCATCGCATTTTCTTATCTCAATGCCAAACCTAAAAACGCCTTATTTATGTAACCGCATATATCAATATTAGCAAGCTGGAATTACAAAAAAGTTATATATTACCAGATTTAATTCACTAAATAAATTAAATTTACTTAATGAATAATGCCAAGACATAGGATTATCGGCCAAATCGTTCTGTTCTAGTCTAAATTCTAAAACAAAATCACAGAATAAAAGAACTCCAGAATGATATTATCTTTCTGGAGTTCTCTCTATTTTATTCTTGCGTCAATTGTTGGCATGGAGCCCCCGCCAGCACTTCTTAGCCTCATTTTTCCTGATTCAGGCAAACAAAAAGCTCGTCCATCTTGCTCATTTCGGTGCGGGCCGTGGGGGCGACAATGTGAGCGTAGGTGTTCAAGGTCAGCGAGGCAGCGGTATGGCCCAAAATCTCTTGGCGTGCTTTGATGGAGCCCCTCTGTGGCACAGCCATCAGGGCGGCGGGCGGCCGCATACAGCAGAATGTCCGCTCAAAGCACCGCTCATCATAGCAAAAAGATACCCTGATCGCGGCAGTCGCGCGTCATTTCCCGGGGCCAAACCGAGGCCTGAACCTCGCCGATGTGGGCTTTTTTCAGCAAGAACATACACAGACGTGATTGCCCGATGCCGCCGCCCATGGTCTGGGGCAGACGGCCCTCCAACAGCGCCCGATGGAAGGGCAGCGCGGCACGGTCGGTGCTGCCGGCGGCCTCCAGCTGCGCCCGCAGGGTGGACGCGTCCACCCGGATGCCCATGGAGGAGAGCTCCATAGCGCACTGGAGAGGCTGATGCCACACTAGTATGTCGCCATTGAGGGCCCAGTCATCGTAGTCGGGGGCCCGGCCATCGTGGGGCTGGCCGCTTTTGAGCGGTGCGCCGATGCCCTGGATGAACACAGCCCCGGCCTCTCGGCAAATGGCGTTCTCTCGTTCTTTGGAGGTCAGGCCGGGCCAGCGATCCTCCAGCTGCTGGGCGGTAACCACGGTAATCTCGTGGGGTAGGTCGTGGCTGATGGGCGGCCAGTAGACCGCCACCCAGGCGGCCGCCGCCTTGAGGGCGCCGTAGATGCGACGCACCGTAGCGTGAAGCATGGCCTCGGTGCGCTCGCCCTCGCTGATGACAGCCTCCCAGTCCCACTGATCCACATAGACAGAGTGCAGATTGTCCAGCTTTTCATCCCGCCGGATGGCGTTCATGTCGGTAAACATACCCTCCCCTTGGGGGAAGCCGTACTCGCCCAGGGCCTGGCGCTTCCACTTGGCAAGGCTTTGGACGATTTGCACCTCGTCCCCGGTGTCGGGGATGTCGAAGCCCACCGGGCGCTCGACACCGCTGAGATTGTCGTTGAGGCCGCTGGCGGCGGCCACAAAGAGCGGTGCCGAGATGCGCTGAAGGTTAAGGGCGGCGGCCAGATTGTTCTGAAAAACCTCCCGCAGTTCTTTGATGGCCCGCTGAGTCTGGCGCACATCCAGCGAAGGCCGATAATCCTGGGGCAACATGAGCTTTCCGCCCTCCATAGCAAGTCCTCCTTAAAAAATAATAGACAAACTATACGCCTTCTGCGCATGAAATGCAAGCGGATAAAGGGATTTCCCTGTGTATTGTCGCAGTAGATATTATGAACCCGCGCGGCGCCTCAGCGCGGCTCGTCGGATTTTTCCGCTGATGGTCTTGGGCAGTGCGTCCACAAACTCCACCACACGGGGGTATTTATAGGGGGCTGTTCCGGCCTTGGCATAGGCTTGGATCTCCCGAGCCAGGACATCATTAGGGGCATAGCCGCGGGCCAGCACGACGGTGGCCTTGACCACCTGGCCTCGCACCGGGTCGGGCACTCCGGTCACAGCACATTCGGCCACGGCGGGGTGCTCCATGAGGACACTCTCTACCTCAAAGGGCCCGATGCGGTAGCCCGACGATTTGATGACATCGTCGGCCCGGCCGACATACCAAAAGTACCCGTCGCTGTCCCGCCAAGCCAAGTCGCCGGTATGGTACAGACCATCGCGCCAAACCTGATGGGTGCGTTCCGCATCCTGATAATAGCCCTTAAACAGCCCCACGGGCGGCTGCTCTCCGGTACGGATGACAATCTCTCCCACCTCCATAGCCCGGGCGCTCTGCCCCGCCTCGGTGACGATGTCAACATCGTACTGAGGCGTGGGCTTGCCCATACTGCCCAGGCGAGGTTCGGTACCCCGTAGGCTGGCGATGCACACCGTGGTCTCGGTCTGGCCAAAGCCCTCCATGAGCCTCAAGCCGGTGGCCCGGTAAAACTGTGTGAACACCTCGGGGTTCAGGGCCTCCCCGGCGATGGTGGCGTGGCGCAGCGCCGACAGATCATACCCCGCCAAGTCCTCTTGCACCAGCATCCGGTAGACGGTGGGCGGTGCGCAAAAGGTGGTGATGCGGTATTTTTCCATAATCTCCAGGAGCCTCCCCGCATCAAAGCGGTCAAAATCGTAGACGAACACCCCGGCCTCGCACAGCCATTGGCCGTAAAGCTTGCCCCAGACAGCCTTACCCCAGCCGGTCTCGGCCACGGCAAAGTGCAGGCCCTCGGGGTCCACATCGTGCCACCACCGGGCGGTTACCACATGGCCCAGGGGATAGGCAAAACTGTGGACTGTGATTTTCGGCGGCCCCGAGGTGCCAGAGGTAAAGTACATCAGTGCCGTGTCGTTGCAATAGACGGCGTTTTCCCCCCACGGGCGGAAGAAGACATGGGAGCTTCTGCCCACCCCGGGGTCAAAGTTGTTCCACCCAGGGCGCGTACCGCCGCACAGGCACTTCACGCGCACCGTGGGGCACTGGTGCAGGGCAGCCTCCACCATGGCGGCAGCCTCACCCCGGGCGGTGCATACCACCGCCTTGACCCCGGCAGCCTTGAAGCGGTAGGCAAAGTCCTTGGCCTTGAGCTGGTCGGTAACCGGCAGGGCCACGGCCCCCAACTTGTGCAGCGCCATGAGGGTGTACCAGAACTGATAGTGCCGCCGCAGCACCAGCATGACCACATCGCCCCTGCCAATCCCCAAGCTGTGCAAATAGTTGGCCGTCTGGCTCGAAAGCCGCTTCATGTCGCCAAAAGTGAAGGTGCGCTCGGCCCCATCGGCCCCCACCCAAAGCATAGCCCGGCGGTCGGGCTTTTTGCTGCCCAGAGCGTCTACCACATCAAAGGCAAAATTAAACTCCGGTGTGGGGTGGATATCCAAGCCTCCGAGCCGACCGGCGTCATCCTCCCGGGCATCGATATAATTTTCGTAGATATATTTCATTATCATGCATCTCCAGTTTATTTTTGTGGTTGATCTTATGGCCTAAGGCGTCCGCAAGACGCCCGATAATAGCTTGATTCATGCCGTTAACCTCCAAAAAAATCACTAAAACATAAAAAAGGCCCTCGTCTCTGTCAAGAGACGAAGGCCTTATGTATCTCCTCCGCGGTACCACTCTTATTGCCGCATAGGCGGCCGCTCTGCCCCATCTATCAATGGGTTCCCCATTAACGGGGGGATTCCGGCACGGCTTAATCGGGCTTGGCCCTTTCGGTCGGCAGCTCAGGGGTGATTCAGCTTTGTCGGCGCACATTGCCTCGCACCAACCGGCAACTCTCTGAAATGCACATTGACAGGCTATGTCCCCATCGACGCTTTTACATGATTGATTGTTGAGCATATTTATAACACAGAGGCAAACACTCTGTCAAGAACTTTTTACAATTTTTATCAAGTGCAAGGCGGTAGCGCTCATAGGCAGCCGAACTGCCCTAGCCACCCATCGTCATGACCAGCACGGCCTTTTGGGCGTGGAGGCGGTTTTCGGCCTCCTGAAAAATCTCATCAGCGTGGGCTTCCAGCACCTGCGTGGTGATTTCCTCCTCCCGATGGGCCGGCAGGCAGTGGAGCGCCATACTATCCGTCCCGGTCACCGCCATGAGGGCATCATTGACCTGATAGCCCCTAAAAGCCGCCATGCGTTCGGCCTGCTCACCCTCCTGACCCATGGAAGCATGCACATCGGTGAAGACCACATCGGCCCCGCAGGCGGCCACCAGCGGATCGCGTTCAAGACAGAAGGCGTCATCGAACTGTTCGGCATAGGCCAGCACATCGGGGTGGGGATCGTAGCCCTCCGGGCAGGCCATGGTGAAACGCATGCCCACCTTGAGGCACCCCACGATGAGGGAGTTGGCCATGTTGTGGCCATCTCCGATAAAACAGGCCTTGAGGCCATCCAGCTTACCTTTGAGCTCCCGCACAGTCATCAAGTCGGCCAGCACCTGGCAGGGATGGGCGAAGTCGGTCAGGCCGTTGATAACCGGGATGCTGCCATACCGGGCGAAATCCTCCACCTCGGCCTGGGCATAGGTGCGGATCATCAAGCCGTCCAGATAGCGGGAGAGCACTCTGGCCGTGTCCTGCACCGGCTCTCCCCGGCCAATTTGCAGGTCGTTGGCGCTCAGGAAGAGGGGCGTACCCCCCAACTGGGTCATACCCACCTCGAATGACACCCGTGTGCGGGTGGATGCCTTTTGGAAGATGAGCCCCAGCGTCTTTCCGGCCAAGGGCCGATAGGGAGTGCCCTGCTTCTGCCAATATTTCAGGGTGTCGGCCAGATCGAGGATGGCCAGAATGTCCTCGCCGGACAAATCCATAATCTTGAGCAGGTGATCGAGCTTTTTTACCTTTGTCACGGTTTATTCTCCTTGCGTCGTGATAGACTGTCCCAGCTGTTGCCGAAGGGCTTCAATCTGGGCACTGACGGCCTCGGGGGCCGGGCCACAGGGCAAGCAGCGGCGATGGACACAGGCACTGAGGTTGACCGCGTCAAAAACATCGCAGTCAAAGAGCGGGTCGGCCTGGCGGTATTTGTCCAGAGAGAGACAGCTGAGTGTCAGGCCGGTTTCGATGCAGTGGGCCACCAGTTGGCCCACTGCCCGGTAGGCATCCCGAAAGGGACGGCCCTTGCCCACCAAATAGTCGGCGCAGTCGGTGGCGTTAATAAAGCCCTCTCCCGCCGCTTTCCACATACGCTCTGGATAAAAGGTAGCGGTGGTCAGCATACCGGGCACCACATCCAGGCACAGCCGGGCGGTGTCTACCGTGTCGAAGATGGCCTCCTTGTCCTCCTGCATATCCTTGTTGTAGGCCAGCGGCATGCCCTTCATCATGGCTAAAAGGGTGGTCAGGCTGCCATAGACTCGGGCCGCCTTGCCCCGCAGCAGCTCGGCGATGTCGGGATTCTTCTTTTGAGGCATGATGCTGGAGCCGGTGGAAAATGTGTCGCTGAGCGTCATAAAGCCAAACTCGATGCTACACCAGAGGGTGACCTCCTCGGCCAGCCGGGACAGGTGCATCATCATGGCGGAAAGGTCGAAGGCCAGCTCGAGCACAAAGTCACGGTCACTGACAGCGTCCAGGGAGTTGAGGGAATAACGCTCCATACCCAATAGCTGGGCGGTGCGACCCATATCCAGGGGGTAGGTGGTGCCGGCCAGGGCACCGGCCCCCAGAGGCGAGACCGCGGTGCGGGCGCGTGTCTGGGTCAGGCGGTCGAGGTCACGACTCAGCATGTGGGCATAGGCCGCCAGGCAGTGGGCCAGGGTGACCGGCTGGGCCCGCTGAAGGTGGGTATATCCGGGCATGACGGTATTCAGGTGCTGTTGGGCCACGGTCAGCAGCGCATCGATAGCGGCCCTCAACCCATCCGAGATGGCATCTATTTCGGCCATGAGGTAGAGGCGCAGATCCAGGGCCACTTGGTCGTTGCGGCTGCGGCCGGTGTGCAGTCGCTTGCCGGTGTCACCGATACGGGCGGTCAGCTCGGCCTCAATAAAGGTGTGGATGTCCTCAGCCTCAAGGTCGAACTCAAGCTTCCCACTGTCCAAATCCTCGTAGATTCCCCGGAGGCCGGCCACGATTTTGGCGCTCTCGCACGAGTCGATGATACCCTGCTCGCCCAGCATGGTAGCATGGGCGATGGAGCCCCCGATATCCTGCCGCCACATACGCTGGTCAAAGCCGATGGAGTTGTTGAGCCTGCTCAGAGTTTCGTCCAGGCCGCCTGATAGCCGTCCGGCCCACAGCTTCATGCCTCCACCACCTTTTGCGTTTGCCCCAGCAAGGCCTTGATGCGGACGGGCAGGCCATAGAGGCGGATGAAGCCCTTTGAGTCGTATTGGTCATACACGTCATCCTGGCCAAAGGTGGCAATTTCTTCGCTGTAAAGCGAGAAGGGCGAGCGCATACCCGCCGGGATCATATTGCCCTTGTAGAGCATGAGAGACACATCCCCGGTAACCGTCTGCTGGGTGCTGTCAACAAAGGCGCTGAGGGCCTCGCGCAGAGGGGTGTGCCACTGGCCGTTATAGACCAGGTCGGCAAACTCCAGTGCCATTTTTTGCTTGTAGTGCTGGGTGGCCTTATCCAGACACAGCTGCTCCAGCAACTCATGAGCCTTGTATAGGATGGCGCCGCCCGGGGTCTCGTAGACGCCGCGGCTCTTCATGCCTACCAGACGGTTTTCCACCATGTCCAAGAGGCCGACGCCGTGCTTGCCGCCCAGCGCGTTGAGCGCTTCCACAAGCGCTACCGGGCTCATTTTGACGCCATCAAGCGCCGTGGGTACCCCTGCCTCAAAAGAGAGTGTCACCTTCTCGGGCTGGTCGGGGGCCTGCATGGGGGAGACACCCATTTCCAACAGGGCTTCGTACCGGGGCATATTGGCCGGGTCCTCCAAATCGAGGCCCTCGTGGGAGAGATGCCAGAGATTTTTATCCTTGGAGTAACTGGTCTCTCGAGTTACATTGAGGGGGATGCCCCGTGCGGCGGCATAGTCAATTTCGTCATCCCGGCTCTTGAGCTCCCAGGTGCGCCACGGGGCGATGATGTCCATCTTGGGGGCATAGGCGGCGATGGAAAGCTCAAAGCGCACCTGATCGTTCCCCTTGCCGGTGCAGCCGTGGGCGATGGCATCAGCCCCCTCGGCCAAGGCAATCTCGGCAATGCGTTTGGCGATGATGGGGCGGGCGAAGGCCGTGCCCAGTAGATATTGATTCTCGTAGACCGCTCCGGCCTTGAGCGTGGGGAAGATATAGTCGCTGACAAACTCGGCCGTCAAGTCCTCAACATACAGTTTGGAGGCGCCGGTGGCCAGGGCCTTGGCCTCGAGGCCCTCCAGCTCGGCCCCCTGGCCCACATCGGCAGCCACAGCAATAACCTGACAGCCCGGGTAGTTCTCCTTGAGCCAAGGGATGATGACCGAGGTGTCCAGGCCTCCCGAATAAGCCAGTACGATTTTTTTATAAGGTTTCATGACAACCATTCCCTTCGGTATAAATATTGTAAATTATTTATAATTATACACGCTTCACTTCCGATGTCAACACGGAAAAATGATTTTGGAGCATTCACCATATATGCTTTCTAAGAGTTGGTTGTTCTTGTTGGCTTTGCATAAACATTCTTTTTTATGAATTTATATTCACAAAGAGGAAGAAACCCATGACAACGCCCACCGTATTCATCGGAGCGGCCATGGCCGCTCCGGGCTATTGTCAGGACTGTCTGCGTCTCCCCCTGACGCCTATGGAGGCAGGGCATGATTAATCTACCCCGGGAGTTTCTCACCGTGATTACAGCGCGAAGCGCAAACAAAAAGAGCCTTGTAGCTTTACCTACAAGGCTCTTGTATCTCATCCTCATATAAGCCCGCAACCCTGCCTCACTCCCCCGCCGGGAGGGCGAAGAGGTCGATGAGAATGGTCCGGGTCTCGCTCTCGTAGCCGACACCGAAGCCGAACAGGTCACCGATATCCCGCAGGCGGAAATAGGTGGCGCCGTTGATGGCATAGGCCGGCAGAAAGAGCTTCCCGCCGTCCAGCTCCACCTGAACGACAGGCAGCGTGGCCGCGGCCGTGGCGATGGTGGCGCGGCCTGCAAGCTCGCCGCCCACAAAGCTATAGGGCTTGCCCCGGGTCAGGGTGACCGTGCTGCTGCTTTCCTCCCACCCGAGCTCGACGGGGTAGCCCATGCCGCTCAGCATGGCGGCGGCGTCCCGCAGCTTGATATAGTTGGCCCCTTCAATGCTATAGAGCGTCGCGTCCAGCCCGAACACGCGGTTGACCCGGATACGCCCCGTGAAGGCGGTGGCCGTGCGCGCCTGCTCCTCAATATAGCGGTCGATGGCCGCTTCGCTATAGTCCTGAATGGCATGGTCGGCAGCGAAGAAGGCCGGCGTGATGTCGAAATACTTGTGGCGATAGAGGCCCTCCGACTTGGTGACTTTCCCGTGCTCCCACTCGTTATTGCTGTCCCAGGTGGTGTCCATGATGATCCAGCGGCCGTCCACATAGGCCTCGTTCCACGCGTGGTTGGTGGTAGTGGCGTTGGGGTCGAAGCTCCGGGGCCAGCTGCTTGTCGAGAGGCCGAGAGAAAAACCGCTGATCCGCTTGGCCGGGATGCCCGCCGCCCGCAGCAGGGCTGCCGTCAGGTTGGCATAGCCGGCACACACCCCGTGCTTGCGGTTCAGTGTCGCCAAGGCTGAGACGTCCTCATAGGAAATACGGTCGTAGTAGTCATCGTAGTCGTAGTAGATGTTGTCACTCACCCAGTCGTGGATGGCCAGGGCTTTCTCATAATTCCCGGTGAGGCCGGCCACGATTTGCCCGGCCAGGGCGACGATGGCCGGATCCTTGCTCTGGATGCTGTAGGACGGCTCCAGATAGTAAGCCAGAGCGGCCAAATCGGCCCGCTTGCCGGCCATGACCTTCTCGTTGTGGTCGGCCCATTGAGGCATCAGGAAGGCGCCGCCGCGGCTTGTCCACTCGAGCTGGACGCTTTCGCCATAGATCATGGCCCAAAATGTTGCGTTATACCGCTCGGGTCCATGGTAGAGCTCAAGATAATAAGTGCCCGCGCTGACGTTGCTGATTTGGAAGGTGACCGTGTTGCTGCTGCTGCGACTGACGAATTGCTCGAAAACCCGCGTACCATTGCTGTTCACCAGCCGCAGCCAGATGACGCGGTGGTCCGCACCGTCCGGGACATTCTCCACCGTGAGGCTCTGGCCTGAAAGGGCCATGACGGTGAGGGCTTTGTCCGAGTAATTGAGCTCATACCGGGTCGTGCCGGTGGCTGCCATGGCGGGCAGATAGGAAGCCATGAGCGCCACGGCCAGCAGCAACGCCGGCAACGCGCGGGCGAGTGTCTTTTTCATGCGGGTGTCCTCCGACATTCTGTTGGTATCATCATTATAGAGCGAAACCTGACATTTTTCAATAGCTTGCTGCGCGTTACATCGCTGAGCGTGTTTGCAATCCATCCGTATAAAGCAATCCGCAACGCGGCACCGTGGCAGCTGTCATTATGCATTTTATCTTGCTTATTCGGCAGTTTACTCTGTATAATGATACATATACGACATTCGGCGAGAATCTGTTTCATCGCACAGCAAAATTCTCAGGGAGGGAGATATAGGCGCATAGCATTGCTAAGTGCTTATGCAAGACTGACATGAATATCATCCGTAGGGCGCGTGGCAGTGAGATTCCCAAGCGGGCGCAGCGCGTGCTGCTTTGTGCTTGCGGCCAAACCGAGGCAGAGAGAGACACATTGATTGCCGATTTGCTACCCACGGATGCGGGCACCGACTGTGTGGTGTCGTATTTCGGGGCGGATGCTCCCCCGGATGAGCCGTTTATGCGGGACGAGCTTGGCGAGACCCATGTGTTGGCTTTGGCTGTAACCCGCACCCTGCTGGAGCAAATTGCCAACGGCGATTGGCCGCCCGAATACAGGCTTGCCCGGGATTTGCGCCTTCCGGTGCTGCCCATTTTGAGCGCTGGGGCGCTGCTCCCTCAATTTACTCAGCTGGCCGGGGCGATACACGGCATCGCCCTGGACGATATGGATTACCGCGCCAAGCTTCACGAACAACTGGGTGCATTGCTGGCGTCGGAAGCGCTCGCCCAGCAGATTGTGGCGCACGCCTTTACAGCAGAGATATTTTTGAGCTATCGCAAGATGGACATCAGGCAGGCCAAGCGGTTTATGAAAGCCTTCCACGACATTGAGGGCTTTCAGGCCGTTTCGGTGTGGTACGACAGCTTTCTGACAGCCGGGCGCAACTTCGACTATGAAATCGAGCAATCCATTGTCAAAAGCGATGCCTTCGTGCTGCTGGTCACACCCAATCTGGCCACAAACGGTAACTATGTTCAGACGACCGAGTATCCCTTTGCCTGGGCGAATCAGAAGGTCATCATCCCCATTGAAGCCGTTGAGACCGAGGCCGAGGGCTTCGCCCTGCTGTACCCCGGTGCCGGGACGGCGATCCCCTTGGACGACGCCGAGGCCACCCGGGCCGTTTTCATCGAGAAGCTGGGCGCGGCAGTCTGCAGCGGGCACATGGACGGCCAGCGGGCCTATCTGCTGGGTATGGCCTACTTGAAGGGCCTGGGGGTTGAAAAGGACTTTGACCGGGCTGTTTCTCTGCTGGCCACAGCCGCCGAAGGCGGCTGTGGCTGGGGCCATGAGGCCGCAACGGCCCTGGCGGAGATTTACATGGGCGGCGTGCAGATGACTATCAACTACGACGAGGCCTTGCGGTGGCGCACACGGGATGTGAGCCTGTGCGAGGCGTTATATGGGGGCAAGGATGAGAGAACCATGGCAGCGTACGACGACCTCGGCCGGGTGTATCACAGCCGCGGTGAGTACAACACAGCGCTGGAATGGTGCAGAAAGGCCTTTGGCCATACGAGAAAAAATCTATGGCACAAACCATCCGACTACGGCGATATCCTATAGCAACATCAGCATACTTTTTTTAGGCATGAAAAGGTTTGACCTTGCCTTGCCGTGGCTTCATAAGACGCTGGATGTCTGGGAAATACAGTATGGCCCCGAGCACCCCAATACAATGATCGTGTGCGGGCACATTTCCAGCGCATATTGCAGTCTGAACGCGTATGAAAAGGCGCTGGAATATTCCAGCAGGGTAGCCGCCGCAACTGAAAAAGCATACGGCCCGGAGCATGCCGATACACTGCGTGCAACCGCGCTTATAGCGAAGATTAAAGCGCTCCTCGAGCAGCCCTAGCCCGCCATCACGCGCAATACTGTCCATTGACGCCAGGGCCGGAACGTTGTAAACTATAATGGGTTTTGCCCATCACGCTGCGGAGGCGGTAAATTTTATGTATTCGGGAGAGGTGCCATGGAGGCCTATCGGGATTTGATTTTTGACCTTATTGCCATCATTCTGGCTGTGGCCGCCACAGCCATAGCGCTTATCGAAGCTCAGGAGATGCTGTACAACAAGCGCATTTCAACCTTTATTTTGCTCTACAGAATGCGGCGCAATGATCAACTGAGAATCAGCCGCGCCATTTCGGATTTTCACGAGGACGACAGCCAGGGTGATGATGTATATGCCCACCTGTTTTATAAAAGAGCGTGGATGCATCAGGCAGGCAAGCCCTTGCAGCCCTTGGAGCATCTTAAGATACTGCCCAGCTTTCCGGCGCGCAATTATACACCCATCACCCGGGCTTTCCGGCACAAGGGCATTCTCCCCATGCGATACCGCACCTTGGCCGATAATCTTGTTACCTTCACCGACATTCATCTTTTTGACGCGCCAACCTACGCGGTGAGCGGCGTTGAGGCAAATGAGGACGGCCTGACGTTGCGGGTGCATCGAGGCTCATTCTTCGATTATGTCAACTCATGCTTCCCCTTCGAGTTTGAAGCCGCCCATTACTTGCTCCGCCGCAATCCTAAGGCCGGGCAAAAAAGCCGGCTCCGCCTGCGCGAGAGCATCTCAGTTTTTGATTTTGACAACCGCTTCGCCTCCATTGGCGTTGTTACGCTGCTGATTTTGCAAAATGTCAAGCAGAATGGCCGGGCGACGCCCTATTTTCTGTTGCATCGGCGCTCAGGCGATGTGGCGGCGGCCCAGGGCCGCCTGAGCATCGTGCCGGCCGGCACCTTTCAGCCCTCCAGCGAGACTGCCCATTTGGATTTGGACGACGCGCTCAAGCGCGAGGGCATTTACCACAGCTTAATCCGAGAACTGGGCGAGGAAGTCTTTTGTATTGAGGAGTTCTCCTTCCTGTCTCGCGTGAACGCCCTAGAGTCCAGCGAGATTTTCGAGTTTCTGAAGGGCCGGACCTATTTTCTCGGCTGCGGCATAAACCCGCTTGACTTGCACTTTGAAGTGATTACCATGGCCGTCTTCGACTTTGCCGACGAGGCGGTGAAGGAATACTTCGGCGGCGATTCGGCCGAGGAAATTGTTCGCCGCATCGACAACAACTACGAGGGAGAAATTAGCCTCAACCCCTTTACGCCGGACATGCTCTATCACTATGAAAACCACTTTAGAACCGACCCCCCGCTGAAGGAGCTGTGCCGGACCGTCCGAGGGGATTTCGAACATATCATGGATGTAATTGAAGGCGTGGGGCCGGGGAGGGCTGACAACGATGCTTGATACGCAAAAAAGCAACACGTCCTACATTTTCATCCCGTTTCGCTACGATGACCCGGCACATTTTTCGTACATGACCGACAGCCTGGAGAAAAACAGAAATTGGGTGCAGGTCAAGGATGAAATCCTGTATATGCTCAAATATGTGGCCGACAAACTTGACAGCGACGACCGGCGGAATTGTCAGTGCTTTCATTTTGAGCTGTCCGACACCGCAAGGGCGCGCTTTAATATCGCGGCACTGGATGCCTGGTGCTCGACCGAGGCCCATGAGTATCAAGGGGAACCGGTGACATATCGCTTTAGGCTGCAGAATATACATCTCTATAACTTCAGCACAACGGTGTGTATGTTTGCCTTTCAGCTGGTTTTTGAAAGCGATGACCCGCTGTGGATTTCATCGGCCCTCTACAACCTGAAAAAAGTTTCGCGCGAAAGAATCACGATGGCCGGGGATGCGGAAGGCCCGACAACGACCCTCCTCGAAATAGCGAAAAAGCTGATTGCCCAAAACTCCGATGGGACAAGCTACGACTTCTTCTTTTATGCAAACCCTATGACAGAGCGCTCCAATGTGCTGACCTACATTGAGGTTGAGCCCAAGGACGACTATAAGTATGAGCTTTACTACCTCCGAAGGTGCTACAGCGATGGATTTTTATACGCCGAAAACAAGGAGTTAGACGACCAGGAGCTGTATGCCCCTTCTCAGGACATCCTATGGGGTATCTCGCCGGAGGCGAGCGTTTGCCTTTCCTGCCCAAAGCTTGGACGAGAGGCATTTATCCACGGGACTTTTTACAAGAACTTTAACGCGCAATACCTGTTTATGTATGTTCTGCTGCTTCATCAAAAGTACGTCTTGTATATGCTCCTCACAAAAATTGGCGTTGGCACATACAACGATCTCGAAACCCTCGAGGCATATCGACATCAGCTCTATGAGTTTGAGACGGATTTTGTTTTCTCATGTGTCACCGAGGTTCCGCAATACCAGGCCCTCTACGAAAGAATGGGCGAAGCCTTTGCCCTTAAAAAAATGTTCGGGGATGTGCGCGAGCCGCTTCTGTCCCTTGGCGAGGTTCGGCGCGCGAGCGCCGAAGCGGAGCAGCGCAAAAGAGATAAGGGTGTAGACCGGGCGTTGTTCACGCTCTCTTTATTGAGCTTTTTTTCCGCACTTGTCGACAGCTTTGACTTTGCGGACGCTTTTTTCGGGTGGTTCCTCGGAGAGGCCGGCATCAAAATCGTACAGACTGTTTTCATCCTGGCCATCATTGTGGCCATGGGTTTTGTCGTTCGGAGATTATTTGCATCCAAGCGTGATTGACCCAAGTTTTGGGCACAATAGGGTATATCAGCATATCGCGCAATCGCGACACAGATGGCTGATCATGCGGGAGCGGGAGGACTTTTAATTTGAATACAGAATATACCTATGTCGGGTGCTTTATCTCGCCGGCCCAGCTGTTTACACAGCCGCCGCTGATGGGCACACAGCGCCTGGCAAAGGAGAGCCGTAATTTACACGTGACCTTCCTATACAAGCCGGCCGAGGTCGACACATCCCTTTTTGGCGAAAGGGTAAAAATCGTTGCCGTCGCATATGGCAACAATGGCGTCAATGAAGGCCTCAAGGTCGAACTGTATGCCGAAAACGACACCATCGCGAAGATGATTGCTAAAATTGAGGTGCCCCATATCACACTCTCGGTGGCCGAAAATGGAGAGTCGGTAAACACGCGTTACATCGCTTTCGAACCCATCGCGCCCTTCACCCTCTGCGGCGTCTTTGGCGGTTTCACCACGGGCAGGCAGGTGGCAACAGGCCCCGAGCCCGAGCTATAACGCTTCCTGTGCCCAAAACGGCCAAAAACACCCCAGACTCGTTGCATGGCAATGTATCTGGGGTGTTTATGCGTTTATGCCTTGGCCTATTCGGCGCCCGTCTCAATCGCTGAGAGGTCAATTGCGATTCCGCTTTTCAGCAGTGTCAGATTCTCTCTGGGCGGGATGTGCAGAAATGTTAGCGCCCCGTCCTCCTTGGCCACGGCATAGACGGGCGCACCGATAAAGGGCCCATCCTCCGAACCGAATGTAAAGGCATACCGGTCACCAATATCGACACAGCGGCGCAAACTCACCGCGCCATACTCGCCCTCTACATGGCCCCACGCAATGCTATATGCCTGTTTCAGGTCAATCATCGCCTCACACCTCCTTGATGCAGTCGCGGATCCTGTCGGAAAACTCCAAATTATCGGTGCGCAATACCTCTACAGACCCAGGCTCAACATCGGAAAAGTACCCCGCGCAGTCTGTGTCTCCGTTTTGAGGGTCTAAAAAAACTACATTCCCCGCAACGACCTCAGCCACAAAGACATGGCCGGAATATCCCCCATCCCAGACGACCTTTACCTCGGCCCGGGCCCCTTCGCCCCAGCCCTGCATCCGGCTAACCGTATCCTGATAGCCGTTGCCGGCACAAGGGATGGGCTGCGCATCCCGATACATGGCCGTCCAGCCCCGGCCAGCGCTCAAATCATCCATCACGGGCTTTGGCTTTGCCGTGACATCATACCCGCGGCGCCGGGCTTCAAAGGCGGGGACGCATCTCTGACAATTGACATGGTAGGGCCCACCGATGCTGTCACTCGCATATCCGGGGTTGGTGGCAGCCATATCGGCCGCCGCCGTGTGTTGGCCGGCAATGCGCTTCACGCCGGCCAGCGGCCCTTCGAACGGCGTGCCACCCGCCCCCGATGAAGACGCCGCGCCATCTGCCGGCCCATCGCCGGAGAAGCGATCTAACTCCACGAACTCCTGATAGGCCTGCGCAACGGCAAGCACCTTTTCGGAAAGCTCAGCCACCGGGGCACGCGCCCCCTGGAGCTCGCGCTGTAGCTCGCCCAGCAACGCTTCAACTGCCATGCTGTGGGGTCCGATGCCCTGTCGGTTTTTCTGCCACGCATACGCCAAATTACTGGCGACAAACTGGAAGTCCTCCACGCCCTGCTGCATGCGCGCAGCCAGCGCACGCAGGGCCGTGATGCCCTGCTCGTTGATTTGAATCACCATAAATGTGCTCCCAAAAAGTGATTGCGCCTCGCCTAGGCGTCCTCAAGTTCATCCCCTATCGTCTGCCACTCGTCAAGGGTCACAGTGTTCTCGTTGGTGAAGGAGAAGCCATCCCTGTACTGCCTTCCATTGGGCTCGAGCACTGTATAGCTGCCATAGATGGCCTCCATGCGGGCGCCATCGGTGCCGGAGGTGGCATAGACATCCACATAAACCTTGCAGCCGCGCTCTAAAAGCGCCGTCCATCCCTCCTCAAGCCGCCGGTACCCCTTGCGATTGAGCTCTCGATTTTGCGGGAAGAGGTTCTCATCGCGCGGAGAGCCGCCAAATCTGGCACCGATTAGGTGCCCGCCATCGTCGTCATCCCGCCGCGCCTCCCCACCGGCCTCGCGCTGGGCGGTTTGACTGCGCACCCGCTCCGCCTTGGGGACATAAGAAAGCTGCCCCCATGCATGCCGTACATGGGGGCTCGACTCGTAATGATATGCGCCCCGCGCCGCGTCGGAAAACATGGTGCCCGTGATCTGATCATGCCCTGCGGCGGG
>JGI994J12354_10000581_pt1 | contig 36255 bp, 35 predicted proteins | sample IntmicLarv3ML3BL_FD_12354 | JGI IMG/M metagenome (IMG submission 12354) | reverse complement strand
ATGGATATTTTTCATAAACATAAGCAAAGCTCGGTTCGTTTTTATACCGGTAGCGGCGAGCGGCGAGTGGATATTGTGGTGGGAAGTTCAAGCCTGCGACTTCATGCGCCGGGTAAATGGAAAGAGCTGATTCCGATTTGGGAAAAGGAAGCGGAAGAATTTCGTGAAAAATCAAGACCTTATTGGCTTTATCCGGAAAGCGAAAAAGAAAAAGACTTGCCAAAGGGAGCGGAAATAGAATAAAATACGACTACCTGTAGCTGAGAAGAAGATTTTCCAATCAGGAAATGGCTGTATTATTTTGTGTATTAGATTGTAAAGCGGAAGCTAAGCTTCCGCTTTTTACCATTTACAGGACGTTATTTATGGGGATTAAAGAAAAAATACAAGAGGTAGGGATAATAATGACGAAAGAATCACAGAGGCAAGAAACTTTTTCAGGAGGTCTGGCGGTATTTTTTGCAACTTTAGGCTCGGCGGTAGGATTGGGAAATATTTGGTTGTTTCCTTATATCACAGGTGAAAATGGTGGTGCAGCATTTTTGCTACTATATTTTGGTTGTACGTTTTTGGTGGGCTTACCGATTTTGATTGCCGAATATGCGATGGGTAGACACACTCGCTCGAATATTGTTGCGGCCTATCAGAAATTGAGTGGTAGCACATTCTGGAAGATTCCCGGATTCATGGGGGTTGCCAGTAGTTTCTTTATTTTATTTTTTTATACGGTAGTTGCCGGTTGGGTCTATTATTATTTTTTTCAATCGTTAACCGGAATGATTCAAGAATTGACTCCAGCGACAACAGCATTGACATTTGCAAAGTTATCCAGTAATTCCATCTTGTCTGTTTTCTGTCAGCTTGTAGTAGTTGCAGTAACTTCGGGGATTATTTATTTGGGAGTTCGTAAGGGTATTGAAGCAATTACTAAGCGTCTAATGCCGCTTTTATTGGTGCTGCTTTTAATTTGTGCAGTTCAGGCGCTTCGCTTGCCTAATTCCTGGGGTGGAGTAGAATTTTTATTCTCGGTAAATTTTTCGGCATTGACCGGTACATCGGTATTGACAGCATTGGGTCTGGCATTCTTTAAGTTGTCTTTGGGTATCGGCACTATGGCAACTTATGCGAGTTACTTCAATAAAGATACCAATATGAGTAGAAATGCAATACAAGTAGTGATTGCGGATATTTCGGTGTCGATGCTTGCAGGGCTGGCAATTTTCCCGGCGGTATTTGCATTCGGGATGGAGCCGAGCTCCGGGCCGGGTCTGCTTTTTATGACAATTCCGCTGATTTTCGCTAAAATGCCTTTTGGAAGTGTGCTAGTTACCCTCTTTTTCTTCCTCACTGCCAGTGCTGCAACGATGGCGATTATTTCGATGATCGAGGTGCCGGTGGCTTATTTGATGGGGAATTGGAAAATGTCGAGAAAAGCAGCGACTTTCATGGTTTCAATTACTGTGTTTACTGTGGGTAGTCTTGCGGCGTTGTCGGCAACCCCGGATAGTCAATTGGGAAATTTTTTGATTTTCGGACAGACTTTTTTTGATAGCTTTGATTTTCTTTCATCGAAGTTACTGATGCCACTAGGCGGGCTTTGTTGTGCACTTTTGATGGGCTGGAAGGCTGACCGGCAGATTTTAAAGGATGAAATGACGAATTATGGGATGATTTCGCTGGGTTGGCGCTGGAATGCCTATGTATTTTTATTGCGCTATGTGTCGCCGGCTCTGGTAATTATTGTATTTTTATATACCTTGAAAAATTCTTGATTCCCTCGGAGTTCTGGACAGTTCATGGTATAATGAGTCGTTAAGGATAAAAAATTAGAGGTGAATAAACATGGTAACTTTTCAGCCGGTTCAGTTAGCTGATCGCGCGCATCTTATGTCTTATCATCAGCGACAACGGATGGAAGGGTCTGATGGAATTTTCGGCAATTCTTATATGTGGCGTAATGCCTATCAGATTCGATGGGCAATTATTGAAGATTCGTTATGTTTTATGGCGAATCGCGGGACACGGGATTTCTTTTTGCCGCCGATGGGGGCAACTGGTGATGAAGCATTGAAAAAAGCAATTGAAACTTTGAATGCCTATAGTATTGAAGCGGGCTTTGTGCCGGAGTACCGCGGTGTATCTGCGGGAATGAAAGAGAAAATGGAGGCTTTTTTTCCGGGGGGCTTTGAGTGGCAGGAAGATCGAGATAATTTTGATTATACCTATCGTACCGAGGATTTGATAAATCTTGCAGGACGGACTTATCACGGTAAAAAAAATCATGTGAATCAGTTTCGGAGGCTTTACTCGGGATATGAATACCAGACCATCACTCCGAATATCGTACCGGCTTGCATTGATTATGCGCTGGAATGGTGTCGTCAGCGAGGCTGTGATAGTGATCCGAGTTTAGGGCTGGAGCGGGATGCGATTATTGATTGCTTGGAGCATTTTGAAGAATTGAACTTTAAGGGCGCGGTGCTGAAAGTGGCTGGTAAAATCCAGGCGCTGACTTATGGAGAACAACTGAATTCGGACACTGCAATTATTCATGTGGAAAAAGCAAATGGCGAGTTGAAAGGCATTTATGCGGCGATTAATCAGGAATTTTTGACTTACGCCTGGCCTGATATGACTTATGTGAATCGGGAAGAGGACATGGGGGAGCCGGGGCTTAGAAAAGCAAAGGAATCCTATAAACCTTTTAAAATGATCGAAAAATATATTGCAGTCGGAAAGTAAGGAGGCTCCTATGACTTGTCGGATATTGAAGGCGGAAGACAGTTCGCAAGTGATTTCTTTATGGGATTACTGCTTTGAGAAGAAGGATTCTCCTTTTTCTCGTTGGTTTTTTTCTGAATCTTTTCGACCAGATCGGACTTTAGGGAGTTTTCAGGGCGATAAATTAAAAGCGATGCTCAATTTGGCTCCCTATACCCTTAGGCTGAAAGAAGCTGATATAGCAGTTTCTTATATTGTCGGGATAGCGACTTGGCCGGAATATCGGGGCAAGGGGGAAATCAAAAAGCTCTTGAAAGAAGCCTTTTGGGCAATGCGAGAGTGGGGCGAGCCTTTGGCGATTTTGATGCCCTCTCGGCCGGAATTTTATTATCCTTTTGATTTTCAGCTCTACCATCATCGACTGCTTTATCAGGTACTGCCGGAAGAATTGCGACGAATTTCCGGCGTAGGAATGGAATTTTTTGAGGCAACTGAAGCGGAAGCAGAACTTTTAAAGAAAGTAGCAGATAACGCTTTTTCTTCATATGAAGGGCGAACTTTGCGAAGCAGAGAGAAGTGGCGTTCACTGCTTAAATTAAATGAACTTGAAGGCGGTAGAGCTTATTTAATCGGTACGCGGGAAAATCCGACGGGGTATTTTTTCTATACCTTGAATGATTCAAAATTGAAAATTTCCGATTGGGCGGCAGCGACTTCAGAGGCTTTGGCTGGAATGGCGCAATTTATTTATCAGCATCGGGCTCAGGCTAAGACCGCAGAATGGATGAGTACAGTCAACGATCCATTTCAATTTTTATTGCCCGAAACTAAAGGACGAGCCGAGCTGTTCCCTTTCATGACGTCTCGAATTGCAGATGTGGAAAAATTAATCCCGATGCTGAGGCTGTCGGGTTTTGGCGAGGTAAATATTCAAATCAAAGATGACTTTTTGGAGTGGAATAGCGGCATTTTCAACTGGAAGGCGGAAAACGGAAAAAGCGAGTTTGTTCGCCGAGACAATGAGAAGCCGGATTTGGAAATTACGATTGGTGGCTTGGCGCAGTGGCTATTTGGGCAAATGGATTCCAAAACTTTGCAGGTTGCCGGATTTTTAAAAACTCATAAGCCGGAGAAAGCGATGCTTTTAGACCGGTGGCTGCCACGCTCTGAGACTTATATTAATGAATATTTTTAAAGGAGACCGAGAGAAGATGCTGAGAGGAATTTTTCGTATAGGTTTGATCCTTGTAATCGGAATTTTTATAGGAATCCCGGCAGCTTTGGCAAGGAATGACGCAGAGGATATTTTGAAAACGAAGCGGGTTCTTTATGTGCCTTTGGATGATCGCCCGGTGTCGCTGGACTATGTGACGGACACCTTTAAACATATGCCGATTCAATATACTCCGGCTCCTAAGAATTTGCTTTCTCACCGGACAATTCCGGGAAATGTGGATTCTTTGTGGGAATGGGTGCGGAGTGAGGCCGGGGCAACTAATGTGATGGTTATTGCGGCGGATAGCTTAGTTTATGGTGGGCTTGTGCCTTCAAGGCGTCATGAAATCGACCAAGCGACATTAGAAGCGCGAATGGATCGGTTTCGGGAGCTTAAAAAAGCAAATCCGTCTTTGCAAATTTATCTGTATACTACGGTGATGCGGACACCTAGAGCTTCTGCCGGCGGGACTGAGCCGGATTATTATGAGCAATATGGACCGCAAATTTTTCGGCTTACTCAGCTTTTGGATATGAAAGACCGAGGCGAGATGAATGAGGCTGTGCAATCCGAGTTGGAGGCGTTGGAAAAGGCAATTCCGGAAGGTATCCGTGAGGATTGGTTTCAGCGCCGCCTAGTCAATCAAAAAATCAATGAACGCTGGATTGAGTGGGCGAAAGAGGGCTTTGTTGATTATTTGATCGTTTGTCGAGATGATTCGGCGGAGTATTCTCAGTCCCAAAGAGAGTGGCGGGCTTTAAAGCCTCTGGCGGCCGGGCTTTCAGAAACTCGTTTTCATGCTTTTCCGGGAACCGACGAGGTCGGGATGCTGCTTTTGACAAGAGCAGTCAATGAGCTGACCTTCAAGACTCCCCAAATTAATGTAGTCTATGCACCCGGTGTGGGTGGCAAGACAGTACCTTCTTATGAAGACCAACCGGTGGATGAAAATATTAAGGCTCACATTTATGCAATGGGCGGTTTTCCGGCATTAAGCCCGGACACTGCAGACATGGTACTTTTGGTAAATACCCCTTATGATGGAAAAACTTTGGAAGCGAGTAATCCGATCAATCGCCCTCGCCCTAATCGCAATCATAGAAGAATGATGAGGCAGATTGTTAAAGGCGATTTGTCGGGAAAACCGATTGCGATTGCGGATATTGCCTATGGCAATGGCGCTGATCGAGGCTTGATGAAGGCTTTGGAAGATAATAAGCTTCTTTATCAGATTAAAGGTTATTCCGGTTGGAATACTGCCGGAAATAGCATTGGTTACAGCCTAAGCCAGGGATTTTTGGGGACTCATTATTTAAATAGTGAACAAACTGCAAGCCTCTTATCGATTCGTTATTTGGACGACTGGGCATACCAGTCGCAGATTCGAAATGAAATGTATCAGACTGTGGTCTGGCCGAAGCAGATGAACGGCTCGGGACTGGGAGATTTTTCAACTTTTTATATGCAAAGCCGTATTAAATTTGAAATGAGAGATTTTATTGACGCTCATTTACGTCATGCCGGTGCGCCGAATGAAGTGGAGATTGTTGATACGATTTTGCCTTGGCAGCGAATGTTTGAGGTTTTTCCGGTAATCATTGAAGTTCCGGAAATTTTAAAAAAGAAATGATTGCATAATAGCTTCGCCATTAGTAAAATAGTAGTTAGTTTGGATTCTTCTGTAAGAAGGGAAATTCATGGAAATAGAAGGGGTGGAAAGATTGGAAATAAAACCATTCAAGAAAAAACTTCAGCTTTATGGCTTTAATAATTTGACGAAAAGTCTAAGTTTTAACTTGTATGATATTTGTTATACTCGGACGCCTCAACAGCGAAAAGAGTATTTGGAGTACATTGATGAGGAATACAGCGGTGCTCGATTGACCCGGATTTTGACCGAAGTCGCCGGAATGATTGGTGCTCATGTGCTGAATATTGCTCAGCAGGATTATGATCCGGCCGGGGCAAGCGTGGCGATTTTGATTGCTGAAGATGAGGTGAATACCGAGACAATCGTTTATAATTCCGATGGTAGCGTGCTGCCGGAGACGATTTTGGCTCATTTGGATAAGAGCCATATTACAGTTCATACTTATCCGGAAAGCCATCCCGATGATGGGATTAGCACTTTCCGCGCTGATATTGATGTATCAACTTGCGGTCGAATTTCACCTCTGAAGGCGCTGAATTACCTGCTTCGTAGCTTTAATGCGGATATGGTGACGCTGGATTACCGAGTGCGAGGCTTTACTCGTGATGTGAATGGTCAGAAATATTTTATTGATCATAAAATCAATTCGATTCAAAATTACATCGCTCCGGAAATTAAAAATAATTATCAGATGATTGATGTGAATGTCTATCAAGAAAATATTTTTCATACTAAAATGATTTTGAAAGATTTTGAACTGGATAATTATCTTTTTGGGATGACCAAAAAAGAATTACTTCCGGGAGAGAAGAAGCAAATCAAGCAACGAGTAAAAAGAGAGATGCTGGAAATTTTTTACGGAAGAAATATTTCTAAAGGCTAAGAAGAAAAATTTTTAAACCTGACGGCAAAAAAGTGCTGTTCAGGTTTTCCTATTTTACGGATTCGGGTATAATGTAAAGGATGTGGAATTTGAAATGAGAGACTTGTGGATTCGGGTCGTATCTTTGCAAAAGCAAGAAGGAGCAGATCCGGAAACAATGGAGTTTTTCACTAAAGCTCGAGGTGGATTTATTAAAGAGGCGGGATGCTTTCGGATTTTTTATCAGGAAAATCAGATGACCGGGATGGCGGGAGTTTTGACCCGCTTGGACATTTTTTTGGATTATGTAGAATTGCATCGTAGCGGCGAAGTGAGGCAGAAAACGAAATTTGTACTGGGTAAACCGGAAAACTTTGAGTACACGATTCCTCAAGGAACAATTCTTTTGGGCGTAAAGACTCAAAAAATAGAGATTCTCCGTGAGGAGGGTCAAGTTCGCTCGGTAGATCTGAAGTATGAAATTTGGCAGGGCGAGCGAGAAAAATTGGGTGATTATCACTTGACGATATCAATACAGGAGGCACAAGAAAAAGATGAAAAATAAATTGCAAAAAGTTCTTTGCCAAGCGGCGGAAAATGCGATGAAAAAAGGGCAGATTCCCCAAGGCGAGTTGCCACCGGTATTGATTGAAGAGCCACCACAGAAAGATTTCGGCGACTTTGCCTGTAATTTGGCAATGCAAGCGGCTCGGAGCCTTAAGGCAAATCCAAGAAAGATTGCCGAGGCGCTGATTGAAAATATTCAGGAGCCTTGGATTGAGAAAATTGAAATTGCCGGCCCAGGGTTTTTAAATTTTTATTTAAAGTCCGGCTGGCTTCAAGATAGTTTAAAGCAGGTATTGAGTGCAGAGGATACTTGGGGGAATCGGATTCTTGAAAATCCCGAAGCGATTCAGGTAGAGTTTGTCAGTGCCAATCCGACCGGACCGCTTCATGTAGGGCATGGGCGAGGTGCGGCAATCGGTAGTGCCTTAGCGAATTTGTTGGCTGCCGGTGGCTATAAGGTGCAAAAAGAGTATTATATCAATGATGCGGGAAATCAAATCGATAATCTGGTACTGTCGGTCAATGCTCGTTATCTGGAGCTTTGTGGTGAGTCGGTCGAATTTCCGGAAGATGGTTACCACGGCCAGGATATTGTGGAGACTGCAAAGCGGCTTTATGAAAAAGAGGGAAAATCCCTTTTGGAGCTTCCTGAATCAGAGCGGCTTGAAAAATTCAAATCCTTGGCAGTCGCAGAAAAATTAGCGGATATTAAGAAAGATTTAGAAAATTTTGGCGTGACCTTTGATGTGTGGTACAGCGAAAAAAGCCTTTATGATACCGGAAAAGTGGATGCGACTTATGAAACCCTAAAGAAAAATGATAGCCTTTACCTAGCAGACGGGGCTTGGTGGCTCAAATCGATTCCTTATGGAGATGATAAAGACCGAGTTGTGATTCGTGATAATGGGGTGCCCACCTATCTGGCTTCCGATATTGCTTATCACCGTGATAAACTGGAGCGGGGCTTTGATAAGCTGATTAATATCTGGGGCGCCGATCATCATGGCTACATTCCACGGATGAGTGCAGCAATTCAATCATTGGGTTATAGGGCTGACCAGATGGAAGTGATTGTCCTTCAAATGGTAAATCTGTATCAGGATGGGCAACTGGTCAAAATGTCGAAGCGTACCGGTCAAGGAGTGACTTTAGCGGAACTGACTGAGGAAGTTGGGCGGGATGCGGCGCGATATTTTTTCATTATGAGGTCGGCAGATAGCCAACTTGATTTTGACTTGGATCTGGCGAAATCTCAAAGCAAGCAAAATCCGATTTATTATATTCAGTATGTACATGCTCGAATTTGCAGTATTTTCAGAAATTGCGCTGATGCAGAAATTGTGCCTCGTCCCTGGGAAGAGGTAAACTGCCAATTGTTGACCCATGAGGCGGAAGAAGAACTAATTCGTCTGATTCTCAGGTATCCCGAAGAGGTCGCTTATGGTGCAGATGAGCGGGAACCGCACCGAATTTGCCAGTATATTCATGAGCTTTCGGCAAGCTTTCACTCCTTCTATGATAAATGTCGGGTAATCGGTGTAGAACCGGAGCTTCAACAAGCACGGCTACAATTGGTAAAGGCAGTTCAAATGACGATTAAACATGGCCTGGGGATTTTAGAAATTAATGCCCCGGAGCGAATGTAAGATGAAAGGGGAGCCAACTGATGAAAACAGCGTCAATAACAGATATGGCCTATGAAATTTTAAAGAAGGAGCGACTTCCTCTCTACTACAAAGAGGTGCTGGACCGGGTTGTTGCCGAATTGGCTTTGAAGCCCAAAGAAGTCACTCCAGAGAAATTAGCTTCTTTTCACACCCAGATAAGTCTGGATAGCCGCTTTGCTTATCAAGGCAAGCACATGTGGTCGTTGGTTGAATGGATTCCGCAGCGAGGAGTAAAAACACTGGAAGAATTGACAACTCCAACTACCGATAAAAGTCGCAGAAAAAAATTGCTTGAAGAAATTCAAGATAATTTTTCCGCAGAAGAGCCAGAAAAAGAAAATACAGAACCGGTAGAATAAGAATTTTTAAACGAATTAAAAAGGATGGGGGAGTCTGGGTATGGTCAAATATATTTTCGTGACAGGTGGTGTAGCCTCTTCGCTGGGCAAGGGGATTACAGCTGCATCTTTGGGGAGATTATTGAAAGACCAAGGATTTAAAGTCACTTTACAAAAATTTGATCCTTATTTAAATGTGGATCCGGGAACAATGAGCCCTTATCAACATGGCGAGGTATTTGTGACTGAAGACGGCGGTGAGACCGACTTGGACTTAGGCCACTATGAGCGCTTTGTAGATGTAAATCTTTCGAAAGATTCCAGCGTGACTGCCGGAAAAATTTACTCCTCGGTCATTGATAAAGAGCGCCGCGGCGATTATCTGGGACGTACTGTGCAGGTAATTCCTCATGTAACCAATGAAATTAAAGAGCGAGTGTACCGGGTTGGTGGCGATCAAGCCGAAGTCGTGATTACCGAAATCGGCGGCACCGTGGGCGACATTGAAAGCTTGCCTTTTCTTGAAGCGATTCGCCAAGTCCGAAAAGAAGTAGGGCGGGCGAATTCCCTTTATATTCATGTGACTTTGGTTCCTTATATGGGAGCGGCCGGAGAATTAAAGACCAAGCCGACTCAGCATAGCGTCAAAGAGCTTCGCAGCATTGGGATTCAGCCGGATGTGCTGGTTTGCCGCACTGAGCTTGCATTGTCGAGTGAATTGAAGGAAAAATTAGCTCTTTTCTGTGATGTGGATGTTGAGGCTGTGATTGAAAATCAAAGTGTAGCGAGTATCTATCAAGTGCCGCTTTTGATGGCAGAGGAAAATCTTGATAAAATCGTTATGGAAAAGCTTCAGATGGCTCCGAAAAATCCACGCTCCAATGAATGGGATAAAATGGTAGACCGTATTTTAGCAGCTGATAAAAAAGTGACCATTGCGATTGTCGGAAAATATGTAGCCCTGCCGGATGCTTATATGAGCGTGACCGAAGCGCTTCGTCATGGTGGTATCCATCACGATACTAAAGTAGAAATCAAATGGATTAATGCGGAAGTGCTTGAAAATTCAGAAGAAAATCTGGACGAGCTTTTTGCTGATGTACAAGGCATTTTAGTGCCCGGTGGCTTTGATAGCCGCGGGGTGGAGGGTAAAATTGCCGCAGTCAAATATGCCCGGGAAAATAAAATTCCATTTTTTGGAATTTGCCTAGGAATGCAATGTGCGGTAATTGAATTTTCTCGCTCCATTGTCGGCTGGAAACAGGCTAATAGCAGTGAATTTCAACCGAACTCTGAATATTGCGTGATTGACTTGATGGAAGATCAAATCTCAATCAAGGAAAAAGGTGGCACCATGCGGCTTGGTACCTATCGTTGTAAACTGGAGCCTAATTCACTGGCTCAAAAAGCCTATGAACAAGCCGAAATCTCTGAGCGCCATCGTCACCGCTGGGAATTTAGCAACACATTTCGGGAGCAACTGCTCGAAAAAGGCCTGAAAATCACCGGTACCTCGCCATCCGGTCATTTGGTGGAAATTGTCGAAGTTGAAGACCACCCATGGTTTGTCGGAGTGCAATTCCACCCGGAATTCAAATCCAGACCTACCAACCCGCAACCCCTATTCCGCGACTTTATTGGCGCGGCAGTAAAAGTTTTAGACATTTAAATAAAGTTCAAAATTCCGGTATAGATAACGAAAGCACCATCTTTAAAAGATGGTGCTTTTCTTTCAATTTAAGTCCTTAGGGATAGGCAAGCTCAAGCGAGCAAGTAGCTTATACTACTGAGATGAATGTCATGGCTTATGCTTTGGCTCTAGCTTCTTTTGGTGTCGTGCGTAGCCGCGTTGCTTTGAATTAATGAAGCTATACAATTCATTAAGTATTGTCAAGAGAATATCCATTTAGGTATGTTTTTGTGTTGTTTGTATCATGAATTATCAATAATGGAGTTGATTGATTTTAGGTGAGGTCATATATGTGGGTGGTGGTAGAGTGGTTGCGCCGGCAAGTGATGAGTGTTATGATAATTAGAGTAATCTGGTTTGGATTGGTGTATGCGGAAAGTTCGAGAGGAGAGGTGTCTCAATGGAAAGAGAATTGGCTCTTGAGGTAGTTCGGGTGACTGAGGCGGCGGCGATTGAGAGTGGTCGTTGGGTCGGCAAGGGAGATAAAATTGCGGCGGATCAGGCGGCAGTTGATGCGATGCGGGGCGCGTTTGATTCGGTTCATATTTCCGGTAAGGTGGTAATTGGCGAGGGCGAGATGGATGAGGCGCCGATGCTGTACATTGGCGAAGAGGTGGGTGCCGGCGGTCAGGAAGTTGATATTGCGGTAGATCCGCTTGAAGGCACGAATTTGACTGCTAAAGGAATGAGCGGGGCAATTGCTGTGNTNGCAATGTCAAATCACGGCGGGCTTCTTCATGCGCCGGATATGTATATGATGAAATTGGTGGTGGGCCCTCAGGCGGCCGGCAAGGTTCATTTGGATGCGCCGGTGGGGGACAATCTGCGAATTGTGGCAGAATCCTTGAAGCGGCGAGTGGAAGATGTGACTGTGGTGGTGCTGGATCGACCGCGACATGAACAAATTATTCAGGATATTCGAAAAGCCGGAGCGCGGATTCACTTGATTACCGATGGTGATGTGAGCCCAGCGGTAAGTGTCGGAATTGATGGCACCGGAATTCATATGATGATTGGTAGCGGCGGTGCACCAGAAGGGGTGATTGCGGCGGCGGCTCTTAAATGCTTAGGCGGCGAGATGCAGGCTCGTTTGATTCCTGAGAATGACGAGGAAATTGCTCGGATGAAATCCATGGGGATTGCTGATCCGAATAAGATTTTAACAATGGCTGATTTGGTGCCCGGTGATGATGCATTTTTTGCAGCTACCGGGGTGACTCAGTCGAATTTGCTGAATGAAGTACGCTATTTCGGTGGTGGTGCTCGAACGCATTCGATTGTGATGCGGGCAAAGACAGGTACAGTACGGTTTGTGGATGCAATTCATACATTTGATCGAAAACAAATTACAGTCATTCGTCGCGCCTAATCTGAATATTCTAGGGAAAGCGTTGGCTCGATTGGGTCGGCGCTTTTTCTCGCGGGAGGAGAATTTTTAAAGGGTATGTTGGCTTCGTTAAGAGAAATAGTGATGAAAGTTCCGGCCACGAAGGAATGGGCCGGTAATTGGCATACCCAAAAAGATTTTTGGTCTTATGGGTTGTCTTTTTCGGCTCGGTCGATGTTGGTTTCGATGTTGCCTTTGGATAAAAATCGACTGCTTATTTGCCAAGATCAGGAGCATTTGGAGCGTTGGCGAGAGGATTTGCTGACTTGGCTACCGGATAATCAGATTTGGGAATTCCCTCATAGTGATTGGTTTCGACTTTCTACTTTAGCTAAGGGTATGGAAATCGAAATGAAGCGTCTTCGTGTGCTGAATGAGCTTTCGAGGAAAGAGCGATTCTCGATTGTGCTGACTACCGCTGAGGCGTTGATTGAGCCGGTAATTGCGCCAGCGGAGCTATTGAAGCGCCGAAAGGCTTTAAAAATCGGTGAGCGGCTTGAGATTTCGAATTTTTTAGAATGGCTCGTGACTGCGGGATATGAACGGGTGGATCAGGTCGATGAGAAGGGTCAATTTGCGGTGCGGGGCGGTATTGTGGATCTATTCTCACCGGATCAGGAATTACCTCTGCGAATCGAATGGTTTGATGATGAGATTGATACTTTGCGCATTTTTTCAGTTGAGACTCAGCGAACTGTGGAAGCCCTGCAAAATGTGGAGATTTTGCCGATTCATTTGGAATCGGAGAAGAAAAAACTCGGTGGCTTTTTATTTGATTATTTTGATGAATCTGATTGGCTGGTTATGGATGATCCCTTGCAATGCCGAGAGGCGATTCAGGTTTATCGGACCTCCAATGAGGAATTTTCCAAGCAGATGTTGGATTGGAAAAAGGTATTGGAGCGAACGAATTTTCTGAGTAGACTCTTTTTTTCATTGCTTTTGCGTCGGATGCCGGGATTTGATGGTGTGGTGCCGCTTCATTTGGAGTGTCGGACGCTTCCTTCCTATCAGGAGCAGCGAGAAAATTTTCTCACTGATTTGAGGGTGTGGGGCGATCAAAAATGGCGAACTTTGATTTGGATGAGTAGCGCAGAAAAGGCGGAAAATTTAGGAATCCAGCTTAAAGAAGAAGGATTTTCGGTGGTGGCGGCTCCGGAGGACTGGCGAGGCGGTACAATTCTAATTGCTTCGGGTTGGCTGGATGAAAGTTATGAATTACCTCAGGCGGGGTTGGCGATTTTGACGGAGAAGCATCTTTTCGGAAAAGGGAAGAAGCCTCGTCGTCGGATTGGTACGAGGGCACGAAAAAAATCCGGAATTAAACATTTCCGGGATATTCATGCGGGCGACTATGTGGTTCATAGCATTCATGGGATTGGTCGTTATTGTGGTGTGGAGACTGTGGAAGTCGAAGGAATAAAAAAAGATTATTTGCTGATTCGCTATGCCGGTGAGGATAAGTTATTTTTGCCGACTGACCAAGTGGGAGTGCTCCAAAAGTATATTGGCAATGATGGTGATGTGCCTCGGATTCATAAGTTGGGTGGTAGTGAGTGGACGAAGATTAAGGCAAAGGCTAAGGCGAGTGCTCAGGATATTGCCAAAGAATTGATTGGAATTTATGCCCAACGGCGAAGTGCAGAGGGCTTTGCATTTGACCCGGATACCCCTTGGCAACGGGAATTTGAAGAGGCTTTTCCTTATGAGGAAACCGAAGATCAGCTTCATGCAATTGAAGATGTAAAAGTGGATATGGAAAAAATTCAACCCATGGATCGTCTGATTTGTGGAGATGTAGGCTTTGGTAAGACGGAAATTGCGATTCGGGCGGCTTTTAAAGCGGTAATGAATGGTAAGCAGGTTGCGGTATTGGTACCGACTACAGTGCTTGCTTATCAGCATCATCAGACTTTCGGCAATCGGTTTGCCGGATTTGGCCCGACAGTAGAGCTGATTAGTCGCTATCGCACAGCGGCAGAGCGAAAGCAGATATTAAAAAGAGTTGAATCGGGAAAAGTGGATGTACTGATTGGTACTCATAGTATTTTGCAAAAAGGTATTTCTTTTAAAGATTTGGGATTGCTGGTCATCGATGAAGAACAGCGGTTTGGGGTAGCTCAAAAGGAAAAATGGAAATCTTGGCAACCCAATGTGGACATTTTGGCATTATCGGCAACGCCGATTCCACGAACCCTTCATATGTCATTGACCGGAATTCGAGATATGAGTATCATCGATACGGCACCGGAAGAACGGCGACCGGTGCAAACTTATGTGGCAGAGCGCCGAGAAGATCTTGTGAAAGAAGCAATCGAAAGAGAGCTTCGACGGGGTGGGCAAGTCTATGTGATTTATAATCGGATTCAGGGTCTTGAAAAATTTGCTACTCAAATCAAGGAGCTTTTGCCGGATGTGCAGGTCGCAATGGCTCACGGAAGGCTTACAGAAAGCCAGATGGAAGATGTATTGCAGGGATTTTATGAAGGGGAATATGATGTGTTGGTGTCAACGAGCATCGTCGAAAATGGTCTGGATATTCCCAATGCCAATACAATTTTGGTTTATGATGCGGATAAATTGGGACTTTCTCAGCTTTATCAAATGCGGGGACGGGTCGGCCGCTCAAGGCGGCAGGCTTACGCTTATTTTCTTTATGAGCCGGATAAAATTTTGACTGAGGTAGCGGAGAAGCGGCTTCAGACGTTGCTGGATTATACCGAATTGGGAGCAGGTTTTAAAATCGCTATGCGTGACCTTGAAATCAGGGGCGCCGGAAATTTGCTGGGGGCTCAGCAACATGGGCAAATTGCTAGCGTAGGCTTTGAGATGTATTGCCAGCTGATTGAGGATGCGGTGCAGGAATTTTCACCGGAGGAAAAACAAGACGCTAAGAAAAAAACGGAGATGCCGGTTGTGATTGATCTTCCTTTTGATGCTCATTTGCCGAGTGAATACATTGCCGAGCCTCTTCACAAAATAGAGATTTATCAAACGATTATTGAGATTCAGGAAAGAGAAGAATTGTCAGATTTTGTGGATGAATTAATTGACCGATTCGGGGAGCCTCCGGCGGAGATGCTGAATTTGATTAAAATCGCTGCTTTGCGAATCGAAGCAAGAAAGAGCAGGGCGACCACAATTTCATTTAGGAATGGTATGGTTGAGGTTGTATTTGGCGAAAAATCCAATGTAAATCCGGCGAAATGGATTAAATGGCATCAAAAATATAGTGAAAAATTGCAATTGTTGAAGCGAAATGAAGAAACATTGGTACGAGTGAAAACACCAAGTATTAGCGGCGAAATCATAGATTTTTTGACCCAAATGCTTCGGGATTTTCAAAGTGATTCTGAGGAAGTCGTGTTACTTTCAAACTGAATTTGCTATAATGAGAAAGAATTTAAAAGTTTTGAGAGGATGAAAATTTCTTGAGCCGAGATAATTTTTTACGAGGCGCTTTGATTTTGACGATTGCCGGGATTGCGGTAAAGATTATTGGAGCGGGGAATCGGATTTTTCTTTCCCGTTTGTTGGGCGGCGAAGGGATTGGGCTGTATCAGATGGCCTATCCGATTTATCTACTGGCCCTGAATGTATCTTATGCAGGGATTCCCGTAGCGGTTTCGATTTTAGTAGCTGAAAGGGTAGCTCTCAGGGATCGGCTTGGGGTTCAGCGAGTATTTAGACTGAGCCTCTTGTTGATGGTTTTGACGGGCATTTTCTTTTCCGGTCTGTTGTATTTTAGTGCGTCAGTTATGATAGAAAATGGATTTATCCAGGATCCGCGAGCTTATATGGCAATTGTGGCTTTGGCGCCGGCGATTGTCTTTGTGACGGTGCTGGCGAGTTTTCGCGGCTATTTTCAGGGACTTCAGCAGATGTTTCCTTCCGGAGTTTCTCAGGTGGCGGAGCAATTTGTTCGAGTAGTGGCGATGGTAGCTTTTGCTTGGATACTGCTCCCGAAAGGAATTGAGTATGCGGCGGCAGGGGCGACTTTTGGAGCTTTGCCCGGTGCTCTGGCAGGGCTTTTGGTATTGGGATATTTTGCTTCTAAAAAGCCGCTCAATCAAATTTTACCTGCTGATGATCCGGATAAATATACCGGAGTAGGTCTTAAAATCGGGGCGATTTTAAAGCGAATCTTCTGGCTGGCTTTGCCGGTGTCGATTGCCAGTATTATGCTGCCTTTGGGGGCGCTAATTGACTTGGTAATTGTCCCTCAGCGGTTGGTAGAGGCCGGCGGGCATACGACAAATGAGGCGACTGAGTTATACGGATTTCTGACGGGGATGGCTGTGCCACTCATTAATATGGCGACCATTTTGACGGCTTCGTTGGCTGCAAGCTTGGTGCCTGCAGTATCGGAAGCTTTCACATTAGGAAAAAATCAGACGATTCATCAACGAATTTCTACTGCGGTTCGGGTGTCCAGCTTGATTACGGTGCCGAGCTTTTTTGGTCTGGTGGTGCTTGCCGGGCCGATTTCTCAGCTTCTCTATGGGACTTGGGATGCCGGGCCGGCGATTGGTTCGATGGCATTAGGGGTAATTTTTTTGGGGATTCATCAGATTACTACTGCGGTGCTGCAAGGGCTCGGACGGACAACGATTCCGGTAGTCAATCTGTTGATTGCTGCTTTATTTAAGGCAATATTAAATTGGGTCTTGACTGGTTCTTGGGGAATCGTCGGCGCTTCTTGGGCAAGTGTGGCGGACTTTGCGATTGCGGCTATTTTGAATTTGTATTTTGTTTATCGCTTTGTAAATTATCGCCTGTCTTGGAATGATTTGTGGCGACCAATTGTAGCAAGTCTTGGGATGACTGCGGCGGTCTATCCACTTTATTCGATTTTGTTTGCTGAATTGGGTAGCAATACTTTGGCGACCTTTATTGCTGTGGGGATTGGCGCTATGATTTATGGGGTAATTATTTTGATGACCGGTGGTATTACCAGCCAGGAATTGAATCGAATTCCGGTAATCGGCTCGCGCTTGGCAACGGTGTTGGAAAAAATGCGGCCTCGCCGTTGAGGATAAGAAGATGAAAAGAACGATTTATTGGTTTAATAAAGAAAATATTGAAGCAATTCGAGAAATAGCGGAATTGGAGAAGCGGCAGTTAATGCCGCTATTTCTATTGGGAAATGAAAATGAGTGGCTTTTGGAGTTTGGAAAATTAGGAATTCCGGTATATGCCGGGATGATGGAAATAAGTTGGCTGCAGGAGCGGATAAAGAAAAATTCAGTATTGATTTTGATTTCCTCGGAAGCAGCAAGAAAAGAATTGGAGCTATTATTGACGGAAACCCAGTGGCAGACTTCGATTTTACCGGAAGAGTGGTGCAAAGACTCACCCAGTGCTTTTTTGGAAGTGCTTTGCCCCCTTAGAGATGTGGTGATTCGCCTTTTGGCACCGGACGGTTGCCCCTATGACAGGGCTCAGACTCATCGATCTTTACGGCGAAATTTGATTGAAGAGGCCTATGAAGTGCTTGAGGCAATTGATAAAGATGATGTTGAGCTGTTAAGAGAAGAATTGGGAGATTTGCTATTGCAAATTGTTTTCCATGCTCAATTGGAGGAAGAAAAAGGTAATTTTACTTTGGTTGATGTAGTAGAGGGAATTTCTGAGAAATTGATTCGCCGCCATCCTCATGTTTTTGGAGAGAGAAAATCTTTGGGGACAGTCTCAGCTTTAGCGACTTGGGAGGAAATCAAAAGCTTGGAGAAGGGGAAAAAGGGGCGAAAAATATTAGAAGGAGTGCCACCGGCTCTTCCGGCGCTCTTAGAAGCGCTGAAACTTCAAGAAAAAGCCGCTAAAGTGGGGTTTGATTGGAAAGATGTGAGTGCGGTCTGGGAAAAATTGCGGGAAGAGGAAAAAGAATTTTTGGAAGCTCAAAATGAAACAGAAAAGGAAGCTGAATTTGGTGACATTCTTTTCACGTTAGCGAATTTGTCACGATTTTTTTCGATTAATCCGGAAAATGTGCTGAGAGAGGCAAATCAGCGGTTTACTAGACGCTTTGAATTCGTAGAAACGCAAGTAAATCAAGGGCTTAAGGACTGGTGCGAATATTCGGAAAAAGAACTGAATGACTTATGGGAGCAAGCGAAAAAGGCGAAAGAAACAAAAAAAACATAATTTTTTTTTGAATTTTAGAAGGAATCTCTCAAAGAGTAGCGAAATAGGCATACGTAACCACTTGAAATATTGGATCCTTGGAATAGATAGGGAACCAAAATAAAAGGAGGAATTTTTTGTGAACAAAACTCAACTGATCGCAAGCGTGGCTGAAAAAGCCAAAGTCACCAAAAAAGATGCAGAGAAAGCAGTAAACGCTGTTTTGGAAAGCGTAGAAGCAGCTCTCGTTGGTGGAGAAAAAGTACAACTCATCGGTTTCGGTACTTTCGAAGTGAAAGCTAGAAGTGCTCGTGTAGGTCGAAATCCTCAAACCGGTAAAGAAATCAAAATTGCAGCGTCTAAAGTTCCAAGTTTTAAAGCAGGTAAAGGCTTGAAACAAGCTGTAAATGTTGTAAAAAAAGGTAAAAAATAAGAGAATTTATTTTTTGAAACGCTAGGGTAACCTAGCGTTTTTTTTATGCGTAGATATTAAATGTCTATTCAAAATTGAAAAAAACGTGTAGAATAGTAAATGTACGTTTTTATATTTAGAATTTGTATTAAGTTGAGTTTACAAGTGGAGGTTTCCATGTCAGAGGAACAAAAAACGCCGGATGATAAGTCAGAATCTTTAGGGATGGAATTGGATTTCTATGCTGAAGATGCACCCGCAAAATTACCACTTTATAAAAGGAAATGGTTTAAAATTTTGATGGGCTTTTTTGCTGTGTGTGTGCTTATTGTGGCAATTATCTTTTTTAAAATTATTTATCCAGTAATTTCGGATACTCCTGAGCTTAAAGGAGAATACAGACCGATCGTATCGTCAAGGCTTTATGACCGAAATGGTCAACTGATTACGACTTTGCATGGCGAAGAGAATCGAATTGTGATGTCGATTGACGAATTGCCACCTCATGTGTGGCAGGCTTTTATTGCGGCGGAAGATATTCGCTTTTTTGATCATAGCGGAGTCGATCCACGAGGCCTGATACGGGCGGTGTGGACAAATTTGACTGCCGGTGAAATCCGCGAGGGCGGTAGTACAATTACTCAGCAGTTTGTAAAGAACGCGATGCTGACTCAGGAGCGGACATTCGTTCGAAAAATTCAGGAAGCAGTTCTTTCTTTTGAGGTGGAGCGTCGCTATACAAAGATGGAGATTTTAGGTCTTTACCTCAATCAGATTTATTTTGGTGAAGGTGCGTATGGTGTTGAGACTGCGGCACAGCTTTATTTTGGTAAGCATGCAAAGGATTTGACCGTAAATGAAGCGGCAGTATTGGCAAGTATACCTAAGCAGCCGATTGCTTATAATCCTTTCCGGGATGCTGAAGGGGCACTGCATCGTAAGAATAATGTGCTGGCGAAAATGTTATCGGCGGGCTTTTTAAGTGAAGAAGAACGAGCAAATTGGGAAAAGGTCGAGCTTATCTATAAAGAGCAGGAAACCAAGGAAGAATTTGCTTCTTATTTTAATGACTTTATACTTCAAGAATTGCTGGAAAAATATGGTGCCGATAAGGTATATAAAGAAGGTGTAGAAGTCTACACGACTTTAGATTTTGAAATGCAAAAGGAGGCGGAGCGAGCTTTATTAAGCCGTTTGCCGAATTTGTTTGTTGATGAGTCCGGTAATCAGCAATCTCAAGGAGCTTTGGTGTGTATTGAGCCGTCGACCGGTAGTATTCGTGCTTTGGTAGGTGGTCGGGGGACTGATAAATATAATCGAGCGGTGCTTGCGGAAAGGCAGCCCGGATCTTCATTTAAACCGTTTGTTTATTTAGCGGCGGTGGATATGGGAATTTCGCCGGAGGCGATAGTCGATGATAAGGAAGTCGCTTTTGGGAGATATGTTCCTCAGAACTATGCTCGAAAATTTTATGGTAAGGTAACTCTTCGAAGTGCGTTGGAGCAGTCGCTAAATGTAATTGCGGTTCGGCTCAATCAATTTGTAACCCCTGAAAAAACAATTGAATACGCAAAGAAAATGGGGATTACAACTTTGGTAGAAGAAGGTGTTTACTCGGATGCAAATATTGCAATGGCTCTGGGTGGATTAAGTCGCGGGGTAACGCCACTGGAGATGGCTTCAGCTTTTGGTGTTTTTGCAAATAAGGGAGTTTATGTTCCGCCAATTGGAATTTTAAAAGTGGTGGATCGAGATGGGACTGTGATATTTGAGGCAAAGCCACAAGGAGTAGAGGTGGTGGATCCGAATTCTATGGCGATTGTGGCTGATATGATGCGGGGTGTAATTAATAAAGGTACCGGCGGAAATGCCGGTATTGGACGTCCGGCTGCCGGTAAAACCGGAACTACGGATTCTCATAAAGATGCTTGGTTTGTTGGATTTACCCCGGATTTATCTACTGCGGTTTGGATTGGTTGCGATAATAATGTATCTTTACCGGGTATTACCGGTGGCGACACTCCGGCAATTGTTTGGGGCGATTTTATGGAAAAGGCACACCGAAATATTCCGGTAAGTAGTTTTCCGGTGCCAAGACCCGGCAAGGACGGCATTGTTAAATTGGGCGGTGAGGTTGTAATGAGTCCTGAGAAAGCTTTGGGGGAAGAAAAAGAAAGCCAGCCTTTGATGGATATTATGCCGGAAGATACAAAGAGGAGGCCTATAGGGGGGCCGGAAATAGGTTCCGAGGGGTCTGTAAATGGAGAAGACGATGAAGAGCCGAATTCAGAAGAACAGGTAAAAGGTAACCCGTCTAGGGTGCCGCGTCCGGTAGGTTCGGGTGAAATGGTTCCGAAAAAAGATTAAGGAATGGGAGGGGTTGGCAAAATGAGTAAAGGAAAGGCAATGGTAGCGATGCTATTGACTGTTTTCATCTCTCTTTCTGCATCTTTGGCGGCTGCAGCAACTACTCAGGATGGAAAAATTTTAGAGGCTGAAATTATCGGTGCTAAATCATTGGCATCAAGAGTTATTTCCGGTACTCAGGAAGAGAAACTTGTGCTGGCTTGGCTTTGGGCAGAGCCGGTGGTCTATTCTGCTTCGGCAAAACCGAGCAATATGGCGCCGAAAAATCTGCTCGTGCCTGCAAACAGCGAGGTTGAATCGGAAGTGCTAAATGAAGGAAAAGCTTTATGGAAGATGGCTGAAGAGGGAATTAAAAATGAGTCCCTTGCTCCTTATGTATTGATGCACCGAGCTGCTTGGCGGGAGTATGGTAAGGGCAACCAAGATGAGGCCTTAGTTCTATATGGAAGGATTCCAGAAGATCGGCAGACGTATTGGTCGGCAATTCGTTTAGGGGAGCTTTGGAGTAAGAAAGATGCTGAAAAGGCAGCAAAATATTACCAACTGGCTTATGAACAAGTGAAAGATAAAAAAGACCCTCAGCTTCTAATGACTGTGGCGAATAGTGTTTATTTGAGTGGTGATTATTCCCAGGCGATAGAGATGTACTCTCAGATTTTAAAAAGTGATTCAAAAAATGATATGGTATATTTGTATCGAGGGAATGGGTATTTTTTGATTGGGGATTTATCGAAGGCGATTGCTGATTATACTCAGGGAATTTCGTTGAATCCAAACCGGACTGATTTTTATGTGAATCGGGCTCGTGCCCATAGCGAAAGCAAGAGTGTTTCATTGGCGGTTACGGATTATCAAAAATATTTAGAATTAGTTCCTTCAGATAGTGATATTTGGTATGAATTAATGGACTATCAGAAAGAAAATGGCCAGAAGGATGCAGTGCGTGGTACTGTAGAGCGTTGGTTGGCTTTAGACCCCCAATCGTCATTAGCTTATGCGCTTCGCGGGTCGCATCTTTTTTCGGAAAAGAAATATGAGCCGGCGTTGAATGATTTTAAAAAGGCGACAGATTTAGATCCGGAGTTGGCTTCTGCTTGGTACAATCAGGCGCTGTGTTATGAAAATATTGGTATCCCGAAGGATTGGGATTTGGATAAAAAGTGGAAAAGATTAAATCTAATTGAAACTTGTTACAAAAATTTCCTGAAATTTTCCGGGCCCAATCAGGCTGGGAGAGAAAGGGCTAAGCGTAGACTTGACGAAATAACTAAGTATAGTGGCCAAGTATTGAATATTTAGATTACGCTTAGAAAGAAGAGGAGATGCAAATGAGGGATAGGAAAAAGGCTTCAGATAGACAAGGGCTGAAGATTTTTCCTGCGCTTATGTTGATTCTTCTATTGGCGGGCAGCTATATCTTGGTTACTCAATATTTGGAGTATCGAAAGGTACAAGATGAACTGGAGAAAAAGCGGCTGGAATTGCAGCAGCAGCAGGAAATTAACCAGAAATTGAAAGAGGATCGAGTGAAAGTGATGAGCCCAGAAGAGATAGAGAAAAAAGCTCGGGAGGACTTAGGACTTGTGAAGCCGGGAGAAATTCCTGTCAAAACAATCCCGGCAAAATCAGAGGATGAGAAGAATAATCCTTGACTGAATAAAAACTGAGAGCCTATAATGGGAGATAAATAATATATTTGCTGAACGCAAACAGGAGGAATTGGTCGTTTTATGACAACAGGCAGCGCAATTGCAGTGGGTAGTATTTTAGAGGGAACTATCACAGGGATTACAAATTTCGGGGCTTTTGTACAATTGCCGGAAAACAAAGTCGGTCTTGTGCATATTTCTGAAGTAGCTAATGAGTATGTCAAGGACATCAAGGATTTTATCAAAGAAAAAGATACTGTGAAGGTAAAAGTCTTAACTATTGATGCAAATGGTAAAATTAGTCTGTCGATTCGCCAGCTTCAAGCTCCTCCGCCTCGGCCTGTTTTTCGGGAAGAGCGGCGTCCTGTGGTGCATCGAGCACCTGAGGTTACTTTTGAGGACAAAATTGCAAAATTCATGAAAGACAGCGATGAAAAAATTAGCGAAGTTCGTCGCAACACCGATTCCAAACGAGGTGGGCGGGGTGCACGGCGTAGCTAAATTTGAGTGATGAAAAAGGAGCATCTCGAAAGGGATGTTCCTTTTATGTTTTATTCTATAAAATAATGGGGGAGGATGGATATGCCATCGGTGACGCATCAATGGGCCGAATTGGTTGCAGATGTAGGCTTTGTGCTTTTGAAAAATGGCGCTGAAACTTATCGAACCAGTGAAACAATGGAATATGTGGCGCGGTCTTTGGGAAAAAATCGCTTGGATATTTTTGTGATTCCCAGTACTGTGATGGTATCTTTGACAACTCCGGACGGGAATTCAGCAACGATTATCCGAAAGGTTACTGAGCGAACGATTAACTTAGACCGGGTAGCCCGAATCAACGAACTTTCTCGGATGATGGTGGCTGGCGAAACAACTTACGAAAAGGCTCGTCATGAAATCGATGTCATTCGTAGGGAGCGAACCGGATTTTCAACAAAGGCATCGATTGCCTTTTCCGGTCTGGTGGGAATTGGTTTTGCAGTGATGCAAAATGGGAATTGGGCTGAGTGCATTGCGGCCTTTTTTGCTGCTGCGACAGTTCGGTTGGTGGCTCATTTGGTTTCTCAAGTGGAGCAAACAAAATTTCTATTTGAATTCTTAGGGGCGATTTGCGCTGCAACGATTGGAATTTTAACCCATCAGTGGGTAGAGATGGTAAACCGGGATATTGTTATTGTGGCAGGGATTATGCCTTTGGTGCCCGGGGTAGCGATTACCAATTCGATTCGCGATATTATTAATGCAGATAATTTAAGCGGCCTTATTCGCGGCTTGGAAGCGGCGCTTACGTCAATGGCGATTGCAATGGGAGTCCTTTTGGTGCTCTCGGTATCACTTTAGGAGGTGCGGGAATGTTTCTTTGGAAATTTTTAATGATTACCTCGATTTCTCTGGGAACTGCTGCTCTTTATCGAGTGCCTCGTCATTTGATTCCTTGGTGTGGCTTACTTGGCGGTGTGGCCGGATCGATGCGGTTGTTATTAGCAGGCTCGGTAGGAGAAGGCTTTGCCACTTTTTTTGCAGCCTTTACAGTTGGGACGATTAGCGAGGTTTTAGCGCGCCATAAGAAAGTGCCGGTGTCAGTCTTTTTGATTCCCGGTTTTATTCCGTTAGTTCCCGGTCGGTATGGTTATTTGACGATGCGAAATTTCGTAGAGCGTGATATTGTTGCGGGCTTGGAGATGCTGGTTCATACTTTATTTTTAGCAGGAGCGATTGCTTTTGGGCTATTTTTAAGTGGCACTTTGTACCGAATCTTTGTTCAGCGGAGGAAAAATGAAGCTTGATGATAAGGTTTGGCAATTGGGGATAAAAAAAGGTCTTTGGGCATCTGATGAGCGCATTTTGGTCGCTTGCTCAGGCGGTGTGGACTCCATGGTACTTTTGGAGATTTTTCGGCTTTGGGCCGAGCGGGGTCGAATCAGTGTGGAAGCTATTCATTGCAATCATCAGCTTCGGGGCGAGGAATCGGAGCGAGATGAGAAAGGTGTTGTTAAGTGGTGCGAGAGCCATTCGATAGGGCTTAAAGTAGTGAGGCTTCCGGTTTTGGTGGCCCAAGAAACAAATGGCGGCAATTTGGAGGAAATTGCGAGAAAGCTGCGTTATGAGGCAATCGCCGCCTATGGAGAAGAGATGCGGGCAACGGTTATTGCTTTGGGTCATCACCAAAATGACCAAGCAGAAACGGTGCTTTTGCACTTGCTCAGGGGCAGTGGTACTTTTCGGGGAATGAAGGAGAAAAGAGAAAAGTATATTCGCCCGCTTCTGCCTTTTAGTAAAGAGGAAATTTATGATTTTGCAAGGGAAAGAAATCTACCTTTTTGGGAGGATTCGAGCAATCAGAATCAAGACTTTCGTCGGAATTGGATTCGCCGGGAATTACTGCCTTTACTGAAAGAGAAGGTAAATCCCGAAGTCGAGGGAGCTTTGGGGCGCTGGGCTTCTGTGGCGATTGAGGAAGAAGAGTTTTGGGAAAAATATACCGAAAAATGGTGCGCCGAGCATGGTGATTTTTCAGCAGGAGCTTGCTCAATCTTGTTGACGGAATTGAATTTTCTGACTTTGGCGGAAAAAAGAAGAATTTTTCGTAGAATTTTATTTATATTAAGGGGAAATCTTAAAGGAATTGAACTCTCTCATGTTGAATTACTGATAAGGATTGAGAAAAATAAAATTGGCGGTAGCAGGGTAAAGTTGCCCGGAGGCTGGCAGGGGCGCATTTTTGAAAAGCGGCTCTATATTGAATCAACTATAGAAAAAGGGGAGAAGAGAGACTTGTGAGACAAGACATTGCAGAAATTTTATTGGATGAAGAGGCGATTTGTAATCGGGTAAAAGAGCTGGGAAAAATGATTGCTGAGGATTATAAAGATAAAGATTTAGTGGTTGTCGGTGTACTTCGGGGCGGATTCATTTTTCTTGCTGATTTGGTAAGGGCAGCGAATATTCCTTTGGCAGTCGATTTTATTTCGGTATCCAGTTACGGCGTAGGCACTTCTTCGACTGGCGTGGTTCGTTTTTTAAAGGATTTGGATGAAGAAGTTTCCGGACGTCATGTGCTTGTGGTAGAGGATATTATTGATACAGGTATTACTCTAAATTATTTGCTGGAAAATTTGCGGACAAGGAAGCCTTTGAGTGTGGAGGTTTGCACTTTATTGAGCAAGCCGGAGCGCCGCAAAGTGGAAATCGATGTGAAATATAACGGATTTACGATTCCGGATCATTTTGTAGTCGGATATGGGCTTGATTTTGCGGAAAAATACCGTAATCTGCCTTATATTGGAATCTTAGATTCGAAAGTACATGAATAGAGGTTAATTATATAAATTTGAAAGGGTGAAGATTTTTTGAACCGTTTTTTTAGAACGACTGGTGTTTATTTACTGCTTATCTTAGGTGCTTTGTGGGCAGTTACTTATTTTGCTCAGACACCAACTGACGATATCGAGATTCCTTATAGTGCTTTTTTGGAAAAAGTTGAAGCCAAGGAAGTTAAGAGCTTGCTAATTGATGGTGACCAAATTTTGGGCAAGCTATCTGATGGACAGGATTTTAAAACTGTTGCCCCTTTTGATCCGGCACTGATTCAAAGCTTGCGGACTGCGGGGGTTGAAATTGTAGTCGAAAGTGCCGACCGAGGCACATGGTGGGGATCGATTTTATCATCTATTCTGCCGATTTTGCTGATTCTGGGAATTTGGTTTTTTATTATGCAGCAAAGCCAGGGCGGTGGCGGTCGAGTGATGAATTTCGGAAAAAGCCGGGCTAAAATGACGGTGGAAGGTCAAACTAAAGTGACTTTCCTTGATGTGGCCGGTGCGGATGAAGCCAAGCAGGAGCTGGAAGAAGTTGTTGACTTCTTGAAAAGTCCGAAAAAATTTAGTGATTTAGGGGCGAAGATTCCTAAGGGGATTTTGTTGGTTGGTCCTCCCGGAACAGGGAAAACCTTGCTGGCTCGTGCGGTTGCCGGTGAAGCCGGTGTGCCGTTTTTCACGATTAGCGGCTCGGATTTTGTAGAGATGTTTGTCGGGGTAGGTGCCTCGCGCGTTCGTGACCTTTTTGAGCAGGCGAAAAAAAATGCCCCTTGTATTGTATTTATTGATGAAATTGATGCAGTAGGTCGTCATCGTGGTGCCGGACATGGTGGCGGGCATGACGAAAGGGAACAAACTTTAAATCAATTGCTTGTTGAAATGGATGGTTTTGGCGTCAATGAGGGAATCATTATTTTAGCGGCGACGAATCGACCGGATATTTTAGACCCTGCATTGCTTAGACCGGGGCGATTTGACCGTCATGTGACTGTAGATCGACCGGATATTAAAGGGCGAGAAGAGATTTTAAGGGTTCATATTAAAGGGAAGCCAATTAGTGAAGTTGTAGATTTAAGAGTATTGGCTCGACAAACTCCCGGATTTACAGGAGCAGACTTGAGTAATTTGGTAAATGAAGCAGCACTTTTGGCGGCTCGTGCCAATAAAAAAATAATTGAAATGTCGGAACTTCAAGAAGCGATTGAACGAGTAATTGCCGGACCGGAGCGAAAGAGCAAGGTTCTTACGGAAGATACAAAAAAATTGACTGCTTACCATGAGGCCGGTCATGCAGTAGTTGGTTTCCATCTGCCTCATGCAGACCCGGTTCATAAAATCACAATTATCCCGCGCGGTAGAGCTGGTGGCTATACTTTGATGCTTCCTAAGGAAGACCGAAGCTATACGACGAAAAATCAACTGCTTGACGAAATTAAAACATTTATGGGCGGTCGAGTGGCAGAGGCTTTGGTGCTGAAAGATGTGAGTACCGGCGCCTACAATGATTTGGAGAGGGCGACGGAAACTGCTCGCCGAATGGTATGTGATTATGGAATGAGTGATGTGCTCGGTCCCGTATCTTTAGGTGGGCGGCAAGAACAAATCTTCTTAGGCAGAGGCTTTGGTCATGAGCGTGATTATGGCGAAGAGGTTGCAAGCGAGATTGACAAAGAAGTGCGGGCGATTTTAGAGAGTGCTTATCAAGAGACTGAGAAGATTTTAAATGAAAATATGGCGCAATTGGAGCTTGTTGCTCAGCAACTTTTGATTCATGAAACTCTTGAGGCTGTAGAGTTTGAAGCTCTGATGAAGGAAGGTCGAATGCCGACTGAGGAAGAGCGAAAGGAATGGGAAGTTAAACATTTGAAATCCGCTTCGCCGGTAGTAGCTACAGAAGGTGAAAATGTACTCACCGATGGTGCCGAGGTGGCTCAAACGGAAGAGATAACCCCATCGGAAATAGCGGATGTTTCCGAGGAAAGTTCGATTGAATCGGTAGAACCAGAAACAAAAGAGTAAAATATTAATAGGCAGCGATATTGTGTCGCTGCCTATTCTGGCATTAGGAGGAAGAATGGAAAAATCACTGGAGATTAATTTTCTGCGGGGCGAAAAATTGGAGAGTGTTCATCGAATTCATGGAGCCCTTTGTAGCGCCGAGGGGCAATTGATGGATAGTTGGGGAGATCCTCATTACGAAAGTTACTGGCGCTCCGGTGCGAAGCCTTTTCAGATAGTGCCGGTTCTTTTGCGGGGCGGTAGGGAGAAATTTTCTTTGAAGGCCGAGGATATTGCAGTAATGTCCTCTTCTCATAATGGTGAACTTCGCCATGTTGAGCGGGTATTATCGCTACTTAAAAGGGCTGGGGTGGATGAAAATATGCTGGAATGTAATCCGGCACATCCTCTTTTACTGGAAGCGGCTTTTGAAGTGGCTCGAAAAGGGGAAGCTTTTAGGAAGGTTCATCATTGCTGTTCCGGGAAGCACACAGGCATGATTTTATTGGCTCAATTGATGGAAGTAGAAGAAGCAAGCTATCGAAAATCAGGGCACCCGGTGCAAGTTGAGATCAAAAATGCGATTGCTCGAAGCATTGATTTTCCATCGGATTATATCGAAATCGGCATAGATGGCTGTGGAGTACCGGTATTTTGGATGTCGATTTCCAGTATGGCGAGAGCTTATGCGAAGTTGGCGGCTCCTGAAAAGGCTTATTTAGCTGAGGATTTGACTGAGGCATTAAATGAAATTCGGGAAGCTATGAAAAAAGCGCCCTTTTTTGTGGCCGGGAGCAATCGATTTGAGACTGAATTGATGGAAGCGACTAATGGCGAGATTGTCGCAAAATTCGGGAATGAAGGGATTTTCTGTATGGCTCATTCGAAAAGCGCCGAAGGATTGGTATTGAAGGTAGAAGATGGCAGTTTTCAAGCAATGGCACCGGCGGCGCTGGCTCTGGCTCGTCAATTGGGATGGATAAGCGAGGAAATCTATGGCAGTCTGTGGGAGCGTGAACTCAAGGCACTCAAAAATCATTGGGGCGAGCAAGTCGGAGGGATACAAGCAATTTTATCAATATAAAGAGCGGTTTTATGATAGAATTATGATTGCTAGGGCTTTGGCAAATGATGTGTATAAAGGGCTTGTGAGGTTGGCTGTTTCTGGTAGAGGAGTACTTTTTATAAGCCGAATTGCGATGGAACTGGGCGGCATAATTGGAATTGCGACGGCTTTGCAGCTTAAGGAAAAGTCAGTAAAGCAAAACGGGAGGGATTTTTTTGAAAACTCGCATTTTAACTTATTTTGCTGAAAATCCGGATGAGTTTGTTTCCGGTGAAAAAATCAGTAAGGAGTTGAATGTTTCAAGGGCGGCAATCTGGAAGCATATGCAGGCATTGAAGGCAGAGGGGTATGAATTTGAATCTCAATCAAGGCGAGGCTATCGCTTGATAGGTGTGCCGGCAGACCGGGTGACCGGTGAAGCAGTAGCACTACTTTTAAAGACGAAATATTTGGGCAGGAATTATTATTATGCAGAGCAAGTGAACACGACGAATCAGTGGGCAAAGGAGCTTGCTAATGATGGGGCTGCCGATGGAACAGTTGTAGTTGCGGAAGAGCAGGTTGCAGGAAAAGGGCGGCTTCAGCGGGGGTGGTTTTCACCGCCCAATAAGGGAATGTGGCTTTCGATGATTTTGCGCCCGGAATTTCTGCCTCAAGAGGCACCGAAGATGACTCTTTTGATTGCTGTGGCAATTGCTAAAGTTTTAAATCAAAGAGGAATTCCGGCGGGTATTAAGTGGCCAAATGATGTACTTTTGGGAGAGCGGAAAATCGTTGGAATTTTGACCGAATTAAGCGCTGAGATGGAGCGGATTCATCATGTGGTGGTGGGGGTAGGTCTAAATATCAATGTGACAGAGGAAGATTTGCCGGAAGAAATTCGAGAGGTTGCAGGCTCTTTATTTATGTATACAAGAAAGATGTGGGATCGGGCGGAGTTGATTGCTGATTTTCTATTGGAGGTAGAATATTTGTATGAAGGAGTCAAGAAAAGTGGCTTCGATGAAGTATTTTCTCTGTGGAAGGAAATGAGTATTACTTTGGGTGCTGAGGTGCGAGTGATTTTTGGTGAGCAATCTTATGAGGGTAAGGCAGTAGATCTTGATGCCAGTGGTGCACTTTGGATTGAAAAACCTGACGGAACGAGAGAACTGGTGCAGGCCGGTGATGTATCGATTCGAGGCTTGAAGCGATAGGAGGAGGAAAGAAGAAATGTTATTGGTTTTTGATGTGGGTAACACGAATACTGTGGTAGGAGTGTATGATGGGGATCAATTAAAGCAGCACTGGCGGATTTCTTCGGATCGGGGCAAGACAGTGGATGAGTATGGTATGCTGATTAGCGATTTATTTAGCCATGCCGGCTTGGTGCGAAAAGAGATTACTGCGACGATTATTTCTTCAGTGGTGCCGCCTTTGACGATTCCTCTTAGCCATGTGTGTCAGCGTTACTTTGGGTTGGAGCCGATTGTAATAGGGCCTGGGGTAAAGACCGGCATTTCGATTAGATATGACAATTCTCGCGAAGTCGGGGCGGATCGAATCGTAAATGCGGTAGGGGCTTATAAAAAACATGGTGGCCCTTTGATTATTGTCGATTTTGGAACTGCGACGACTTATTGTGCGATTGCTGAAAATGGCGATTATTTGGGCGGGGTCATTGTTCCGGGTATCGGAATTTCGGCGGAAGCTCTATTTCAACGGGCGGCCAAATTGCCTCGGGTAGAGCTTATGAAACCGAAGTCGGTAATTGCTCGAAATACTGTAAGTGGCATGCAATCCGGTCTGATTTACGGTACTGTGGGGCAAGTGGATGAATTGGTTCAGCGGATGAAAGCGGAAATGCAGGGGAATCCTAAGGTGATTGCAACGGGGGGGCTTGCGAATTTAATTGCCCAAGAATCTAAGACGATCGAAGTTGTTGAGCCGTTGTTGACGTTAGAAGGTCTTTTGGCTATTTATGAACTCAATAAACATGAGGTGAAGAGGGCAAAATCTTAAAATGAAAAAGATTCGATTTGGAGAATTGGAACTTCCTGATTTTCCGGTAGGCTTAGCGCCGATGGCCGGGGTTAGTGATCAGCCTTATCGACGATTGGCTAAGGAATTTGGTTGCGATTGGTTAGTCTCGGAAATGGTAAGCGCTAAAGGACTTCTTTATAAAAATGAAAAAACTTGGGTATTGACGGATTTTTTGCCTGAAGAAAGACCTTATGGGGTGCAACTTTTCGGGAGTGACCCGGAAATCTTGGCGGAGGCGGCTCGGCAAATAGAGGCATTGAAGGTGGATTTTATTGATTTAAATATGGGTTGTCCGATGCCGAAGATTGTCAATAATGGCGAGGGGTCGGCGTTGATGAAAACGCCGGAATTGGCGGAGCAAATTGTAATGGCAATGGTGAAAGCGATAAAGATTCCGTTAACTGTTAAAATTCGTTTGGGATGGAGTCAAAACACAATAAATGGGGCTGAGGTGGCCAAGCGACTTGAAAATGCAGGAGCTTCAATGATTGTAGTGCATGGGCGAACACGAGAAGATTTTTATATGGGTCAGGCGAATTGGCAGGAGATTGCGAAAATTAAAAAGGCGGTTCAGATTCCGGTAATCGGCAATGGCGATGTTTTTACACCGGAAGATGGGAAACGAATTTTTGAAGTGACTGGTTGTGATGGTATTCAGGTGGGGCGTGGCGCTCAGGGAAATCCTTGGATATTTAAGCAAATTAAGGATTATTTCAAAACCGGACGGTATGAGGAAAATCCGTCATGGGATGAGCGTTGGCCGATTTTTTTGAGGCATTTGGAGCTTTTAATCGCTTTTAAGGGGGAGGTCGTGGCTGTCAAAGAGATGCGCTCTCACGGAGCTTGGTATACGAAGGGGCTTAGAGGGGCAGCTCATTTGCGGCAGGCTTTTAGTAGGGCTCAAAGCTTGGCAGAATATCGGCAGATTGGCGAAGACTATCGCTTAATGTTTGACAAATCCTTTTTAAATTCTTTATAATACTAGGGAAATGAAGCAACCATAAAAAGTGCCAGGCCGAAATGGTTCTGGCACGATTTTGTATGTGTGGAGAGTCGATTTTGGGTAAGGGAAGTGAATAGATTGGAAAAAGAAGTAATTTTGACTGCGGAAGGGCTCAAAAAGATTGAGAACAAGTTGGAGCATTTGAAGTCTGTCCGGCGTCACGAGGTTGCTGAGCGAATCAAGCAGGCGATTGGTTTTGGTGACATTAGTGAAAATTCCGAGTATGATGATGCGAAAAATGAGCAGGCTTTTATTGAAGGCGAAATTATTGAGCTGGAAAAAATTATTCATTCGGCGCGCCTGATTGACAGTGGCGATATCAAAAGTGGTGAGGTCAGTATTGGTAGCACCGTAAAATTGAAGGATGTCGAATTTGGTGACATAGATACCTATACGATTGTAGGCTCTGCTGAAGCTGACCCGACTCAAAATCGAATTTCCAATGAATCGCCGGTAGGTCGGGCTGTGCTTGGTCATAAAGTAGGCGAAACTGTGCTGGTCAATGTACCGGACGGAAAGATTAAATATAAAATCATGGAAACTAACTGAGAAGAGACGTTGAGGAGGCAATCTTTATGTCCGGAAATACCGAGGTAGAAATTATTCAAGAGGAAGGTCAATCTCAAGAAGAACTGAATGAACAAATGCGAGTTCGCCGTGAGAAATTGGCAAAACTTCGTCAATTAGGTGTCCAGCCTTTTGGGCATGAATATCCGGTGGATATTCATAGTACTGAGATTATTGAAGGTTTCGAAAAATATGAGGGAAAAACGGTTCATATCGCTGGTCGGATGATGGCGATGCGGGGCCATGGGAAGACGGCATTTATTAATGTGGCTGATGAACTGGGCCGAATCCAAGTATATTTGCGCAAAGATGTTTTGGGCGAAGCGGCGTTTGAAATTTTTGATTTGCTGGATATTGGTGATATTATCGGGGTGGAAGGTGAGGTATTTCGTACTCAAAAAGGCGAAATCTCAGTGCGAGCAGAGTCTTTTATGCTACTTTCGAAATCACTTCGACCCTTTCCTGAAAAATGGCATGGCTTAAAAGACGTGGAAACTAAGTATCGCCAGCGTTATTTAGATTTGATTATGCACCAGGAAGTTAAAGATCGCTTCAAATTACGAAGTCGGATATTGAGCGCAATTCGGAATATTCTGGAAGAAGATGGCTATTTGGAAGTGGAAACCCCTACTTTGCATCCGATTGCCGGTGGCGCGGCGGCGGCTCGTCCTTTCGTTACCCATCATAATGCGCTAGACATGAGTTTATATATGCGGATTGCACCGGAACTTTATCTGAAAAGACTTGTAGTTGGTGGCTTGGAGCGAGTCTACGAATTAGGAAAAAATTTCCGTAATGAAGGGATTTCCATTAAGCATAATCCGGAATTTACAACGGTTGAGATGTATCGGGCCTATGCGAACTATGAAGATATGATTGAGCTCACTGAGGCAGTTGTTTCAGGGACAGCTCAACGGGTATTGGGAACTCAAAAAATTGTCTATGAAGGAACTGAGATTGATTTGACGACTCCGTGGCGTCGAATGACGATGGAAGAAGCGGTGCTCGAATATGGCAAGGTGGAGTTTTCTAAAGTTACAACGATAGAGGAAGCCCGGAAGCTTGCAAAGGAAAAAAATGTTACGATTGAGAAGCATTGGGGAATTGGCGGCATTTTAAATGCTTTTTTTGAAGAATTCTGTGAGGCTCATTTGATTCAGCCAACTGTTATTATTGGGCATCCGAAGGAAATTTCGCCCTTGGCAAAGAGTAATGAAGAAAATCCGGAGCGGACAGATCGATTTGAAGCATTTATTTATGGTCGGGAAATCGCGAATGGCTTTTCTGAGCTGAATGACCCGATTGATCAAAAAGAGAGATTCCAGGCTCAATGTGATCAGCGGGACAGTGGCGATGACGAGGCTCATATGATGGATGAGGACTTCGTAACTGCTTTGGAGTTTGGATTGCCGCCAACCGGTGGACTGGGAATTGGCATTGATCGATTGATTATGTTTTTGACGGATGCCTCGTCGATTCGAGATATCCTCTTTTTCCCTCATATGCGACATAAATAAATAGCACAATAAAAATAAAAAAAGAGTAAAATGCAATCATTACATTTTACTCTTTTTTTATTTTTAATTAAGAATTAATCAACTTTACGGAAAGCTGCTTTTTTGGCGCCGCAGAGAGGGCAAGCTTCCGGGGCATCTCCTTCTTCGACATGACCGCAAACCATGCAGACGTATACGTCAATATCGGCATCGCCTTTTTTTAAGTCTGAAAGATATTTCTTGTAAAGCTCTGCATGAACTCTTTCAGCATCACTTGCAAATCGGAAGCAACGAAGTGCATCTTTATCACCTTCAGCTTCTGCATCGGCCATGAAGCGAGGATACATATCGGAGAACTCATAGGTTTCTCCTTCGATGCCGGTTTGTAAGTTATCTTCAGTTGAACCCAATTGACCTAACGCTTTTAAATGATTATGGGCATGAATCATTTCTGCAAGCTCAGTAGCTCGAAATAGGCGAGCGGCTTGTCCATAACCATCTATGTCGGCTTTAAGTGCGAAGGCACGATATTTCATACTTGCTTGGGATTCTCCGGCAAAGGCTTCTTTTAAATTATTTTTTGATTTACTCATTGAAATCCTCTCCTTTATTTCTATTTAACAATTGTTATTATTTACTATTTCGTAAAGTTTGTCAAGATAGTAATGAAGAGTGATTATTTTTTATTTTTGGGGTCGGATTTTTTTCGCTTGAGTAGCCCCATCATTTTTTTGCTGGTATCTTTTACTCTGCGAATTGGCCCGCTGGAGGTATTTGTTTTGGGTTTCATGTCTGCAACGGTTCCTCGGTCGCCACGCTTGATATGAGTGATTTTTGTTTTTTCTGCAAGTAGATGGTTTTTGAGAAGCCGGATGAAGATTTTTTCATGAGGGAATTCCGGAGTAGCGAAAAAATCAACCGATACATAGCGATATTGTGGATAGGTACGGAGCACCATTTGTCCGTCGGAGAAGAGAAGGAAGCAAAGCACTTCTTCTTCGGTAACTGATTGACATTGAATTCCGAGTGGTGGAATCCCTAATTCTTCTGTGATAGATGAAATAATGTTTTGAATTGCAACAGCATCGTTGAGTACAGCTTTTGGCGATGTATAAATGTCCATAAGCAAATGTTGCCCGATAATAGCCATTTTGTAGTCCTCCGATTCATTTATTTATAATCCTTTACATTATATGCCAGAAAATAGGCATAAGTAAAATGTTTTCTTAGTAATTAACTGTGGATTTTAATTGAAAGAGCGATGACATGATATTGAAGCCCGGTGGGTGAATTAAGAAAATGAAAGCGAATTTGTAAGGAGATTTATAGTTAAGACTATTTCTATTAGAAGTCAAAATATAATGAAAAAGGAGGTAGGAATTAGAAGAAAGAATTTAGCTCAAGTTATTGAGAGATACTTATTGGATTTACTAACTGAAAGTCACAATCAGTCTTTGGAGATTCGTAGAATTGAATTAGCAGAGGAATTGGGATGCGCTCCATCACAAATTACTTATGTATCAGGTAGATGGCGTAATGGGGTTATTCGGTAATTTTGTTAGATGAATTTGAAAAGGCTCACGCCTTTGTTGCTTCAATTGGTGGATGATGGCAGATTGACTGATGGGCAAGGGCGTACTAGTCGATTTTAGAAATATCGTAATTATTTTAACCTCAAATCCAGGGGTGAAAATGAGTAGTGAATTTGATAGTGCAGCGATGGGATTTTTAGCAGATGTAAGTTCTAGTTCGGAAAATAAAGGACGGGATTCTAAAGATATTTTGGATGTGATAAAGAAAATTTTCAGACCGGAAATTTTGAATCGCTTGGATGATATGATTGTTTTTAAAAACTTGTCTCAAGAGGAGCAAAGAGAAATTTTAGGATTGCTATTAAGAGTGGAATGGAAAAACGCCTGAAAGAGCATGGACTTTATGTAGAATTCTCTGACGATGCGAAGGACTTTATTTTAAATGCACAGTATGGTGCGCGACCATTAAAAGAGTACTTCAAAGAATGGTGGAAGATGGATTGTCTGCTGCACTTTTGAGAAAAAATTTCTGATGGTGATATAGTGAGTATTGACAAAGGCGGGAGTGGTTTGACTTTTTTTAAGAAAGGAAATTGACTCTTAT
>JGI994J12354_10000580_pt1 | contig 36278 bp, 37 predicted proteins | sample IntmicLarv3ML3BL_FD_12354 | JGI IMG/M metagenome (IMG submission 12354) | reverse complement strand
CTCCTACTGCTATCCGATTACCTATAAGACCATCATTAGCTGCTTTTCGAAGTTCTACTATAGCTGTATCTTGGTCATCCCATATAAGAGCAATGTTGGCACTGTGAACATGTGAGCGTCCACTGGAAAAAAATTCATTTCCTACCATCATAGCTGATATAGTGAGAAGAGTCAAACAGAGCCAGAGTGTGCCAATTACTATTGCAGATAACTTTAAGACCTGACTTATTTTTTTCATGTCTCATTCCTCCTAAATTTAGTTTGCGTATTGGTGTTGTTATGAAAAAACTAAACCTCCTTTGCTTTGAATTAGTACATGAAATTTCTATAAATAATATAGCATTATGCTATAAAAACATTCTGATTATACTATAATTCACAATGGGAATCAAATTATGTAAAATATATATCAGTATTAATTTGTACAAAAAAACCATGTAATTATTGAATTTTCAATAATTACATGGTTTTTAAAAAATGGAGCAAGAAACCTACAGGTTACGAACTAACTATAATAGTTCTCTTTCTGAATATATTTTAACATAATATTTAAATTAAAAGAAGAGTTGAACTAAAATATTTTGTCCTAACCAGCACTGAATTTGTACCACCTACAAATTCTATTATGGGAAATTTCTCAACCCTTTTGTTGTCCAATTATATTCCACTTTTTAGGATAAATATATTCTATCTTATCATGTTTAGAAACATATTTTTTCTTTATTTTAGTACGATTAGATTTTAAATCTGGAAGTGCTTGCCTACAATATTTATCAAGTTCACAAAATATATTTTGACAATCAATATATTGTAATGGTCTATTTCCGATTCTTATAAAATTTAGACCTAATCTTTTAAACTCTTTATCTTGATTTTTACACATATATTTTATAATATCCTCTTTTGTATAACCCATAATACTTTCAAAACATTTTTTGATTCCTCTTTCTGATCCTGGACCAGCAATAGTAAAATCCATTTCACTCCAATCAACTATATCACTATAATTGATATCAGTTACTAATTGATAAGCCATAAAATTTCCTATTAAAGGATAGCTTTTTATAATATTAAAAGCTTCTTCCATTGATTTTGATTTAATTATTTTTAAATATGATTCATCAATTAAAAATATTTGTTTTAATAGACCTAAATGGTTATCATGTTTTCTATCAAATCCAAAAGCCTTATTAGCACAACTCATATAAGCATCGTTATAAATTGCATTTCCGTTTGAAATAGCATTTCCCAATATTTTCGAGTATATATTAAAATCAAAAGTATCAAGCTTTATATCGCCAATTTTATTTTCTAACAATTCCCAAGTCGATTCCTTATTAAATAATTTAAACAATAATATTCTAAATAACATATCTTCATTAGAATAATTTTTTCCATTATATATAACATTTTTTAGTAAATACTGACTAACTCTATCATTTACTCTGTAACTATTACAAAATTTATATTGTTGTAGAATTAAATCATTAGTCCAAGGGGCAATTTCACCATTTCTTTTTTTAATAAAGATATTTTGCCTTTCGCAAGCAAAATACCAATATAAATCATAGACTTCTTGTCTTTTTTTCATACCATCACCACAAACATTTTGGATCTCTTTGGTCGTTACAATATCTTAATACTTTTCCATTATCATCTTTAAAATAATTTGCTATTATTTTTTGACCTATACATCCACTTTTACAAATACTATAATTACTACAATTAGAACAACTATCATTAACTTTTAAATTTCTAATATTATTAAAGTATTCAGAATCATACATTTCTTGTAGAGTGTTGTCCTGTATATTACCGCTTATACCTAACTCTGTAAAATATTTTATAGAATCACACGGGTAAGCAATCCCATCAAATCCAATAATCATTACCTCATCGGCAATAATACAAGGACTGTTGCTTATTCCTAATATATTCCAAGGACTTCCTAATCTTATTTTGTTTTTATCTGGTAGTTGTTCAAAGAAGCTTTTTAAATGAATCAATTCATCTCTAGTCAAGTCCATTTTTTCCGTACCTTTTCCGTGTGGTACAAATCTTAATAAACTGATTTTATCAAAATAGTTTTTATTTTTAAAACTTTCTAATGTTGAATTAATTTTATCTTCAAAATTATCAATCGAATCTTTTGAAATTGCGTAATGAAATCCTAATTTAATTTGCTTATCCTTTAATAAAGTATCAAAAAAATCATAAGTTGAGTAAATTGAAATATCTTCTTCATCCGAGAGAGTATCTGCTAAAGAATATACAATTTTTGTAAGTCCATTAGCAATCAATTTTTCATACAGCTTAAAATTTTCATCAGTTCTATATGCAAAAGTATAAATTGTTGAGCTTACACCTAATGAAGTTGCTAATAATATCAATTTATCTAAATCATCATAAAGAGTTGGTTCTCCACCTGTAAAAACAATATCTGTAACACCCATCTCACTTGCTTGATATATAATTCTTTCAACATTATCATAAGTTAATGTTTTAATATTGTTTAAACAATTAGTAGCACTACTAGAACAATGCTTACAATTTCTAGAGCATAAATTAGTTATTTCAATTTTTACTTCTTTTATCATTTATAATCACCCTCTGACAATTTAATTATACATTATTTTCTGAATTAAATCTCAAAATATCATGAATTAATTAGTAAAAATTTCTTCTTTTACTTTAATCATAAGTTCATTTAAATATTTTGTAATAGATTTATAATCTTTTTCCTCAAGCCAACCATTACGATGAAAATTTCTAGTTAATCTATTCAATGCCATTGCAGGCCCTTCAAACTGCTTCATAACTTTATAAAATTCATCATCTGGTTTAGGAAGTGGTTCGTATTCTGTAATAAAATTTCGTATAAGTTCTGAATCACTTTTTAATTTTAGTTTCTTAACTTTTAACTTCATAACTTTATATTCCTTTTCAGATAAATATAGTGTTTTTTGTTTCATTCTTTTTCTCATAAACTTTTTTCCTTTCTATTTTTAAGGGGATTGGGGATTTTCCCCATAAGCGAATTTGGTGTATGGACAAATTCAGTACTGGCTAAGACAGTATCTGAATAATGTGTATAGGCAAATTCAGTGCTGGCTAGTACATATTATTTTGATAAATTATTTCATTTAGAATAATTTCTTCTGCTTGATTTTTAATATTATTCATTCTTTGAATCCATAATAATTGATTAGTTTCTTTTAATTCTTCATCAACATTTTCTTTTTCAGCAAGTAATTTTATTAAACATTCAACTTTACTTTGTATATCATTACCAACTGAAAAAAGGTAATTATTTAGTTCATCTTTCATTAGTAATTCTTGGTAAAATGTTTTTCTATTTTGTTTCAGATAGTTTAATAAGATATGTCCATATTTGTTAATATTTTTATTTTCTTTACTCTCTAATTCTAAATTTGGGATTAAATAATCTCCTTGTTTTGTATAATTTATTTTCATAATTTTTCTCAATTCCTTTCATTTTTTAATTTGATTTTGGTATTAGTATTAAGTTATCAACTATATTATCCACTTCAACATATGGGCAGTTTATAATGCCTTTAGTCCAAAATTGTTCTTCAATTAAGTTCATATATTTTTCTATTTCACTTGCTGAAATAATAATATAGTCATTTGATAGTTCATCTCTTTTTTCTTTATCAATTTGTTCTTTATAAATAATTCCCATATTATTATTTTGCAATATAAAGTTTAGATATTCTAAAAACTCATTTGTGCTTTTGGATATAAGTTCATCAGTAAATTTGATGTTTGTTATTTCAACATTATAATTCTTATCTCTAGTTATTTCTAAAGTTGATATAAATCTATTGATTAGTTCCTTTTTAGATTTCCTATTTAAACTATCCCAAAGAAATGAAAAAGCGAAGTTATTAGGAAATATCAAAATATCGTTTTCTTGTCTATAATCTAATTTCTTTAATAACTCAACTGTATATTCTTTGTTATCATCTTCTGGGAACATAGAGTCTTTCTTTTTAGTTAGTTTTAAGATTTCCTTTTTAATATTTTCATTCTTTTGATTGATAGTTTCAACATTAACTGATGATGATAAATATAAATCCACTAATCTTTTTTCTTGAACTTTTAACTTATCAATGGCTTTTTCAATATCTTTTATCTCTTTAGATTTTTTACTATTAGAAGTTAATATTTCATTGTCATTATCATACATATATCTAGTTAATTCATTTAATATTCTAACTAATTTGGCTTCTATTTTATCTGAACTATAATGGAGTCCTTTTGATTTACAATTACTGTTTTTACAAGTTAGATGATAGTATTCTTTTTTATTTGGTGTGCCACTATGTTTATAACTAAGAGTAGAAGATAGTATTCCATTACATTCTGGGCATTTAATAAGTGATGTAAATAAATGAATATGCTCTCCATAGTTAGGGTGTCTATTTTTCTCTAAAGTAGCTCTAGTTCTTTTCCAAATAGTCATATCAATTATTGGTTCACAGTAATCTTCTACATAGATAATATCTTCTGGTTTTCTTTTATAAAGTCCAAAGGCAAATGTTCCAATATAGATAGGATTTATTAAAATGTTATAGACTCTATCACTTTTCCATTTACCATTTTTTAAATATCTGTTGTTATCTTTCATAAAAGTAGCAATACCTCTAGTTGAATATCCTTTAGCACACAAATCAAAGATTTCTTTAACTGTTTGGGCTTCGATAGGATCAATAGATAGTCTTCCTGTTTCTTTATCTCTAATGTAGCCAAATGGGGCTTTATTCGGGTGTATTTTAGATAGTGCCATCTGTTCCATTGCTCTTTTAGTTCTAGCACCAATTTCTTTTCTTTCTCGTTGTCCAAACACTAGATTCATTCCAAATATCATTTCACCATTAGCAGTTCCAACATCATAAGGTTCTAAAATTAGTTCTATTTTTACATCGTGTTCTTCACAATAATTAAGTAGCCAAAAGCCATCATAACCATTTCTAGTTAATCTATCTACTTTAATTGCAATTAACTTATCTAATTTCTTTGATTTAATATCTTTCAAAAGTCTTTGCATTTCTGGACGCATTAAATCTTTACCAGAATGTCCTGCATCATTATATACATCTACAACATCTAACTCATTTTTCTCACAATATTCTTTTAATATTCTAAGTTGAGAATCAATAGAATAACCATTATCTCGTTGGTCATCTGTTGATACTCTTACATACAATCCACTTCTCTTATTCATAAATAAATCATCTCCTCTATATGTTTGGTCACTAATATTAGTTTTTGCAACCTCATATCAATTGTTTCCTCACAAAAATTGAATATTTTACCCCTAAATGGAAACTTTTTCTCATATATTTCCTCACTTAGAAGCAAAAAGTGTAGTCTGTATAGATAAAAATTTTTATTACCTTCATATGTTTCCTCACTCAAAGCCACTTTTACGATGGTTAGATTTAGAATTTGTTAAATTTATAAGTATTTGTTTCAGTTCTTTCAGATTATATTTCTTGTTATATTCTTTTATGTAATAAGGTTTACCACTAATTTCATTTATCTTGTATTCAAATATGGTTAATTTAGTGGGATATGTAATAGAGTAAGTAGTAGGTATAATAAATTCTAGGTTAGTCTTTAAAAGTGTTTTTACTTTGCCATTTTTAGTTTTAAACTTATAGTCTTTGATAACTTCTAGTAGTTCCTTATTAGGCTTAAGTTCTTCTGATGTTTTAAAATCAAGCATTTAAAAAGTCCTCCTTCCTAGAAAGAGAACTTTAAAGTTTTATATATAAAATAAAAACCTACAAACCATATAGGTTCGTAAGCTGTTTTTCTCTGGAGCAGGTAGCGGGAATTGAACCCGCCTCCTCGGGTCGGAAGCACGAGATTTTACCACTAAACTATACCTGCATCTATGTATATTATACACTTATTATCACAATTCTTCAATAATAAAGTAGTAAAGAGTAAATATTTATTGTAATAATAGATATTTACTCTTTATTATAAATTAATTATTTTCTTTAATGAATCTAGATACTAAATTATTTTTTATTATAGTATCTGAGAAAAACATTTCATCATTCATCTTATTTTCTAATCTATATAAATCCTCATTTACTTCTATTTTTTCATTTGTTTTTCTATCAATATATTCTCCATCAACATAGTATACATCTTTAGTTATAAAACCAATACCTTTTACAAATGAATAATCTTTATTTGTAAATATACTTTGACCTATAGAGAAGGTATCTTTTATTCCTAATAAATCTGTTATTGTATTTTTTATATCTATTTTAGATTTCGCTTCTTCTATTACAAAATTAAAAGTATTGTTTATATTAATATTATTTGGTATTCTAATTCCAAAAGGTATATGAACATTTTCTAATTTTTCTTTAGTTTCTGTATATTCTTTATTATTTTCTTCATGTATTTGTTTTATGATATCAGTATTTTGTAGACCTGCTCCATGATCACCATATACTATTAAAATAGTATCATCTAATATATTTGTTTTTTCTAATTCTTCAATAAGTTTTCCAAAACTATAATCTGAAAAATTACAAGCTAATAGGTAATTAGAGATTTCTTCTTCTTCAATATTTGAAACATCTATAGTCAATTTATCCTCTAAATTTTTGATGCCCTCTAAACTATAGGGTATATGTGTTGAAACAGAGACAAGAGTTGTTAAAAAAGGTTTTTCATATTTATCTATTATAGCTACAGATTGAGTGAAGAATTGTTCATCTGAAAAGAATTCTCCAGCCATTTCACCATTATCATTAAATTTAGAAATATCATTATATTCATCAATTTTATAGCCACTATTATATACTTGATATCTATTCCAGAAGGTACTAACATTTGGATGCATAAAAGATGTATAGTATCCATGTTCTCTTAAGTTTGAATATATATTTTCCCAGTTGTTCCCATAATATTTTTGAAATACTCTTCCATTTTCTAATGGAAACATTCCTGTGGATAGAGTATGTTCTGAATCTGCAGTTGTTCCTAAACCTTGATTATACATATTTGCTAAATAAATATTTTCATTAAAAAATTTATTTAGATTTGGTGTTATTTCTTTACCATTTATTTTTTTATTAATTATGAATTCATTTAAACTTTCCATTTGTACTATTAATACATTGCTTTTTTCTGATATACCTGTAAAATCTGTTTTATCTTCTTTGTTTTTAATATTTTCACTATATATTTCATCTAATCTCTCATAGTCAACCTTTTCTTTTATTAAAAATTCTAATATGTAATCTTTTAAATCTTCAAAATGGTAATAATATATAGCTATATGTTCCATCATTAATGTCTTATTATATGTATAATATTCATAAGTTCTTTCTATTTTATTTGAGATTATTAATAAGTTTAGTAATATTATTAATATATAAAAAATATATTTAAAATGTTTCTTTTTTGAAATCTTCAGAGTTTCAGTTGATATGTCTTCTTTTTTATCATTTTTATTAATATTTTTTTGTTTAGTCTTTTTTCTATATATATTATATATAGAAAAAAGAGTTAATAAAATATTATCTATCCAAAAGATGCATATTGTTTTAAAAGTTATCAAATATATTAAACTCATACCTATTTCTTCAGCATATTTTATGTTTTCTACTTGATATATTGATAAGAAATTTGTTGAATAGTTATAGTATATATAATTACTATATATTAAAAGTGTAATTATATAGTATACAATATTTAGATATATATAACTGAATTTTTCTTTTCTATTTATTATTGGTAATAGAAGTAGCATTGGTATAGCAGCTGTTATTAAATACATTTCACTACCTATTTGCATATCAAGCATAATATTTAACAATATTCCTTTGAATGTTAGTAATATTACTCCTAATATGTATATATAATTCTTTTTTATTATTGTTATTGCAAGTTCTTTTAAATTTTTCAAAACATATTCCTCTTCACATTCTTTATATATAATTATTTCTTTTTCTATATTAAATCATAATATAACATGTTTTTACATATTATTCAAACATTTTTCTTTAACAATATAGTCAATGTTCAAAAAGTATTTAAGGAAAACTATTGACATTTCTCCTATTATAAATACAATAATAGGAGAAATAAAAATAAAGGAAGAGGCTAATATGAATAGTAGATTAGAAAAACAGATTAAATTTTTATTAGAAATAGATAAAATGAAAACTATTTATAGACAGACTATACTAATAGATAAATCAAGACAAGAAAATGATGCTGAGCATTCTTGGCACTTTGCAACAATGGCTGTGATCTTATATGAATATGTAGATGGTTCAAAAGTAGATCTTTTTAGAGTGATAAAAATGGCATTGGTTCATGATTTAGTTGAAATTTATGCAGGAGATACATATGCATATGATATAGTTGCAAATCTAGGTAGTGAAGAGCGTGAAAAGAAAGCTGCAAATAAATTATTTAAATTATTACCAGAAGACCAAGCAAAAGAAATTAAACAATTATGGGAAGAATTCGATAAAAAGGAAACAGAGGATGCTAAATATGCAGTTGCCATTGATACACTACAACCATTTTTAAGTAGTTATTATACAGAGGGAAAAATGTGGAAAATTAATAAAGTAACAGCTGATAAAGTATATACAAGAATGAAAAGAATTGAAAAAGGAATACCAGAATTATGGCCTTTTGTTGATAACCTTATTAAAGATTCTATAGAAAAAGGATATTTAATAAATTGAAAAAGGATATAAATAATAAAACAAATGAAAGAGGATAATATTATGAAAGTATTTTATACAGATATTTCAAAGAAAAGTGAAACTAGTAATCTTGGTAGAAAATTTTTAAAGATATCTGGAATTTTATTTATAGTTGCTGTTTTTATAATAATAATGTCAAAAATTATATTTGAAATTGGAACTCCAGAAATTATTATTACAGTTATTATTGGTATTATATCATTGTTTTTAGCAGTAATTACATTTACAGTAGGGTTAATAATATCAAGAAAAGATTTTTTGGGAGAGGAAAATTTAAAACTATTTGTATATGATGAAAAACAAAATTTGTACATTGTAGATAAAGATGGAATAAGTGAAGATCATTTTGATGCATTTAGGATGAGTATGATAAATGGAGTAGATGCAATATCTATACTGATAGCAGGACTAGGAATATTAAATTTAAATAAAGAAAAAAATAAAGTAGTTAAGTCTTCTAGAGATTTTAGTGAAATTAAAAATTATTTAGAAGATAAGGATTATTTGAGGATAAAAACTATAGAAGTATTAAATGATAATGGTAGAACAATTAAATTTATAATGAGAACAGCTGATGATTCTAGAAAAATTGTACAAATTGGTAATAATTATAATGAGTATGAAGAATTATTTGATATTGTAAGAAAGTTGGGAAAAAAATAATGAGATATGGATTTGATAGTATAGATTATAAAAGAATATATTTTAAATATACTTGGATTTCAATTTTAATGGCAATAGGAATTGTAATATTTGGAATTATTTTTGGAGTTATATTAAGATTTTTAGGGATTAGTGAAACTTTTATAAGCATTTTTCCAATGGCAATTATTGTTTTAGGAGCAATATATATTATGCTTTCATGTTTTACTGCATTGCCATTTGTAATTTACATATCAGTAAGAAATTTTTTTCAAAATGGACATATTGAAATAGAAGATGGAATGATAATTTTTGAGAGAGCTTGTTCCATAACAGGGGATAATGTAAATGAAAAAAGAAAAGTATTGAAATATTATAATATTGAAGATATTACAGAAAAAAGTTGGGGTTATAAAATAAAGGGTAGTTTAGAATATTATTTTACTTCAGAAGGAAGTACATTAAAACATAAAAAAGGAGTATTTAAAATTCCTAAATGTTTTGGTATATCTTCTGAATTTAGAAAAATATTAATGCAACAAGTCGGAAAAAAGATTGAAAATAATAAAGAAAACATAAAGGAAGAGAGAATAGCATTTACTAGAAAAGGTTTTTGTGAATTATTAATAGCTATAATAGGTGTAATAATAACATGCTTTATGACAAATGGATTAGGAGTGATAATAGGAGTAACAATAACTTCTTGGATAGGAATACATGCAATTAATGTTATAAGAGAAGAAAGTAGGGATAGAACTATTAGTATAATTAATATTATATTAGGAATAGTTAATTTCTTTATAGTAATTATCTAGATAGTATAAAATTTCATAAAAGCAATTTAATAAGATATAAAAAAGATATAGAAATTCACACTTACTTATGATATATTATGTATCATAAAAGGAGTGTGGATTTTTTGAATATTTCAAATATTAATGAATTAGAAAAAATAGCAAATAAAGTAAGAGTTAATATTATAGAAGCGGTATATAATGGTAAATCAGGGCATCCAGGTGGATCTTTATCGATAACAGATGTTTTAACAGTATTATATTTTAATCAAATGAATATAGATCCTGAAAATGCAAAAAAAATTGAAAGGGATAGATTAGTATTATCAAAAGGACATTGTTCACCAGCTTTATATAGTACATTAGCTTTAAGAGGATATTTTAATGAGGAAGAATTAAAAAGTTTTAGATCTTTAGAGAGTAATTTACAAGGACATCCAGATATGAAAACAATACCAGGTGTGGATATGACAACAGGATCATTAGGACAAGGATTATCAGTAGCTAATGGTATGGCTCTAGTAGGACAATTAGATAAAAAGGATTATAGAGTATATGCAATATTAGGAGATGGAGAAATACAAGAAGGACAAATATGGGAAGCAGCTATGTCATCAGCACATTATAAATTAGATAATTTATGTGTTATAGTTGATAACAATAATTTACAAATAGATGGGGAAATAGAAAATGTCATGAGTCCATATCCTATAGATGAAAAATTTAAAAGTTTTGGATTTGAAGTTATAAATATTGATGGACACAATATTAAAGAAATTATAGATGCTTTTGAAAAAGCAAAAACAATAAAGGGGAAACCAACAGCAATTATAGCAAAAACAATAAAGGGAAAAGGAGTTTCTTTTATGGAAAACATGGCTAGTTGGCATGGAACGGCACCAAATGAAGAACAATATAAAATGGCTATAGAAGAACTGATGTTGTAATTGTATAGAAAGAGAGGTTTTAAAGTATATGAATGAAAATATAAAAATAGCAACTAGGCAAAGTTATGGTGAAAAGTTATCTTGTCTAGGTGAAATAAATAAAGAAATAATAGTATTAGATGCGGATGTATCATCATCAACTAAAACCAATATATTTGCAAAAAAGTTTCCAGATAGATTTTTTAATATGGGAATAGCTGAACAAGATATGTTAAGTACAGCTACAGGAATTTCAACTTGTGGAAAAATACCATATGTTAGTTGTTTTGCAGCATTTGCAACAGGAAGAGCGTATGATCAAATACGAAACAGTATATGTTATCCTAATCTAAATGTTAAAATATGTGCAACACATGCAGGAATATCTGTTGGAGAAGATGGAGCAACACATCAAATGTTAGAAGATTTAAATTTAATGAGAGGACTTCCTAATATGACAGTAATGTCAGTATCAGATGATATTCAAACAAAATGGGCAGTGGAAGAAATTTCAAAAATAAATGGACCAGTATATCTTAGATTAGGAAGACTGTCTACACCAGTTATATATGATGAAGGACAAAAATTTGAAATAGGAAAAGGTATACAAATTGGAGATGGAAAAGAAGCTACAGTTTTTGCAACAGGACTTATGGTATCAGAAGCAATAAAAGCAAAAAAAATATTAGAAAAAGAAAATGTTTTTATAAGAGTAGTAGATATTCATACAATAAAACCAATAGATAGAGAAATTGTTATTAAATCTGCTAAAGAAACTAATAAAATAATAACTATAGAAGATCATAGTGTAATTGGAGGATTAGGAAGTGCAATATCAGATGTTTTATCAGAAGAATATCCAGTTAAAGTTACTAAAATGGGAATGAGAGATGTTTTTGGAAAATCAGGAGATGCATTTAAATTGATGGAATACTTTAAATTAAGATCAAAGGATATAATAGATGAAGTAAAGAAATAGGAAATATAAATATGAAATCAAATAAATAAGGAGATATATTAAATGAAGGATATAATTTTTCTAGAACCAGTATTTAAAGATTATATATGGGGAGGAAAAAAGTTAAAAGAAGTATTTAATAAAAAAGTTATAAATGAGGAATGTACAGCTGAAAGTTGGGAAATTTCGACAAACAAGGATGGGGAAACAGTTATATCAAATGGAGATTTTAAAGGCAAAAAACTTACAGAAATATATAAAGATGAAAAATATAAAGAAGAAATATTTGGAACTAAGTGTAAAATGTTAGATGAGTTTCCGATACTTATAAAATTTATTGATGCTAAGAATGATTTATCAGTTCAAGTACACCCAGATAACAAATATGCATCTGAAAATGAGAATTCTTTAGGGAAGACTGAAATGTGGTATGTTTTAGATTGTATTGATAATGCAAAAATTATATGTTGTACTGAAAAAGAAGTAGATAAAAATTCTTTTGAAAAAAGTTTGAATACAGAAAAATTTAAAGATTGTTTTAATTATATAAATGTTAAAAAAGGAGATTGCATATTTATACCTGCAGGAACTATTCATGCAATATTAGGAGGAATACTGATTGCAGAAATACAACAAAATAGTAATATTACATATAGAGTATATGATTGGGATAGAGTTGATAAAAATGGAATATCTAGAGAACTTCATATAGATAAATCTTTAGATGTAATTGATTTTAATAAAAATCCTCAAATAACCAGTACATTAGATAATATGATAAAAAATGATGAAACATATGTAGAAGAATTTAATATTACTGATTGTGAGTTTTTTAAAACAGACAAAATAGTTATAAAAAACAGAGAGTTGCTTGGAAAATCAAAGTTAGAATCTTTTTATGCAATGAATGTAATTAATGGATCAGGAAAAATATCATTTGATGTAAATAGTGAAATAAATAATAAAAATAAAATAGAATATAACATTAAAAAAGGGGATAGTTTTTTAATGCCTTCAACACTTGGAGAATATGTAATTTCTGGAAACTTAGAAATACTAAAAACCTATATATAAGTAAGAGAAAGAGATATATAGATATGGAAGAATATTCAAATGTGAATTTTGTGTGAAAATTATAAAATGAAGAAAAATAAAGAGAAATGATGTAAATTGGTGAAAATCACTAATTTTATATCATTTTTTTGGTTATAAAGTATTGCAAAATGTGATTTTTATTGTTATCATGAAAAAGAAATAATAAAAATTATTTTGCATATTAAGGAGCAATGTTAAAATATGATAGAATTTAAGAATGTTAATAAAACATATAGTACAGGAACAGAAGCTGTACATAATGCAAATTTTTTAATAGAAAAAGGTGATTTTGCTTTCTTAGTTGGATCTTCTGGTTCAGGAAAATCAACAATTATAAAAATGATATTGAAGGAAGAAGAACCAACATCAGGAAACATTATAATAAATGGTAAAGATACAACTTTTTTAAAACCAAACAGAGTACCTTTTCTTCGTAGAAGTATGGGTGTGGTTTTTCAAGATTTTAGACTATTACCAGATAAAACAGTCTATGAAAATGTTGCTTTTGCAATGTATATTGTAAAAGCAACACCAAGACATATAAGAAGACAAGTTCCTATGGTTCTTTCATTGGTAGGGTTAAGTGGTAAAGCAAAAATGTATCCAAATGAATTGTCAGGAGGAGAGCAACAAAGGGTGGCACTTGCTCGTGCACTTGTTAATAATCCATCAATGCTTATAGCAGATGAACCTACAGGAAATTTAGATCCTGATACAGCAGGAGATATAATGAATCTTTTAAATGATATTAATGCAAGGGGTACAACTATAGTTGTTGCTACACATGCGAAAGATATAGTTAATAAAATGAAAAAAAGAGTTATTCATGTTGATGAAGGCAATATAATAAGAGATGATAAAAAGGGTGGTTATGACAGTGAGATATAATATTATTACTTACCTATTAGGTGAGGGAATTAGAAATGTATTTAAAAATAAAAAGTCTACAAGTGCATCATTAATTATTATGTGTTTTACTATGCTTATATTTGGTATATTCTTCATAATAGGAGAAAATGTTAATAGCATAATGGAACAGGTAAAAAAATCACAAGGAATTCAAGTGTTTTTTAATGTAGAAACACCAGATAATAAAATGAAAGAAATTGGTGAGCAAATAGATAATATTGATGGTGTAAATACAACTGAATTTATATCAAAAGAAAATGGTCTAAACCAAATGAAAGAACGTTTAAAAGACAAGGCATATTTACTAGATGGCTTAAATGAAAATAATATTCTTCCAGCATCATATGTAGTGACTCTTACGGAGTTAAGTGAAAGTACAAGAGTACAAGAGGAAATAAAAACATTAGTAGGAGAAGATTATTTAAAAAATATAGTAAGTAAAGATGACACAATAACTACATTACTAAATTTGGCAAATGGTATAAGAATTGTAACAGGAGTAATATTAGTATTTTTAGTTATAATATCAATATTTATAATATCTAACACAATTAAACTTACTGTACATGCAAGAAGAAAAGAAATTTCTATTATGAAATATGTAGGTGCAACAAACAATTTTATAAGATGGCCTTTTATTGTTGAAGGTATAGTTATTGGATTGTTAGCAGGAGCACTTTCAATATTAATAGTAGGCCTAATGTATAATTTTATATCACAAAAATTTGTTGCATCAGAAGTAATGGCACAAATGAATATAAGCTTAGAAAGTTTCTCAGATATGTTTAATTTAATAGCAATGGTGTATATAATTTTAGGTGCAGGAATTGGTATTGTAGGAAGTACTATTTCTATGAGAAAATATTTAAAAGTATAAAATAGATAGGAGTAAGTTATGAAAAAGAATTTAGTTGTATGCTTAATTCTGATTCTAATAATATGTAATATAACTTTTCAAGTATTTGCTGAAAATATTGAGGAGTTAGTTACTCAGCAAAATGATATACAAAGTTTACAAGATGTGGCAAGTACAGAATTAGAATATGTACAAGAAGAACTATCTAATATGCTGATGCAAGTTCAAGAATTAAATACTAATATACAAAAATATGAAGATGAAGTAAATGGATTAAATGAAAGAATATCAGAATTAGAAAAATCTATATTAGAAATAGAAGAAAGATTAAAAATAGCACAAATAAACTATGGAAAACAAAAGAAAACATTAGAAGATAGAATTGTTGCATTATATGAAGCAGGAGAAACAACATATTTAGATGTTATTTTAAAATCAAGAAGTATAACAGAATTTATATCAAATTATTACTTGATATCTGAAATTACAGGTTATGATACAGAATTATTAGAATCTGTTGAAAAAGAAAAAAATAGAATTGAAACATCAAAAAAAGTTTTGGAAAGCCAAAAGAGTGAATTTAGTTCAATAAAAGCTAATAGAGAAAAAACAGCAATAATATTACACAATACAAAAGTAGTTAAAGATAGTTATATGGGAAATTTGACAGCTCAGGAAAAAGAAATACAAGAAAAAATTGATTTATATACTTTTCAAATTAGAGAAATTGAATTAGAAATAAGACAAGTAACAGGAAATATAGATACAAAATATATTGGTGGAATAATGGCTTGGCCAGTTCCAGGGTATACAAGGATAACATCAGTTTTTGGAATGAGAACACATCCAATAACAGGTATATATAAACTTCATACAGGAGTTGATATAGGAGCTCCAATAGGAGCAAACTTTATAGCTACTAATGATGGAATAGTAGTAAAAGCAGGATATAATGGGGCATATGGTAATATGGTTATAGTTGACCATGGTGGAGGAATTTCTACATTATATGCACATGGAAATGAAATTGTAGTAACACTTGGGCAAACAGTTAAAAAAGGTGATGTAATATTAAAAATAGGTTCAACAGGATATTCAACAGGGCCACATGCACATTTTGAGGTTAGAGAAAATGGTGTGCCAGTGAATCCAATAACATATATTACATCAACAGAGAAAAAAACGGAGGAATAGTATGAAAAAATACATAGGAGTAAAAAGCTTTTATTTATTATTAGTATTTATAATTTTAATTTGTAATTTTAATTCTGTATTTGCAGCATCAAAAACAGAATTAAATAATGAGCAAAAAGATATAGATGCTAAAATTAATGAAGCAAAAGAAGATTTAAAACATGTTGAGAAAGATAAATCTGCAGCATTAAATGCAATATCTAAATTAACAGATCAAATATCAGGATATGAAAATGAAATAGATGATCTAAATGGAGATATAACAGATTTGGATAAAGCTATATCTGGTTCTCAAACAAAATTAAATGAAGCTCAAAATGAATATGTTAAACAAGAAGAGTTACTTAACCAAAGGCTTATTGCAATATATGAGGCAGGAGATATATCATATTTAGATGTACTTCTTAGTTCTAGTAGTATAACAGATTTTATATCTAATTATTATTTGGTATCTGAATTAGCTTCATATGATACAGAACTTTTAGAAAAGATAGATAGTAAAAGAAGAGAAATAGAAAAAGCAAAAAAAGATTTAGAAGATAGTAAATCTAAAATAGAAATTGCTAAAAAGAATAAACAAACAAAATCTAATGAACTTAAAGCTGCTAAAACAGATAAAGATGGTCAAGTGGCAAAATTAAATGCAGAAGAAAAACAAATACAATCAGATTTAGATGAATTTGCAGCAGATAAGAGAGCAATACAAAAAGAACTTGCTAGATTAGCAGCAATAGAAAAACAACAAAATTCTAATTCAGGTAATAATACATCTAATGTAACAAATAACCCTAGTTCAAGTGGATTTATAAAACCAGTAGTAGGGTATAGTATTACAACAGGATTTTATGGTTATTCTGGTCATACAGGGGTAGATTATAGTGGATCAGGAATATCAGGAAAACCAATTTTAGCAGTTAAATCAGGTACTGTAGTAACATCTACAGCATTAAAGAATGCAAGTGGAGCATATAAAAGTTATGGAGAATATATAGTAATAAATCACCATGATGGAACAATGACTTTATATGCACATGGAGCACCAGGTTCAAGAAAAGTATCAGAAGGACAAAAAGTTACACAAGGACAAACAATAATGAATGTTGGAACTACAGGTAATTCAACAGGGTATCATTTACATTTTGAAGTATTAATAAATGGTAAGCCAGTAAATCCAGTACCATATTTACCAAAATAAAAAAGATACAAATAATTTTTAATAAAAATGAAAAAAATAGAATTTGCTATTAATGCAAAATTCTATTTTTTTATTATTAGTAATACTAGTTAGATTAAAGTGTTTTAATTACATGTTTTGATTTTTATATAAATTATCTTCATATAAATCTTCTATATAAATATCTTTTTCTTCAAAATTATCTACAAATCCAACTTTAGCAATGTTATCATTAATTTCTTGTATCCAAACAGGCCTTTCATTATACAGTACCTCACATTTTTCTTTGTTTTTCAATAATTCATATATTCTTTGTAATTCCATAAAAAAACCTCCTTATCATATTAAACTTGTACTAGAAGTATATCCATATAAAATGAAAATATGATAAAAATAAATTATAAGCAAATAAAAAATACTTCATAAGAAGTATTTTTTATTTGCTATATATTTAGAAATTGCCATCATATTTAGTGTTATATCCTTTATTTGTTTCAGGTCTTAAATCATTAGGATATTCTATATCTGTTTGAATATCTAAAACTACTTTTTGAAGTTTTTGATATAGTTCATATGCATCTTCTATGTCTAGAAATGCTTGAGTATTTGCTGCTATATTAGTATTACTTTGTGATGTTTTTGTTGTATCAAAATAGATATCGCCAACTTTCAAAAATGTGTCTATTACACCTATATTTAAATGAACATTAGAAATATCTTTATAATATAAAGTTTTGTAATCTGTTCCTATAAATCCAGATTGTATAATAATTCTTTTATCTGTAACTATATATTTTGTGTTTTTCCATCTTCTGTTTGCTGTTAAAACATTAGCTAACCAAATCCACACAGGCATTAAATGAAATGCAAAAAAAGGTATGATAAATATTAATATATTTTCAAACTGTCCCCAAAAAACAAAATTTATTATAAAGAAAATGTCAAATGATAACCACAGTAATGCAAAAGGCAACATAACGATTGATTTATTAATAATAAATGCAGATTTTTTTGGTTTTCCTTTCCATAATATACTTTCTCCAGGTGTTAGTATATTGTCTATATTTAAACTTTGATTATTGAAATTTAATTTTTCATATTTTGACATAAACAGTCCTCCTTAAATAATGATATATTTAAGGATAATTATATCATATATATATTATAGACTACAATATATATTTTTTCCTTTTAGAAAGTATAATTAGAGTTTTTAAAATTGAATTTTTATGTAAAATATGATATAGTTAAATCTATTAATACAAGTATTATTATTTGAAGAAGGGAGGAAATTACTAATGGTATGGGATGATGCTAAGAAAATTTTTGAAGGAAAAAAATATGAAGATTGGTATCCTGTGGAAACATTTAAATTAGAAGAAAATTCAGCATATGCTAATCTTTGGAATACTATTTTTGATGAGAAAACAAGTAATTTCATGCAAAGATTTAATGTTGGAGGATACAGTATGGATTTGTTTGTCAGTATAGTAGAAGGCAAATTAGATTTTGGTATTTCATGTGACTGCAATGATCCAAATAGCTGGATTTCTGATAACAATCTTAATAATTGTTTAGAGAAAGCAAAGAAGTGGTTTAAAGAAAATCGGTAATTTCCATAAGATGTCGAATAATTCGACATCTTTGTTTTTTAAATTATGTTTTGCATATAAAATGGTGGTAGACATAATTAAGAGGTTGTGTTATACTGTAATATGTAATTAAATTTATTTTCTTGAAAGGGGAGAACACTATGAATCATGCAACAGTTCGAGTATACAACAATGATAGTATCGAGGTTGTAATTGTTAAAGAGGAAAACTTAGAGAGACTTATTAAATACAACAATGAAAATCGACCAGGTTGTGCTTTCTTTGTAGATGGCCAATGTAAACAAAATGGTTATTTGGATGAAGAAAGAATAAGAGAATGGACTGATAAAATTTCAAAGATGAAATTTAATCTAAGTGTTTCAAGGATTGATTTCCTAAATTAAAAAAGGTGTGTCTATATAGACACATCTTTTTTACCTTTTTATTATTTAATATAAAAATTTTAGCTCTTGTTTGCTGGAAAAAAACCATTAAAATTGCATTTGCAAAATTAGTGGTTTTTTATATAATTAGATTTATTTATCAAACGAAAAATAATAAGTATGTCCACCAAGATCGCCACCAAATAGATTTGTAGTATAAAACATTGTATGAGTAAGATTGGAATTTTGTTCTTCTTCTTTAAGGATTTTTCCACCATTCATTATCATAATTTCTTGCATCCTATAATAAATCTCAGGATTTTTATGAGTACTAAAGCTCTCATCATCCTTTAATTCATTAAGTCCAGTTACAATATCTTCCATTATCTCAGTTGCTTTTTGTCTGAGTATGGTTTCTTTTTGAGGTAAGACTTCAGTTTGATACTTTTTCAATGCTTTTCCAAAGTCTTGTTCAGTTAAGTTAAAGTCTTTTTTTAGTATGCTTTGGATTTTTTCAAGCAGTTCATTGTCTGCTTCTTGCAAATTATCTGTTGAACTAAGTTCTGTGTAGTTGGCTAAAAGTATAACTTTCCGCCATTCTTTTTTTGTTTTCATTGATAATATCCTCCTTTTATTGTACCATGAAATTATAGTACGGTCCCTTTTTATAGTTTATGAGCGTATTATACTATAATTTGATACAAAAATCAAATTATGTAAATAGGTATATTACTAATATATTTATTAGCTAATTAAAATATAAAAAACTTGTTATAGCATATCCTAATTGATATGATTGCAACAAGTTTTTAGAATTCTATTATTATTGGTTGGTGACCCATACGGGAATCGAACCCATGATTCAGCCTTGAGAGGGCTGCGTCTTAACCGCTTGACCAATGGGCCATAAATTGAATTACTATATATTTATAACATTTTTGATGTAATAAGTCAATTATATAATTTGAAAGAAATAAAAAATAGTATTGACAAAAACATATACATATATATATAATAAAAAAACGAACAAAGTTTTGCGAAAGTTAGGAGGAAAAATATAAATGATAAAAAGTACTAATAAAGATATTGAAAAAAATAGATTGGATAGTATTCTTGTAAAATTAGGATATTTTAAAACTAGACAAAAAGCAAAATATGCTATAGATAATAAAAATATATATGTTAATGATATATTAGTAGAAAAATCAAGTAAAATTATTTCTAGTGAAGATAAAATAGAAATAAGGGGAGAAATCCTAAGTTTTGTGAGTAAAGGTGGATTAAAACTAGAGAAGGCAATAAACGAATTTAAAATTAATTTGAATAATAAAATATGTATAGATATTGGTGCATCAACTGGAGGTTTTACAGATTGTATGTTACAAAATAAAGCAATAAAAGTATATGCAATAGATGTTGGACATGATCAATTAGATTCTAGTTTACTAAATAATAAAAAAGTAGTAAATATGGAAGGAACAAATATTAAAGAGATAGATAAAGATAAGTTTGAAAATATAGATTTTATATCAGCAGATGTATCTTTTATATCAATAACACAAGTATTACCTAAAATATATTCATTATTAAAAATAAAAGGAAAATCAGTTATATTAGTAAAACCACAATTTGAAGTTGGAAAAAGTAATTTAAGTAAGTTAGGAGTAGTTAGAGATATAAAATTACACAAAAAAACTATACAAAATATTCTGATTCTTTCAAATAATATGGGTTTTAAAATTATTGATATGACATATTCACCAATAAAAGGTCCTGCGGGCAATATTGAATATTTAATATATTTGGAAAAAAATCAAGATAAAACAATAGATAATTTTGAAATAAAAGATAAGATAGAAAAAATTACAACAGAGGCATTTAAAAAATTAAAATAAGAAGAGTAGAGGTAATTGATATGATAACTACATTACATATTAAAAATATAGGTATTATAGATGATTTGGAATTAAATTTGAATAATGATTTGAATGTTTTAACAGGAGAAACAGGAGCAGGAAAAACATTGATTATTGATTCATTAAATATTATAGCTGGTGGTAGATTTTCTAAAGAAATGATAAGAAAAGGAGAAGAATATTCATATGTAGAATTATGTTTATACTTACCTAATAATGAAATGTCAATTGATGAAAATATTATAGTATCAAGAGAGATTTATTCAAATGGAAGAAATTTGTGTAAAATAAATGGAAGAATGGTTACAGTATCTGAACTTAAGTTTTTTATGAATAATATAGTTGATATACATGGACAACATGATAATCAATCATTATTAGATAAAGAAGTACATATAAAATATTTGGATGATTTTGCTGGGGAAAAGATACAGATATTAAAAAAAGAATATACTGAAATATATGAAGAATATTTGAAATTAAAACAAGAATTAAAAAAGAATTATGGAGATGATAAAGAAAAACAAAGAAAACTTGATTTGTTAAAATATCAATATAATGAAATTAATGAAATGAAATTAGAGATAGGTGAAGATGATAAATTAGAAAAAGAAAGAAAAACAATTTTAAATCAAGAAAAGATAGTTAGTAATTTAAATGAAGCAGATAGCCAGATAGATGAAATAGTATTAGAGTCAATAAGTAATGCCATAAGAAATTTTGAAAATATAGAAGAACTAAATGAAGATTTTAAAGAAATATTAAATGATTTGAAAAGTAGCTACTATGATATACAAGAAATTTCAAGGGATATAAGTAAAGTAAAAGTGGATACATATTTTGATGAAGAACAAAGAAAAGAAATGGAAGAAAGATTAGATTTTATATATTCATTAAAAAGAAAATATGGTAATACAATAGGAGAAATTTTATTATATAAAGATCAGATAGAAGAAGAGATAAATACAATAGAAAACTTAGAAGAATATATAAATGAATTAAAAGAGAATAAAGAAAATTTAGAAAAGAATATGTATGATGTGTGTAAAAAAATGAATGAGATAAGAAAAAGCAAAAGTATAGAGTTGTCAAAAAAAATAAATTTAGAATTAAAAGACTTGGAAATGAAAAATGCTATGTTTAGTGTTAACATTGTATTTAACAAAGAAAAAGAATTTAGTAAAAATGGATTAGATAATATAGAATTTTTAATATGTACTAATGTAGGAGAAAAATCAAAAAGTTTATCAAAAATAGCATCAGGAGGAGAAATGTCAAGAATAATGCTTTCAATAAAAACAGTTTTAGCTGATATAGATGAAGTTCCAATATTAATTTTTGATGAAATAGATACAGGAATAAGTGGAATAGCAGCAAATAGAGTGGGAGAGAAATTGAAAAAATTATCAAAAAATCACCAAGTATTAATAGTTACTCATTTAGCTAGTATTGCAGCAAAAGGAAAATATAATTATTACATATATAAAGAAACTGAAAAAATGGAAACAAAAACAAAAGTAAAACTTCTTTTAGAAGAAGAAGTTTTAGAAGAAATAGCAAGAATTTCAACAGGAAATATAACAGAATTGGCAATAGAACATGCGAAAGAATTGAGGAATTGTAGTTAAATAATAATTTAGAAAATTAAATATAATTTAAATAAGAAGTATTTTTTTAAAAAAATATATTTATATATATAAAGTATAAATATATGTATAAATTTTAAATAAAGTATTTCTTTTTCTTTTTTTATTGTATATAATTGTTTAAACTTTAATAGGTTTAATTAAAAAGAAATTTATTATTAAAGAAATATTAAATATATTCTAATAATAAAATAAGAAATAGCTTTTTAAAATAAATTTAAAAGCTATTTAATATATAGGAGGAAAATATGAATCTAGCAAATAAAATAACAATTTTTAGAATATTACTAGTGCCAATTATGGTAATAATTCCATTCTTTGGTTTACAAGAAGAGGTATTAGGTATATCAGTAACATGGATTATTATAGAGGCAATTTTTGTACTAGCATCATTAACAGATAAACTAGATGGATATATTGCAAGATCTAGAAATCAAATTACTACATTTGGAAAATTCTTAGATCCAATAGCAGATAAGATACTTGTGCTAGCAGCAATGATTATGTTAGTGGAAGTAAATAGATTACCTGCTTGGATACCAATAATAGTACTGTTTCGTGAATTTATAGTATCAGGATATAGATTGATAGAAGTACAAAAAGGTGGAAAAGTGATTGCTGCATCAATATGGGGAAAAGTTAAGACAGTAACTCAAATGTTAGCTTTATGTTTTGCACTTATTGATATGAATGGTTATTTTGCATTATTAAAAGGAGACTTAATAGGATATGATTTAATAATAAATATATTATCATCTGGTTTTATGACAATATCAATAGTAACCACTATATTTTCAGGGTGGGATTATATTAAAAATGGAAAAGACTTATTAAAATAAAGAAAGAGGTCATTTATGAATATTAAACAAGCACAAAAAAGGGTTTTAGAGCTAAGAAAATTAACTGAATATCATGCAGATTTATATTACAATAATGATGATCCTGAAATATCAGATTTTGAGTATGATGTATTAACAAATGAACTTAAAAATTTAGAAAAGCAATTTCCAGAATTAATATCAGAAGATTCTTTAACACAAAAGGTTGGTGGACAAGTTAAGGAAGGATTCAAAAAAGTAGAGCATGAAGTTCCACTACAAAGTCTTCAAGATGTTTTTAATTTTGAAGAATTATATGAATTTGATGAAAGAGTAAAAAAAATTACAAAAGAATATGGAGTAGAAGAATTAGAATATATTGTTGAAACAAAGATAGATGGTTTATCAGTTTCTTTAGAATACAAAAAAGGTGTATTTGTTAGAGGAGCAACAAGAGGTAATGGACTTGTTGGAGAAGATATAACAGAAAATTTGAAAGTTATAAAAAATGTACCTAAAAAATTAAGTGAAGAAATAGATATAATAGTAAGAGGAGAAGTATTTATTGGCAAAAAAGAATTTGACAAAATGAATGAAGAAAGAGAAATCTTAGAACAACCTTTATTTGCAAATTCAAGAAATGCAGCAGCAGGCTCTTTAAGACAGTTAGATAGTAAGATAACAAAACAGAGACCACTTGATATATATGTTTTTAATGTACAAAAATGTGATGGTAAAGAATTTAAATCTCATATAGAATCACTAATATATTTAGAAAAAATAGGTTTTAATGTTAATCCTATAAAAGAGAAATGCAATGGAATAGAAAAATGTGTAAAAGAAATAGAAAAAATAGGTGAGGCAAGAGAAAAATTAAATTTTGGTACAGATGGAGCTGTTATAAAGGTAGATGATTTATTTTTAAGAGAAAAAATAGGTACTACATTTAAAAGTCCTAAATGGGCTATTGCATATAAATATCCACCAGAGAAGAAAGAAACTATATTAAAAGATATTATATGTAATGTAGGAAGAACAGGAGTTATAACCCCTGTAGCGATTTTAGAGCCAATAAAGTTGGCTGGTTCTACAATATCAAAAACAACACTTCATAATGAAGATTTTATAATGGATAAAGAATTAAAAATTGGAGATGCAGTTGTTATACAAAAAGCGGGAGATGTAATACCAGAAGTAGTAGAAGTAGTAAAAAACAAAAGAACAGGTAATGAAAAAGAATTTGAAATGCCAGAAAAATGTCCTGTCTGTGGTGCAGATGCCATAAGGGAAGAAGGAGAAGCTGCTATTCGTTGTATAGGGATAGAGTGTCCTGCAAAATCATTAAGAAATATAGTTCATTTTGTATCAAGAGAGGCTATGAATATTGATGGACTGGGATATAGTGTTGTAGAACAATTAATATCTAATAATTTAATTGAAAATATAGCTGATATATATACTTTGAGTGTAGAAGAAATTGCATCTCTTAAGAAAAGTGGGGAAAAATTTGCATCAAATTTAATAGAAGCTATAAATGAAAGTAAAAAAAATGATTTATATAGACTTATTACAGGATTAGCTATAAGGCATGTTGGAGTTAAAAGTGCAAAAGTTTTAGCAAAAGAATATGGTTCAATAGATAATTTATCAAGTGCTGATATAGAAGATTTATCAAAAGTAGAAGATATAGGAGATATAACTGCTAAAAGTATATATAGTTTTTTTGAACAAGAACAAACTAAGGATTTAATTTCTAGACTAAAAGAATCAGGTGTCAATATGAGTGTAATAGAAGAGGAAAATAGTGACAATAGATTTGAAGGAAAAATATTTGTATTAACAGGATCACTAGAAGAATTTACTAGAGAAGAAGCAAGTAATATTATTGAAAAATTCGGAGGTAAAACATCAAGTTCTGTTTCAAAAAAGACTAGTTATGTTTTAGCAGGAAAAGAATCTGGAAGTAAATTAGAAAAGGCACAAAAGTTAGAAGTAGATATAATAAATGAAGAAGAATTTAAAAATATGATAGAATAAATAAGAAGGAGTAGTAATGGATAAAAAATATACTTTTGAAAAATTTGAAAAGGAATTAAATGATGGTTATCAAATGTATTTTACATATGTAAGGAATAGATATTTATTATTTAAAGTTGCAGAAAATTGTTATACACAAAAATTACTATCAGAAGATGAAAAAAATCCACAACCACGAATGTTAGTTATAACTAAAAAAAGGGTAAAAGAAATGTTTCCTTTTATGGAGGAGATAGAATATAAAATTGGAATATAATTTCAGAAAAAATAAAGATTAAAATTATAAATTGAAAAAATATAACAACCCAATTGGATTGTTATATTTTTTTGAGGTTTGTTAAACTACTATAGTTTTCTATTTAGAGTAATTTTGAACATAGAGTTCAGGGGACGAATTTCTCTTGAAATTGCTATTTATTAATGAATTAACAAAACATTCAAGTTGATCATCCATTAGATCAATTAGATATGTACGACCATATCAATCACATACCATTACCATATTGTCATCTATAACAATATATGTACCAATATTTTCAGAAGTATCATTATGAAGATTTTGTAATATCATCCCACAATAGCAACATTTGTTGTCTTTGTCATCAAAATTTTCAAATGTTAAGTTTCTAAATTGTTTGAATTGAAGAGATATTTTTTTTGGATATATCATTTCTATACCTTTATCTATTGCTATATCAAAGGCTTCTTCAAAAGTCTCTGCCCACAATTCTTCATCAGCTATTTTTGCTAACCAATTATATCTTTTAGGTCTTTCCTCTCCATTTGAAAATGGTACAAACATACTGGTTTTATGATATTCATTTTTTATAAAGATTTCTTCAATTTCAGATCTGTATGGTGTCACATATATTTGTCCTAACTCATCTGCATATACATATTGACCATTATTATAGTCATATGTATTACCTTCTGTTTTTCTTTCTAGTTACACTTATAACTTTAATTCCTATGTTTTTAACAGCATATGGTGTTTTACCAAATACAGGTTTTTGGAAAGTTAACTTTTATTTGTCACAATTGATTAATCTATCAACTTTATTTAGTCAGATTTTGATGGGATTTAGATGCCCATTATATGTTTTGGAAAATTATCTTCGAAGATTAGATAATCCAGAGTATAAAGTAGAGCATTCATCTTTTGTTACAAAGATTATGGAAGAGAGTTTTGGGTTTTCACTACGGAAAAGTGCTGTACTTACAATAATTATAATAATTTCTGCTATAACACTAAGTGGAGGATATGTTTACTTTTTTGTAAGTACAGTGATAAAATGAAAAAAGACTACATATATTATATGTGGTCTTTTATATATTTATATTTTAGGATTTACATATAGTGTTTTATTATTTGTATATATAACCATTCCAGGTTTAGCTCCAGAAGGTTTTTTAACATATTTGATTTCACAATAATCAACAGGAACATTAGAAGAAAGTTTTGCTTTACTATAATATGCTGCTATTTGTGCACATTTTGAAAGAGTATAGTTATCTATTTCTTTTTCATTTGTTTTTAATACAACATGACTTCCTTGGATATCTTTAACATGAAACCATATATCATTACTATTTGAAAGTTTAGTTCTAATATAATCATTTTGTTTATTATTTTTTCCAACAAATACAGTATAACCATTTACTGTGTATTCTATAGGTGTAGTAATATAAGCATTATTGTTTGAATTAGAAATTTTACTATTTTTAGTTTTAATTTTATGTTTGTTTTTTGTACTAATACTATTTTTTTCATTGTTGTTTTTTAAACTATTTTTAAAAAGAATATTTTCAGAAATTTCATCATATATATGATTGACATCATTAATATCTTTACTATTTTCTAAAGAATATATAATACTTTCAATATATTTAAGTTCATTTTCAGTTTCTCTTTTTTGAACTTTTACAATATCCAATGCTGTTTTTAATTTATTATATTTTTTAAAATATCTTTTTGCATTATTATGAATAGATATAGTTTTATCTAAAGGTATAGTAATCATACTGTTATTATCATAATAATTCTCAAGGGTTATTTTATCTAAATTAGTATTGTCAATTTTATATAGGTTGGCAGTTATGATTTCACCATATATTTTATATTTATCCTTAGAATCACATTCTATTAATTTTTTATTTATATTTATAAGTCTACTAGTATATTTTTTAAATATATTTAATATTATTTTTAAAATACTATTTCTATAATTTATAAAGTTCTGATTTTGTTCTTTAACATAATAAAAATCATCTATAAAATAATTAAGTTTTAAATCATTTTCTTCTTGATCAATGGAGTCAATTAGATCAATAACATAGTCTTTTGAAGATTTTTCATTCAATATTTCTATATAATTAGTTTTGTTTGTTCCAAGATTATTAATTATTTGTTTTATATATTCATATAATTTATTTAAATCTTTTTCTGATATTTTACTAACTTCACCAGTATTAATAGATAATTTTTTTAAGATATGTTTTATGAAAGATTGGCTAATACCATTAAAATTGTTTTGTATACTATTTTCTAAACTACTATTTGAGTTTTCTAATATATGTTTGAATTCATTGAAATCATCTAAGTCAACAAAACTTTTTTTAGTGCATTTGGGAAACTCATATTGACGTAGTGGAAGTATTTCTCTATATGAGTTAGAAGAAAAGTCTATATGTCTTAGACTATCAATAATATAATTTTTTTCATTTATAAGGATTATATTACTATGTTTTCCCATTAATTCAATTATAAGTTTTTTTGATGTTAAATCATTTAATTCATTATATCCTTCTAAATCAATAGTTATAATTCTTTCTAAATCAAACATGTCAATTGATTTTATTCTATATCCAATGATATGCTTTCTAAGAAGCATACAAAAATTAGGAGCATTTAAGGGATTAGGTTTAGATTTAGTAGTTAAATTAATTCTACAGTTACTAGAATCAATGCAGATATTAAGAGCAAAATTTTTCCCATTAGAATAAATACCAAGTATAATTTCATTTTTACTTGGTTCAAATATTTTATTTATTTTTCCAGTTACAATATTTTTTTGTAATTCAAGTACAATAGATTTAGCTACAATTCCATCAAAAGCCATATTTTTCCTCCTATAAATTTCATATAAGTATACAATAAAGTTAGAAAATTATCAAATTTGATTTACATAAATAGAAAAATGGCGAAAAACATTGAAAAATAAGCAAAAATCTATTGACATTGTAAGAATTTGTGAATTATAATGATTTTGATAGTAGAGAAAAAGCAGGAGGTACCAATAGCTCATGGGAAAGCATAATATGTTTTATTCTATTAATAATAAATTTGAGAACATAAGTGATGAAGGTTTAATAGTAACTATTAAATCTGGAGATAAGTATGCTTTGGAATATTTACTAGAGAAATATAGAGATTTAGTAAGTATTAAAATAGGTAAGTATTTTATTATTGGTGCTGAAAAAGAAGATATAATGCAAGAAGGAATGATTGGTTTATATAAAGCAATAAAGGATTATGATCCAGAAAAACAAGCTTCATTTAAATCTTTTGCAAATTTATGTATAGAGAGACAACTGATTACTGCAATAAAAACATCAAACAGACAAAAACATATGCCACTTAATTCATATTTATCATTAAGTACAACAGTATATGATAATGATGATGACACTTCTTTAGTTGAAATTTTTAGTAATGATGCAGTTGAAGATCCTTTAGATACAATAACAAAGAAAGAATATTATAAATTAGTTGAAGATACTATAGATAAATCATTAAGTTCATTTGAAAAACAAGTATTACAAAGATTTATTCAAGGAGAGAGCTATGTAGATATTGCACAAAGACTAGATGCTCCAGTTAAATCTATAGATAATGCAATACAAAGAATTAGAAAAAAAGCAATAAGAAGAATAGTAGATGTAGATGAATCTTAAAAGGTTCATCTTTTTTATGTAAGGAAGTAATATAAAAGTGCTGGACAATTTATGATGTTAATGATAGATTTAATGATAGAAAAAAATATTGTTTTAAATAATGTAAAAAAATTAGTATAATTACATGATATATATATTTACTATATGGAGGAAATAATACATGAAAAAACAGTTTAAAAATATAGCAGGTTGTATAAATAATAACAAAGAGAATATTACAAAATTTATAAAGGGGTTTATATTTAATTTTGTATTAATCATATTATTAGAAATGATTACAAAAAAAATAACTCGGTATAGAGTTTTATATATTAAATATAGTTTTCTGTCTTTTTTATAGTGGTATTTTTACTAGTATTAGTATTATAGTAAAAGGTAAAAAAAGAATAGTTATTATGACTTTTATTTATATGTTTTTTACTATTTATTGCTTAATGCAAGCTTTGCATTTTTCAATATTTAAATATTTTTTACAAATTGAAAAAATAGAACTTCTTAAAGAAGCTTTAGATGCAAAAGATAGGTTGGATCTTAATATTGGTTTTACTCATTTTTTATATATAGTACCAATAGTCTCTGTAATTATATATTATTGTAAAAAATATAAAAAAGAAAAGAAGGAAAAAATAGAAACAGACAAAGAAACTTTTAATAAAGGAAAAAAAATTGTATATAGTTGTATTGTTGTTTTATTTGTTTTTGGATATTGTATTTCAAATGTTATATATAATATAAAGGATACAAATGAAAGCTTATTACGAAGAGAAATGATTGACAGTAATGGTTTTATTAATAGATATGGATTTATAGATTTTGCAATAAATGATATTATAAGAAATATAAAAACAAAAATTCCTTTTGTTCAGGAAAAAGCAAATAGAAATAAGCTAGAGAAATTAGATTCATATTTTGAGGAAAGAGCTATAGAGAAAGATTCAAGTAATGAAATGTCTGGAATATTTAAAGATGAAAACTTGATTTTTATTACTGCAGAATCATTTGGACCATATGGAATTAATGAAGAACTTACAAAAACATTATATAAATTAAAGGAAGAAGGAATTTATTTTAATAATTATTATTCTCCAAATATAGGAACAATTGATACAGAAGTTACAATGCTTACATCATTGATTCCTACATATAATAAAGGTAGAGTTTTTTATAACTATGCAAATAATTCAAGTAAATTTAGTATGCCAACAATGTTTAAAGAAAAAGGTTATAGTGCTATGGCATTTCATAATTTTTGGGATAAATACTATAATCGAAAATTATTTATGCCAACACTTGGGTTTAATTCATATCAAGATATAAATGAACTTGGAATACCACCAATTGAAGAAGGTATTGATGATTTTCCAAAAGATATTGATTTGTTTAGAAACTCTTTGCCAAATTATATGAAAGATGAAAAATTTCTTGCATACTATATGACTGTTTCAGGACATGGAGCATATTATGAAGATCGTATATCATTACTTGAAAATCATGAAATAGTAGAGGAATTATATGGAGATACATTACCTTATACAACTAAATATTATTTGGCGAGTCAAATGCATCTTGATCAAGGAATTGAGTATTTAATTAATCAATTAGAAGAAACAGGATTAATAGAAAACACAGTAATTGTAATTATTGGAGATCATTATCCATACTTTCTTAGAGATGATGAAATTAAAGAAGTATTTAAAATAGAAGATGAATTAGAATTATATAAAATACCATTTATAATATGGTCAAAAGATATAGAAAGTAAGAAAGAAGATAGGATTATAAATACAGTAGATGTACTGCCAACATTAGGGAATATGTTTGATTTAGAAGTGAAATACAGTATGGGTGTTGATATATATAATGATATAGATTCTAAGGTGCGTTGGAATAGTCAAAGAGGATTTAGTTTTTTGAATAAAGATATATATTATGATAAAAAAGAAAATAAGATTAATTACAATGAAAATATTTCAAAAGATTATGTAGAAAAACTTCTAAGAAAAAATTACGAAGAATATTTAATTAGCCAATGGATTATTGAAACAAATTATTTTTCTAATCAATAATAATAGATATAACTGTATAGTTTAGTATTAATAAAAATGCCTAAAAATGTAACAAAAGAAAGCTGAAAAAGAAACAATTTTAAAAGATCTGTTTATTTATATTTGTGATATGATAAAATAGGTATTTGTATGGAGGATGATAAGGTGAAAAAAACGTTAATAATAATTTTAATTATAGCAGTAGTAATGTTGTCAGTTATAGCTAGTATTCTTTTATATAACAATAATAACTCTGAAAACAATAAATCTGATATACGGAAATGACAAAATAATATATTATAATATATTGTATTTTGATTTTGGTAGTATAAGAATAAGAATATATGACAATGGAATAGTTGAAGAAGATAAAGAAATTGAAAATCCTAATCATAAATCTAATTTTAAAGAAATTAAAAAGCTAACTAAAGAAGAGGTAAATGAATTAAAATCCAAATTAGAAGAACTAGATAGAACGCAATTAGAAAAATTTGTTAATAAACTTATATATGGAAAAGAAATTCCAGGGAATATGGGATTTTAAAAGATTTTTATAAAAGCAATAAGTAAATAGTAATCTACATAGTAAAAGAAGTAAAAAGATTTACTTTATGAGTTTAATATATTATATTAATATATTGACAAAACTTAGATAGTCAATTTATAAAGAAATTAGACATTTTTAAATTTTTGTGTTAAATTATGAAAGTAATAATTAATAGTTGCTCTCATAGCTCAGATGGTAGAGCACAACCATGGTAAGGTTGGGGTCAGCAGTTCAATTCTGCTTGAGAGCTCCAATAGATAAGATACTGCTGTTGCAAAATAGTAATAGTAGTATTTTTTTGTTCTTTTATAATTGGTTTTATATAAAATAAACTGAAATTAAAAGTAAATAAAAAAAGAAAAAACCAGCATTTCTGCTGGAAAAAAGATAATTCTTTATTTCTTAAATGGCTAATTTGCTGTTGATGATATCATTTGAAAAACTTCATCCTTTACGGATTCATATATAGTTTTATTTTTTTGATTCATATTTTCAACATTGGGAAGTGAATCAAATAATTTATCAACAAGATTCTTTCGAATACTTAGTAAAATAACTGTTGGAGATCCATCTCCTTCAATATGTGAGGCGATAACAATATCAAAAACCCGTTCAGCAGTTTGTTCATCAATGATCTTTGTAAAAGTTTCTAATTCAGCTAAAGTATACATCATTTTTCCATAGTAGTGCCACCAATGTACTAGTAAATCTTTTGTAATTACCATTTTTATTTCCTCCTAAAATCAATCAGATTTCTTCTTGAAAACTCTATAATGTTACAAAAGGAGAGTTAAGAAGTTATAAAGATATCATACTATAATTTGGTGAAAAAATCAAATTATGTAAAATAGAAAGGGATATTTAAAGTGTTTTATTATATTTACAAAAGATAATAAAACATGATATAAATGTTATACAAACAAAGTTAATTTTGATAAAAGAAAATAAAGAGTAGGTTATAAATACCTAAAGAACAATATAAGAAAAATTATAGATATAGGGGATAAGTGATGAAAAATAATTTAATTAAGTGTTTATTAAGTATATGTTTCTTTTTCATATTATTGATAATATCTAATACAGTATATGCAAGTTATAGTATAGAAAATATGGATATGCAAGTAACAGTATTAGATAATGGAGATGTAGAAGTAAATCAAGTTTTAGAATATAAGTTTGTAGGGGAATATAATGGGATTTATATATCAATACCATATATTTTAGATGATGCCCAATATGATAAAGTGAGAAAAGATAATAATACTATTTTAAATGACAGTTTATATAATAATTCTGGTGCTGAAATTTTGTCTGTATCTGAGATTTCAAAAAATGATAAAAAGGAATTTAAAAAAGTTAATAGTTCATATAATGGAAGTAAAGAAGTATATACTGAAACAAAAGAAAGTGGTAATTTACTTTTAAAGGTATATTCACCATCAGTAGATATTTCAAAAAAATTTGATATAAAATATATTTTAAAAGATACATGTGTTAGACATATTGATACAGCAGAATTATATTATAATTTTATAGGTGGTAGTTGGGAAACAGAAATAAAAAAATTAAATATAGATATACATATACCTAATAATTTAGATAAAGAAAATTTATATATTTTTGCTCATGGACCACAAAATGGTAATTCTACAATAATTTCAAGTAAACATATAAATTTAAAAGTAGATAATGTAAAAAAAGGACAATATGTTGCAGCAAGAGTGTTGTTTGGGATAGGTAATATACCAAATTGTACAAAAAGCTCAGTGGTAGAAGCAAAAGGTGTTATATTTGAAACTGAAGAAGGTATATTAAATGAATTGGCAAAAAAAGATAGGATTAATAATATAATAATAATGATAATAATAGTATTGTTAGTATATTGGTTTATTCTTTTGTTTAAATATGAATATGATAAAAAATACCTATTGACAGAAATTAATGAAGAAGAATTATATGAAAAATTTAATCCTTTATTAGCAGGATGTATTGAAGGAAGTAGAAATATATTATCTAGAGATATAATTGCTGTATTGTTAAATTTAATAAATAAAAAGATTATAGATTTAGAAATTAAAAATACTCTAGATAGTGATGATTTATATGAGTATATATTAACTAAAAAGCAAATTGTTGAAAATGAAAATGATTTAGATGAAATTGAAAAATATATATGTGATTGGTTCTTTGGAAATAGTGAAAAAATGGACATAGTAAAAAGGCTAAAAGAGTTACCAAGTGATAAAAAAGCAAAAGAAAAATTTGAAGAATTGGATAAAAAAGCTACAAAATTATTAAATAGTATAGGTGCTAATAAAAGTAAAGTTCCTATGATATTAAGAGTGTTTAATGTAATTCTCTTTATAGGTAGTATAGTACTTGTTATTGGAAATAGTATATACAACATGAATTTGTTAGATTTGGGTATTTTTGAAATAATTCCAATTATTCTAATTTTTTCAGCAGGTTTTTTACCAATGTTGTTATATTTACTATATATACCATTAAGTATAATAATGTTTACAAGAAAACAAATAAGTAAAATTGTACAAAGATATAATGGGCAAAAAATAGTAAATACTACTATAACAGTAACAGTATTATTTGCAATTTTAATAATATTAACTTCGATTTTTTTACCATATAAATTTTTAATAGTAAGTGAAATTTTATTATGTGTAACTACTATAATAATGCTAACTGATAATTTAATGCTTAAAAATGACATAAGTATAATAGAATATAGTAGCAAACTAAAAACTTTAAAAAACAGATTGGCTTGGACATTAATTGATGAAAAGAATTTTGAACATATTGTTTTATGGGAAAGATATTTAACTTATGGAGTATCTTTTGGTGTTTCTAAAAAAATTATGGGTAGAATAGCTTATATGCCTCTTGATAAAGATTTAATGAATTTATATATGAATAAAGAATTTTGTGGTTATATTAATAATGATTATTATTATTTTTATAATAGATCAAAATTATCTGGAAAATTTATGGAAACATATAGTAAGAGTGTTAAAAGTGTAAGTAGCAACTTTGGGTCTTCTGGAAGTGGAGGAGGATTCTCAGGAGGTGGAGGCTATTCTGGTCGGTGGGGGCAGAGGCGGAGGCCGGTGGAGCATTCTAAAACAATAATATATATATAAAAGATAGGTTTCAACCTATCTTTTTTTGAAAAAAGATTACATAATCATTGCAAAATAATAAAAAATGTAATATAATAGCCACATATTTTAGTAATAAAAAAACCAACTTATAAGGAGGGAAACTATAATGTCAGACAACAAGGGTAAGGAACGGAATGATCAAGTAGGAAAATGTATCAGATGTGGAGGAGAATTTGGGTATGAGTACAGTGAATATAGTGAATTCATACTACCAGATGAAGGGTTTCAACTATGTAGTGGATGTGTATCACATCTATATGATAAGATAACTGATATAGAAGAAGCAGCACTGGGACTTGTATGGATAACTTTTGAAGAAAGTGATAAAACTGATGAAACTGAAGAAGTTGAAGAAGTTGAAGCTAAAAAGGCTACTAAAAAAGTTACTAATAAACAAGAAAAACATCCAATTAAACAAAGTATATTAGATCTTTATCCAATACAAGAATTAGAAAAAAATGTTTTAGAATATATTGTAGGACAAGATGATCAAGTTAGAAGAATCATTACAGCAATTTATAGAGCAATTGAACTACAGGATATAAAGAGTAATATTTTTGTTGTAGGAGGAACTGGAACTGGTAAAACAGCAACTATAGAAAGAATAGCAGAAGAATTGGATATTCCTTGTACCAAAGAAGATGCCACAGATTATACTGAAGAAGGTTATGTGGGATTGTCTGTAAATAATATGGTCAACAAATTATTACAAAAAGCTGACAATAATGTAGAAAGAGCACAAAGAGGAATAATAATTGTTGATGAGATAGACAAAAAAGCAGGACAAAGTACAGGCGGGAGAGATGTAAGTGGTAAAGGTGTTCTCCAGTCTATGTTGAAAC
>JGI994J12354_10000579_pt1 | contig 36283 bp, 28 predicted proteins | sample IntmicLarv3ML3BL_FD_12354 | JGI IMG/M metagenome (IMG submission 12354) | reverse complement strand
TGCTATGGTTATAGTAGTGGATATATTCATCAATGGCATCCTGTAGTTTCTCAACAGAGCTGAATTTTTGCAGATAAAAACATTCTGATTTCAGCGTGCCAAAAAAACTCTCTATCGGCACATTATCCAGACAGTTTCCTTTTCTTGACATGCTTGTCAGGACGCTGTAGCGCCTTGCATTGGTAGTAAAGGTGCTGCGAGCCATACCTGCTGTTTTGAGTAACCCGGCGAGGGGGTAATGCCGCCTTCATGATACTGCCTTTCCCATACGAGAACTGTAGAAAAGGATGGAATCTTGAATTTTGCGCAACTTCTCGAGCAGAAAGATGGTGTGTGTGCTTGTGCTGAATAACTGATTTCTTAAATTCAGCCGTATAACTGATAGGGCGGTGCGTCAGCCCCTCAAGACCGTGATACTCGTAAGCCAAAACCCATTTGCGAATATGGCTATCACTTACGCCAAATCGCCTGGCTGTTAATCTGCGACCATCAATTCTCAACTGGTAATGTCTTGTTACTGATAGTTTGAAACTCAAATCATATTTACCCATAAAATATGCCCCCCTAATCGTTGAATCAGTGCCCAACTTTTGGGGGGCATATCATTATCGGCGGGGATTTTTTATGGGCAGGGGGCTCGGGTCATGTGATGAGTTCCCGCACGGTATCAGGTAATGGAGATGATTTTCCTGTGCTCCTATCTACCCATACCACTCTGGCTCCGCCTCTGGCATATACTAGATCCGGGTTGTCTGTCCGGCGTATTTCCTGCACGATTTCAAAGCTGGTTCGGCCAGGCGCACCAGCATAGGTGCGGACTTCAATTTCGCCTGGATAGGTGAGTGCCACCATGAACGAGCAATGGGCATTGACCACAACTGTTTCCATCCCTGCATTTTTTTCTCGCCCAATAAAGGCGTACCATTCAATGCGTGCCTGTTCAAGATAACGGAAATAAACGGTGTTATTGACATGCCCCATTGCATCCATATCGCCCCAGCGCATGGGTATGATTGAGGTGTAGACATGTTTCATATTTTCAGGAAGGTCTTTTTTCATTGTGTTTTAATTCCATTTTCATCTGTTGCGAAAAGGCAGCAACCGATATGATTACATGATTACATGAGATTTCGTACCCTGTTGGATAAAAACAGGGCAGATAGTCCACCCAGAAAAAATGAAAGAAAGTAGACAGAAATTATCGGAATCAAGGGACACAATGGATTATGACATTGTGATAGTCGGTGCTGGTCCTGCTGGGTTGGCTGCGGCGATTCGTCTGAAGCAACTGTCTGGTAAAACTGGACGTGAACTGTCTGTCTGCGTGCTTGAAAAAGGGTCGGAGCCTGGCGCACATATCATTTCCGGCGCAGTTATGGACCCAAAGGCACTGGATGAACTGTTGCCGGGCTGGCAACAAAAGATGCCGCCGCCATTCATTCCAGTTTCAAGAGATCATTTTCTTTTGCTTTCCTGGGAAAAGGAGTTTCCCATTCCAACAACACTGTTGCCCGAATCGCTGAAAAATACGGGAAGCTGCGTGCTTTCATTGTCGCGTCTGGTGCGCTGGCTTGCCGAGCAGGCTGAGATGTTGGGTGTTGATATCTTTCCGGGCTTTGCTGCAACGGAAATACTTTATTCCGAAAAGGGGGTGGTCAAAGGGGTTGCCACTGGTGCTGTCGGCATCGGAAAAGCGGGTGAAAAAACGTCCCGCTATCAGCCCGGAGTGGAAATTCTGGCTTCACATACGCTTTTTGCCGAAGGGGCACGAGGACAGTTGGGGGAAGAGCTTGTCTCCCGTTTTTTTCTTGATAGAGACAGGGATCCGCAAAGTTATGCCATCAGCCTGAAGGAGGTGTGGAAGGTGCCTCCCGAAGTGCATGAGCCGGGACTAATTATTCATACCGCAGGCTGGCCGCTTGACGGCGCAACATATGGCGGCGGCTTTTTATACCACATGCCGGATAACCGGGTTGCTGTTGGATTGATGGTCGGGTTGGCTTACGAAAACCCCTATCTTTCACCTTACAGTGAATTCCAGCGATTCAAGGCGCATCCGACGGTTGCTCGTTTCCTCGAAAGGGGGGAATGTCTGGAATATGGTGCACGGACACTGGCTGCTGGTGGTCTGCAGGCGTTGCCGGAAATTGCTTTTCCAGGAGGAGCATTGATCGGCTGTAATGCCGGATTTATGAATGGAGCCCGCTTGAAGGGCATTCATACCGCGATCAAGTCAGGCATGCTTGCGGCACAGGCTGTTTTTGAGGCCTCTGGCACCCCTGAATGGCAGATGGTGCCGGAGGCCTATTTCCGCCTTTTCCGGCAGTCATGGTTGTATGGGGAGCTTTATCGTGCCCGCAATTTCAAACCTTGGATAAGCAAGGGGCTGTTTTCGGGAGGCCTGATGTTTGGTATTGACCAGATTGTCCTGCGGGGAAAAGCACCATGGACGCTTCATCGCAGTCGCCCCGATCACGAATGCCTGAAACCGGCAGCATCCTGTCAACCTTTTTCCGGGCAGCCGGAAGCAATGTCAAGGCAAGAAATGCTGGCATCGCTTTACCTGTCTGGTACGCATCACGAAGAAAACCAGCCATCCCACCTCTTTCTGAAAGACAAAACGATACCGGTCGCTGTTAATCTGGCCCGGTATGCAGGGCCGGAATCACGTTATTGTCCTGCCGCTGTTTATGAATTTGTTCCGGATGCAGAAGGTGTGCCTCATCTTCGCATCAACGCTTCCAACTGTCTGCACTGCAAGACCTGCGATATCAAGGACCCGACCCAGAACATTGTCTGGGGCGCGCCAGAAGGAGGTGATGGTCCGGAATATCAGGAAATGTAATTTGCGGGGACTTCCCCCCGATTTTTTCCAAAAGCAATCATAAATAAACAAAAAAAATAAAAAAGTTGTTCCGGAATGCTCTTCCCCCTTGTAAAAATGCTTTACCATGGATTTATATGGATATCCTGGCTGCTGTGTTAACTGTGGGCAGTTTTTCATCGGGTTGTATTATTGCGAGGGTGTGCAATGCCAGAAATTATGATGCCGGATTCAGCCCTGAAAGCCCTGGTTGAGGGAGATCATCCGGATCCCTTCTCGCTTTTGGGAATGCACAAGAAAAGAGGACGATTGGTCGTTCGGGCACTTGTTCCGGGAGCGTGGCGTGTTGTAGCCATCGAGACGGCAAACGGAGAACTGCATGATTTGTCCAGGGTCAGTAACAGTGCTCTTTTTGAAGGCTATATTGACGGGCGAAAAGAACCCTTTGCCTATCGTTTGCGCATCGATTGGGGCGATCATGAGCAGGATATGGAAGATGCTTATCGCTTTCATAATGTTCTTGGTGATATTGATGTCTGGCTGCTGGCGGAAGGAACGCATCATCGCCCCTATGAAAAAATGGGGGCGCACCCCAGAGAGTTTGATGGTGTACAGGGTGTTACCTTTGCTGTATGGGCGCCACACGCAAAACGTGTTTCTGTCGTCGGCAGTTTTAATGACTGGGATGGCCGCCGCCACATGATGCGCTACCGGGTTGAGTGCGGTGTGTGGGAGATATTCATCCCTCATCTCACGCCCGGCGATCTGTATAAATACGAAATCAAGACGCAATCAGGGGATGTCCTGCTGAAATCCGATCCCTTTGCCTTTCGTGCCGAACTTCGTCCAGATACGGCTTCCATTGTCCATTGGCTTCCAGATATCTATCCTTCGCGCGAAGACCGGAAAAAAGCGAACGCACTGGATGCTCCTGTGAGCATATATGAGGTTCATCTCGGTTCATGGCGAAAAAAAGACGGCTGGCGTTGGCTGACTTACCGGGAGCTGGCAGAGGAACTGGTTCCCTATGTAAGGGATCTCGGGTTTACACATATTGAATTGCTACCGATATCCGAACATCCGCATGATGGATCATGGGGTTATCAGCCGATCGGGCTTTATGCCGTTACCTCGCGTTTTGGGACGCCTGATGAATTCCGGGATTTTGTCAAAGTGGCGCATGATAACGGCATTGGTATCATCCTCGACTGGGTGCCAGCTCACTTTCCTTCGGATTCGCATGGCCTGTACCGTTTTGATGGAACAAGTCTTTACGAGCACGAAGACCCGCGTGAGGGAGTGCATCAGGACTGGGGTAGCATCATCTATAACTATGGGCGTACGGAGGTCAGCAATTACCTTGTGGGTAACGCGCTTTACTGGATTGAGCGCTACGGAATAGATGGTCTGCGTGTTGATGCGGTTGCTTCCATGCTGTACCGGGACTACAGTCGGGCTCCCGGTGAATGGGTTCCCAATCAGTATGGCGGGCGCGAAAATCTCGAAGCCATCACGTTTTTACGGAGAATGAATGAAGTTATCGGAACAGAGCGAAAGGAAGCCGTTATCATGGCGGAAGAATCCACCAGCTTCCCCGGTGTTTCCCGCCCTGTTTGGGATGATGGTCTGGGATTTCATTACAAATGGAACCTGGGGTGGATGAACGATACTCTGTCATATATGAATGCAGATCCGGTCTACAGGAAACATCACCATGACAAGCTGCGTTTTGGCATTATGTATGCATACCACGAAAATTTTATTTTGCCGCTTTCGCATGACGAGGTTGTACATTGCAAGGGGTCGCTGATTGGCAAAATGCCCGGCGATGAATGGCAGCGCTTTGCTAATTTGCGGAGCTATTATGGATTCATGTGGGGTTTCCCAGGGAAAAAGTTGCTTTTCATGGGAGGGGAGATTGCGCAGTATTCGGAGTGGGATGTTGATGGCAGTATTGAATGGCATCTGCTCCAATACCCCCTGCATGCGGGGATTCATCGTCTCATTCGCGATCTGAATGCGGTTTATACCTATTATCCGGCGTTGTACCAGAAGGATTTTGATTTGGCGGGATTTGAATGGATTATTCATGATGATGCCGACAGCTCTGTGGTGTCTTTCATCCGGTGGGATGACCAGGGGGGATTTGTGATTGTGGTCTGCAATTTTACTCCTGTTCCCCGTTATGGATATCGTATCGGTGTGCCTGTATCGGGCTGGTATCGGGAAATCCTCAATACGGATGCCCATGTTTATGGGGGAAGCGGTGTTCACAACAGTGAACTCGAGACGCAGGAGACATGGTCAAATCACCATGAATACTCACTTGAAATAACGGTGCCACCACTGGCGACATGCATGTTCATAAGAAAGGAGTGATTGATGTTGTTTGGTGATCTGGAAAAACTGGAGCCCGGTCTGCATCTTCCTTTGGGCGCCCACTGGGATGGGAGAGGAGTCAATTTTGCACTGCTTGCTCCCAATGCTGAAAGTGTTGTTCTCTGTCTTTTTGATGATGCCGGCCTGCATGAAACCGGATGCTATTTGATGCCATCCAGAGAGGAAGGTATCTGGCACGGTTATTTGCCTGATGCTGCTCCAGGACTGGTCTACGGTTATCGAGTTGCAGGCCCTTACCAACCTGAAATGGGGCATCGATTCAATGCAAACAAGCTGCTTTTAGACCCATACGCCAGACGGATTGTCGGGCAGTTCAGGGGGGGGGATGATTTTCGGGATGACAGTTCAGCTGATACAGCAGCCATTGCCCTGAAAGGGCAGGTCATCCACGAAGAGTATGATTGGGAAGGCGTGGTTAGCCCGGACATCCCTGCCGGAAAAATGATTATTTATGAGACGCATGTAAAGGGATTTACCAGACTTCACCCGGACGTACCGGAAAAGTTGCGGGGAACCTATGCCGGTATGTCACACCCGGCAGTGCTGGATTATCTTGAAAATCTGGGCATTACCTCGGTCAGCCTGCTACCCGTCCAGGCGCGCGGTGATGAGCCGCATCTCCTGAAAACAGGACTTTCCAACTACTGGGGATATTCCACCATCGGTTTTTTTGCGCTGGAGAATCGCTATTGGTCCGGCAGACCAGAGACAACCCCGGTTTCTGAATTCAGGGATATGGTCAAGGCACTGCACAGAAGGGGAATCGAGGTGATTCTGGATGTGGTCTATAACCATACTGTTGAAGGTGGTCGAGGCGGTCCGGTACTCAGTTTGCGTGGAATCGACAATGCGATTTACTATCATCTTCCTCCGGATGATCGCTCGGAATATGTTGACTGGTCGGGGTGCGGAAATTGTGTGAATTTGGGACATCCTAGGGTGTTGCAGATGGTGATGGATTCCCTCCGTTACTGGGTTGAGGAAATGCATGTTGATGGTTTCCGCTTTGACCTGGCTCCGATTCTGGGCAGGGAGAGGGATGCATACTCAACGACATCCGCTTTTTTCACCGCTATCATGCAGGATCCTGTTCTGTCACGGGTCAAGAAAATTGCTGAGCCTTGGGATCTGGGTCCAAACGGTTACCAGTTGGGATATTTCCCGCCAGGCTGGATGGAATGGAATGATGTTTACCGGGATACCATGCGGGCATTCTGGTTGCATCAATGGCCCACGCTTGGGGAATTTGCTCGGCGTTTTGCCGGATCAAGCGATATTTTCAGACATGATGGACGCATGCCTTCTGCTTCGGTTAATTTTATTGCTGCGCATGATGGCTTTACCCTGCAGGATATGGTCAGTTACAACCATAAACACAATAGGGCAAACGGTGAAGATAACCGTGACGGGCATAATAAAAACCATAGCTGGAATTGTGGTGTGGAAGGCCCTGCAACTGGCGCCAATGTCATTGCGCTTCGCAGGCGATACAAACAGGCCATGATGGCAACCCTGCTTTTTTCCCAAGGTACACCCATGATTCTGGCCGGGGATGAGCTGGGGCAGACTCAGCAGGGCAATAACAACGCCTATTGTCAGGATAATGAAATTTCTTGGCTGAATTGGCAGGATGCCGACATGGACTTCATGGCGTATGTCCGTGAATTGATCCGTTTGCGCAAAGTGTACCCTGCGCTGGGGTATACCCGCTGGTTTGAGGAAGAGTCTGTTGCGCGAACCCATTCCGATTTTACGATACGCTGGCTGTCGAGTTCCGGTGGAGAACTTGTGGGGGATGCGTGGAACAACAAAACCAATTATTGCATAGGCGTGCTGATTCGTACCAATGGCACATCACGTGATTGCCTGATACTGATGAATGCATCAGCACAGGAAGTGATTTTCCGGCTGCCAGGAGGCCGCTGGCAGCTTGAGATGGATAGTGATGGTGGAATGAAAAAAGGCACCTCCCTGGAATTTCAGGCGCTGCTGCATCCCCATAGCATATTGCTGGCAGTTCCTCGCTAAACTTGATAACATAAGTCAGGAAATGGTTTCGCTGGGGAAATTGTTTCCGTCCTGATTACATGCAATTGATGGGATGAAGTTGTCAGTTGTTTTCAGACAGGAGTGCAAGTATGTCCATTCAGACGATATCAACGACACCAGTAGCAGGGCAAAAGCCTGGCACATCGGGATTGCGTAAAAAGGTTGCTGTTTTCCGGCAGCCGCATTACCTTGAAAATTTTGTTCAGTCCATTTTTGATTCGCTTGATGCAATCTCGGGTCAGACACTGGTGCTGGGCGGTGATGGTCGTTATTACAATACGGTTGCTATCCAGACGGTTCTGCGTATGGCGGCGGCCAATGGCTGGGGTCGGGTGCTGGTCGGACAAAATGGCATTTTATCTACACCGGCAGCAAGCTGTCTCATCCGGAAATACGAGGCTTATGGCGGCATTGTCCTGTCAGCCAGCCATAATCCGGGTGGTCCGGATGGTGATTTTGGCATCAAATACAACATCAGTAATGGTGGTCCGGCTCCGGAAAAAATCACCGAAGCCATCCATGCCCGCTCTCAGGTCATTTCCCGATACCATATCAGTAATGCACCGGATGTCGATCTGGGTCGGATTGGCGAGACAGAAATGGAAGGCATGAAAATTGAAGTTATCGATTCAGTTTCCGATTATGCCGAACTGATGCAGACACTTTTTGATTTTGATGCCATTCGTTCACTTTTTTCCAGTGGTTTCCGCATGTGTCTTGATGCCATGCATGCGGTATGCGGTCCTTATGCCACCCAGATTATCGAGCACGAGCTTGGAGCACAGCCAGGAAGTGTTATCAATGCTGTGCCTCTTGAAGATTTTGGTGGTCATCATCCGGACCCCAACCCGGTTGTTGCCCATGCGCTGATTGAATACATGAGTCGCTCGGATGCCCCGGATTTTGGAGCAGCAACGGATGGTGATGCGGATCGCAACATGATTGTCGGGCGTAATTTTGCGATGAGTCCATCTGACAGCTTGGCTATTCTGGCGGCCAACGCAATAAAGATACCGGGTTACAGTAAGGGGATTGCTGGTATTGCGCGTTCTATGCCAACGTCAACAGCGGCAGACAGAGTCGCTGCAGCATTGAATGTGCCCTGCTATGAAACACCCACTGGATGGAAGTTTTTTGGCAATCTGATGGACGCGGGTAGGATCAGTCTGTGTGGTGAGGAAAGCTACGGAACCAGTTCTGGTCATATACGTGAAAAAGACGGTCTTTGGGCGATTCTCTTCTGGCTGAACCTAATGGCTGTTACGGGCAAATCGGTCAATCAGCTGGCGGTAGAGCACTGGACGCGCTATGGTCGGAATTACTATTCCCGGCATGATTACGAGCATGTGGATCTGGCCCGTGCCAATGCGCTTGTCACAGACTTGCGTAATATGTTGCCGTCGCTGATCGGGCGGCGTTTCGGCCCAAACGTGATAGAACAGGCAGATGATTTCAGCTATACCGATCCGGTTGATGGTTCGGTTTCGGAAAAGCAGGGGATACGTCTTTTATTTGCGGATGGTTCCCGCATTATTTTTCGTCTTTCGGGAACGGATACAGTAGGAGCAACGCTGCGTGTTTACTTTGACCGGTATGAACCCGACAGGAACAGGCTCGATCTGGAGCCACAGGCAGCACTCTCGGACCTGATTGGCATTGCATCAGAAATCGCCGGGATTGAGGAGCGCACGGGAATGAGTGCCCCTTCCGTGATTACCTGATTTGTTGTTTAATAACAGGACGTGTGAGGGAGGTTTGAATGAAACTTGTTGTAGACAAGCTGTTGCTGGCAAGCCAGCTTCCCAGACGTACCATTGCGCTTGTGCTGGCAGGGGGGCGGGGAAGTCGCCTGATGCAGTTGACCGACAATCGGGCCAAGCCGGCAGTTTATTTTGGCGGGAAATTCCGCATTATTGATTTTGCGCTTTCCAACTGTATCAATTCCGGTATTCGTCGGATCGGAGTGATAACCCAGTATCGGCCTCATTCCCTTATCCGGCATTTGCAGCGCGGCTGGAGTTTCTTGCGTGGTGAGCAGAATGAATTTATTGATCTGATGCCTGCAGGGCAACAGATGGAAGAGGGCCTCTGGTACAGGGGAACCGCTGATTCGGTTTCCCAGAATATGGAGATTTTGCGCTCCTACCAGCCGGACTATATTCTGATCCTGGCCGGGGATCATATCTACAAGATGGATTATTCACAACTGCTTCTGGATCATGCAGAGAAAAAATCCGTTTGTACCGTTGCCTGCGTTGAGGTGCCACGGGTCGATGCATCCGGTTTCGGTGTGGTTGCTGTTGACGAAAACCGGAAAATAACCGGTTTTCTGGAGAAGCCGGAAAATCCGCCGGGTATGCCGGGAAATCCGGATATGGCGCTGGCTAGCATGGGGGTGTATGTATTTAATGCTGACTATCTGTATGAGCTTTTGGCCGAGGATGCGGAAGATGCTGCGTCTTCGCACGATTTCGGCAAGGACATCATTCCCCGAGTCGTTGGAGAAGGTCAGGCCATGGCGCATTATTTCAGTATGTCCTGCGTGCCGCCGTCAAGCGTAGTGAGACCATACTGGCGTGATGTCGGGACAGTCGATGCCTTGTGGTCATCCAATCTGGACCTCACATCCAATATGCCCGAACTGAATCTGTATGATGAAGACTGGCCTATCTGGACATATCAGGAGCAAGAGCCTCCAGCCAAGTTTGTTCCTGATCCTCATGGTATGGATGGCGTCATTTCAAATACGATGGTTTCCGGTGGCTGTATTATCTGTGGTTCGAAAATATCCAATACCGTTCTTTTTTCCAGCGTGAGGGTGAATCCTTTTTGCAATATTGATCAGTCGGTCATCTTGCCCGATGTCGAAATCGGTCAGGGCTCCCGCATCAAAAAGGCTATTATCGACAGGGGTTGCCGGATTCCGGAAGGAACCGTTATTGGCGAGGATCACGAATTGGATGCGCAACGTTTTCACAGAACACCTAATGGAGTGGTGCTGGTGACAGAAGAAATGCTCGCAAGAGTGTACAATTTTGAACATGTTCCCAGGGTCGAATAAGTGAGATTCAAAAAGCGCGCACTGAGGGTTTTGCATGTTTGCAGCGAGATTTTTCCTTATCTGAAAACTGGCGGCCTGGCAGATGTGACAGGGGCTTTGCCGCCAGTCCTTGCTAAAATGGGATGCGATGTTCGGATGCTGGTGCCGGGATTTCCGGATTTTACCCGGCATATCCAGAATAGGCATCTTGTGGCGGAACTGCCCCCCTGCTTTGGCGCTCACGCCCTGCGGCTTTTTTACGGCACGCTGCCGCAGACAGGGCTTTCGGCGTACTATATTGATGCGCCAGGGCTTTATGATCGTCCCGGTAATCCTTATATTGATATTTATGGTCAGTCGTATAGCGACAATCACCGTCGCTTTGCGCTTTTGGGATGGATGGCGGTACGCCTAGTTGAAGGATTTGATTTTTTCTGGCGGCCACAGATCATGCATGGACATGACTGGCATGCTGGTCTGGCCTTCGCGTATCTTCAGGCCTTTCAGCGGGAAAAAGGCGAAAAACAGGTGGGTTCTGTTTTCACGATCCACAACATGGCTTATCAGGGGAATTTCCCCGGGCATGTTTTTGGGGAGCTTGATTTACCTTATGATCTTTTTTCTCCTGAAGGGCTAGAATTTTATGGTCAGGTGTCCTTTCTTAAGGCAGGCCTTTCCTATGCGGATAAAATCACAACGGTGAGTCCGACGTATGCCCGTGAAATACATGGAGGGGAGCAGTCCTGCGGGTTGGGAGGTGTTGTCCAGAAGCGGGGAAGGGATATTGTCGGCATTCTGAATGGCATTGATACCCATGTCTGGAGTCCCTCCACGGATGTGGCACTGACAGCAACTTACAACGCAAGATCCATTACCGGTAAAAAGCAGTGCCGGCTGGCCTTACAGCAGGAAATGGGGTTGCGCTCACAGAATGCCGCGCCGGTTTTTTGTGTGGTAAGCCGTTTTGCCTCACAAAAGGGACTGAACCTGATTCTTGGCGTCATGAACATGCTGCTGGAAAAGGGCGGGCAAATTGTCATTGTCGGCAATGGAGAGCACCATCTGGAGCAGGCCTTTTCAGATTATGCGCAGCGTTATCCACAGCAGGTTGCTGTAAAAATCGGTTACGACGAATTGCTTGCACATCGCGTAATTGCCGGCAGTGATGTCATTATGGTTCCCTCCCGTTATGAGCCATGCGGATTGACCCAGTTTTACGGCTTGCGGTATGGCACACTGCCGCTGGTTCATCGTGTTGGTGGGTTGGCCGACTCTGTCACCAATATCACACAGGAAAGCCTAGCTGACAGAACCGCAACGGGTTTTACCTTTGATCATTTTGATATTCCCGCGATTGAAGATGCCGTTAACCGAGTATTTTCCCTTTTCGTTCAGCCGCATGAATGGCGGGCGGTTCAACGGCAGGGGATGAAGCTGCAACTGAGCTGGAAGTATTCTGCCAGCGAATATAAAAAGCTGTATGACGAAATCAGGGTATGAACGGATTTCATCCGTTTTGGAACCGGTAGTAGAGATAAAGCTCTTTTTGTTGCTCTTTGGCAATCTTTTGTGTGTTCGCGCTTGCCAAAGGGTTGGCTGAAAGGTTATATTCATAGCATAAGGTTTCTGGTCTTCCCTGTCGGGCGGTTTATATTTGACCAATGCTCCAGGTGGAGGTGAGCCCTGAAACCAGGCTGAAGTCGCTCCATTCACCCTTCGCTGGAGATTACTTATGGATGTCATTCGCTCAGAGCAGGCAGGATATTTGGCAAGTGATGTGGAGGCCCTGAAGCGCTCCATATCAAACAATCTGCGTTATCGTTCCGGCAAGATTCCCCTTACGGCGACCCGTGGTGACTGGCTACTGGCGGCCGAGTTGGCTGTTCGCAACCGTCTCGTTGAGCGCTGGATGCGTTCAAATCGGGCTTATTATGAACAGAATTCTAAACTGGTTTACTACCTCTCCATGGAGTTTCTGATTGGCCGAACCTTCCATAATGCCTTGCAGGCACTGGATATCAGCGAAGACATGGAAGAAGCATTAAAAGAGCTGACGGTCGATATGGAAGAGGTTTCCAATCATGAACCGGATGCCGCTTTGGGTAATGGCGGCCTTGGTCGCCTTGCTGCGTGTTTTCTGGATTCCATGGCGACGTTGAATCTGCCGAATATCGGTTATGGCATTCGTTACGAATACGGTATGTTCAAGCAGGAAATCATTGATGGTTATCAGGTGGAGACGCCTGACTACTGGTTGCTGACACGTGGTAACCCATGGGAGTTCCCGCGGCCCGAACTTCAGTTCCACGTTCGTTATGGCGGACATATCCGTCAGGAAGGGGGGCGGGCGAGATGGGTGGATACTCATAGTGTGCTGGCCATGGCGTATGACACCATCATTCCCGGTTATGGAACGGAATGCGCAACAACACTTCGCCTCTGGTCAGCCAAGGCGGCTTCTGAAATCAACCTGTCTGATTTTAACCAAGGCAATTATTCAAGTGCAGTTGAATCCAAAAACATGTCGGAAAACGTAACCCGTGTTCTGTATCCGGATGATTCGACGTTGCATGGTCGTGAACTGCGCCTTCGTCAGGAGTATTTTTTCGTTTCTGCCAGTGTGCAGGATATGATTCGCCGTCACCAACTGAACCACTCTAGCTTTGATGATCTGGCTGAGAAAATGTCCATTCACCTGAACGATACACATCCCGTGCTGGCTGTGCCTGAGCTGATGCGTATTCTGGTTGATGAGCAGGGGTTGCGCTGGGATCATGCCTGGTCCCTGACGCAGCGGATTTTCTCCTATACCAACCATACTCTCATGAGTGAAGCACTGGAAACATGGCCTATTGATCTGATGGGACGTGTTTTGCCTCGGCATCTCATGATTATTTTTGATATCAATAACGAATTTCTTTCCAGAACAGCAGAAAAATTCGGCAATGATACCGATCTCATGCGCCGGATTTCACTGATTGACGAGACGGGAGAAAGGCGGGTACGTATGGCTTATCTTGCGGTTGTTGCCAGCCACAAGATTAACGGTGTTTCCAAGTTACACTCAGAGTTGATGAAACAATCCATTTTTGCGGATTTTGCAAAAATTTTCCCGGATCGTTTCATGAATATTACGAATGGTATTACACCCCGTCGCTGGGTATCACAAGCCAACCCGCTCCTGTCACAACTGATTGATGGGCATATTGGTAAAAACTGGCGTACGGATTTTGAGCAGTTGAGCAAGGTGGAGGTGTTGGGTGCTAATGAAAATTTCATTACGGCATTTCGCTCGATCAAACGGCAAAACAAGCAGCGGCTAGCGCGCTGGGTTCGCAATAACGTAAACGTGGACCTGAATTTGGATTCGCTTTTTGATGTCCATATCAAGCGGATTCATGAATACAAGCGCCAGTTGCTTAATGTGCTGCATGTCATCACCCGGTACAATCGGATTGTCGCGAATCCGGAAGTTAACTGGGTGCCTCGCACGATCATTTTTGCGGGCAAGGCGGCATCGGCCTATCAAATGGCAAAAGACATCATCAAACTAATCAATGATGTTGCCGTCAAGGTCAACAATGACCCTCTTGTCGGCAGCAAACTGAAGGTGGTGTTTATTCCGAATTATGGTGTGAGCCTTGCTGAAATGATTATTCCCGCTGCTGATCTTTCCCAGCAGATATCCACTGCGGGAACAGAGGCTTCCGGTACCGGTAACATGAAGCTTGCTGTAAATGGTGCTCTGACTATCGGTACTCTGGATGGTGCCAATATTGAGATTATGGAAAAAGTCGGTGCTGACAACATCTTCATTTTTGGCAACACCTCCGAACAGATTGAAAATCTGCGTTTGAGCTATCAGCCTCGTGAAATTTACGAGAAAAATCCTGAACTCAAGATGGCACTGGAGCAGATTCGTGACGGATTCTTTTCCCCGGGCGATCCGGGGCGTTTCCGCCCGATTTATGATTCGCTCATCAATTATGGTGACCGTTATATGCTGCTGGCAGACTATGAGAGCTATGTTGCAACGCAGGAGCAGGTGGATACACTTTATCGCCAGACATTGCGTTGGGACAGAAAGGCAATCCATAATATTGCCAATATGGGCTACTTTTCTTCGGATCGTTCGATTTCGGAATATGCAAGCGAAATATGGGGGTCTGTGCCGATCCAGTTTTAAACCACAGGTCGCCAGTCCTGAAAGCTGGCGACTTCATTTCTTAAAATACGGTAGTCGTGACCAAAGCACCTCTGGATCTATGCGAGCAGATCAGTTATGATCTGCACCTGTTTTATAGCCCGGAATTGGGGTCAGATGAACTTTAATTGGTATACTTGTCACCTTGAAAACAGCAACAGAGTTGAAAGTGCTTCATGTCATTAGTTACGTGTAAAGTTTGCAAAAAGGATGTGATTGAAACGGCGGCCAGATGTCCGCACTGTGATTCGCTTGGCCCGAAAAAAGGTCGTAAAGTCATGTGGATGATGATCGGCTTGGTTGTTGTGCTGGCAGCGGGAATGGGCTGGATGATCTATAACCGCAGTCAGGAAAAGGTTCGTACACGTGCTGAAATTGACGCGGCAAGACGTGCAGAAAAAATTCATCAGCGCATTATGTCAGCAACCTTTCTTCTCAGAACAGGTGTGGCTGATCCGGACTCGATCCGGATCGATGATATCAAAACCAATATTGATGGCAGTGTGCTTTGTTATCAGTACAGTGTGAAGGGCAGTAACGGAACGCTGCAAAAGAAAAAAGCAACCTTCGCGGAAGGGGATTTCCACCATTCGGCTGGCAGTTGGGGAATCTACTGTGTAGGTAAGGATATCATGGAGGTGCCGGACAAACCTCCTCCGATCGACTGATCCGTCATCTTTCAGTCTGGACGGCGGCAGAAAAGCCGCCGTATCAGTATTAGCAGAAGTCCGCCAGAAAGGCAGGGCACCCAGATCCATTTCAGCTCTGACATCATGACAGCGTAGCCGCGCTGTGAGAGAAAAGCGGAAATTCGCATAGGTGAAACCTCAATGCCTCGCCAGGGAAGAAAATAACGCTGATCCGACCAGGGCCAGAAAAAGGCAACACCCAGCCCCCCATTGGTAATGCTGTCAAGCAGTGTATGTGAGATGGTTGTCAGCAACAGAAATAAAAAAGTGGTTTTTGCCGTTGTTCGAAACCACCTGAAAAAGAATGTGCCAAACAGGGCAAGTCCGACAGCAAAAATAAGGGAATGTGTCAGCCCCCTGTGCCCGATCGTAGAGCCATATGAAATCCCGGTAAAAAAACCGATGCCATCGAAGTCTGGCATGATGGAAAAAAGAATGCCGGTTACCAACAGGCGGGGCGGGATGGCTCTTTTCCCTAATCCGATGCCCAGTCCGACAGGAACGGCAACATGTGTGAAAATGGTTGGCACGGATATCCGTTAAAAATGTAACGGACTCAGGGCATGTGCCACTGAGTCCGTTTGTCTGAAGTGATAAGTCAAATAGTGTTTATTCGACCATGATCTGTTGCATCATGCCGGAGAAACGCTCCATCATTACGCCCATTTTTTCTTGGGATACCGCCGAGGTGCGTTGAAGAACCTGTGGCTGTTTCTTGATAAATGATTTGCCGGAAGGGGTTTTATAAAAAGCGGCAAGATCATCAATTTCCTGCTGTGTGAAAGTATCCATATAAATCAGGACATACTCGGCTTTCATTTTGTCCCAGCTCATCTCTTCCTTGATGATGTTGTCCAACTGAGCCATGGCTTTTTTGAATTTGCCCTGTTTTTCAGGCGGGATACGATCCATGATCCGGTCAGTGGAGTGATCCACCATTTTTGTCATTTCCTTCATGGTTGCTTCGTACATCTGCCGGGTTTCGGTTACTTCCAGCAATTGTTCAATGGAGGCTTTGCTTGCCGGCTTGTTTGTCTGGGCAAAAGCACTACATGAGACACAAGTAGCCAGAATAAAAATCATCAAACGTTTCATGGTCTATCCCTGGTTAAAATATTAAAAGCGTGATTCGGATTTATTTGTCTTCGCTGGAAGAGGTTCGGGTGCGTTTGCCGTTCCAGATCAGGTCAGAGCGGGTACCGCAATAAGTTCCCCAGCTTCCGTCAAAAGAGCTATATTGTTCGTCAAAGCGCACATCCATGATGCCGGCACCATATTTGTCGTGCCACTGGCAGACAACTTGGCGCTCCGCCTTGAACTGGCAGTGACTGATTGAGCCGGTGACCCAGTAATCATTTTCCTGGTACATAAATGTGCCATACATCTGTTTTTGTTCATCCAGCGGCTGTGCATAAAAAGTTGTAAAAACGGGAACAACCCCGCTACTGTATACACTACCGACATAAGTTCCGTCTGGCGCATCCAGTGTGGAGCAGCCAGTCATAAGAAGAGATGCCATACACAGGGCAAGTAACCCGGTTTTTGTTTTGGATGAAGTCATATACAGTTTCCACAAAGGCTGTTGGCAGGAAATTAACAGCTTATCAAAAAATACCGCAGACAGGAACAGGACAGGGCTTTCAAAGAAAAATGCAGGGCTGGTGTTTCAGGGATACGCCGCGGGGGAAAAGTGATTATCAACACCAGAAAATCATGATAGCGATATAATAATCCTGTCATTTTTTTAGTGGCAGCAGATCGTGTGTTTTCTGTTGCCAAGTTTTCTGGTTGAACAGCAGGAATTATGCCAAGCTCCTCTTTTTCAAGCCCTTTTCTGGAAATTTCCCTACCAGGAGTTCCCGTTGAAAATGGCTGTTTTGCCCTGATCAAAGGATTGGGCGAGCAGGCAGCCCCTTTTTCAGTGGATATGCTTTTCGGGCCGGATGGGCTCTTTGGGTCGGTTATCCCGGATGTTGACGAGGCCGCCGATTTTTTTCATGTCCCCGCGCCAGTTTATCTTTGTGACAAGGTGGGTTCAACCTTTGCTGTTGGCCATGCGCTGGTACAAAAAGGGCTGTTGCCAGCCTGGGGGGCTGTGCTGGCAGCCTGCCAGACTGCGGGGAGAGGGCAGTTCCGACGGCATTGGCAATCACCCAGAGGCAATTTGTATGTAACATTCCGTTTGCCGGATACGCCGGTTTTTCATACCGATGCTGCTGCACTCATTGTCGGGGTTTTGCTCGCTTCTGCTTTTTCCCGACTAGGGTGCCCGGTAAAGCTCAAGTGGCCGAACGATCTGCTCAACTTGGAAGAGAGCAAGGCCGCGGGTATTCTGGTGGAAAAACGGGATGGTGTCATGCTGGCCGGAGTGGGTGTCAACCTGCGTATTTTGCCGGACGCCGAGCAACTGCGTCGTGAACGGGCGACTTCAGCCGGATTGCTGCTGGCGGCGGACAAATCGCTGCTTTCTCCGTCACCATTTTCCCTTTGGAAAGCACTTGTAAACGAGATGATTTTTGCGTATAGTCAATCGTTTGCCCAAACAGCAGCAAAATTGCCCGATCTGGCTGATCCGTTTCTCGCATGGAAAGGCGAAACCGTTACAGTTACTGATACAGACGGTGACATGCTTAGCGGCAGATTGAGTGGTGTAAGTCCTGATGGAGGCTTACTTTTGGCGGTCTTCGATGGAAAAATTCATGAAATTTTCAGTGGAAGTCTTGCCCGGGCCTGATATGTCCGGAAAAGTGATAGATGGTTTGTCACCGCGTAAGGTTCGCGGTTGTTAGATGGTTCGCTGCCGCGCGTCATGATGCGCGGTTATTCGTTTGTGGAGAGGAATTAGCATGTCCAGAAAAACATTTGAGCAGGTTGCAAAGGAACTGAAGGGGAAGGCTATTCTGGTGGCCAACCGGGGTATCCCGGCCCGACGTATTTGCCGCTCTATCCGTGAAAGTTTTGATGCCATAGCTGTTATGACAGCGACCGACATCGACAAAACGGCTCCCGCTGCTTCTGCTGCTCTGGAGTTGCTCCTCCTCGGTGAAGATCCGCGTGCCTATCTGGATGTGGAACGGATTGTCCGACTGGCAAAACAGCGTGGTATTACCGCCATTCATCCAGGGTGGGGGTTTGCTTCGGAAGATGAAAATTTTCCACGTATCTGCAAGGAAGCGGGCATGTTGTTTATTGGTGCCGAGCAGGAACCAATGCGCTTGCTTGGCAACAAGGTGCAGGTTCGTGCTCTGGCGAAAACACTGGGTATTCCGGTTGTTCCGGGTTCGGACGGTGCTGTGGATGTGCCTGAAGCACGCAGAAACGCCCATGAAATCGGCTTCCCGATCATGCTGAAGGCAGAGGGTGGCGGCGGTGGTCGTGGTATTTTTGAAGTTCACGATGAAGCCGGACTGGAAGACGCCTTTTTTAAGGCATCTACAATGGCGCAGGCCTCTTTCGGTAATCCGCGCGTGTATGTGGAAAAATTCCTGCGCAATGTGCGTCATATTGAAATTCAGGTTATCGCTGACAAATACGGCAATGTCTTCGCTTTTGACGAGCGTGACTGCAGTCTGCAGCGTAACAATCAGAAACTCGTTGAAATCACGCCATCCCCTTGGGTCATGATGACCCCGGAACTGCGTGAAACACTGAAAGAATATTCAAGAAGCCTCGTTCGGGCGGTGGGCTATCATTCTCTTGCTACGGTCGAATTCCTGGTGACAGCAGACGGTCAGCCTTACCTGATTGAAGTCAATACCCGTTTGCAGGTTGAGCACGGCATCACTGAATGCCGTTACGGGATTGATCTGGTTGAAGAGCAGATTGCCATTGCATTTGGCAGTGAGTTGCGCTTTAACGAAGAAAAAACCCAGCCGTTCCACCACGCCATGCAGGTTCGCATCAACTGCGAAGACCCGCAAAAAGGCTTTTCACCCAATTCCGGGTTGATTAGCCGTTACGTTTCTCCTGGTGGCCCGGGTGTACGGATTGATTCTAACATGAGCGCCGGTTATGAATTCCCGTCAAACTATGACTCTGCCGGTACGCTGCTTATTACCTATGCACATGAATGGGAGAAGGTGCTCGGTATTATGGAGCGGGCGCTCAGTGAATACACTGTGGCCGGTGTCAAGACCACGATTCCTTTTTACCGTGAAGTCCTCAAAAATCCGATGTTCCGCCAGGGTGAATGCGATACCCGCTTTATTGCAGCCCATCCGGATCTAATGGACTACACCGATGCGGCGCGTGAGTCCGAGCGTACTGCCCGTCTTATTGCGGATATCTCTGCGCTGGGTTACAACCAGTTTGTCCAGCTTGGCAAGTACAGAACACGCGAAACACCGCGCATGCCGCAGTTTGAGCCGGTTCTGCCATCCATCCCGTCTTCGATCCGGCATGCACCATCGCCCTATCCGCGTGGCGACAGAAAAGCGCTGCTTTCCTACGTCAGGGATTCCGGTTTAGTCCACTTTACTGATACAACCACCCGCGATAACACCCAATCCAATAGTGGTAACCGCTTCCGTCTGGCTGAAGACCTGCTTGTTGTACCTTATTTGGACAATTGCGATTTCTTTTCTCTAGAAACCGGTGGCGGTGCGCATTTTCACGTCAACCTGATGGCCAACATGACTTCGCCTTTCATTGAGGCAAAGGAAATGAACCGGGTTGCGCCGAAAACTATGAAGCAGATTCTCATCCGCTCCACAAACGTACTGGGTTATCGCCCTCAGCCGCGCAATCTCATGCATGCGATTGCCGAAAAAATCTGCGAGGACTTCCATATCATTCGCAGCTTCGATTTTCTGAATCATATCGAAAACATGAAGCCGTTTGCTGAAGTGGTTCTGCATGCGCCGAGCGTGGTATTCGAGCCTTCACTTTCACTGAGCTATGGCCGGGGCTTTACTGTGGACCATTACCTTGGCGTTACGGAAGAAATCCTGAACCAGACAGCCCAGATTCTGGGTGTAGACCATCAGGAAGCAGCTAGAAACATTATTCTTGGCCTGAAAGATATGGCGGGTAACTGTCCGCCGCATTTCATGCGTGATCTTGTTACGGCACTTCGCAAGAAATGGCCGGAGCTGGTGCTGCACCATCATCGTCATTATACGGATGGTCTCTTTATTCCGGCTGTGGCAGAAGCCGCGAAAGCGGGTTGCCATATTATTGATACATCCATGGGAGCTGCCACACGTTGGTATGGTCAAGGTGAGGTTCTTTCCACCGCCGCGTATCTGGAAGAGCTTGGTCTCAAAACCAATCTTAACCAGCGTATGCTGAGAGAGGGCAACTTCGTTCTCAAGCAGATCATGCCTTATTATGATCGTTACACCACCCCTTATTTCCAGGGAATCGATTATGATGTCGTCCACCACGGCATGCCGGGTGGTGCCACTTCATCCTCACAGCAGGGTGCTTTTGATCAGGGCTATATTCATCTGTTGCCGCAGATGTTGCGTTTCCTTGCTGGTGCCAGACAGATCGTTCACTACCATGACGTCACACCAGGTTCCCAGATTACTTGGAATACCGCTTTCCTTGCTGTTACTGGCGCGTACAGGCGTGGTGGTGATGGTGCTGTGCAAAGTCTTCTGGACGTGCTTGAGCATGTTGCTGGCCGTGCCGAAGATGCGGTTTCTCCCGAGATGAAAGAAGCGCGCCTGACAATCTACCGGGATTGTAATGATGCTTTCCGTGGACTGCTGCTGGGAGAATACGGCAAGCTGCCATTGGGATTCCCTGCAGATTGGGTATACCAAAGTGCTTTTGGTGAAGACTGGAAGAAGATGATTGCCCGGCGTACAGAGCACTCACCTCTGGATTCGCTGCCTGAAGTTGATTTTGATGCAGAGCGTGTTGCCCTGCATGAACATCTTCACCGCGAACCTACCGAGGATGAATTGCTGCTGTATCTCAACCATCCCGCCGATGCACTGAAGATGTTTGATTTCCGCTTGAATTATGGCAATCCGAACAACCTGCCTCTGAATATCTGGTTTGAAGGTATGGAGCCAGGTGATGAACTGAATTTCATCGACAGTCAGGGCAAGCCTCACCATATTTCGCTTCTGAGTATCCGTAACCCGGATGAAAACGGCATGTCTATTGTGCGATATGTACTTGACTCTGAAATCATGAGTTCCGAGGTGCAGGTTTCCAAGGGTGGCGCAGGTGGAAAAGGTAATGTTTCCAAAGCCGACCCAGATAATCCTTATCATGTGGGCGCACCAAGTAACGGCGACTTGTGGGTGACTTATGTCAGTCCGGGGCAGGCCGTGAAAAAAGGCGATGACCTCTTTAACATTTCCATCATGAAACAGGAAAAAGCGGTGCTTGCGCCTGTAGATGGTGTCGTCATGCGTGTGCTCAAGACGGCAGATTATAGTGAAACCAAGCAGATGGTGCCTGTGCGTGAGGGGGAGCTCATTGTTGAGTTAGCTCCGGTTCCTGCAAGCTGTATATCCTGCTCCAAACCGCTGCCGGCGGACAGTTTTACGTTCTGTCCATACTGTGGTGAAAAAAGGTAAGGAAACGTCTGATCGCATTCATCAGGTTTCTCGAAACATAACCCTTCCTGGCTTCGTTCAGGAAGGGTTTTTTGTTGATGGGTGAAAAGAGCGGTTTTCGGTATTTCTGATTTTTCAGCAGGGCGGAAAACAAAGAACGGTTAGTGCTCACTTGCACCAACCGCTTTGAATTTGCTGGTCGGGACGGTGTGATTCGAACACACGACCCCTTGCACCCCATGCAAGTACGCTACCAGGCTGCGCTACGCCCCGACATCTCTATATTATACCAGTTGTTCGTCTGGCTTACATGCCCCTCCATGGCTGGAAGAGAAGAAATATCAGAGGACAGACGGGATTATTCCGGCTGAAAATCCGTTAACAGAACAGAATCATTGTTTGTTGGTAAAGAGTCTCGTGGTATAAAAGTTTTTCGACTGGGAAGGGTTAGGACAAAATGGGTGTAGAGATTGAGCGCAAGTTTCTGCTGGCAGGTGACGGGTGGAAAAACAGGGTGAAGGGCGATACCATCCGGCAGGGATATTTGTCCGCAGATCATGATCGCGTTGTGCGTGTCCGTGTAATGAATCAGGATGCGTTTATCACCATCAAAAGCAGCGCCGACGGGCTTTTCCGCAATGAATGGGAGTATCCCATCCCTCTTGTCGATGCTGAAGATATGCTGTTACGGCTTTGCCTTCGGCCATTGATTGAAAAGACCCGTTACCGGATTGCGCATGAGGGAATGATATGGGAGGTCGACGAGTTTTTTGGGGAAAATGCCGGATTGTTGATAGCGGAAATCGAACTGGAGTCGGTGAATCAGGCATTTTCCCTACCGGAGTGGGTGGGTCTGGAGGTGACGAATGATCCCCGCTATTACAACACCAATCTGATGCGAAATCCGTTTCAGGTATGGAAAGACAGGGAAGGGTAAGTCCGGAATCAAAAAAGGCGCGGATGATGCGCCTTTTGCCTGTTACCTGATTTGCGAATCAGGCCGGTGTGTCATCAGGAATATTTTTCACGGATTCACGTCCGTGCTCTTTGGATTTGGTTTTGTGTTTCACAATCTGTCGATCCAGTTTGTCCATCAGAATATCGATGGCGGCATACAGATCTTGCGCGGAACTTTCTGCATGTATGGTTTTGCCGCTCATGTTCATTTTGATTTCTGCCCGTTGCCTCTTGTCCTTGTCGGAATTATTGTCTACCGCCAGCAGGACCGAGATGTCGATCACGTTATCAAAATTCCGTTTCATCCTGTTCAGCTTGTTTTCAACATGGCTTCGGATGGCCGGTGTTACTTCGAGATGATGTCCACTGATTGTGAGATTCATAAGCTTCTCCTAGAGATTGTCATCAGTTATCACCTGTATAAACCACATTTGGGTGATATTTTTTGCTCTGCCAATGGAAGTTGCACGGACAAAGACGTTCGCATATGAGCGGAGAATTTTTCAGGGTTTCGCTGTATTTTGCGATGGTTTGACGGGCAATCACCACCCCTGCTTTCCCGATATTTGTGCGATCTGGTTATCTGATAAGGTTTTTTTTGGTCTTGTACTCCTGTAAGTTGTCTGATCCGGTTGCCTGCAGGCTTTAGGAAAAGGACTTCAGTTTAACGAAACCATGCAGGTGCGCATGCGCTTTTGACGTGTTACACGTGAACCGTGCTCTCGTTCAGTTCTAGTGTATCAGCTATTTCGTGCAATACAAGTAGGCTTATCAATATGGTGCTATCGGAAGAATTCCCGATACCTTTCGCTTTTACAGCCGGAAGTTTTCTCCCAGATAGACCCGCCGGACAGATTCATCCATGATGATTTCTTCCGGATGGCCTTTTGCCAGAACGGTTCCCTGATTGATGATGTAGGCATGATCACAGATGCCCAGAGTCTCCCGTACATTGTGGTCGGTAATTAGGACACCGATCCCTCGCTCCTTAAGGAAGCGGACAATGCGCTGAATTTCAATAACAGCGATAGGGTCAATACCGGCAAAGGGTTCATCAAGCAGGATGAATTGCGGGTCTGTCGCTAACGCACGGGCAATTTCAACACGACGTCTTTCACCGCCAGAAAGGGATGTGGCCGAATTTTCCCGCAGTTTTTCAATCTGAAGTTCCGCTAGCAGGGTGTCTAAGCGGGTATCTATTTCGTATTTCGAGAGAGGTTTTCCATCCTTGTGCTGGAGTTCCAATACGGCACGAATATTATCTTCCACATTCAGTTTACGGAAAACGGAGGCTTCCTGGGGCAGGTAGGAAAGACCCATGGCGGCTCTGCGGTGTATCGGAAGATGGGAAATATCCACGCCATCAAGGTCGATTGTGCCAGCATCCGATGGTACCAGCCCGACAATCATGTAAAAAGAGGTGGTTTTCCCTGCTCCGTTCGGGCCAAGCAGCCCAACGACTTCTCCGCTTTTTACTTCAAGCGAAACGTCATGGACAACGGTACGTTTGCCGTAGGTTTTTTGCAGTCCCTGAACAATCAGTCTGTTTTCCTTCATCATGGTGCTTTCTTTTCGCGGGGCTCAATAACCGCTTTTACACGACCTGCGCCTGGCGCGGATTTGCCCTCCGATGTGTTGTGAGTGCGGTAAAACTCACTTTTGCTGTCATAGGAAATATATTCGCCGCTGATATCATCAGTTACGGCTTTTCCCTTCAGCCGTTTCAGGTTGGCGCGTGTAAAGAATTTGATGATTTCGGTTTTGTTGTCATACTCGATGCGTTCACCGTACCCCTCTGCCCACAGATCAGGCCCTCCATCGCGTTTTTCCTTCAACGAAGCCAGTCCTCCCGGACCGGCATAAAGTGTGGTGTACTGGTAACCCTGCGGATCCTGTATCAGCACAACTTTGCCTGCTCTGGCGACTCTGGTGCCTTGTGTCATGACAACATTGCCGGTAAAAACGGTGACCTGTTTTACATCGTCTGCGACCATCTGGTCGGCTTCGATTTCCGTTGGCTTGTTTCTGTCCGCTTTTTCAGCATGGGCGGAAAAAGCCAGCCCGATGGCAAGTGTCAGAAAGGTGAGAATGCGTACCATGTATTGATAGTCCTGTTATTTTTTCCGGTTAGCAGGAGGATACACAACTTTTGTCCGGCTTAACAGGAAGAGTTCGCGTGTGGCATTATTGGATTCCATGCCCATTCCTGTCATGGTAGAGGTGCCCTGATAGGCAGTGACTTCCCTGTCGGTACGCATGATGTCTTCATCTGGCAATACCAGCAGATAGTCGGTTGTCATCCGGAAAGCATCCCTGTCTCGGGTTGGCGGGCGGATAACAACCACATTTTCATGCATGTGGATTTTGCTGTTTTCATCTTCGATATAAGCCCAGTCAGAATAAGATATCTGCAGTCGCTGCTTTTCATCGCGAGATTCCACGACCGGAAAATTGATCAGGTAGGTATCATTATCCGGGTAATGAGTCATTTTCTTGCCGGTCAGCTCATAATCAGCGTCACCGGTCAGTTTCAGTGTAAAGTGGCGAAAATTGTCCATGTAATAATCAGGGGTGCCATGTGCCACCCTCGATTTTTCGTCTCCCGCATTTTTTTTCAGCACCATGTTTACCCAAGCACTACCGACTGCCAGTATGAGTGCAATGGCAAAAATGGCGGTCAGCCGGAAGCGGTGTGCGGAAAGCGCACTCATTTCAGATAAGACTCCATTATCCGGGTGTATTTTTCCTGCGCCTGCAAAATCAGGTCACAGATTTCACGAACCGCACCATTGCCTCCGGTTGTTTCTGTTACGTAATCCACTCGTGAACGTACTTCGATATGCCCATTTGGAACACTGGCAGAAAATCCGACGCGGGTCAGGACGGGCAGGTCAATGACGTCATCGCCAATATAACCGCAATCTGCAGCAGTCATGCCGGATTTGCCCAAAAGTGCGGTAAAAGCCGAAAGTTTGTCCTGTATGCCGAGCTGGATATATGCAATGCCTAGGTCTTCTGCACGGCGAACGACCATATCTGACTTTCGGGCGCTGATGATAGCAGTTTGTATGCCGGCCTGCTGCAGGAGGCGGATACCATGACCATCGAGTACGTGAAAGATTTTGAGTGCTTCACCGTCAGGGCCAAAGACAAGTTTTCCATCGGTCAGTACGCCGTCAACGTCAAATATCATCAATTTGACCTGACGGGCTTTAGAAAAGGTCTTGTCAGGCATCAGAACACCTTTGCTTGGGAGAGATCGTGGATGTGTATGGCGCCGATCAGCCGACCGGTTGTATCAGCAACCAGTAATTGATTGATCCGGTACTGCTCCATGATATTGATGGCTTCTGCAGCGAGTTGTCCGGGACCGATCGTTCTCGGATTGCGCGACATGACTTCGGAAATGGGGATAGTGGCAAAATCCTGTACTTTTTCTAGGAGACGGCGAAGATCACCATCAGTAAAGACGCCAATGGCCTGATGGTTTTCATCTACAACTGCTGTCATGGCGATCCCTTTTTTCGTGATTTCGAAAAGGGCTTCCCTAAGCGGTGTGTTGGCTTTCACAACCGGAACAGCATCACCGCTTCGCATCACATCACTTACCAGGGTGAGGAGTCTTCGTCCCAATGCGCCACCCGGATGTGAGCGGGCAAAATCATCTTCACGAAATCCACGGGCATCCAGAACAGCAATCGCCAGCGCATCACCCAATGCCATGGTTGTGGTTGTGCTGGCGGTTGGTGCCAGATTGAGTGGACAGGCTTCTTTTTCCACCTGGATGCTCAAATGAATATCAGATAATTGCGCGAGCCCGGAATACTCCTTGCCGGTCATGGCAATCATTTTCGCTCCCATACGTTTAATGATCGGGCAGATTGACATCAGTTCTGCCGCTTCGCCCGAGTAGGAGATGGCAATGAAAACATCATCCCGTGTGATCATGCCCAGATCACCATGCAACGCTTCAGCCGGATGAACAAACATAGCTGGAGAGCCGGTTGATGCAAAGGTGGCTGCGATTTTGCGCGCCACATGACCGGATTTGCCTATTCCCGAAACCACAATACGGCCCGGACAGTCCAAAAGCATGGCTGTTGCTTTTTCAAAATGGTCGGCATCTTCACCTGCAATCCGTTTTTTCAGGCGATTCAGTGCGGCAGTTTCGATTTCCAGCGTTTCTGCAGCGAGTTGCAATGCTCTGGTGGCATCAAAGAAAGAGATGTTTTTTTCAGTATTTGTCGACATTTCAGCAGTATAAACGAATTCAACCAAGCAAGAATCCAGACATTAATAAAAGGAAGCAGAAAAAATCTCTCATACGTCCGGTATGAAATATCCTGAAAAAAGGAATCCGGGTTTGTGTCGGAAGAAAATAATTGACCGGAATGTGCCAGAAGTTTGAAATAGGTATGGAAAAACAAAGACTTTTCTTTGTATACTCTAGTGTTACCCGATGTTTGGGGAAATTATATAAAAAACGGGGATGCCATGCCAGCAAAATGGTTGTTTCCGACTTCTAACACCCTATGCAATCATCGCTTTCATTTGTCATCCTGATGCTTGGTGCCGCCGTTCTTGGCGTTGTGGTGTTTCGTATTCTTCAGTTGCCCCCGATTCTTGGGTATCTTACCGTCGGCATCATTATTGGCCCGCATTCAACCCGGTTGGTCAGTGATGCGGAGGCGCTGAGTGGTCTTGCGGAATATGGTGTTGTCTTTCTGATGTTTTCCATCGGACTGGAATTTTCCCTCCCGCAGCTTTATGCCATGCGGCGGCTGGTATTCGGGCTGGGGCTAAGTCAAGTCATTACAACCATTGCGGTTACCATGGCGATATGTCTGGGTTGTACTTGGCTTTTTACCGCACTGGATATCAGCTGGCAGGCTTCGCTGGCACTGGGTGGTGCGGTGGCCATGTCTTCTACTGCTATCGTATCCAAGATGTTGGCGGAAAAACTTGAGCTGGAAAGTGAACATGGTCGCCGGATCATTGGCATTCTGCTTTTTCAGGATCTGGCCGTTGTCGTATTGCTGATTCTGGTTCCGACACTGGCAAATAATCCGGGCAATATCTGGATGGTGGTTGGTCTGGCTTTGGGCAAGGCGATTCTGGTCATGGCCACGATTCTCTTTTTTGGTCAGAAGCTGATGAGCAAATGGCTGAGTCTCGTTGCGCGCAGAAAATCCCAGGAACTCTTTATGCTGAACCTGCTGTTGATTACACTGGGTGCGGCATGGATAACAGAGCATTTTGGCCTTTCACTGGAATTGGGTGCATTCATGGCTGGCATGCTTATTTCCGAGACGCGATACAAGCATGAGGTTGAGGCGGACATCAAATCATTTCGTGATGTGCTTCTGGGACTGTATTTCATCACGATAGGCATGTTACTGAATGTCCGCCTAGTGATTGCACACTGGTGGGTCGTGCTTTTGCTGATCATTTTGCTTTTTGTCGTCAAATTTGTGCTGATTGCCTGGTTGACCAAAATGTTTGGTGCCTCCAGAGGCATCAGTATCCGTACCGGTCTGGCGCTCGCACAGGCAGGTGAATTCGGCTTTGTTCTCCTTAACCAGCTTGGTGGACTCAATATGCTTGAACCGTGGCAGGTTCAGGTATTGCTGGCATCCATGGTGCTGTCGATGCTTTCCGCCCCATTCATCATTGCCCAGTCAGACCGGATTGTTATGCGATTTTCTGCCAATGAGTGGATGTTGCAGTCGCTGGCATTAACCCAACTGGCAAGCAGTACCATGGGTACAAAGCAGCACGTGGTCATTGCCGGTTTCGGGCGGACAGGGCAGAGTGTAGCCAAACTACTGGGCGATGAAAAAATTCCCTATCACGCACTTGACCTGGATCTGGAGCGTGTCAGAAGAGCTGAAGCTGCTGGGGAACATGTTTCCTATGCTGATGCGACTCGACGTGAAAGCCTGATAGCGGCGGGTATTCATCGTGCCTCCTCACTGGTTGTCACTTTTTCCAATACACATGCAGCATTGACGATTACGCATTATGCAAAGGAACTGGCACCTTCCCTTCCCGTGATTGTCCGCAGTCATGATGATACGGATTTCGAACGTTTGAAAGAGGGTGGGGCAGACGAGATTGTGCCGGAGGCGATTGAGAGTAGCCTCGTGTTGACGTCGCATGCCCTTCTGGCGGCCGGGGTGCCGATACGCCGGGTCATGCGGCAGGCACAGGCGGCGCGAGTTGGGCGTTATGCGTCATTACGCGAATATTTCCATGGTGACTCGGATGTGGGCTTGGTTGATGAGGAAACCTATCGTCGCCTGCATTCATTGCGCATTCCCGGCAAGTCGATGGCCATTGGGCAGACTCTTCGCGATCTGGGGTTGCCGTCAGCCAATGTTGATATTGCTATGGTTCGTCGTGGAAAGGAAAAGCTAGACGCCTATGCCGATATGAAAGTGGAAGCGGATGACGTGCTGGTTCTTCGTGGCACCTCCGAGGGTATTACGCTGACGGAAGAGCGTCTGCTTAAATAAGCGGTTTTTTCTTCCTGCCCAGCACGGCAGACAGATATTTTCCTGTCACACTCTCCGGTTTTTTCGCCAGTTCTTCCGGTGTGCCGGTTGCAATGATGCGACCGCCACCTTCTCCGCCTTCCGGGCCCAGATCCACAATCCAGTCTGCCGTTTTGATTACGTCAAGATTGTGTTCGATGATGACAATGGTGTTGCCCTGATCACGCAGGCGGTGGATGACTTTCAGCAGCAGGTCAATATCATGAAAATGTAACCCTGTTGTTGGTTCATCCAGAATATAAAGCGTGCGCCCAGTGTCGCGTTTGGAGAGTTCAAGGGAAAGTTTGACGCGCTGTGCCTCTCCCCCCGAAAGCGTTGTGGCACTTTGGCCAAGTCGGATATAACCCAGCCCCACCTCCAGCAGTGTCTGCAGGCGCCGGGCCACCATTGGTACGGCCCCGAAAAAATCGAAGGCCTCTTCCACGGTCATGCCTAGCACGTCGGAAATGTTTTTGCCCCGGTAGCTGATTTCCAGTGTTTCACGGTTGTAGCGTTTGCCATGGCAGACATCGCATGGAACATAGATATCCGGAAGAAAGTGCATTTCTACCCGGATGACACCATCGCCCTGGCAGGCTTCACAGCGCCCGCCCTTGACGTTGAAAGAAAAACGGCCCGGCGTATAGCCCCTTTCCCGTGAAGCCGGCACATTGGAAAACAGTTCACGTACCGGCGTAAAAAGTCCGGTATAGGTTGCCGGGTTGGAGCGAGGAGTCCTGCCGATAGGTGCTTGGTTGACAGAGATAACCTTATCAAAGTGTTCCAGGCCACTGATGGATTCAAAGGGCGCGGGTTCTGTCTGTGACCGAAAAAGATGCCGAGAAACAGCGGCATACAGCGTATCGTTTACTAGTGTCGACTTTCCGGAACCGGAAACCCCTGTTATGCAGGTCAACAGTCCTACTGGCAGTTTGAAGGTGATGTTTTTCAGGTTGTTGCCACTGGCACCCGTGATCACGATCTGACTTTTTTTGTCTTGGCGGATTCGTTTTTTTGGCGTGGGAATCGAGAGTTCTCCGTTCAGGTATTTTGCCGTCAGGGAAATCGGGGATCGCAGGATCGATTCCAGTGTTCCCTGAACAACAACACTGCCGCCATGCACACCGGCTCCCGGTCCCATATCGATGATGTGATCCGCTGTCCGGATCGCCTCTTCATCATGCTCGACAACGAGAACCGTGTTGCCGATGTCGCGCAGATGCCGGAGTGTGGCAATCAGGCGGTCATTATCACGCTGGTGAAGCCCGATGGAGGGTTCATCCAGCACATACATGACTCCAGTCAGACCGCTGCCAATCTGTGAGGCCAGACGAATTCGCTGGGATTCGCCGCCAGACAGCGTGTCAGCGCCCCTGTTCAAGGCAAGGTAATCTAGGCCGACATTGTTCAAAAAGCGAAGCCGGGAAATGATTTCGTTCACAATCCGTGCCGCAATCTCTTTTTTTGCGCCTGTCAGCGCTAGTGTCTCAAAATAGGTCAGTGTTTCGTTCAGTGGCAGGCGCGTAATTTCATGAATGGCGCGCTCCTGCTTTCCATTGCCAACAGTGACGACGCGGGCTTCGGTTCGAAGGCGTGCTCCGTGGCAGGAAGGGCATTCTTTTTCATTGATGAGTCTAGCGAGATCCTCCCGCACGGCCATCGAATCGGTTTCTCGGTAGCGTCGCTGCAGATTGTTGATGATGCCTTCAAAGGTATGTTCGCGCAGCCAGGGGCGCCCTCTTTCATTGATATAGGTAAACGGTATTTTTTCTTTGCCTGAGCCAAAAAGAACAATATCCCGGACATGCTCGGGCAGTGCCTCAAATGGTGTATCAACATCAAAATTGTAGTGGGATGCCAAGCTTTGCAGCATCTGGAAAGAAAACGGGTTGCGGCGATCCCAGCCTTTGACGGCACCTGAGGCAAGTGAAAGGTCGGGAAAGAGGACGACACGCGTTGGATCAAAAAACTCAATATGACCAAGGCCATCGCATTCCGGGCAGGCTCCCATAGGGTTGTTAAAGGAAAAAATCCGGGGTTCCAGTTCGTGCAGGGAAGAGCCACAGATCGTGCAGGCAAACTGGCTTGAAAAAATCCGCTCTGCTCCGGAATCCATGTCAATAGCAAGTGCTCGTCCATTCGCCATGCGCAACGCGGTTTCGAAGCTTTCGGCCAGACGCTGCTTGATGTCAGAATTGATGCGAATCCGGTCGACAACGACATCAATCGTATGCTTTTCATTTTTTTTCAGTTTCGGGATGTTTTCAATATCAAAGACATCCGCCTTTTTTGTGCCGCTTTGCACGCGAAAGCGCACAAAGCCCTGTGCCTGCATCTGTTCAAAAAGATCGATGTGTTCGCCTTTGCGATTGTTGACGATCGGGGCTAGAATCATGAGTCGGGTTGACTCTGGTAGAGCCATGACTGTATCGACCATTTGGGAGACAGATTGGGCTGCCAGAACAATTTCCGGATGGTTCGGGCAGTGTGGTGTCCCGACGCGAGCATATAGCAGGCGCAGGTAGTCATAGATTTCGGTTACCGTGCCAATGGTTGAGCGTGGATTGTGCGATGTCGCTTTCTGGTCAATGGCAATGGCCGGAGAAAGCCCTTCAATTAGGTCAACATCCGGCTTTTCCATAAGTTGGAGAAATTGCCGAGCATAAGCTGAAAGCGATTCAACATATCGCCGCTGCCCTTCCGCATATAGTGTGTCAAACGCGAGTGAGGACTTGCCGGAACCTGACAGCCCGGTAATGACAATCAACCTGTTACGGGGGATGTCCAGATTGACGTTTTTCAGATTGTGAGTGCGGGCGCCTCTGACAAGAATGATTCCACGTTCTTCCATAGCAGGATTTTTATTTATTAACTGATTATTTATACAGGTGAATCCTGTACTATAACGCATTTGGATAACTTTGGCAGAGAGGCACAACAACCTCCATTCTGATACCAACTTCTGGCATAATGAACCTCATTTGACGCCAGAGGCGCAGGGAATAGGCAAAACACAATATCAGGAGAAAAGAATGGCATCAATCAATAAAGTCATCATTGTCGGCAATCTTGGTCGTGATCCGGAAAACCGCTATATGCCAAATGGTGAACAGGTAACCAGCATTGCTGTTGCGACAACCGACCGCTGGCGTGACAAGGCGACAGGCGACCAGAAAGAGGCGACCGAATGGCATCGCGTGTCATTTTTCGGAAAGCTGGCAGAGATTGCCGGTCAATACCTGAAGAAGGGATCGCAGGTCTATATCGAAGGCAAACTTCGTACCCGAAAATATACCGATAAGGAGGGTATCGAACGTTACGCAACCGATATTATTGCTGATACCATGCAGATGTTGGGTAGCCGCCCAGGGCAGGGTGAGCCTGTGGAAGACCGGGGCGGTTCGGCAAGACCGTCTTCCGGTAATGCTCAGCGCCCGGCATCGAGCCGTGCACCGAACCTTTCCGATATGGATGATGATATTCCATTCTGATTATCATCGTGAAAAATAAAAAAAGCCTTTCATGGCGTTTCAGACTGCTGACGAACCCTGCATTTTTCGGAATGCGGGGTTTTTCGCATAAAGGAGGCGGTTTTGTTTCAATCCGCCATAGCCTCAGAACGGCCTGATCCAGACAGAGCGAAGATTGGCCTGTTGTGGTGCGTTGATGGCAGTATCGATCTGATCCAGCAGTTTCGATTTGTCCTTGCCTAGTACCCCTTTTAAAACAAGCTGATTGGAAGCATGATCGCTTCTAAAAATGGTTGTTTTCAGTTCAAGCGCACCAACAAACTGACGCAGCTCCCGAAAAAGGGAGGGCTGTGGCATGTATTCAAATTGTCCGTTGAATGCCTTCTGGTGGCGCGCTTCACCATGTGGAAGGTTGATTACCAGTGAGGCAAGAAATTCCGGTTGTGTCCGGTTAGCCAGATCGGCCGAATTGAGTGCATGTTGTTCACTGAATTTTTCGCCGGCAAGGCCATTGATAATCATGACAGAGCGCCGGATTCCAGCATCGGCCAAGCGGTTCAGCGCATCTATTGTGCCTTGCTTGGTTTCGCCCTTGTTGATGCTCTGCAGGACAAAATCATCTCCTGATTCCGCTCCCAGATAGATCAGTCCCAGACCTGCCTCGTTAAGCTGCCGGAGTTCTTCATCTGATTTGCCTGCGACATTACGGGGCAGGCAGTATGAAGCAACACGGCTGACATGAGGCAGATGCGTTCGGATTGCGTGCAGGATATTCAGCAGGCGGCGGGTTGACAGAACCAGTGCGTCGCCATCGGCAAGAAAAACCCGGCGAACACGGGGAAAATGTCGCCCAGCCCATTCAATTTCATTCAGGACATCATCTTCCGGTTTGACGCTGAATTTTTTTTGCGGCTGTGTATACATGTCGCAATATGAGCATCTGCTCCAGCTGCATCCGTTCGTGACCTGCAGGATAAGCGAACGGGCCTCACTGGGTGGGCGGAAAAGAGGTTCGATATAGCTGATGGGTTCTGTCAGCAGCATGGTTTATCCGAGTTGTGCCTTGACGCCATCCACAGAGTGCTTCAATGCATTGGAAAGATCCTCGATTGCTTTTTCGCGTGTGAGGCCTGTTTGGTATTGCAGCATGTCCTGAGCTTTTTTCGTGGAAAAGGGCCAGTCGTCTGTCAAAAAGACACTGCCCGTCCATTCCTCTTTGGGTATGGCGTTGACTTTCGCATTGGGGTTGGCATGGTTGATGATCAACTGCGCCAGTTCAGGCCAAGTCAGGTAAACGCTGCCGAGGTTGAAAAGCTCGCCTCTGGGGCGCTTTTCAAAAATGGCAAGGACAGCAGAGACAAAATCGTCCAGTTGCAGGAAGTTGCCGCCGCAGCCAGCCGGGACTTCCACAATGCCTTTTTCAATTGCCTCTCGCGCCATGGCACGGATATTGCGACCACCAATAGTTTCACCATAGGCATACCAGATCATAAGGTTGTTTACGGCCATGTCATGCTGTACGGTGTAGATTTTGCTCATCTCTTCCGTGATGAGTTTAGCCAGTGCATAGGTAGGATTGCGTGACTGTTCCACAAGATGAGGATGGGTTTCATCGACAGGGTTGGTGACGGGTTTACCGTAGGAAACGGCGGTTGTCGTATTGATGACATCCCTGACGCCATATTCTACCGCTGCATCCAGAATATACTGGTATGCCTTGACATCAATATCCAGCAGGTCAACGAAGTTTTCGGAAAAACTCCATGCCAGGTGTAGGATGGCATCCACACCGTTGACAGCCTGCCGGACCAGTTCTTTGTCAGCCATGTTGCCGTGTATGGTTTCGACGCGGTCGCCAACCAGCTTTTTCAGGCCATCTTCATCCTTGTCCAGTACACGTACCAGATGTCCTTTTTGTGTCAGCGATTTCACGATATGGACACCCATGTTGCCACAACCGCCGGTGACCAGAATTTTCATGTTTCTCTCCTTAATCAAAACGAATGACGTACAACGAAATACACAGACACAAGATGAAGTATCGCGGCGATACTGCCCTGACTGAACCCTGAATATTACCCGATTTGTGTAAAGAGTAAAACTTGAGGCAGATGCAAAAGCGCGGTCATTTCTCTGAAAAAACGAGGTAAAGAATTAATGGTATATTGCCCGAAGGTCTAGAGGGATAGTTATCCTGTTGCAGGATGAAAGAAGGGTTAGCGGAAACGGGGCGTCAGTGTCTGAAAAAAACAGATCTTTTATGGAAAAAACCGCTTTTTCAACTGTCGTCAATGGCAACTGGCGTGCCGTGTTGTACCATCATCTGCGCAAACACTGGATGATGGCAGTTGGCATGGCCGTGTCGCTGGTTGCGATCGTTTTCATGCTGGTGCAGAGCCTGATGAAAATCGGAGATCCGGCTTTTGACCAAGCATTGAAACTGGCTATGACTGGTGGTGCCATGATTTTTATTGTTTCGCATGAAGTTATCCCGGAGACACATCGTAACGGACATCAAACGCCAGCCACGATCGGTCTTCTGGTCGGCTTTGCATTAATGATGGTTCTTGATACGATGCTGGGATAGCCAATCTGTGATGAGGGAGTAATTACATGCTTGCAGCAGTTGATCTGGGGTCAAATAGTTTTCGCCTGCAGATCGGTGAATATGTGGATGGGGCTATTCGTGTTATCAGAACAGCCCGGGAGCCCAACAGGCTGGCAGCAGGACTGGATAAAAACAATTTTCTGACAGATGCTGCATTGGCTGGTGGTCTGGAGGCGTTGCGCAATCTGAATTCGATCCTGAAGCAATATCCGGTCAGTACTGTTCGTGCTGTTGCGACCAATACGTTGCGGGTTGCTGTCAATGCACCGGATTTTCTGATTCGGGCAGAAGATGCGCTGGCGTATCCGATTGAAGTGATTTCCGGAGAGGAAGAAGGGCGCCTCATTTATCTAGGAGTGGACAATCTGCTTTCGCGGCAGGATGAGAGGCGGCTGGTCATTGACATTGGTGGTGGCTCAACTGAAGTTATTCTCGGCAGGGGAAAGGTGGTTGAAAGGGTAGAGTCGTTCAGTGTAGGAACTGTTGGACAGAGCCTGAATTTTTTCCCTGATGGTGTTATCACTGCTGCCGGTTTTGAAGCAGCCATTCTGTCTGCCCGCAGTCATTTTGAGGATGTCAGGTCCTATTACCATAAACGCTATTGGCAGGCGGTTTATGGTTCATCTGGGACCATGCGGGCAATTGCCGAGATTATTGCTGCTGCAGAGATTGGCGATGGCAGGTTGACGGCAAAAAATCTCGATCTTCTGCGTCAGGAGATGGTTCATGCAGGGAAAATCCGGAAACTCAACCTGCCAGGGCTTCGGCAGGAACGCGCTGCATCCGTGGTTGGCGGTCTGTCAATCATGATTGTGCTGATGCAGGATCTGAAGATGCCGGTTATGACGCCTGTCGAATCGGGTTTGCGCATGGGTATCATGTGGGATCTGTGTCTGCAGTCCACCGAGCATGACCGGCGGGAGGAGTCGGTTTCCCGTTTTTTGCAGCGATATAAGATCGACAGGAAGCGGGCAGTTCGGGTAGCGAATGGAGC
>JGI994J12354_10000578_pt1 | contig 36294 bp, 28 predicted proteins | sample IntmicLarv3ML3BL_FD_12354 | JGI IMG/M metagenome (IMG submission 12354) | reverse complement strand
AGCATCAGCGTCACAGAACAAACGGAAGAACTATGTGTTGCCAAAGCAATGGCGATAAAAACCGGCTTAATCAAAATAAAGCGCAAGCCGGATGAAATGACGCTGGGCGCTGCGATAGATAAATACATTGCTGTGCGAGATGGCATTATCTCCCCCGCCACAATCCGCAGCTATAAATCCATGCGAAATTTCAGATTCCAGAGTGTCATGGACGAAAAGCTAGGAAACTTAACCGCAAAGAAAATTCAAGCAGCAGTAAAGCTTGACCTGCTCCCGAACGAGAACGGGGAAAAGCTAAAGCCAAAGACGATTGAAAACGCACTCGGCCTGTTGAAATCTGTTCTGTCAGAACATATTGATATTGACCTGTCAAAGCTTGTCCTGCCACAGAGAGAGGATTACATTGCCAATCTGCTCACGCCAGACGAAGTGGGAACGCTCTTGCTTGCCATCAAGGGCGATGAAATGGAACTTCCTCTCCTTCTGGCTGTTTGGTACGGCCTGCGCCGGTCTGAAATTGCCGCATTGGAAAAGAGCCACTTCGATTTGAAGAACGGCACAATTGCAATCCAGTCTGCACGAGTGTTCAACGAGAACAATGAACTTATAAAGAAAAGCACAAAAACAACGAAATCAACCAGAGTGTTAAGCTGTCCAAAATATATTCTTGAAAAAGTCGCTTTCCTGCCCGACGGCTTTATCTTGCAAAAACATCCCAATGCTGTTTACAAATCGCTGCAAAAGATTTGCGAGAAAAACGGGCTAACGAAGATTCGGCTGCACGATCTTCGCCACGTTGCCGCCAGCATTATGTCTGCGCTGAATGTGCCGGATAAATACGCAATGGCTCGTGGTGGATGGTCAAATAAGAAAACTATGCAGGGAAGATATCAGCACATTTATGACACAGAGCAGCAGAGAATTGATGCCTCTATCGACAACTACTATTCAGCTTTAATGACCGCCGCAGAAATCGAAAATGCTAACAAAAATGCTAATGATATTTTGGGCGCTTAGAGCCGCAGCTGTCTTGTCGATTGTTATGCGGGTTCGATTCCCATCACCCGCTCCAAAAAAGCAGAGCCGCCGTTGGCGGTTCTGCTTTTTTGGTGGACGCCTGCGGGCGGGAATCCGCCGCAAGCGGCTCAATCATAAGGGAAACCGCAGAGGTTTCCCTTACCATCCCTTCCTTGCAAAAAAATGAAGCCCGTTGCGCATCTATTTTGTTCTCCGGTTTCACAGAAAAGAGAGTAGCTTTTAGCTACTCTCTTTTTATTACGATGGCAATGCTTCGCATTTTCGCTTACATCTGAATATACGCCATGAGGATAAAGTGTAAACAAATTTGGAAAAATATCGTAAAATACTTTCTTAATCATGCGATTTGTTGTATAATAGTTTTCAGTAATGTCACCAAAACGAAGGAGGAATTGCAATGACCATTCATGAGGCACTGCGGGAGCGCAGGAGTATTCGCAAGTTTAAGCCGACACCGATCAGCGAAAAGGATTTGCTTGATATCTTAGAGGCGGGCACCTATGCGCCGTCCGGCATCAACACCCAGCCGTGGTACTATGTGGCAATCAAGAATCCGACGGATATGGAGACGCTCAAGGGTTTGATGCGTGCGGTGATTCTCGGGTTTCGCTCTTCCCTGGAGCAGCGTTTTTCCAGAAATCCGGAGGTTGTGGTAGAGACGGAAACCTTCCTCACCTCTCTCGGCGGTGCGCCGGCGTGTATTCTGGTTTTCATGCTCAAGCCCGAGTATAACGGCCAGGTGTCGCCCATGCAGTCGGTTTCTGCGGGCATCCAGAACATGCTGCTGGAAATCCACGAAAAAGGGCTTGGCGCCTGCTGGATGACGGCTCCGCTGGAGGCGGGTCTTGCGCCGGAGATTCAGTCGCTGTTTGCGCCGGACAAGGGCGAAATGGTCGCCATGATTGCGCTCGGCGAGCCGGATCAAGAGAGAACCGCCCCCAAGCGCCGGGATGACCGATTCGAAATTCGCTGAATTTATAGAAAAAGGCCTCCACCTGCTTGGCAGGTGGAGGCTTGTTTGTTTTTGGGTGCTTCGACAGGTGGATGTTGCATACTCAATCGCAGGATATCCGGTTTTTCCCCGCCTGCTTGCTTTTATACATGAGCTGGTCTGCGCGGTCGATGACGCTCTTCTCGTCGTCGTTGCCATAGTAGACGGTGGCGCCGATGGAGACGGTGACTGCAAGCTTTGTCTCGCCATAGGGAATCTCTGTGTTTGCCACCAGCATGCGCACCTTTTCTGCAATTTTCGGTGCATCAAGTTCGCTTTTGATACTGTAAATGCCCACAAATTCCTCGCCGCCCCAGCGGCCGAACATGTCGATTTGGCGGGTGTTGTTGCGGATGGTTTCCGCCACCTTTTGCAGCACCATATCGCCCATATCGTGGCCGTATTCATTGTTGAAGGCGCCGAAGTTATCAATGTCCAGAAACAGCACGGCGAACGGTGTGCGAAAGCGCTTGTATTCCTTCATCTTATAGTCGAGAAAGCTTTGCAAATAAATGCGGTTTGGCAGATTTGTCAGCGTATCGTACATGGCCATGTTCGTGAGGCTCTCCACTAAATTGTCCTCGTAGACGGCGGTGGAGCTGAGGCTAAACACCTCGGCGGCACCGGCAATCTCCTGCGCTGCGTCATGAATAGGAAAAATATTCACTGAAATAGGGATGCGCTGGCCGTCCTTGTGGCGAAGAAAAACCTCGGCCTTGCGCTGCTCACCGTCAATCATGGTGGACAACAACGGGCAGCCGACGACGCAGAGCGGACGGCCCTCGCTGTCGATGTGATTGAGGAGGTTTTCGCCGCAATTTTGCCCGATTACCTCCTCGGCTGAATAGCCGGTAATCACCTCGGCAGCCTTGTTCCAGAAGATGATGTTGCGTTGCTTGTTCACGTAATACACGCCGTCGGTGAGGTTGTTGATGATGCTCAAATATAGTTCTTCGTTTTTCATAGCTACCCCCTTATAATTCGCAAATGTTAAAAAAATGGATTTTCCCCTGCGGCTATTATGCCATGCTTTTTTCATCCTGTCACTATGTTTTTTGGGGGAGGGGAGCACAAAAAAGCCGGAGCACTGCTCCGGCCTTCGGGTTATTCTTTTACGCATCCGGGCCGGTTTGCGCGTCACCGCTGAGCGCCTCGCGCTGGTCAATGGAGTCTTGTGCGCCGACGGCGGAGTCTGTTGCAGTGTCCTCGGAAAGCGTCTCCGGCTCGGGCATGGCGACGCTGAAATTGAGGTCAACACTGCCGATGTCCGTATAGACCTCTATGAAATTTCCGCCGCTGCCCCAGTTGAGATAGCCGCCGCGCTGCTTGCTGCCGTCAACGCTGATGCTGCCGAGGTCGGTGGACAAATTCATGGTGTATGCCTCCTCCGGCAGAGTGGTGTTTATCGTGATTGCACCAATGGAGCTGTTGGCCGTGATGCTACCGAGGAGATTGCCGGTGAAACGAATCTCGCCCACCTCGGTGTGTGCATAGAGCGACTGATTGATGGTCATGCGGTTGGCGATGACGGCACCAATGTCGCTGTAAATATTCAACGCACTGATGGTGCAGCGGTCAAGGTTTGCTTTGCCCGCCGACAGGTCGAGTTGCGCTTCCGGCGCTGTAACATTGGTGAGCGTAAGCGAGCCTGTTTCTACATTGGTATAAAAGTTAAGCCGAAAATCCGTGTCTGTTATCGTCATGTTGCCCGCATTCACGTGACTGCTGAGCGTACCAATGCTTGCGCCGTTGATGGTGAGGGAGCCGAAGTCGCTGTAAAAGTAGGCATCGCCCTTCACGCCCACACCGTCAAGATTGATGTCTCCGTACTGATTGTTGATGTGAAGGCTCTCCAGCATGCGCTCTGCGGGCACGGTGATGACAATACGGGGCCAGCCTGCGCCTATGGCGGAATAGTTCTCCGCACGGTCGATAGTCACAATGCCACCATCATAATGTCCGTCAAAAGGAGCTCGCCCTTCCGGCACGAAGAGCAGCACGGAATATTCACTTCCCGTAACAACCTCCACTTGAGCGCTGTCAACCATGATATTGACATTGGAGATTGATGAAAAATAACTCACATTCTCCTGCCCCGGAACGGAGGTAAGCGACTGACCATTATAATTATAATAGGCTTCATTATGCGGAACTACTTCCTCTGCCATGGGCGGAATGGTTTGAGAGGGTGCTGGATATGTGCGTTGCGGGCGCATGATAAAGAGCATATTGCTCATAATCGTCATAGTGGCTATCACGCCGAGGATACCAAAGAGACCAAAGCGCTTTTTCTTCGGCTTCTGGTGGCGGCGCTCGTACTCGCTTTTGAGATTGAGGTAGTCGTCTACGAGGTCATCGGCGAGTTGTCGGGGGTCGCCGAGCTCCACGGCGGTGGCCTCTGCGCCATGTTGGGCGGCTGCGAATTGCCCTGCGTAGTATTGAAGCACCCGCTCCATCTCATTGACCGGCATGCGCCCCGCCAGATGAAAACGGAGCTCGTCCAAATAGGTTTGCTGATCCATGCGGCAGCCCTCCCCTGCGTTTTATTGTTGCCATTATAGCACACATTTGTGCAGGTTTCATGTAAATCGGATTAAAAAATTCTTTATCCTTCCTTTGCTCAATTTGCTTGTCATGCGACGTATCGCAGAGCAACTCGGGAATGAATTATTTTGAGGACACCAAAATATTATAATTCTTGCCTAGTATTTTCGATTTTGATATACTTTCATTAGAAATTCCTTCCACAAGGCCAACCGCTGTTATAAATTTTTGGAGGTATTAGAATGAAAAAGACACTTGCGCTGATTCTTGCTCTGGCGCTGCTCGTCGCTCTCGCTGCTTGCGGAGCGCCTGCGGCCAATCCGCCTGCTGCGACAGGCACACATGCCCCCGCCGCACCTGCGCCTGCTGCGCCGGATGCGGGTCTGACCAAGGACAACATCAAAATCGGTTTTGTCCACATCTCTGACGAGTCCGACATGGGCTACACCTACAACCACGAGCTTGGCACCAAGTACATGGTGGAGACGCTGGGGCTGGACTACAACACCCAGATTATCAACAAGTTCAACATTCCCGAGACCGACGCCTGCGCCTCCGCACTGCGGGAGCTGGCCGAGGCGGGCTGCAACATCATCTTCGCCACCAGCTTCGGCCACGGCGACTATGTGAGCATGGTTGCTGTCGAGTACCCCGAAATTGAGTTCTGCCACGCCACCGGTTATCTAGCTGCAATCTCCGACATCCCGAACCTGCACAACTACTTCGCCTCCATCTTCGAGGCTCGCTATCTGGCCGGTATTGCTGCCGGTTTGAAAACCGAGACCAACAAGCTGGGTTATGTCGCCGCCTTTAACTTCGCAGAGGTTATCTCCGGCTACACGGCGTTCTATCTGGGCGCAAAGAGCGTGAACCCCGACGTGACCATGGATGTGATTTACACCATGAGCTGGAACGATCCCGCCAAGGAGGCGCAGGTTGCACAAAGCTTGATTGACGGCGGCTGCGACGTGATTTCCCAGCACTCCGACTCCACCGCACCTGCGACCGTCGCCGAGCAAAACGGTGTGTTCCAGGTGGGCTACAACTCCGACATGATTCCCGTTGCACCGAAGGCCTCTCTCCTGTCCGCACGGATTCGCTGGGGCACGTATGTGACCGAGGCTGTGAGCGCCGTACTGGCCGGTGAGGCCATCCCCGTGGACTGGTGCCACGGTCTGGCCGACGATGCGGTGTTCCTCTCCCCCCTCAACGAGGACATTGCTGCGCCGGGTACTGCCGAAGCCATTGAGACGGCCAAGGCCGCCATCATCGCCGGAACTCTGCATCCCTTTGCCGGCCCGCTGCACGGCGTGAACGGCAATGGCGAGGAACTGAATCTCGCTGAAGGTGAGTTCTTCGCCGAGAGCAGCACGCAAAGTGCGCCGAGCTTTGATTATATCATTGACGGCATCAATATTTTAAGCTAAAATTGGAATAGGGACGGCGGAAACCGATACCGTCTGGTATTCGGTTTCCGCTTTTCTTTATTATTAGATGTGTTTTGAGGAGATAACGTGAAAATTTCAGTGGTTCGGCGCATACAAATTTCGCAGAGAGCCTCCCTTGCGGTGCGGCTTTTGTCGGTGCTGGTGGCTCTGCTGTTGGGTGCTGTGCTCATGGCTGCACTGGGGCATCATCCCGTCGCCGTGTACAGCGAGCTCATCTCCGGCGCTGTGGGCACAGCAACCCGCCAGCGGGAGACGGTGAAAATCGCTGTGCCGCTTTTGGGTGCGGCGCTGGCGATTACGCCTGCATTCAAGATGCGGTTTTGGAACATTGGCGCAGAGGGGCAGATTTTAGCGGGCGGCATTGCAGCCGGCTATTTTGCCCTGTTTTGGATTGGGCGCATGCCGACGGTGCTGCTGCTGCTAGTGATGTTCCTCGCCGCCGTGCTTGCGGGCGGCATCTGGGGCTTTATCCCCGCCGTCTTTCGGGCGAAGTGGGGCACGAATGAGACGCTCTTTACCCTCATGCTCAACTACATTATTTTGGGACTGATTACCTTTTTGCAAAACGGGCCGTGGAAGAGCCCAACATCGACGTTTCCGCAGATTCCCATGTTCCACGCAAGTCTGCATCTGCCCAAGATTCTGGGCGTACACTTCGGCTGGATTTTCTTCCTGCTGCTCGTGGTGGGCATGTACATCTACATGTCGAAAACGCAGCAGGGCTATGAGCTCGGCGCAGTGGGCGGGAGCGTGGAGGCGGCGCGCTATGCGGGCGTGAACATCGGCACAACGATGCTGCGCACCATGCTCATCTCCGGCGGCATCTGCGGCGCTGTGGGCTTTTTCCAGGTGGCGGGGGCGAACTACACGCTCACGCAGAACACCGCCGGTGGCGTGGGCTTCACGGCCATCACCGTGGCGTGGCTGGCCGGGCTCAACCCCTTTGCAATGGTGCCGATTTGCCTGTTTTTGTCGGTTTTGCAAAAGGGCGCAGGGGCGATTCAGACGACGTTTGGCATTCCTGCCTCGGCCAGCGAGGTGCTGACGGGGCTTATCCTGTTCTGCATGCTGGCGGGGGAATTTTTCCTGCGGTATCGGCTGGTGCGCAGCAAGAAGGGGGTAGCCGCAAATGGATAATTTCCTTCTCTTTATTGATAGTGTGCAGCAGTTTTTCACTATTGTTGTTGCTACAATCACACCACATAGCGATAACCTTTTTCGCTTCATCGCCGCCGCTGTGATGGCGGCTTCGCCCCTGCTGTTTGGCACGGTGGGCGAGATTTTAACCGAGAAGTCGGGCAACCTCAACCTTGGCGTCGAGGGCATGATGTTCATGGGCGGCGCAGGCGGACTCGCCGGAGCGTACTTCTACGAGCAGATGAGCGGCAACCCGATTGGTCTTGTTTCGGTCTTGGCGGCGATTTTGTGTGCGTTTTTGTCGGCGGCGCTGGGTGCGGCGATTTATGCGGTGCTCTGCATCGGCTTTCGGGCGAACCAGAACGTGACGGGGCTTGCGCTGACGATGTTCGGCGTGGGCGTGGGCAACTTCGTCGGCGAGGCGCTGGGCAAGGCAGCGGGCGGCTATGTAACCATTTCCTCCGCCGCCAAGGCGGTGTATGCTGCACGGCTGCCGCTGGGCGGGATTCCCGTGCTGGGGCCGCTGCTGTTTTCGTATAACTTTGTGACCTATCTGGCGTTTTTCATCGCTATTTTCTTGGTGTTTTTCTTCAAGAAAACCAAGGGTGGTCTGCGCCTGCGAGCCGTGGGCGAGAATCCGTCTACGGCGGCCTCAGCGGGCATTAGGGTCAACCGCAGCAAGTATCTTGCGACGATTCTCGGTGGTGGATTGACGGGACTTGGCGGGCTGTATATCGTGATGATTCAAAACAACGGCGTGTGGGTACACAACGCTATCTCCGGCAAGGGATGGATTTCGGTGGCACTGGTGATTTTCGTGCTGTGGAGTCCGGGGCGGGCGATGTGGGGCTCGGTGGTGTTCGGGGCGCTGTCCGTGCTGCGGCTGTACTACCCCATGGGCGGCGAGAGCTTGATTCCGCTCTACGACGTGCTGCCGTATCTGGCGACCGTGGCTGTGCTGATTTTCGTCAGCCGCAGCAAGAGTAACTCCCTGCGTCCGCCTGCTGCACTGGGTATTTCCGAGCAAGCGGAGCGGTGATTGCATTACAAATAGGAGCGGCACAGGACAAAGTCCTGTGCCGCTTTTTCGTCTGTTCTCGTTACTTTTGGGAGAAGAATGCGTCGAGCTCCGCTTCGTTGCCGGTATCTGGCGACTGGGCGGCTCTGTCCTCTCTGATGATGCGTTTGAGCGCCTCGATGGTGACCTCAATGGCAGCGGCAACATCGTGGCTCTCCTGCTGGTCGAGCCCTTCCTTTTCCCGCTCCTGGTTCCACACCACGTGGAAGCAGCTGCCGCAGCGCACGCCAAGATGCGCCGCCACGACGAACAGGGCGGCACTCTCCATCTCGCTGCCAACCGTGCCGAGGCGCTTCCACGCCTCCCACTTGCTTTGCAGCTCGTAGGACACAGGCATACGGGCGGGGGAATGTTGGCCGTAGAAAGAGTCCTTGCACTGGACAACGCCGACGTGGAAGGGCTTACCCAGCGCCTTGCAGGCCTCGACAAGCGCCTGCGTCACGCCGAAATCGGGCACGGCGGGAAACTCAATGGGGGCATATTCCCGGCTGGTGCCCTCCATGCGGATGGCACCAGTGGCGACGACGATATCGTCGCTCTGCACGTCGAGGCGGATGCCGCCGCAAGTGCCGACACGGATGAAGGTGTCTGCACCGATGGCCTTGAGCTCCTCCATCGCAATGGAAGCGGAGGGGCCGCCGATGCCCGTGGAGCAGACGGAGACCTTCTCGCCGAGCAGCGTGCCTGTATAGGTTTTGTACTCCCGGTTGTAAGCCACTTCCACCGCATCGTCAAAATAAGCGGCGATTTTCTCGCAGCGGCCCGGGTCACCGGGGAGAATGACGTAGCGACCAACGTCGCCCTCTGCCATGTCAATATGATACTGAACGTTTCGCTCCTGCATCCTGATGCACCTCATTTTTATTTAGATACCATTATTATAAACCAGATAGCGTTAAAATGCAAGTGAAGCCTTTGCAGGCATTGACATTGCCTCCGTTTGGCGGTACAATAAGCTTTAATTAGTAAAAGTACCCTTCTGACAGAAAGGAAGAAGCTACCCATGAAAACGCCCTTTGTGACCAAGGCTCAGATGGAGCCAATCTTGGCCGAATACGGCTCGCCGCTGCATATTTACGATGAAAAGGGTATACGGGAAAATGCCCGTGCCATGAAGGATGCCTTCGCCTGGAATACGGGATTTCGCGAGTTTTTCGCCGTGAAGGCCACGCCCACACCGGGCATTTTGCAGATTTTGCAGGAGGAGGGCTTCGGCGTGGACTGTGCGTCCATCACCGAACTGATGCTGGCGAAAAAGTGCGGTTTCCCCGGCGAATATGTGATGTTTTCCTCGAACAATACCCCGCATGAGGAGTATCAGTACGCCCGGGATATGGGGGCGACCATCAATTTGGATGATTTCACCCACATCGACTACCTCAACGAGCATTGCGGCATCCCCGAAACCATCTCCTGCCGCTATAATCCGGGCGGGATGTTCGAGCTGGCCAACGGCGTGATGGACAACCCCGGCGATGCGAAATACGGCTTCACCCGTCCGCAGATGGCAGAGGGCTTTCAAAAACTGATGGCGCTGGGCGTGAAGCGGTTTGGCATTCACTCGTTTTTGGCCTCCAACACCATTTCCAATGAATATTATCCGGCACTGGCTCGTATTTTATTCCAGTTGGCGGTGGATTTGAAAAACGAAACCGGAGCGGAGATTGACTTCATCAATCTCTCCGGCGGCGTGGGTATCCCCTATCGTCCCGAGCAGGAGAAGAACGACATCGCCGTGATTGGTGCGGGCGTGCGTCAAGCATTTGAGGAGATTCTCGTGCCGGCGGGCATGGGCGATGTGAGGCTGTTCACGGAGCTTGGGCGGTTTATTCTGGGGCCTTACGGAGCGCTGGCGACGACCGTGCGGCACTTCAAGCACATTCACAAGGAATATGCGGGCGTGGATGCCTGTGCGGCCAATCTGATGCGTCCGGCGATGTACGGCGCATACCATCACATGACGGTGCTGGGCAAGGAGCATGCGCCCTGCGACCATATGTATGACGTGGTGGGCTCGCTGTGCGAGAACAACGATAAGTTCGCCATTGACCGGATGCTGCCCGAGCTGGAAACCGGGGATGTGATTGTGATTCACGATGCGGGTGCGCATGGTGCATCCATGGGATACAACTACAACGGCAAGCTCCACTGCCCCGAGGTGCTTTTGCGTGAGGACGGCGGCACGAAGCTGCTGCGCCGTGCGCAGACGGCAGAGGATTACTTTGCAACGATGATATTCGACTAAGAGCGGCGGGGTTGCCTGCCGTACATAATGAGGTGACTTTTATGACGGTGATTAACCCCACCTTCCCCTGTTACCGTCCTCCCCCGGAATCAAGGATTCGTATTTGATTTTGGCTTGGAATTTGCAAATTTGGCAAATTCAGAAAGGGATGGTAGAACAAATTGAACAAAAATATCTCTGTGCGCACCATCGCATACACCGGCGTGCTCGCCGCACTGGTTTATGCAGGCAGCACGCTGCGCATCATGCTTCCCGCTTTTGACGGCATGACCGCCATTCATCTCGGCAATCTCCCCTGCCTGCTGGCAGGCTTGATGCTGGGGCCGTGGTGGGGCGGTCTGGCAGCAGGTTTCGGCTCGTTTATCTATGACCTCGGCCATCCGGTTTATGCGCCGGAGGCGTGGATTACGTTCATCAGTAAGTTTGCGCTGGCCTGCGTGTGCGGGCTGGTGGCGCAGGGTGCGAAGGGCTCGCTGGATTTTCGGCGGCGGGTGATTGCCGTGCTGCTGGGCTCGGTGACATATACGATACTTTACTTGCTCAAGTCCTATTTGAAGGGCATCTTTGTCTTCGACTTGCAGCCGGAAGCGGCGCTGATTTCGCTGCTGCCGAAGTTCACCGCCTCGGTGACGAATGCGGCGGGGGCCTGCGTGTCAGCAGTGCCGGTTTCCATTGCGGTGGAGCGGGCAGTGCATCTTCAGAGGAAGCAATAAAGAAAACGCCCTCCGCCAGTTGGTGGAGGGCGTTTTGATTTTAAGCGAAAGTCAGCGCACATCAAGGGTGTAGGTGCCGCCAATACCACTGCTGCCGAGGCCGGCGGGTACATCCAAAGAACCGGTTACAATATAGTATATAGCGCCATCAACCAAGGATGTAAATGTCGGTCCATAGCCAAACTCAACACGCTCCGCAGATCCGATTTTTACAGCCACACCATCATCATAACGCTAAGGCTGGAAATGATAAAAGCCTTCGCTTTTACAGTCAACTGTGAAGGTCGCACTTTCGCCTACAGCAACAAATTCAATCGCTATCTCTCCTGTTGTGCCACTGCCCGGGTTGTGCGGAACGAAGCACATGGAGGACTCATAATACTGCGGCGGCGAGGATTCACGATGCGCCAATACCTCTTCGCAAGAAACGAGACCTGCGAACTGCTCCGACTGGTTGCTCGGACTTGAATCCGCAGCGGCTGCGCCAACTGCGAACACAAGAAGCGCCATAATGAGGCAAGCTATAACTAGGGAACGAATTTTTTTCATGTTCATGGTGTTCTTTTCCATTTTTTTACATTTTCATTATAGCGTAGCATCTACGCTTTTGCAAATGCTTTCATAACAAATGCTCTCCGCCAGTTGGCGGAGAGCATTTTCTATTTACTGAAAGAATTGTTCGCCCGTGCCGTAGTGCTCAAAGACATAGTCGATGTCCTTGTCGCCGCGGCCGGAGAGGTTGACGAGGATAGAGCCGGTGTCCTGCGTTCTGGCTCTGCGGATGGCGTAAGCCAGTGCGTGTGAGCTCTCGATGGCGGGGATAATGCCCTCGTAGCGGCAGAGGAGGAAGAAGGCCTCCATGGCCTGCTCGTCGTCCACGGTGTCGTACTGCACACGGCCGGTGTCACGCAGATAGGCGTGCTCGGGGCCGACGGAGGGGTAGTCCAAACCGCTGGCGATGGAATACACCGGCAAGGGCTCGCCCTTGTCGTCTTGCAGCAGCATGCTCTCAAAGCCGTGGAGCACGCCCTTCGAGCCGTAAGTCATGCTGGCGGCGTGGTCACCAATTGCGCTACCGCGGCCGAGCGGCTCAATGCCGACAATTTCCACAGGCTGGTCGAGAAACGCCTCGAACATACCAATGGAGTTCGAGCCGCCGCCGACGGCAGCGCAGACGGTGTCGGGCAGAATGCCTGTCATGTCCTTAAACTGTTCCAGCGCCTCAAAACCAACCACGGACTGGAAGTCCCGCACCATCATGGGAAAGGGATGGGGGCCGACAGCGGAGCCAATGCAGTAAATAGAGTCCTTGTACTCCTTCAAGTAGCCTTCAAAGGCGGCGTCAACGGCTTCCTTCAGCGTTTTCAGCCCGTGGCTGACGGGAATCACCCGTGCGCCCAGCATCTTCATCCGCACCACATTGGGATGCTGCTTNGCAATGTCCACCTCGCCCATGTACACGTCGCACTCCAAGCCGAAGTAGGCGGCGGCGGTGGCGAGCGCCACGCCNTGCTGCCCTGCGCCGGTCTCGGCGATGATTTTCTTCTTCCCCATGAATTTGGCGAGCAGCCCCTCGCCCATGCAGTGGTTAAGCTTATGTGCGCCGGTGTGGTTTAGGTCCTCGCGCTTGAGGTAGATTTGGCTTTTTCCCAAGTGACGGGAGAGGCGGTCGCAGTGGTAGACCGGGGTGGGGCGACCCTGGAATTCCTTGCGGATGCGGCGCAGCTCGCTGATGAAATGGGCGCTGTGGCAGATTTCTTGATAGGCGGCGGTGATTTCCTGGAAGGCGGGGACGAGCTCGGGGGGCAGAAATGCGCCGCCGTAAGGGCCGAAGTAGCCGTTTTTGTCGGGGAAGTCTTTGAGATAGCGGTCAAAATCTTTGTATGTTTTCATGGTAAAATCTCCTCTTATTTTTATATTTTAATTATTATTGTTTGTGGGGGCGGCTTTTATCCGGCTGCGCCATCGGAAGTCGAGTCTCATTGTGGTCTCCCCTTTTGTTTTATATTGTTTTCACCCCAATGGGCGAGGGATACACTATACATTTTTGAAGTTTCGCTTGAGGCGAGTTCTAGTGGTCGTCCGGTGCAAGCTTTGTGTTTGCAAGCGTATTTCTGTCGGGCTGTGCCCTCTTGCAGCGGGAATGTAGCGCAACGCTGCGCTCAGAATGACAATGCTCCGCATTTCCGTGAAAAATAGTATAAAAAAACCGCCCTGTCTCATGGAAATTAACTTCCATGGGACAAGACGAACGTCCTGCGGTACCACCCATATTGATGCTTGCGCACCCACTCATACATACTAACATATGCTCCGCCGGATAACGGCTGCGGTTGCCGTCGAGTACTACTACGCATTGCTGCGGTTCGCTCGCCCTCATAAGCCCATTCGGCACACACACTGCTGCTGCGCTTCCACCGTCCGCAACTCGCTAAAAACCGCTCTGTGTGCTTACTCACTCTTAATCATCGGTTTATTTTATTATTTGTACTTTATCACTTGCCGTGGGAAATGTCAAGGATTTTCTGGCAATAATTTTTTCGTATGAAAAAGAACGCCCATCTGCTTTCCACAGATGGGCGTTTTTGATTTGGATTTTCTGCGTGGATTTCGAGGGGGTTACTCAGCGTCGCCCTCTTCCTCGTCCTTGCGCTTGCGGCCGATCAGCAGACCGCCGATGGTCATGGCCGCACCCACTGCGAAGATGCCGCTGATGACCATAGAGCCGGTCGCCGGCAGGAAGGTGCCCTGGGGGATGTCGCCCTCCTCCAGATCTGCCAGCTCCCACACGCCGTCCTCATTTTGCACCCACTTGCCGCGGGGCGTTTCGTCGTCACCCATGTCAACATAGATGACTTCGCCCGTGTCCTCGCGGACATATACAACCACTGTGCCGGGAAGCTCTGGCGGCACGGGCGGCGTGCTTGCGCCGCCGTCCGGCGTTGCGCCGGGGGTTGTACCCGGCGTGGTCTCCGGTGTCGTGCCCGGGGTCACCTCGGGGGTGGGCGTCACTTCGGGGGTCGGGGTCACTTCGGGGGTCGGGGTGACTTCGGGTACGGGGGGTAGAGCAGGCGGGGTATAGCCGCCACCGCTGCCGGGCGGGACGTCGATATGGTTGTTGTAGCCCACGGTGTGCGTTTCGCCCGCTACGATGGTTCCTTCCACTGTATCGTCGCCGGTCACGGTGGAACCGGCGGACTCGGTGATGGTGACAGTGTAGGCGGCGGCGTTTGTCTCCACGATGGTGTACTCCGTGCCTTCCATGAGGCCGCTGAAGCGAACCTCTTCGTCTTTCGCCAGTGTCACAACAAGGGTATGCGTTGCACCGCTTCCGGCGGGGATGGTCACCGTTGTCGTTGTGCCGGGCACGGCTTGCGTAAACTTCATCGGGGAAATCAGCGTGGGGAAATCAAGGGTGATGTCAAATTCACCGTCGTCGCCGTTTCCGGTGGTGGTCTTTTCAATCACCAGGTCGCCCCTGCTTGCGGAGGTGTCAAGGTCGTTGACAATGGGGAAGGTCGGTTTTTCTGTTGCGGGCGCTCCATCCAGGCTGACAAGGAACTTGCCGCCGCTCGGCGTGACTTCAATTTCGAAGGGGCCTTTTGCCTCATAGCCAATCGGCGCTGTTTCAACCAGCAGATAGTTGCCGACGGGGAGTGCGCCGAATTTCGCCGTGCCGTCCGGCTTTGTGACAACCGTCTGGAGCACTTTTCCGGCCAGCGTCGTCAGCTGGAAGGTCACGCCGCCTTTGGCAGAGCCGGTTTCAGAGACGGTTTTGTAGATGGTGAAGGAGCCGGAATACTTCATGAGCGCCGAGTCGCTGGCAGAGGAAACGGCAACTGCGGTTGAATTGCCTGTGCCCGCTTTGGTGGCACCGTTGTACAGGAAGGCTTCGTTGCCAATGTCCTCGGGGTTGCTCAGCGGTGTGGTAATCTGTAGGCGGTAAGCTACGGAGCCGTCGCCTTCCGGCAGGGTGACACTCAGCTCTCTCGTTGCCGGGTTGTAGCAGGCGTTGAGGGGAATGTCAAGGTTTGTTGGAGTATCTTCAACTGCTGTCAAGGCAATGGGAGCGACGTCAATTTTGTATGAACCGTTGGCATTGAGCTCCAGCGCATGGAGGGTGATGAAGGCAAGGTCGGGGACGATGGGCTTTCCGGGGCTGTCGTCGCCCTGCGTCATAACAACCACACCGCCGGGGAATTTGTCAACGATGCGGCTGCCGATGTAGGTCGTAGCCGGGCTGTTGGTAATCTGAGGCATGTAGTCAATCGTCCACTTGATCTGCGCAACGCCGCTCGCTCCCATTGCCGTGCCGGAATCGTTCTGGCGCTCGCCAACCTTGGTGAGCACGTCGTATGGATTGATGATGGTCTGCTTGTCTCCGGCGGAGAACACATCGCCGCCGCCAAAGTCAACGGTGATTTCAGCGGAATTCTCGTAGCTGCCGATGGTCTCTTCTCTCTCGTTGTCAAAATAGTCGTCCAGCGTGGTGGCGGTGGGGCCCGCCTTGTAGAAGATGGTTAGCTTTTCAGCCTGCGCCGCAGGTGTCAGCTCAATGGAGAGCGCAGTTGCGTTGACATTGGCGCTTCCGATATAGGTGTCAAAGTTGCTTGTTTCAACCAGCGTGCTGCCAACGTACATCGCCATGTATGTCGAGACGTTTGTGGCATCAATGCTTCCGTCCGCAGCGGCCGTTTTGCCGGAGGCAAACGTCCGGAATTCCCAGCCTGCGGGCAGGGTGTCGGTGATGGTGACGGCGGGGTCGGTGGCGGTGGAAGCGCCGCTCCAGAGGCCGCTGAGGTCAACCTTGTTCTCGTTGACATCCAGGCGGAAGATGGCGCTGTCCTCCAGATAGTTGTATGCGCCGTCGCTACCGTCAGCCTTTGCGAGGGCTGCGCTCTGCGGGGCACCCGCAAAGGTCGCCCAGTCAAAGTCAGCACCGATTTTCACGGCTCTCTTTTGCATCATCTGCGCACGGATATAGACGATGTTGTGGTACGTTCTCGCAAACTTAGTGGTCGTATCATAAAACCAAACGCCTCTGTTGGTGACGCTGCCGCCAATGTTGTGGTAATTCGTGCCGCCAAGGTTCACTGTCCCACCGTTTTTCACAATGATTTCTGGATTGGTGATTTCAGCGTCGAAGCTGACCACGAACTCCGGCTTGGTATTTGGCGTTGTTTCAACCACAATCAAGTCGGCAACGTATATGCCGCCGTTCGTCACCTGGTAGACGCAATAGGTAACGCCTCCTGTTGTAGCACCGGAAATCGCAAGGTTACCGGCATAACGCATGAATTTGTTGGGAAGGATTCTCTGGCCGGAGACATCTGCGACAACGGGCAAAGCACGCAACGCCTTGCCCTCCACGGAGGCAATGGCTGGACCGATAGTCGGCGTGCCGCCAACCACCCAGTCATCGACATCCGCATCGTTGTCCACGTCACCATGCACGAGCAGGTCATACACCATAATCATCGGTATCTCAGCATCTTGTGCATCGCTGTGGTTCACGGCGAGCTGCCACTTCACAGTAGGAACTGTGGCGGCATAATCGGCGGTGTTCAACACCCAGCTACTTCCATGCTTCCATCCGGCATTTGCGGCAGACTTGCTGAATGTGGAGGAAATCAGCGTGAAGGAATGCCACACATGCGTAATCTCATTGAGGTAGGCATCGTTTCTGGCGCTCACGCCGCCTGTGATGAGGCCGCCTTCAAAGAGCTTCCCGGTCTGCGTGAGGAAATAGAGCCGATAGGCTTCTGCGCTGGGGTTGCTGCCGCCCAGGGCAGCGTTGATGTCGAAGGTGACGGTTCGGCCGGAGACGCTGACCCAGTCGGAGGTGCCGTCGATTTCGAAGGGCATTTCATCGCTGTCTTCGAATTTGACCGTGGCAATCACGCCTGCGCCGGATGTAATCGTCGAAATATTGCTCTTGTTCACCGTGGAGAAGCCGCTCTCATTCACCAGCACCGCATAAAGGGGGTACTGGTTCTCCGGCAGTGTGTCCTTGATAATGGTTTCGACGTCCAAATTCGTTTTGTTGGGATTGATGTCGATTGCCCAGAAGAGCTTTTCATTGTCAACCACCGCAGTGGAGCTCACTCTTTCGCCGGTTTTCTTGAGCATTTCAACATCAATTTTGGCTTCATTCGTGGCATCAATAGGCTCGCCGCCGCCCGTCGGCGGGGTCACCGTGGCGGTGTTCGGAACGGTGAATGTCATCTCATTGCTGCTCGCCTTCGCCACGCCGTCGGTGAGGTCGGAAATGGCGATGCTCGTTTTGAACTTCACCGCTGCCGTGGTGTATGTAGCGGCCTCAAAGGTGTAGCTGATGGTGTCGGCAACAGAGGTGTCGGGCGTTTTCGTCGCATCGCCCATACTCATCCCGGTATTGCTGCTTGTTGCGACGGTAAAACTGCCCGTAACATAGGTCTGCTCCGGCTCCAGCACGTCGCTAAACACAAAGCCGCTGAGTGGGTTATTCTTGGTTGTGGGGTCGCCTGTGATGGTGACCGTCCAGGGGATTTCATAGCTGCCGCCGGAGAGCACGGGAGTACCGGCGGTTTTCGTCACGAGATATGCGGGTTTCCTAATCGTAGCACCCTTGCCGCCGATGCTGACGTTGTCGCTCCATGCGAAATCGGCCTCAAAAAGGTTGCGTGCAAATGCGGCCTGGACGGCAGCAAATTCGCTGTCTGTACTAAATACATCGTTTGCGCCATCATCGAAGGTAAGGACTATGACAATTTCGTTGTCCAAAATATCTGCAATGTCTGCTTCTGTATTGGCGATTTTGTATGTGCCAATTTTGATGTCCTTCGGGGCTTCACCCTCTTCATGTACTGTGGCAAACAGGTCTCCGTCCGAGATACTCGCAGTGAGGAACAAGCCTTTTGCCAGAGGGAACACGACGACATCGGTATTAGCAATGAACTCGCCGTCATCAATCATGCCTTGAAGCCTATCTGCTTCGGCATCATCATCAGCAATCGCCGCTGCTTGCCACTCATACAGCAGCCCGCTATACGTCGGCACGTTGAAAGCAATTGCAATCTTGAAGTCCTCCTTGTCAAGTTCAACTGCGCCCGAGGGGGGCGCAGCACCCCAATTGATGGTGGTGCTGCCCTGCTCTAAGGCATAGGAAATGGAGTCACCGAACACCTCGTTGACGAGGTAGTAGCTGCCGCCTGTGACGGAGTCGTAGCCGGTGCCCTCTGACCAGGCGGCAAATGCGCCGAACGGCGTGAGTTGCAGCAGCAACACAAAGCAAAAGAGCAATGCGAGGCTCTGCTTCCATGAGCGCTGCTTCTTTTTCTGTTCTCTCATTGATATATTCCCCTTTTTTGCATAGATTATCGAAACATTTAAGCGTCACTTTTGGTAAAAAATATTCGTTATGCTAACATTTACGTTACCACTTTAGCATAGAATCTATGAAATCACAAGGGTTGCCACTGAATTTGTCTGATTAAATGCATATTTCTAAAATAATATGCATTTATTGCGACTTAAAACGAGAATTATTTCCTTTTATTTCGTATATTTTTCTTGCATTATTCCTCCTGCGCCAGCTCCATATAGCGCAGTGCCTTGAGTGAAATGAGCAGGCGAAGCCGCACCTCCGCATCGTCGAGGCTCATGCCCAGCATCTCTTCGATCCGCTCGAGACGGTAGACCACGCTGTTGCGGTGGAGGTGGAGCGTTTGGGCGGTGGCGGAGATGTTGCGGTCGCAGTTGAGGTGAATATCCAGCAGGCGCAGGTTGTCGCTACCCTTGAGGCGGTCGGAGTCGATGATGCGGTTGAGCTGGCTGTGATAGAGCTGCTGCCATGTGATTTCCTTGGCGGCGCAGGAGAGCAGGTGAAAGACGTAATACTCATAATAATGATAGCAGCGGCGCTCGGGGTTGAGGCGGTGGCCGAGCTCATGCGCCTGGCTGGCTTGCAGATAGCCTTCGCCGAGCATGTCGAGCTGCCGGAAGGGGCTGCCGATGCCGCAGCGAGCGTGGTGGAGCTCCAGCAAACCCGAGAGTTTGGGGAGAATTTGATGCACCATACTGCCCTCCTGCTCCTGCGCCAGCATCCAGAGCTTGGAGTGGTAGACGAATGTGCGGCAGTGCGGGAATTCGGTGCGCAGTTGACCGGCGAGATGGTTTGCCCGCATGGGGATGTGGGTTTGGAATACGATGCAGTAGAAGCGGTAGTCGGCGGTGAGCTGGAGGCCGAGCAGGGGCGCTTTGAGGGCGAGCTCCTGCTTATCCACCCGGTTTTCCAGCAGGTCGATGAGCAGGTAGATGTCACGCTCGTAGGTTTCCAGCTCGTCCTTATGAAAGCTGCGGCTGTATTGCTCGATGAGGTCGGTGAGCTGGAGGAGCTTGTCGAGGTCGCTCTCGTCGGGCTGGCGGTTCACGCCGTAGAGGCAGAGCATGTTTAGCCGCAAGGGGTTGGGGGCGAAGGACTTCACAATTTGCGTGCAGTCGAGGTGGTTTGGCGGGTGGTGGAAGGCGGGCTTGCGGTACTCCTCCCCTTGCGTGAAGTAATCCTGTGCACTGATGGCCGCCACCATCGCATCGGTGAAGCTGCCCTTTTGGGCGAGGTGGAGCAAATCCGGATGGGTGAAGGGGATGCCCACGGTGAAGGCCACCGGGCGCAGCGACCAGTCGACGATGACGACGGGGTTTTCGAACTGGGGCTCGCTGATGCGCAGCAGCTCTGGCAAAGAGCTGCGGCAGCTCACCGCCACAGCCAACTCCCGCTCCCATTGGGCGATGCCCTCGAAGGTGGTGAGCAGGCAGTTGAGCACTTGGGCGAGGTCTGCGTGCTCGGGCAGGAGGATGAGATTGCAGAGCATATCCTGCGGCGGCGCACCCACGCAGACGAGCCAGTGGTGCGCCTCGGGCTGCTGGCTCTGCCAGCGGGCGGCATCTGCGAGGTAGAGGGTTTGGGCTATTGCGGGTGCAAAGCTTTCCGGCAGCAAAAGCAGCCGCCGAAAGCCGTCCCGCCGTGTTCCGACAGGGCTTAGGTGGCAGGTGGGTGTCCAGGGCTCAAGCGCTTTGAGGAGCATATTGACTGTGACAAGCATTTCCATTGCAATTACCTCTTTTTAATAACTAAATAGTTATGAATNTATTTCTTTCGNATTTCTTGCTATTTTAACATAATTTTATATAAATGCAATGAAATAATNTGAAATTGTGCAAAGCGCCCATATATTAAGTGTCGCACACAGATGAATTCTTGTCAATAATGTAATTGAACTTTGCGAAAATGTTCGATACAATCTGTTTAACGCTTTAACACTATAAAGCTTTGCACTGCTAAAGTGAGAGGACGAGATATATGAAAACGACAAAACAATGGGTTGCTCTGGCTCTGATTTGCGCCATGCTACTGAGCCTGGCCGCATGCGGCGCAAAGCCGAGTGCGACGACGAAGTTTACCATCGGCATCGTGCAGCAGCTCGAGCATCAGGCGCTCGACGAGGCGACTGCCGGATTCCAGGATGGCGTAAAGGCTGTTTTGGGCGAAGAAAATGTGACCTTTGACTACAAAAATGCGCAGAATGACGCCAACAACTGCACCACCATCGTAACGAAGTTCGTCTCCGACAAGGTGGATTTGATTATGGCGAACGCCACCACTGCCTTGCAGGCGGCGGCTGCGGCGACGGCGGACATCCCTGTGGTGGGCACGTCGATTACTGATTACATCAGCGCAGGCGTGATTGACACCAACGAAAAACCGGGCCGCAACGTCACCGGTGCCAGCGACCTGGCACCCATTGACCAGCAGGTGGACATGCTGCTGGAGTTCTTCCCCGACGTGAAGAACGTGGGCATCCTTTACTGCTCGAGCGAGTCGAACTCGGTGTTCCAGGCGGAGCAGGCGCAGAAGTTTTTCACCGCTGCGGGTGTGAACGCCACGACGTTCACCTTCTCCGATTCCAACGACATGCAGGGCGTGCTGACCAATGTGGTTGCCGTCGTGGATGCGCTGTACATCCCCACGGATAACACGGCGGCCGAGAACATGGAAATGGTGAAGAACATCACTGTGCCCGCCGGTATCCCCGTGTTCTCCGGCGAGGAGAACGCCTGTGCTGGCGGCGGATTGATGACCCTGTCGATTAGCTACTACTCCATGGGCTATGCCGCCGGTGAGATGGCTGCGGCGATTCTTAAGGACGGCAAGAACCCCGCCGAGATGCCCATTGTCTACGCTACGGAGACCACCCGCAAGTACAACCCCGAGATTGCGGAGGCGCTCAACTGGGCTGTGCCTGCGGATTTGGAAGCGATTGGCTAATACAATTTTGAAAGCCTCTGCCGAAAGGCGGGGGCTTTTTCTATCGAAAAGAAAAGGCGTTGACCGATTGGTCAACGCCTTTGTTTTTGTAGAGNCGGGCTTTGCCTACTTCATCTCGTAGACGGCTTTTACACCTCGCATGGTCATGTAGCAATCGAGCTTGGAGACCACCTCCATGGGGGCGTGCATGGCGAGGACGGGGACACCGGCATCGAGGGTGTCGATGTTGCGCTGCGCCATGTAGGCCGCCACCGTACCGCCGCCGCCCTGGTCAACCTTGCCGAGCTCAGTCATCTGCCAGATGACGCCGTTGTCCTCAAAGGCCTTGCGCACCTTGCCCACCACCTCAGCGGAGGCATCGGAAGCGCCGCTCTTGCCGCGGGCACCGGTGTATTTGCAGATGCCGATGCCGTAGTTGAGGTGGCTGGTGTTGCGCTTTTCCGTCACCTCGGGGTAGAGCGGATCGTGCGCCACGCAGACATCGCCGGAGAGGCAAAAGCTGTTTTCAAAGCAGCGGCGCAGGGAGGCGTTTTGGCTCTCGCAGAGGTCGTTCATGAAGGTGTCGAAGGCCTGCGATTTCATGCCCGTCACGCCTTCAGAGCCGATTTCCTCTTTGTCCGCCAGCATACACACGGCGGTTTTGTAAGGGGCGGTTTCCAGCCGCAGGAGGGCATCGAGCCCTGCGAAGGAGCAGGAGCGGTCGTCGTGGCCGTAAGCGCCAATCATAGAGCGGTCGAGACCGATGTCCGTGGCCTTAAAATGGGGCACAACGGAGAGCTCGGCGCTCATGAAGTCGGCCTCAATGATGCCGTATTTCTCATGGAGCATATCCATGATGGTGAGCTTCACCCGCTCGCTGCCCTTGTCGTCGGCGAACGGGCGGCTGCCGATGAGGATGTTGAGCCCTTCGCCCGTGATGGCTTCGGCGAGGGCCTTTTTGCTCTGATCCTGCGCCAGATGCGGCAGGAGATCGGAGATAAAGAAGCAGGGCTCGCCCTCATCCCGTCCGATGGAGACGGTCACGCTGCTGCCGTCCTTGCGCATCAGCACACCGTGGAGCTCGAGCGGAATCGTGACCCACTGGTACTTGCGAATACCGCCGTAGTAGTGCGTTTTGAAGTAGGCCAGCTCGCTGTCCTCATAGAGCGGGTTGGGTTTGAGGTCGATGCGCGGCACGTCGATGTGGGCGGCGCAGATGTTTGCCCCCTCGTTGAGACCGGCCGTGCCAATGACGGCGAGGGTAATGGCTTTGTGGCGGTTGGATTGGTAAACCTTGCTGCCCGGGACGAGAGGCATGCCCGGCGTGTAGGGCACAAAGCCCTTCGCCTCGGCGATGCGGATGGCGGTTTCCACTGATTGGCGCTCGGTCATAGACCGATCGAGAAATGCCTTGTAGTCCTCGCAATAGGCGGTCATTTCCGCCTCCTCTTGGGGCGTGATGCGGTCAAAGCCGTTCTGGGGTCGGGAGAAGAGCTCCTCCCGCTTCTGGTCGGCGATTGTCTTTTCCTTGCTCATGTGCATGCGCTTCCTTTCTCTTTTTGCTTAGCCCTCGTTCAAAATGTCACGGTACAGAGCCTGCACCTGCGCCGCAAAGGCCGGTTTGCTCTCCTCTGTGCCGCCGTTATCCAATACATAGTCGCAGTGTTCCCGAAAGAAATCATCGTTTTTCTGCGCACGGAGGCGCGCCCATGCGGTCTCTTCGGTGAGGAAGGCATCCCGCTGCAAAATGCGAGCGTGCCGCACCTCCATGGGGGCGGTGATGGCGATGTTGCGGTGCGCCAGTGCGGCGCAGCCGCTCTCAACGAGGCCGATGGCGTCGATAATCACGGCCGGAGCACCCGCCGCCTCGCCTTTGGCGATTTCGGCGTGAATGGCGTTCACAATGAAGGAATTGGTGACCTGCCCCAAGTCCTTGCGGGCACTCTCGTCGCCAAAGACGATGGCACCGAGCGCCAGACGGTCGATGCCGCCATGTTCATTTGCAACCGTGCCGCCGAAGCGGTCAACGAGCGCCTGCCGCAGAGCGGCATCTTCGGCGAGGAGGCGGTGGTAGAGCTCGTCACAGTCGATGGGGTAAGCGCCGAGGGCGGTCATGGCGTGCAGGGCGGTGGTTTTCCCTGTGCCGGAGCCGCCGGTTAAGCCGATGATTTTCATACGCTCACGCTTCCTTTCATCAAAGGATTACAATCGTTTTTGCCGCTTTTCTCAAGCGGTTCACCACGGCGAGGCCGAGGGCGGTTTCGTCCGGGCACTGAGCAAAAATATGCGGCACGGCCAGAGTGTCGAAGCGGCGGAGGGCGTCGAAGATGCTGTGCGCCTGCTCCTCGCTGTGCCCCATGCGCCCCATGCAAATGGCATTGGAAAAGGCGGAAAACTGCGGGGCGAACTCGTCAAAGCAGAGGATGCCGTCCTGCCCCCCTGCCCGCTCTATGATATAGGCGGCGGCCTGCGCCGCATCGCCGACGAGGAGCGTCATGGGCGCTTGCGGCGCATAGTGGCGGTACTTCATGCCGGGGGCGATGGGCGTTTCCGCTGCGCTGACAGCCTTTGTGTGCGTGTCAATCGGGCCGATGACGGCCTCGATGTCCTCCACACTGATGCCGCCGGGGCGCAGCAGATGTGGTGGATTGGTGGTGAGGTCCAAAATCGTGCTCTCTACGCCGATGTCGCAGGCTCCGCCGTCGAGGACGGCATCAATTTTGCCGTCCATGTCCTCCAGCACATGCGCCGCCGTAGTGGGACTGGGCTTGCCGGAGACGTTGGCGGAGGGTGCAGCGATGGGCAGCCCTGCGGCGGCGATGACCGCCCGGGTCAAGGGATGGTCGGGGCAGCGCACGGCCACCGTGCCGAGTCCGGCGGTCACGGCATCGGGGACAACGGGCTTGCGTTTGAGCACCAGCGTCAGCGCACCCGGCCAGAAGGCGGCGGCGAGCTGATAAGTCACGCACGTGATTTCACGGCAGTAAAAAACCAGTTCTTCGGCCGAAGCAATATGTAAAATCAGGGGGTTATCGTTGGGTCTGCCCTTGGCGGCGAAGATTTTCGCCACTGCTGTCTCGTCCAAACCGTTGGCACCCAAGCCATACACGGTTTCCGTCGGCAGGGCAACCAGGCCGCCGGAGCGCAGCAGCTCAGCGGCGAGGGCGATTTCGTTTGTCAGTCGTTTTGTTTTCATGCGTCTTGATTTTGCAGCTTTTCTGCCTGCGCTGTGGTGATGAGTGCGTCAATCGTCTCGTCCAAATCGCCGTTCATGACGTTGTCGAGCTTATAGAGCGTGAGGCCGATGCGGTGGTCGGTGAGACGGCCTTGGGGGAAGTTATAGGTACGGATGCGCTCGTTGCGCATGCCCGTGCCGACTTGACTGCGGCGCTCGCTGGCGATGGCATCGGTTTGCTCCTGCATCTTGGCCTCGTAAAGGCGGGAGCGCAGGATGCTCATGGCTCTGTCCTTGTTTTTGTGCTGGCTGCGCTCGTCCTGGCACTCCACCACCACGCCGGTGGGCAGGTGGGTGATGCGGATGGCAGACTCGGTTTTGTTGATGTGCTGGCCGCCCGCTCCACTGGCGCGGAAGGTGTCGATTTTCAAGTCGAGGGTATTGAGCTCGAAATCCACTTCCTCGGCCTCGGGCAGGACGGCAACGGTGACCGTCGAGGTGTGAATCCGGCCGCCGGATTCGGTCTCCGGCACGCGCTGCACGCGGTGGACGCCGCTCTCGAATTTGAGGCGGGAGTAGGCGCCGTCACCCTCAATGAGGAAGGAGATTTCTTTGCAACCGCCGATTTCCGTCTCGTTTTGGTTGAGGATTTCGACCTTCCAGCCCCGTCCCTCGGCATATATATTGTACATACGATAGAGTGAGTGGGCAAACAACGCAGATTCCTCCCCGCCGACTCCGGCGCGGATTTCCACGATGACGTTTTTGTCGTCGTTGGGGTCACGGGGCAGGAGGAGAATTTTAATCTGCTCGGTTAGGGTCACCAGCTCGGCCTTAGCCTCTTGGATTTCCTCCTGCGCCATCGCTTTGAGCTCGGCATCCAGGCCGCCCTCGCAGAGCATTCCCTCGTTGTCAGCGATGGTTTTTTGGGCGGCGAGGTAGGCACGGTAAGCCTCCACAACGGGGGCGATTTCCTTCTGCTCCCGGTTGAGCTTCGCCACCAGTTGGGGGTCATCATAGGTCTCCGATGCGCCGAGCTTGGCCTCAACCTCGGCGTAATGCAGTTCGATTTCTCGCAGTTTTTCAAACATATTGTTGTTCATTCCTTACATGTAGTGGGGCGGTTTAGTCCAGCAGGAAGGATTTTAAGACCGCCGGAATTTCCCGGATGTAGCTGCTCATAGTTGCGCTTTGCCCAATGGGCGGCGCAGGGTGCGTGGAGCAGTCGTAGCCGTATCTGCGGGCGAGAAAATCTGCCCGAAACAGGTGGAAGTCGTTGGAGATGATGAGAATGTGTTCTTCGGCGAGGTCGATGCCGAGCGCACCAAGCACCTGCCTGGTGTTGACAAGATTTTGCTGCGTGTTGTGGGAGTCGGCCTCCATGATGATGCGTGCGGGGGCGATGCCCAGTGCGACGAGATAGTCCCGCATGGCTTCGGCCTCGGTCATGTGCTCGTCGGGGCCCTGGCCGCCGCTGACGATGACAGGAATGTCGGGATGCTCGATGAGGTACGCATACGCCGTGTTGAGGCGGCTCGCCAGCATCGGCCCGGGGCCGTAGCTGCGCACCTGTGCGCCCAGCACCATGACCATGGTCGGCTCGGCGCGCAGCGTGCCCGATGCGCCGTTGACCACCAGCGCCAGCACGATGCCCGCAAGGAGCACGGCGCAGAGCAGCAGCGCCACTGCGACGATGCGCAGCCGTCGCCCGTGGAAGGAATTTTTCAGCAGGTATGACACGCCCAACAGGGCGGGTACAGTGGCGGCGGCAAGCAGTGCACCACCGATAAAAAGCGTAGCCTTACTGAGAAAAAGCAGGTAGAACAGCCCGATTGCCGCCATACAGGCGGCCAATGTGAGCCAGCTGATGCCGCAAGCGATGCGGCGAGATTCTACTTTGGTTTTATTTTTCAATGCCATTGTGACTCCAATTCTTCTGTCAGTTCTGCCCAGCGGTTGAAGAGGGCGTCTAAGTCCTCCTTTGCGCTGCGCTGTTCTCGCAGGAGCTCGTCCAAGCGCTGGTAATCAGTGACGTTTACCTCGACCTCGCCTTCCAGCTCCTCCAGACGCTGTTCCCATTTTTCCATGTCCCGCTCCACCTGGCGCAGCTCTTTTTCGAGGAGTTTTGTGCCGCCCTTGGGCTTGTCCTGCTTTGGCTTTTTTGGCTTGTCCTCGATGGTTGGGATGGGGATTTGACGCTCTTGATGCGCCTTGTATTGCTCATACACGCCGTCGAAATCCGTCACCCCGCCCTGCTCGACAATGAGCAGGCGTTCGGCGAAGCGGCTGATGAAATAGCGGTCATGCGAGACGAAGAGCAACGTGCCCTCGAAGCTTTCCACGGCGCTCTCAATCCACTCGCGGCTGTGCAGGTCTAAATGGTTGGTCGGTTCGTCGAGGACGAGCACGTTGATTTTCTCGTCCATGAGCAGGCACAAACGCAGGCGGCTCTGCTCGCCGCCGGAGAGAACGGAGACGGGTTTGAACACGTCCTCGCCCCGAAAGCCGAAGGCGCCGAGGCGGTTGCGGGCGGTTTGAGCGGAGCAGTCCGTGTCGTAAATCAGGGTTTCGAGCATACTGCGTGCGGGATGTGCGAAGCGCACCACTTGCGGCAGGTAGCCGATTTTCACCGTGGGTCCGAGCTTGATGGCACCGCCGTCGGGGAGTTCCTCGCCGAGGAGGATTTTCAGCAGGGTGGTCTTCCCTGTACCGTTGTCGCCGATGATGCCGATGCGGTCGCCGCCGCCGATTTCCAGCGAGACGTTTTCGAAAAGGCTGCGCCCGTCGAAGCCCTTGCTCAGCATGCGGAACTTGATGAGGTCGTCACCCCGAAAGTCCACCTCTCCGAAGCCCATAGAGAGCTTGCGTTCCTTCGTGGGGCGGTCGGTTTTGCGGATGCGCTGGGCTCGCTTTTCCATTGCAAACGCCCGCTTGTGGAGCTTGTCGTTGCCCATGAATGCCCAGAGGTGCATCTTGTCTGCGGCAGCGGTGAGCTGGGCGATTTTCGCCTGCTCAATCTCGTATTGCTTTAATTTTTCCTCGTAGCGGCGCTGCTTTTCCACCACGTAGTAGGAGTAGTTGCCCGCATACAGCTCCGCCTTGCCCGCCTCCACCTCGACGATGCGCCGGGCGATGAGGTCGAGGAAGTAGCGGTCGTGGCTGATGGCGAGGACGGTGCCTTGATAGGTTTTCAAAAACTCCTCCAGCCACTCGATGCCGGACAAATCCAGGTGGTTTGTCGGCTCGTCGAGCAGGAGGATGTCAGTTTCCTCCAAAATGAGGCGGGCGAGGTTCACCCGGGATTTCTCGCCGCCGGAGAGCGTGTCAAAGCGCTGCTGCTGCATGGTTTGCGGGATGCCGAGGCCGTTGCAGACCTTGGCGAGACGCATGTCAACCTCATAGCCGCCGGCGTGCTCGTAGGCCGCCGACACCTCGCCGTATTGGCGCAGGAGTCTTGCATCGTCGCTGGATTTCATCTGCTCGGAGAGGCGGGTCATGGTGCGCTCCAGCTCGTAAATCGGCGCATAGGCGGTTTTCAGCACGTCGAGCGCCAGAAAGCCCGCCGGGTAGCGGGGAATTTGAGAAATGAGGCCGATGCTTCTGTCCTTTGCGACGGAAACGCTGCCCTGCTCGAAGCCGATTTCGTCGGTGAGGATGCGGAAAAGGGTGGTTTTTCCCGCACCGTTTTTGCCCACGAGTCCGACTCGCTCGCCCCGAAAAATGGTCATGGAAAAGCCGTTGAGGACGGGCTTGCCGACCTCAAACTCCTGCACCAGACCACTGATTGTAATTTCTTGCATCGTTTTTTCTATCCTTATGTGCGACCGGGCGGGTGGTTAGTCCTGCGCCTCGGTCAGCTCCTTCAAATGCTCTGTGATGACCTCGAAGTGCATGCCGCGCGAGGCCTTGACCAGCAGCACCGCATCGGGGCGGAGCAGCGCACCAATCTCTTTGAGCGCCTCCGCCTTATCCTCAAAGTGGCGGGCGGAGCCGATGCCGCCCTCAACCGCAGCGTCGTAAATCTGGCGGGCATTTTCGCCGATAGCAACCAGCGCATTCACATGCGTGCGTGCGAGGTACTCGCCCACGCCGCGGTGCAGCGTCGGCGCCAGCGGACCGAGCTCAAACATGTCGCCCAGGATGGCGATTTTGAAGCCCTCGGGCATGGTGTCCAGCGCCTCGACGGCGGCGCGCATGGACTGGGGGTTGGCGTTGTAGGCATCATCGAGAATAGTGATGTTATTCCTGCGGCGCAGGATGTTCATGCGCATTTTGGTGGGTGCGAAGCGGGCGATGCCGGTTTGAATTTGCTCGGCACTGAGCCCGAAATGCTCGCCTGCGGCGATGGCGAAGAGAGTGGGGTAAATCATGTGCTTGCCGATGGCGGGAATATCCAGCGTGTAGCGTTGCTTCGGGCTGCTCGCCTCGCAGTGGATGTGGCTGCCGCTGACCAGCTCAATCTCCTGCGCTTGCAGTCGGCAGTGTGCGCCCTCACCGCACCAGATGATGCCGGGCTTGCCCTCGAGCGTACGCAGGAGGGCATCGTCGCCGTTGAGCAGGGCGATTGCATCGGGTTTTGCGTGGTTGAAAATCTCGCACTTTGCCGCCAAAATGCCCTCGCGAGAGCCTAGATTCTCCATGTGCGCATCGCCGATGTTGGTGATAGCCACCATGTCCGGCTCGGTGAGGGACGAGAGGTAATCAATTTCGCCGCTGTGATTCATGCCCAGCTCCAGCACCGCAAGCTCATGCTTCGGCGAGAGGCGCAGCAACGTGAGGGGCAGGCCAACCTCGTTGTTGTAGTTTCCCTCGGTTTTCAGCACCTCGTACTTTTCGCCGAGGACGGAGGCCAGCATGTCCTTCGTGGTGGTTTTGCCCACGCTACCGGTGACGGCCACGACGGGGACGGGGTACTTGGATTTGTAGTATTTCGCCAGTGCACCCAGCGCTTTGAGCGGGTCGGACACCTGGATGTAAGCCTTGCCCTCCAAGAGCGTCTCGGGCACTTTCCCGGTGAAGCAGGCGACGGCGCCACCGAGGAGGGCATCGCCGATGTACTCATGGCCGTCGAACTGCTCGCCGCTCAAGGGGACGAACAGGGTATTTTTTTTGATGGTGCGGCTGTCTGTGCCCACCTCGCGGATGAGCATGTCAAGGTCGCAGCTGCCCAGCGGAACGCCGCCGACTGCCTCCATAATCTCCGATAGCTTCATTGGCTCCATGAACCCGCCTCCTTTTTCCGTATGATAAGGGATTGCTCCGCAATGCTGCGGCAGAGTGCATCGTAGCCCGCACCCGCCGCCGCTGCCTCCTTGGGCAGGAGGCTCGCCGGGGTCATGCCGGGGAGGGTGTTGACCTCGAGGAAGAAAATCTCCCCGTCCTCCCGCATGCGAAAGTCACTGCGGGAGTAAACACCAAGCCCGAGCAGGCGGTGCGCTGTGAGCGCCATGCTGCGCATGGTTCGCTCGCTGTGCTCGTCGATGCGGGCGGGACAAATTTCATCGGTGGCATCGTCTTGGTACTTATTTTCATAGTCGAAAAAGCCGCTTTTCGGCACGATTTCGATGGCGGGAAGCGCCGCATCGCCCAGCACGCCGCAGGAAAACTCCCGTCCGGAGATATAGGTCTCCACCAACAGCTGCTCGCTCTCGGCGAAGAAGGCCGCCGCCGATGTCTCCAGCTCCGCCATACTCCGGCAGATGGCAACGCCGATGCTGGAGCCGCCGTTGGGGATTTTGGCCACGCAGGGGCAGGTGATGCCCGCTGTTTTCAGCTCGTCCATAGAGCTGACCACCCAACCGGCGGGAACGGTCACGTCGGCGGCGGCGACGAGCTGGCGGGTGAGAATCTTGTTCATGGCGACGGTGCTGCCCAGATGGCCGGAGCCCGTGTAGGCGATGCCCATTAGGTCGAAGAGCCCTTGAATCCGGCCGTCCTCGCCGCAGGCACCATGGAGGCCGAGAAAGACCAAGTCCGCACGTCTGCACAAATCGAGCACCCCTGTGCCGAGGAAGCCGCCGCTGTTGTCCTTGCGGCTTTTTTGCAGGGCGGTTAAGTCCGGCGCCTGGCGGCTGATGCGGAGCGCAGGAATGGGCGGGAGCGTTTCAAATACGGTCTCCGGCGTATAGTCCGTGCCTTCTAATCCGAAAAACATATCCAGAAAAACCGCTTGATGGCCGCTGCGCCGCAGGGATTCGCAGATTTTCACGCCGGAGACGAGGGAGACATTTCGCTCCGTGGACAGGCCGCCGGCCAAAACGATAATTTTCATGCAAAGGCTCCTTTGATTATGAGGCAGAATTTTGTCTATCGCCTCAGCATATGCGTATTCATAGTATTTTATCATATTTATTCCGAATTATCAATTGATAATCTGTCGGTTTGCGGGATTTTGTTTTCTGCGCACAAAAAAAATTCCGCCCGAAGGGGCGGAATTTTTATCATGCTATACGCAGCTGTTTTCCAAGCGGAAGGGGCATGCACAGCTGTTGCAGCCGCAACCGCAGCCATTGTTTCGGCCACAGCCGCAGCCGTTGTTCCAGCCGCAGCCGCAGCCGTTTTGCTGACAGCCGAGGTTCCACCCGCAATTGGGGCAGCAGAAATTGGATTGGTTGCGGTTGCGGGAGAAGGAATTTCTGCTTACTTGGTTGAGGGTATGGCTGGAGATAAGCCGCATGCAGCAGTTGTGCCGACGGCAATTGACGATATTCATAAAGACGCCTCCTTTCTGGAGCTGGTTTATCCTATGCTCACAGAGAGAAGGCGGTGCGTTTTTTGTCGAAAAAAATCTTCAGCAGTCGTTTCGGACTGCTGAAGATTGGAAAAACGGATTTATCCAAGCTTGATGTTCTTTGTCAACTGCTCCTCAATGATAGCATATCCGTTGCTGTTCGTCTCATAGAAAGCAACTTCAACCGAGATGAAGTAACCATCTTTAAGCGATGTGGTATATTTTGCTATGTAATAGGTCACATAGTCATCATGGGTCACTTCAAACTCACGGAAAATGCCGCTGTTGCCGCTGATGGAAAAGTTTTCCTGCTTTAGCAGCTTGGTTGTATAACCCGCATCATCTGTGCCCACCACATAGGGGGTGTCGTCCTCTACGAATGCCAGAAGGGTGTTAATCCCGTCAACTTTTTCAATCAGCAGGTAAAAATCTGTGTGGTTGTCCCTCGTGGAGTCCTTTAAATTTGCATAATACATAACGTCAAGATACTGATATCCGGGGCGTCTGCTAATATCAAGGGTGGAAAGGCTGCTCGTCACGCCGCTCTTGGTGGACATGTTTTCCTCATTGAGCTCGTACATCCACCAGCCCGCCGGAACTGTTACGTTGACGCCAAAATACTCATTCTTATAGGTCGTTGCAGCAGTCAACTGCACGGTGGTGTCGTCAGCATCGGAAGCCTCCTCCACGGGCAGCATAGGCATGGGAGAAATGCCGCCGAGCAGGTCGTTCATGTCAATGATGACTGCGCCCGCAGGAGTAGCGGTGAGAGGCTTCTCGTTGCCGAGCACTGCGGTGAACTTCATCGCCACGCCGTCGTCGGGCATGTTCATGGTGAGGTTCATGGTCATGTCCGCCACTTTGCCGCTGTTAACGACATAGGTCATGGTAAAGCTGCCGGTTACGTTCGCATCAAGGGGCTCGCCCGCCATTTTGTGCGCAACTGCCATCAAATCGCCCATGTCGCTTGCAAAGGCGTAGGTGGTCTTTGTGCCGCTGACGGTCTTTTTCACCACGTCATCGCCATAGACAGTCACGGCAACGTCATTCACGAATGTGGCGAAGGTGGTGGGAGACATGCCCATATCCTCTGTATAAATCATGGCGGTGGCCATGGTGAGGGCTTCTCCGATGGTTATATCGCTCTGCTCGACGCTCAGCGCCAGCATGGCCGGGTCAACCAGAAGGCCAAAATCCAAGCTGCCCCAGACGTTTCCGCCCTCGAAGGCCATGCCCATGAGGGGTGCGAGGTCGTTGAGCTCCAGATAGATTTTATTGGTCTCCAGGTTGGCAATCAGCGCTGTGCTGATTTTTTCCATGCCGGGGATGTTGCTGGTGATGTCAAGACTACCGCTCATGGCGGCATCGGTGGCGCAGAGGTCGAAAGCCATGCTCATCTGCTCGCCGTCCACGGCGATGTCCATGCTCATGTCCACGCTCATGCTCTTGCCTGCGGGGAGCTTGCCGGAGACGGTGTTGAGCTCGTTCATGACGGTGAAGTTCTTGTTGAACTCAGCAGCCAAAGCCGCCCAGTCGGTGACGTGGACAATGCGGTTGGTGCTGTCCCAGTTCACGTCAAGGCCGGTGGCCTCGGCGACGAAGCGGGCGGGGATGTAAGTGCGGTTGAGGGTGGTGTTCACCCAGGGCTCCACGTCCATGACGGTGGTCACGGGCTTGCCGCCCTTCGGCGTGACAGTCAGTCCGGTGCTGCCCACAGTGAGGGTCATGATGCTGCCGTCGGGGAATGTCGCAGTGACAACCTTGGTGTTGGCATCATAGCCCACCTCGGCGCCCAGTGCCTCAAACATGGCGCGCACAGGCACCATGGTGCGGCCATTCATGGCAATGGGGGTTGCGTCGGTGAAATCAATGTAGCTGTCGTTGATGGCTACCTTAATGGTATCATCCGCCGCAACGGCGCAGAACACCATGGACAGGCTCAAGATGACAACCAGTGCGAGTACTCTTAAAGTCTTTTTCATAGTCAATCGTCCTTTCAAATTTTTTCTTGCTAAAAAATAGTATATCAAATTTTTGGCTGTTTGTAAATTAAATTCGTATTAAAATGGAAGGCTTTCCCAAACAAAAAGCCTGCGCCCTCCGAAGAGCGGAAGGCACAGTGGGGCTTATTTTGTCAAGTCGCCGTACACACCGCTGTCATGCAGGGCGGCGAGGGCGGCTTTCACCTGCGGTTTGTCCTCTTGATAGGTCACGCCGTACCAGACATCCCGACTCTCGAGCACCGTGACGTCGCAGGCGGCGGCTTGAATCATCTTGTCGATGGTCACGGGCAGCAGCACCTCGCACTTCATGGGGTTTGTGTCCATCATCTCGCCGAGGTCAGCGGCGAAACGATTACGGGCGTAAGCCATAAAGTCGCTGTTCAGCCCCCAGAAGTTCATGGAGACCGGGGTTGCACCGGGGAAAAGCTCCGGCTCGGCCTCTCGATTTTCTGCGCCGCCGTCAACCTTTGCGAGCTTGAGGCACTCCCGAATCTTGCTCAAATGACCCTGCTCGTCGACTTGGCAGACGCCGCGGGCGACGGTGCCGTGGTCGGTGACGGTGTTTTCCATGCGGTAGCCCACCATAGCGAAATGCGCTTTGCCGTCCTCGGCGGCGGGGGCGGTCAAGAAGCGGTAGATTTCGCTGAAGGCGCTGGGGCCGTAGTAATCGTCCGCATTGATGATGGCAAAGGGTGCGCCGTCAACGGCGGCCTCGGCGGCGAGGACAGCGTGGGTGGTGCCCCAGGGCTTCTCCCGTCCGTCGGGGAGGGCGATGCCCTCGGGGAGATCGGTGAGCTCTTGAAATGCGTAACGCACCTCGATTTTGCCCGCCATGCGAGGGCTCACGATGGCGATGAAATCGGCCTCGATGGCTTTTTTGATTACGAAAACGACAGTTTCAAAACCGGCGTTCACTGCATCGCGGACGCTGTAATCTAAAATCAGCTCTCCGTTGGGTCCCAGAGGATCCATCTGCTTGAGGCCGCCATAACGACTGCCCATGCCTGCCGCCAGAACCACCAAAACAGGTTGCTTACTCATTTACATCAATTCCCTTCCGATTGTAATGCTTCGCCGCAGAGCAGCTCTTGCGCTTGATGCAGCAGCTTTTCGTAAGTGTAGGTCATGTTGCGCTCGCCGGAGTATTCCATCATGCGGTCAGCCGGAATCCACGCCACCGCTTGATTCTCGCCCTCGGCGGCACGCAACGGCTGGTCTTCCTCGGCGATGACGAGGTAGCTCACGTTGAGATGCAGGTGACTCGGCACGACTCTGCTCCGCTTCTCGTGCATCCAGACGGGGAGAATGTCCACGCTGTCAATCTCGCCTGTGAGCGGGCGGTAGCGGGTGATACCCGTCTCCTCCTCCAGCTCACGCAGGGCGACGGCCAGCAGGTCGGCATCGCCGTCGGCGTGACCGCCGAGCCAAGCCCATGCATCGAATATATTATGGTAGGCGAAAAGGATTTTCGTCGCATCCGCATTGACCACGAAGGTCGAGGCGGTCATGTGTGCCGGGCAATCCCGGGTGAGCACCGTGTCGGGAAAGCGGGCAATCCAGCGGAGGATTTCCGCAAGCTCGGCCTCCTCAGCTGCACCTTTGGGCTCGTAGCTGCGCAGTAGTTCGATATAATCCATCACGCTATCCCCGCTTGAAATAGGGCGGGCGCTCGTAGGTGAAAAACTGGAAGATGTAGCCCTTGTTTTCCATTGTTTGGGTCTCCTCCGCCATGCGCCAGTGCTCTGATTCATCGAGGTTCGGGAAAAATGCATCCGCAGGCGGCGCATCGTCCACCCATGTGATGTAGGCATAGCTACACAGTGGCTCGAGCAGGCGGTAAATTTCCCCGCCGCCGATGACAAAGAGCTTGTCGGTGGGGATTTTTTTGGTCAGCTGCTTGAGCTCGGCCACGTCACGGCAGACGGTGACACCGGGGGTGCCTGCATCCAGTGTGCGGGAGAGGACGATGTTGTTTCGTCCCGCCAGCGGGCGGCCACCGGGGAGCGATTCCAGGGTTTTGCGCCCCATGATGACGTGGTTGCCCTCGGTGAGCGTGCGAAAACGGCGCAGGTCGCCGGAGAGGTTGAAGAGCAGTTTGCCTTCATTTCCAATGCCCCAGTTGCGGGACACGGCAGTGATTAGGTTCATAGTCGGTCTCCTTTTTTCTGCTATACGCCGATGATGTCCGCAAAATACGGCAGGCTCAAAATCCAGTCGCACAGGACGTGCCACTCGGTGAGCTTGTGGGTTTTGCGGGCATGGTAGATGTTGAGCAGGGTTTCGTAATTCATGGTGATGGTGCGCTTTTGGTTGAAGCTCGAGGGCAGGAGTAAAATAATCTCCCGCCAGACGGCCATGTCCTTCGTCTCGTTGAAGCGCAGACGCAGGCTCTCGAGGTAGGCGAGGAGGCCGTCGAGGGCGGCTTGACTCTCCGGCGAGAGGCCGTCGGTGCTGAACAGGGCGGCAGTGAGCGGTTGCTTGTGGATGGTGTGCATGGTACTGCACGAGTTGGAGACGGTGGCAACCTTGTAGGTGTCGAACTCTTTCCACCAGTAGATGGGGGCGGTCAAATCCACGGAGACGAGAATTTGGCGCATGAATTTGCGGTGGTCGCTGCCGGCTTTGCACAGGCGTTTGGCGAGGTCTAAGTCCTTTGCGCCCATGGTGAAGCTGCCGCCCGCCTCGCTGCTGTCGTTTAAATGCCAGCTGTCGAGCGGGTTGCGCATGCCGCGCAGGGCGTTGATGAAATTCAGGGCGCAGCCGTTTTCAATCTGTATCATGGGATTTTCTCCTCTCAGTCCTCGGCGACGGCACCCAGCAGCGACTGAAAGCGCAGCTGGCTGGGCAGACCTTCAAGCCGTTCTTTTGGCGGGAATTGCGATTCAAAGGCGGCGGCTACCGCCGGGG
>JGI994J12354_10000577_pt1 | contig 36316 bp, 34 predicted proteins | sample IntmicLarv3ML3BL_FD_12354 | JGI IMG/M metagenome (IMG submission 12354) | reverse complement strand
GTATTTACAATTCCACTTGGTATGAGCTAAACTATTCTTGTCTTGGGACATCTCTTTAGCCTCCTTTTGATTTTTCTTTCGCAGTTGGCAGACCGCGATTCTATTTTAATCAAAAGGTGGCTTTTTACGAATTATGCTATAAGCTTGACCACCGGCACAGCCGGTGGTTTTCTTTTAACAACAAAAAAAGGCTCTCGGATTTTATATCCGAGAGCCTTTGATTTTACTTGGTCGGAACGACACGACTTGAACGTGCGGCCTCTACCACCCCAAGGTAGCGCTCTACCAAACTGAGCTACGCCCCGCTATGTTTGTCACAAGTGATAGCTTACTGATTTTTCCTGCTTTTGTCAAGTCAAGCTTGACCTAATATATCAAGGCGCTTGACTCCGTCTACCATGCGAAGCTTATCTAAGAGAGCCTCGAGGTCTACTTGCAGACCCATTGTCTCTACTGAAACAGTTGCATTGGCTATTCCCTGCAGTGGAATCCCTTGATTAATCGTCATTACGCTGGCACCGTCGTTTGCCAGTATTTGCAGTGCTTTTGAAAGTACTCCGGGCTTGTGCTCCAACAAAAATGACAGGGTAACTATTTTTTCCTGGCTTGCTTCATAAAAAGGGAAAACGTAGTCTTTGTATTTATAGTAAGCGCTGCGGCTTAAATTGGCTTGTTCGACGGCCTCATTGATTGTCCGTGCTTCGCCGCGCTTTAGCATTTCTTTTATCTTGATTGTTTTTTTTATCGCCTCCGGTAAGATATCCTCTTTTACCAGAAAAAAATTACTCTTCCGTTCCATACTTCCGCCTCCTACATTTGTTCACTAAATACGGACAGTATAACACTTTTTATCTTTAATTTCAAATAAGTATCTTGTTAAAAAGCTGTGAACTGCTCTTCTTGTTCGTGATTTTTTGTGCGACTCATCAGGCTCGTCATTGCCTCTGCTGCTGACATTTTGCCTTGCAACACCTCATTGAGAGTTTTTACAATCGGCATATCGACATTTCTTTTCTCAGATAATGCAATTGCGGCTTCAACGGCTCGAAGCCCTTCTACTACCATGCCGATTTCTGCTTGCGCTTCTTGGGCATTTTTTCCAGAGGCAATCAATTTTCCGGCTCGGTAATTTCTGCTGTGTTCACTTGTACAGGTAGCAATCAAATCTCCTACGCCGGATAAGCCTGTAAATGTCATCGGGTGCGCTCCTAATGAAACTCCCAGACGGGCAATTTCAGCGAGGCCACGAGTCATGAGTGCAGCACGGGGGTTGTCCCCAAGGTCAAGGCCGGCGGCGATTCCCACTGCCAAGGCAATTACATTTTTTAAGGCTCCGCCCAGTTCGGCGCCAATTACATCGGTTCCTGCGTAGACGCGGAATGTTGAACCCATGAGAATTTCTTGGATTTTTTCGGCGACTTCAATTTCTTTTGCGACTGTGAGGGTCGCTGCGGGTTGACCTGCAATCACTTCCTCAGCGTGATTTGGCCCTGAAACAGCTCCTATGCGGGTTGTGACTTCCGAAAATTCTTCCGCCAAAATCTCTGTCATTCTTTTAAAGGTCTCGTCCTCAAACCCTTTGGCAAAAGAAACTACCGTAACATCTTTAGAGGCATATTTGACGGCTTCCTTGGCTACGCTGCGCATCGCTTTAGATGGTATGACGAAAAAAATAAAGTCCGCATTTACTACAGCCTTTTTCAAGTCCGAAGTGGCTAAAACGCTGTCGGAGATTTTGCAGTTCGAGGCGAAAAACGGATGATGGCGCTCACTTTGGATTACTTCTATTACATCTTCTTCTCTGCCCCATAGAGCTACCTCTAAATTTTTCTTTCCTATTAAATAAGCTAATGCAATCCCCCAGCTTCCGCTTCCTAAAATCGCAATCTTCATTTCTCACCCTCCTCTGGACTTGAAATTCGTCCAACTTTATTTTCATTTCCTTTTATTAAGCGACTGATATTCTCTCGATGCCGAAAAATTACAAAGACAGCAATTACAATCGCAAATGCTAAATATGCGGGCGGATAGCCCAACCACCAAGTGCAAATAGGTGCAGCCACGGCTCCCAAAATAGAGCCCAAAGATACATAGCGAGTCAGAAAAACAATCACTAGCCAGAGCAAAAAGGAAACCCCTGCTACTTGCGGCATTAAGCTTGCCAGCACACCAATGCCGGTGGCTACGCCGCGACCGCCCTTAAAGCCCATCCAAAAAGACCATGTATGACCAACCAGTGCCATCAAGCCACCAAAGAGAGCGCCATTGGAATTTCCGCTCAGCCACAGCCCAAGCCATACCCCGAAAGCTCCTTTGAAGCTATCCAGCAAGAATACTAAGAGGGCAATTTTCCACCCCATAACACGGTAAACATTTGTCGCACCGGTATTTCTACTACCATATTCCCTTATGTCCAGATTTCCCAACCAGCGGCAAATCCATAGCCCGCTTGGTGTCGCCCCACAAACATATGCGCCTGCCCCTACCAATATCCATTCCAACATATGTTCCTTATCTCCTCATCTAAACTTCCTTATCGTTGTCTTTTCTGCCTCTTGCACTCAGGCGAATCGGCGTCCCTTCAAAGCTAAAAGTTTGCCGAAACACATTTTCCAGATACCTCATATAAGAAAAATGGAATATTTCCGGATCATTGACGAAAAGGATAAACGTCGGCGGCTTCACATCTGCCTGAGTTCCGTAGTATATTTTCAGCCGCTTGCCCCGAACCGATGGCGGTGGAGTCACTGCAAGCGCATCTTGAAGTACCTGATTTAGTGTGCCTGTTGATATCCGAAGATTATTTTGCTCTGATACATGGCAAACCAATTCCGGTATTTTATGAAGCCGTTGTTTAGTCAACGCAGATATAAAAAGAATTGGCGCATAAGTCAGAAAAATGAGTTCATGCCGCAAAGTACGGGTATATTCATTAACTGTTTGGTTATTTTTTTCAAGTAAATCCCATTTGTTTACCAAAATAATGCAGGCTTTTCCTGCCTCGTGGGCATAGCCGGCAATTCGCTTATCTTGCTCAGTCACGCCACTTTCTGCATCAATAACCATTAAAACTACATCAGCTCTATCAATTGCTCGCAGCGTCCTGATTACACTATAACGCTCAACGCCTTCATCTACTCGCGATTTTCGCCGCAATCCAGCAGTATCAATCAGTGTGAATTTCTGTCCATTCGCTTCAAACGGGCTATCTACCGCATCCCGAGTGGTACCGGCAATATCGCTTACAATCATTCGTCTTTCCCTAAAAGCGAATTTACCAAAGAGGACTTGCCCACATTAGGGCGACCAATTACCGCGACCTTCAATACCTCCGGATCTTCCGGATACTCCTCTTCGCTTGGAAAATGCTGACAAATTTCATCCAGTAAATCACCAAAGTTCAACATATTCGCAGCAGAAATAGAAATCGGGTCTCCTAATCCCAGTTGGTAAAATTCGTAGACGTTTTCTTCTTGCTTGTGGCTGTCGACTTTATTAACTACCAGAAGTACAGGTTTTTTACTGGAACGCAAAATTTGCGCCACATCTTCATCGGCAGGTTGTAAACCATCTCGGCCATCCACCAAAAAAAGAATTACATCAGCTTCTTCCATCGCCATTTGGCTCTGTTTCATCATTTCTTTCAGTAATGGGTCGTCTGTATCCGGCTCAAGACCGCCGGTATCGACTAAAATAAAGTCTCGCCCCAGCCATTCAGCGTCTACATAAAGCCGATCGCGCGTCACTCCGGGCAAATCCTCTACAATTGCAATTCGTTTCCTCGCAATCTTATTAATTAATGTTGATTTTCCTACGTTGGGACGCCCAACAATGGCCACAATCGGTTTCATTCTTTTTCCTCCGGTATACTAAATTTATCAGAAAAGAAGCGGCCATAGGCCGCATTCTTATTAGTCTTCTTTGTTCATTTTTTCTAATACATCGCCAAATTGATCGCCCAGAGATACCTCTAGTTTCTCTTCTTCTTTAGTCAAGAATGGTTGATATTCCGCTTTTTCTTGATCCTGATAATATCGTCTCAGACTCATGGAAATTCGTTTTTGAGCCAAATCAACTTTGAGAATTTTCCCTTCGATTTCTTGTCCAATATCTAAAGTTTCCAAAGCTTTTTCCGAACGCTCTTCAGCAATTTCAGAAATCGGCAATAGTGCATCTACTCCCGGGGCAATTTCCACAAAAGCACCAAATTTAGCGATTCGAGCTACTTTGCCTTTCACAATATCACCGGATTTCATACCTTTTACTGTTGAAATCCACGGATCCGGTGCCATATCTTTCAAGCTCAAGCTTACCTTGCCGGCTTCTTTATCCATCTCGACGATCTTCACTTCAACAAAGTCGCCCTCTTTGACAACGTCAGAAGCACGTCTTACATGCCCCCAAGACAAACGGCTCAGGTGAATTAATCCATCAATTCCGCCAAGGTCAACAAAAGCGCCGAATTGAGATAGTCTTTTGACCTCGCCTCTTACGACTTGACCGATCTCAAGCGTAGCAAGAGCAGCTTCTTTTTTGGCATCTTCTGCTTTTTTGAGGAGAATACGGCGAGAAAGAACTAAGCGGTTTTTTGCGGCTTCAAATTCGATAGGTACGAACTCAAATACTTTTCCCACATATTCGCTTAAATCTTCTACTCGACGCAAATCAACTTGCGATGCCGGAACAAAAGAGCGGATTCCCTGTACAAAGACTGAAAGCCCGCCTTTTACAACTTCGCTGACTTTCCCTTCAAGCGCCTCTCCTTTTTCAGCAAGCTCTTGAATTTTTCCCCAAATTTTTTCACGAGCCACTCGAGCCTGAGATAATACCGCATGGCCTTCTTCATTTTGAGCCCGAAGAATCACCACTTCGACCTCAGTTCCCAAGGAAAATGCTTCCTCTAATGATTTATCTTCCGGAACCATCAACTCTTTAAAAGGAATAAATCCATCACTTTTTCCACCAATATATAAGAATATCCCGTCACTCGTAACCGACGCTACAGTCCCTGTGATACGCTCGTTTGATCGTAAATTGGGTCCTAAATTTTCATTTTTCAGCATTTCTTCCATAGTCTCTTCTTTTTCTTCAATAACCTCAACCTCTTCGATAGCCGGAGTACTTTCTTCTTTTACAACTGCTTCTTCAACTACCTGCTCCGTTACAACTTCGCCTTCTGTCATCATTTTTTCTTCCATTTGATTTTCCTCCTCTTTTTCTAAAGCACCAATTTCTCCTAAACGTTTAGCAACCGACTGAATAATTTCATCAGGAGTAGAAGCTCCTGCGGTAATCCCTATTACCTGCAAGCCGGAAAAGTCAGTCAAGTCTAATTCCGAAGCAATTTCAACAAGAATCACCTTTTTTCCTTCTTCTCTGGCAATTTCAGCCAACCTTCGAGTATTTCCGCTATTTTTCCCGCCAACGACAACAATCGCCTCAGCCTCTTTACATAAATCACGAACTGCTTGTTGCCGCAATTCTGTTGCTGCGCAAATTGTCGGACGTACTGCGACATCAGCAGCTTTATCTTGCAGTATTTGTACTAATTCATCAAAAATAGAATTTTGAAAGGTAGTTTGAGCAACAATTCCGATATTATCGCCATAGGCAATCGCCTCAGCTTCTTCGGTATTTGAAATTACTTGCGCTCGATCTCCTGCCCATTCTTTTACTCCTTGAACTTCCGGATGGTCAGCTTCGCCAATAATCATTATTCTTCGATCTTCTTGGGAAAATTCTAAAACCGCCTCCCGAACTTTCCGAACATGGGGGCAAGTCGCATCTAAGATTTCTAGCCCTTTTTCTTTGGCTTCCTCATAAATTTTTGGCCCAACACCGTGAGAACGTATGATAATCTTTCGGACATTTAGGTTCTCTAAAGAATGAGTCACCCCAACCCCCATTTTTTGAAGTTTTTCAACCATCTGCGGGTTATGAATAATAGGCCCTAATGTAACCGCTCCACCTGGCGCATTTGCGCTGGCAATTGCACTTTCTACCGCTCTGCGGACACCATAACAAAAGCCCATTTCCTTTGCAAAAATTATTTTCATCGCTTCACCCCAATGCCATATCACTACGAACTAATTATATTATATCAGTTTTCAATCAAAAATGCGCTCTGCAATTACGACTTGATCTTTTTTATCAGATTCAGCAAGCTCTACGCAAATAATCTCACGCTGAGCCGTCGGAACATTTTTCCCTACATAATCAGCACGAATCGGAAGCTCTCGGTGCCCTCGATCCACTAATACTGCCAATTGTATTCGCTTAGGTCTGCCCATATCAATAAGTGCATCTAAAGCTGCTCGGATTGTTCTTCCTGTATAAAGAACATCATCAATCAAGATAATATTTTTTCCATTCACATCTCCTGGCAACTCTGTATTGTGAACAACCGGCCGAGTAAGACGGGAAGAAATATCATCCCGATATAGTGTAATGTCCAAAACTCCAACCGGAATATCTTTTCCTTCAATCGTTCTAATCATCTCTGCAATTCGTCCCGCCAGCGGAACACCACGCGTGCGAATCCCTACCAATATCAAATCATCGGTGCCTTTATTCTTTTCAACGATTTCGTGGGAAATGCGAGTAATAGCCCGGCGAATTGCTTGCTCATCCATCAAAACGCTTTTTTCTTGAATGTTTTCTTCCATCTTATCCCTCCTGACCATTGCGAAGAATTTCTAAAATCTCATTCATATCTTCCGGCATCGGTGCTTCACAGACGATAAGCCTATCAGCTTTAGGGTGCCTAAATGATAACCGATGAGCGTGCAAAGCTTGTCCTTGAATGGAAAATTTTTGCTTTTTTGTGCCATATAAAGGATCTCCAACTACAGGAAAGCCAATATATGAAAAATGAACTCGAATCTGATGAGTCCGCCCGGTCACGAGCTGACATTCCACCAATGTATACCCTGCAAACCGTTCTACTACACTAAACTCGGTAATTGACTCTTTTCCGCCTTGAGAAAGTACGGCCATCTTTTTCCTATCTTTCGGATGCCGGCCGATGGGTGCTTCAATGCGCCCCTGACTTTCGGCAATCTCCCCTTGAACAATTGCATAGTAATTTCTTTTTGCTTCCCTTGTTCGTATCTGCTCCGACAAAAAATGGTGGGAAAAATCATTCTTTGCTGCCACTAGTACCCCAGAAGTATCTTTATCTAACCGATGGACAATACCGGGGCGAACCTCACCACCAATACCTGATAAATCGCCACACTGAGCCAACAAGGAGTTTACCAAAGTCCCCTCCCAATGACCTGCTGCCGGATGAACAACAAGACCGCGCGGTTTGTTGACTACCACAAGATCGCCATCTTCAAATAAAATAGGAACTGCTAAATCCTGTGCTACAATCCCGCTTTCTTGCACCTCAGGAATCTCAACCTCAATGGACTGACCGATTTCTACCTTTTGCCCTGCTTTGGCAATTTTTCCTGAAACCAGCACCTTGCCCTCTTTAATCCACCGTTGCAAAATCGTCCGAGAATATTCCGGCAAAAAATTGGCTAAAACTGCATCTAACCTTTGACCGGTGTACTCTTCTATCTCAAAAATTTTTCTATTCATTTCCTATACTTCTACCTTTTCTCCATTTTCATCCTGCCATAAAGCCCATACAATTGCTGCCGCTCCGCAGACAATCGCAATATCAGCGACATTAAAAATCGGCCAAATTCGAAAATCTAAAAAATCAACCACCGCAGAAAGTCGCACTCGATCAATCAAATTCCCCAGAGCTCCGGCAATCATTCCTACAATGCCATAAACGAAAAATAATCCATAATGGCTAAATCTCTTTATCGCCCATAAGCCTACCAAAGCCATTAATACCGCTGAAAAGATAAAGAAATATTGCTGATGCGGAAAAATGCCAAACGCAGCGCCGGGATTATGAATGTGGGTAATATGAAAAACGCCGGAAACAACCGCAATTGATTCTCCAAGTCTCATATTTTCTTCAATCCACCATTTGCTACTCTGATCCAGAAGCATAATACCAACAATTGCTATCGCCATTCTAAGATTCATTCTTTCGCTCCTTACCAGAAATCATTTATACATATTATACCGATTTTAGCTTCATAAAAAAAGACCTCCATTGAAGCATTCAAGATTTTCATCTTTATTATCTTCAAAGGAGGCCATTTTTTACTAAATATTATTTCATTTTTTATTTTTCAATTGTATTAATCAAAGTACCTAATTTTTCAATTTCAACTTTCATTTCATCGCCATCACTTAATAGACGAGGTGGATCAAAACCGACTCCTACACCGGCAGGAGTACCCGTGGCAATAATGTCACCGGGCTCAAGAGTAATTACCGACGAGATTGTTTCAATAAGGGTCGGGATGTCGAATACCATATCTTTTGTATTTGCATTTTGCCTAATTTCTCCATTGATTGTACATTTAATAGAGAGGTCATGAGGATTGGGGATTTCACTTTTATGAGCAATATATGGGCCGAGAGGAGCAAAGGTATCCGGACCTTTTCCCATAACCCACTGCGCATGATCTTTTTGCAAATCTCGCGCTGATACGTCATTCATAATCGTATAACCAAACACATAATTATAAGCTTCTTCTTTTTTCACCCGAGAAGCGGTTTTACCAATCACGACCGCAAGCTCTGCTTCATAATCAATTTGAGTGACAATTGGTTTATGATTTTTTACCACATCATTAGGCCCAACAACCGCAGTCGGTGGCTTCGAAAAAACGACCGGTACTTTCGGAACTGCAACACTTACATCTGACGTTTTTTCAAACTCCAAAGCGTGCTCAACATAGTTTTTGCCAATACAAAAAATATTTTTTCGTGGACGCGGAATTGGAGCTAAAATGCGTACTTGGCTAACAGGAACTGGCGAAAATGTACCATCAAGCTTTGCCAATATATTTTTTACAGTTTCTAAAGCACTCTCACCTTGTTCAATCAGCTCCTGCATCGTATTTGGCAGATGAGAGGATCCTAAATAATGACTTTCTGCTGCCTGCAAGGGGATGACGTTCGCCTGATCCATCGATAAAATCCCCAGCATCTCTTTTCCTTCGGATCTAAAAGTTACAAAATTCATAATATTTCTCTCCTTACTTGTGATAGTTTCATCATATCAATATTTTACATGAATAGTTTACCAAAGTCCTAAAACTTTCCACCATATAGAACCAATACCAATCCATACAATCAGATGGAATATCGATGCAAAAAAGCCAATTTTCCACCAAGTCTTTACGTCAGTATACCCTGCGCCAAAAAAGATCGGTGATGGCCCTGATGCATAATGAGTCAGGCACCCGCATAGACTTGAAATAAAGCCCATTGAAAGTACCGTAACCGCTACCGGAGCACCTGCCACAATCGCAACTGCTGCCAGGGCGGGAAAAAGAGCTGTGACGTGGGCACTTAATCCCGCAAAAGCATATTGAGTATACATATAAATAACAATGATAAGCCCTAAAGCAGCAATCCATGATAAACCAACCATGTTAGAACTAATTTGCGCGGAAAGCCAAGCGATAAAACCCAATGAATTCAAAAATCCCGCTAAAGTAATAATGCTTCCCATCCAAATCATCGTATCCCAAGCACTTTTTTCGCTAATCATATCTTGCCAGGTAATTACATTGCCGAAGAGCATAATTGTAACCCCAAGCATCCCAACGATTGTCGGGTTGACTTTTGTCCACTGTCCTGTTGCCCACAAAAATAAGGAAAGTAAAAATACGAAAAGTAAAATTTTCTCCGAATTCTTCATGGGACCCATTTTTTCCAATTCTTTTTCAGCAATTTGCTTAGCTTCCGGAGTGTCCTTAATTTCCGGCGGATAAAATTTATACAGCAAATACGGCATCAGCAAAAATGAAATAATCCCTGGCACAACAGCCGCCTGAAACCATAAAAGCCATTGAATTTCATAATTAAGAGTCTGCAAGGCAAGTGCCGCAACTAGCGTATTCCCTGCCTGAGAGGTCAAAAACATCGAAGACGTAATCATGCTGACATGGGTAACTGACTGAATCAAAAATGCCCCCATCTTTCTGGCACTTTTACCGGGCTTTGAATCAAAAGCTACCGCTAAACTTTGAGCAATCGGAAAGATAATACCACCGCTCCGAGCTGTAACAGACGGAGTTGCAGGGCTGATAATCAAGTCACTTACTGCAAGAGCATAAGCAAGATTTAGTGTACGATGTCCGACTGCCCTGGTAATCATATAGGCAATTCGAGCCCCCAGACCCGTTTTGATAAATCCTCTTGAAAATAAAAATGCTGAGACAATTAACCAAATCGTCAAGTTGCTAAAACCTGATAATACTTGAGCCGGCTTTAAAACTCCTATAAGAGCACAAAGCGTAAGCGATGCAAAGCAGATGACTCCCATCGGAAGTGGCTGTAAAATGACTGCCAATATTGTCGCTGCAAATACAGCAAATAATCGCCAAGCCTCCACATTTAATCCCTCAGGTGCCGGTGAAAACCAGATCGAAGCACCTAAGAGCATTACAAGTAGTCCTTTCCATAGTCTAGAATCCATTTTTCGGCCTCCCCTTCTTGTAGCATGATGGTCAACTGGTAGTACCACTCCTAATAAAACTACTTGCTATTTCTCACCTCCATGTAGAAATTACAATAAAAGCACAGTAAACCCTTGGTCAATGGCGCAAATCTTCTTCAATGCCACTTAAATGCTGCAGCATAATTTTCTCTGCCAACCGAGCATCTCCTTGCTTAATTGCCTCAACCAATCTGACGTGTTCTTCGAAATATCTTTCAATTCGATTCGGAACAGATAAGCTTCGTTCTTTGAGTGTCAGCCATAGTAATTTTCCCATGTTAGCGATAATGATATTCATAAATTTATAAAAAACCGGATTTCGACTGGCTCTAGCTACTACTAAATGTAATTTTTTATCCAACTCGCTTGCATGTACTCCCTGCTTAGTGCTTTCAGCCATTGCAACAATAATTTGATCCAATTCTTCCAGATCGCGAGGTTGTGCCATTTTAGCAGCTAATGCAGCAGTCCGAGTTTCAAATGCCCTTCGCGCCTCCATCAAAGCGAAAGGGTCACCTACTTCTTCAATATCAAGGGTGCTTACATCAATTCGCTCCACAATTTCCTCACGAATATAAGTCCCGCGACCTTTTTTTACCTCTACCAATCCAATTACCTGCAGCACACTCAATGCTTCTCGCAGGCATTGACGACCAATTCCCAGATCAGCAGAGAGGGTACGTTCTGACGGAAGTTTTGTACCCGGAAGCAATTCTTTATTTCGAATCATCCGTGAGATTTGCTCTACAATCTCCATATAGGTTGGTATATGCTTAATAGGTGTAAAACGCACCATCTCGCTTCCCTCCATTTCTCCCCCGGAAATTCGCGTTTATAATTCTTATTACTTTCGATTTTTTATTTCAAATTCCTGCATAAAAAAAGTTCTCTGCTGTAAATAATTACAGCAGAGAACTTTTCATTGTATTTTCTTATTATTACCCTTGGCTAATTGCTGAAACAGGGCAAACTGCAGCACAGCTACCACAATCTACACAAGAATCACCAATCACAAATTGGGAATCTCCCGCCGTAATTGCCGAAACAGGGCATTGACCTGCACAAGCACCACAGTTAATGCAAGAATCACTAATAACGTACATGAGAACGACCTCCTTTTATCTATGTTTTATGAGTACGTTCTCATCTTAACATATCCTCTACAACCCTTGCAATACCTGAACGCAACGGCCACACAAACAGGAATCATTCTCAGTGTTTTCAGTCTCTTTTCGAGTTAACCAACAACGATCGCATTTTTTCCCTTGTGGAGTTCGGATTACGACTTTTAAGGCAATTTCTTCTGACGAAAAGGCTTCTGATGGAGCTTCTGAAATTTCGTGTGAAGAAACTTCTGAAACAATAAATAAATCATCCAATGAAATATTTGCCTTTTCTAAAAACATTTGCCACTCTTCATCCACATAAATATCCACGCCGGCATCTACAGAATTTCCAATTTCTTTTTTCTGGCGTGTTAGTTCCAGCGCTTTCGTTACCTCCCCACGGAATGCCAATAATTTCTCCCATTTTTCCATTAATTCTTCATCTTTATATTGAGCATTCACTTGCGGCCAATCAGTCAAATGAACGCTTTCAAGCTCTTCATTGGCTGGTAAATAGCTCCAAATTTCCTCAGCAGTAAAGCTCAATACCGGCGCAACCAGCCTCAAAAGCACTTGCAGAGTCTCGTGCATTACAGTTTGAGCTGAGCGACGAAGATGAGATTTTGGCAAAGAGGCATAGGTACGATCTTTGACAATATCCAAATAAATGGCACTCAAATCCACCGAACAGAAATTATGAACCGAATGAAACATCTGATGGAACTCGTATTCATCAAAGCTTTTAGTTACTTTTTCTGCTACCTGCTCCAATCTTCCCAACAGCCAGCGATCAATCTCAAGTAATTCCTCATAATTAACTGCATCGGTCGTCGGATTATAATCATGAAGATTACCCAGCAGATAGCGGAATGTATTACGAATCTTTCTATAATTTTCCGAAAGTTGCTTCAGAATTTCCTGCGAAATTCTAATGTCTACTTTATAGTCTGTAGAAGATACCCAGAGCCGCAAAATATCCGCACCATATTTTTCAATCACTTCTTGCGGATAAATTACATTTCCGATTGATTTTGACATCTTTTTACCTTCGCCATCCACAATAAAACCATGAGTAAGCACGGCATCATAAGGAGCTCGTCCCTGAGTTGCAACAGAAGTCAAAAGCGCTGACTGAAACCAACCGCGATGCTGGTCGCTACCTTCTAAATACAGGTCGGCCGGCCACTTCAATTCCGGTCTGGTTTTAAGTACTGCTGCATGGCTGGAGCCACTATCAAACCACACATCCATTGTATCAGTTTCTTTTCTAAAGCCACCCGCGGACTCACAATGGGGACATTTAAACCCTTCCGGCAGAAGTTCTTCAGCCGGATACCTCCACCAGGCATCAGAGCCTTCTCGGGAGAATTTTTGAGAAACTGAATGGATTGTCTCGTCATTTACAATGTATTCACCACAACTATTACAATAAAAAATTGGAATCGGTACACCCCAAACCCGTTGGCGAGAAATACACCATTCATGGCGATCTGCAACCATATTATAAATACGATTACGCCCCCAAGAAGGAATCCACCTCACATCATTATCAATCGAATTTAAAGCATCTTGCCTAAATCCATCTACCGAAGCAAACCACTGCTCAGTTGCTCGATAAATGATTGGATTTTTACATCGCCAACAATGAGGATATTGATGGCGTAAACTACTTTTTCCAAGTAAATGTCCTTTTTCTGCCAATATTTTGATTACTGCAATATTTGCATCGTCTACTGACATTCCTGCAACCGGACCTGCTTCTTTAGTAAAATGTCCGGTATGGTCTACCAAGCTTAAAATCGGCAATTCATACCTGATGCTGATTTCAAAATCTTCTTCCCCATGAGCTGCCGCTGTATGAACAAGCCCGGTACCTGCTTCAAGAGTTACATGATCACCCAAAAGAATCGGTGACAACCGCTCCGCATAAGGATGAGAAAACTCTATCCCTTCCAGCTCAGCTCCTTTTTGCTCTGCCAAAACTTCCCAATTTTCACCTTTTACCGCTTCTTGGACGCCTGCAACAAGCTCTTTTGCCATCAAGTAAATTTCTTCGCCTGCCCTTACCCAAACATACTCAAACTCAGCATTTGCAGAAATAGCCATATTCGCCGGAATCGTCCACGGTGTCGTGGTCCAAATTACCGCATATACTGGTAAGTCCAGCACTTGAGGTACTTTTCCCTTTCCATCGGTTAGTGGAAATTTTACAAACATTGATGTTGATTTTTTTTCTTGATATTCTACTTCTGCTTCTGCCAATGCAGTCTCGCAGCAAGGGCACCAATACACGGTTTTTAAGCCCTTGTAGATATAGCCTTTTTTTGCCATATCCCCAAAAACTTGAATTTGAATCCCCTCATATTCTTTGTGGAGAGTAACGTAAGGATTTTCCCAATCCCCGATTACTCCCAAACGCTTAAAATCTTCTCGCTGAATATCCAGATACTTCAAAGCATATTCATGACATTGTGCTCGCAAATCCAGTGGATTAAGCTCATGCCGGTCTAATTTCAAAATCTGAATCGCTGCGTGCTCAATCGGCATACCATGAGTATCCCAGCCGGGAACATACGGTGCATCGTAACCTCGCATATATTTGTATTTAACAACAATATCTTTAATAATTTTATTTAATGCAGTGCCGATATGAATATTCCCATTAGCATAAGGCGGCCCATCGTGAAGTACAAACTTTTCCTTTCCGGCTCGAAGCTCCCTACGGCGACCATTTAAATCTTTGGTATACCATTTTTGTAGTTGTTCCGGTTCCCGTTGAGGCAGATTTCCTCGCATCGGAAATTCTGTCTGAGGTAGATTGAGTGTTTTGCTGTAATCCATGATTTGCACCTCCAAAATTTTTACCAAACAAAATAAAAAAGCCCACCCCTCTAGGGGCGAGCCTTACTCGCGGTACCACCCTAGTGATTTTACTAAAACCACTCGTGCGCGCAATAACGGACGCAACCGCTGAAATTTTTATCTTTCAGAAACTCCGGGGTGATCTTCATCGCTCTTCATCTATCAGGCTTGCACCCTCCCTGATTCGCTATAAGCTTATTAACGACTACTCTTCCCATCCTTGCCTAACTGCTATGACTTTCATATTTTAGCAAAAAAATATCCGTTCGTCAATTTGTAACGCCAAAATCTTCCTTTGAATTTATCCAATATAACGCTTTAATAATATGCTAATTCGACCTTTTTTGGTTTCTTTACCGATTTCCGATACTTCAACTCGTCCCTTTCCTCTGCACGAAATTACATCACCAACTTTAACAGCGCGAGAAGGCGATTTCACTTCTTGCCAATTTAATTTTAGACGTTCCGATTCAATATCGCTTGCCATCTTGCTTCGAGATGTACTAAATCCTGCGGCGGCAATTGAATCCAGCCTTAAAGAAGCAACTGTAGTCCGAATTTCTTTGACTCGTTCTTGCCGAGGCTCGATTTCCTCGCGCAACAAGTCCTCTACTAGCACACTTGCCGAGCCTGCCTGAGTCAAATTTTCTCTTAAATACTGCAAAATCTGGCGATCTCCTAACACTTGTGCAGTATCGCCCTTCATAATCACATCGCCCAATAACTCTCTTTCAATTCCGGTTCCCAATATAGCACCTAAAACATCTCGGTGCCCTAATCGGTCATAACGTCCATCCCAACGCACCTGAATCGCATCAATATCGAATTCCGGCTCACCAAAAAACTCCTCGTGAACAAAACCAATCCTTTGGCGTTCAGCTCCCGAATAACCGCCGTCAGTGGCTATATTCACATCAGAAAAAAGATTCCCCACGGTCTCGGCAATTTCCTGACCACGGGGATCCAAAAAAAATCCTATTTTAGCACGCCGCTGCTTGTGAGCTTGCTCTGCCCAATCAATCAGTCGACCGGCTAATTCATCTTCGCCACTACCACGATAGTAGCGAAGAATTTTTTCTCGTTGCTCTCGGTCAGCCATTCTCTAGCTCCTTTGATCTTTGAATCGTTGCCGTCACAGCATCCATTACTGCACCGCGAAGTGCCGCTTTTTCAAGTTCTTTTATGCCGGCAATTGTCGTCCCGCCCGGCGAAGTAACTTGCCCTTTAAGTTTAGCCGGTTCTTCACCGGTTTCCAAAACCATCCTTGCGGAGCCCAACATTGTCTGAGCCGCCAATAAACAAGCTTCTTTTCGGGTCAATCCATTTAACACTCCCGCATCCATCAATGCCTCAATAAATAAGTACATAAAGGCCGGCCCACAACCGGAAATTCCACTCAAAGCATCAATCAAATTTTCCTTAACAATTAAGGTTTTTCCAGAAGCTGAAAAAATTTCTTCCACCACTGCTAAATCTTCTTCCGAGACAAAAGTACCTTTACAGAGTCCACTCATGCCTTCGCCAACCATTAGCGGAGTATTCGGCATAACTCGAATCACTTTTTGCTCTGGTAAAGCTTTCTCCAGAACTTTCAAGGTAATTCCTGCCGCAATAGATACTACAACGGCGTTCGACTTTACCGCAGAAGCAATTTCTGGCAGCACATTAGGCAATACTTGCGGCTTTACTGCAATAATCACAATATCAGCAGTCTGTATGCCCGTCGGGGTATCCGGTACCGACGAAATTCCCAGTAAAGACTCAAGCTCTGCTAAGCGACGAGGGTTTGGGTCAAATACCGAAACATTTTTCAGATCTTTGCCTGATTTTTCGAGCCCCGTCAAAATTGCCTCTGCCATTGCACCGCCACCAACAAACATTAGCTTTTTCTTCATTTAAACCCAACTTTCTATCTGTTGAAATATTTTTCAAAATCTCGGTCATCCCAATCAGAGGTATCCGCACCTTTATAATTGCTACGAATATCATAATTTACCTCTATATCATAAGGTGCACAAAGAAACACCCCTTGTCCAACCTTTTTAATATTTCCATTTAATGCATAAGCAACCCCGCTAATAAAGTCTACAATGCGTCGAGCAATCTCATACTCTGTTCCTTCAAAATTCATCAAAACTGCTCGATTTTCCCTCATATGATCAGCAATTTCCTGGGCACTTTCGAAATTTTTGGGAGAAGCCAGAATAACTTGTCCGGGAGTAGATGACCTAGGCACCGCGCCGGATTCCGATTCCATTTCTACCATCGGCCGGGCTATTTTTTCTCGCCGTTTTCGGGAAGATGATACCAATCTTACCGGCTCCAACGACTCCTTTTCTAAGTCAATTTCTTTTACTGTACTGCTTTTTCGCGGCTTAGTTGCTCCCTTTGTTTTCACGGGAGGTTGAGATTCTTCAATTTCCTCTAGTTCTTCTTCTTCAAAAAGTCCTAGACTATCCAATACTTTATCCATTATTTTCATTTTCATCTCTCCTTTCCCGGTTTTATTCAAATTCTTCGAAAAGTGCTCTCCCTATTCGCACCATATTCGCTCCTTCTTCAATCGCAATCTGATAATCATTGCTCATTCCCATAGATAAGACCTCAAAATTCGAGCCGACTTGTTCTTGAATTTGCCCAAATAAATTCCGACCCTCAGAAAAAATTTTTCTAATTTCTTCTGCATCAGAAATCAAGGGTGCTATTACCATCATACCAGATAGCTCCAAATTCGGTAGCTTTTTTATATAAATTGCTGCCTCCATAGCTTCTTCTTGCGTTATGCCAAATTTTTGAGGCTCCTTAGCAATATTTACCTGCAATAATATTTTCGGCTTTTTATTTTGTAATCCTGCCTCAACACTTAATAAATTCGCCAATTCAATTGAGTCCACTGAATGAATCCATTCAAAAATTTTAACAGCTTTTCTGACTTTGTTTTTTTGAAGGTGTCCAATCAAGTGCCATTCGGCTCCCTCAGGCAAGTAATTTCGCTTCCGCTCGCCTTCTTGTACCCGGTTTTCTCCAAAGGCATAAAGCCCTGCCTTATAAGCATCCTGCATTTTTTCTATCGATTGAAATTTGCTCACCCCGATAATTTTTACTTCCTGCTCCGTAATCATCCGGATATTTTCGCAAATTCTTTTATAATTAGAAAAAATCGTCACCCTTCAAAGCCTCCATCATTCGTCGCTTTATCCAATATCTCTTGGAATTTATTTTAATCAATACTATTTCAGATTCATTTACTAACTCTTCTAATTTATCAGTATTTTTTTATGATTTCAATAAACTTTTTATTTTGAGGGCCAACTGGCAATTAATCCACAACGACCTCCTGCTCCTGCTCGATGGGAAAAAAATCGGTCTGACTCACATTGAGTGCAGTGTTTTGCAATCAAAATTTGTTTCTCAGGAACATCTATTTCCAATAATTGCTCACGAATTACCATTCTCAAATCTAAATGAGGATTTTCAGAATTAGCAATTTTTGAGCTTCGAGTGCTCTTCCATGTTTCTTCAAATACTTCCCTGCTTACCTCATAGCAACATTCGCCAATCGCCGGGCCAATTCCAACCCATAAATCTTCCGCTTGGCTTCCATACTCTTTTTCCATCCGCTCTGCTGCTTTCGCTACAATTCTTTTTGCAGTTCCACGCCATCCGGAATGAATCACTGCGAGAGCTCGCGTTACCGGATCCGCAATTATCACAGGCACACAATCAGCAGCAAGCGTTAGCAGCACAATATCTTCCTTTTTGGTAATCACACCATCTGCCCCAGTATCATGAATGCCCGAAGCCTCTACTTTTTCAACAATATCACTATGAATTTGCCGAAATGTTGCCAACTGATCCATTGATACACCTACCGCATTAAAAAAACGCCGTCGATTTTCTAGTGTCCGATCTGGATTGTCTTTATCTGCCATCAAGCCCAAATTCAAGCTTTCGTGTTTATCTCGGCTAATTCCACCCGAACGAGTTGACATTCCGTGTCGCAATCCTAATGCGGTAAGTTCCGGAAACTCACCCCATTCGATGTCATTTTCTATATGCCATTTCATGCCCATCATTTTTCTCCTATTCGCATACTCCACACCGTCGACAGCCTTCAAAACAAGGTAAGGTGGGCTCCTCTTTCATCGCTTTTTTTAGCTCTTCTTCAAAATACTCTTTTTTGACTCCTAAATCAATATGGCTCCAAGGTAGCTTTTTCCATTCTTTCAAATCTTGATATTCATACTTTTCTTTTGAAAGACCACAACGACGAAAAGCCTGCGCAAAATTTCGATAACCTCGTTCGCTGCAATCAGCAATCGCTTTCGCCAACGAGCGATCTCCCCTGGCTAAAATTCCTTGAACCCACGACTCGCGTAATGATTCTGCCTTTATTTCATACCCTTCGTAAAGAGGCAATTCCTTTTGAAGTATTCGAATTTTCTTTTCAATTTCCTTTATATTAAACAATGGCATTTTTTCAAAAGGGGTAAATGGCTTTGGGATAAACGGATTGACACTTAAAATAACTTTTCCTGCATGATGATTTTTTTTCATTACCTGGCGAATCTTCTTTGCCAGCTCAATCAAAGCCTCAATATCAGCATCTATTTCAGTAGGCAATCCCAACATTGCATATAAACGAATATGCTTCATGCCTGCTTTTATTGCCTTTTCAGAAGCATCCAATAGGTCTGCTTCATCAAGTCCTTTATTAATCACACTTCGCATTCTTTCACTTCCGGTTTCCGGTGCAAAAGTAACTGTTCGCTGCCCACTTTTTGCCAATTTTTTCAACAAAGTCAAGCTCACATTGTCAGCCCGCAAAGAAGCCACTGATAAATTCAAATCCATTTCATCAATTACTCGGCAAAGTTCGTCGATTTTCGGGTGATCGCTGACAGCAGCGCCCACAAGACCAATTTGAGTAGCTCCCATCGATTTACCAATTGAAATTGCCTTTAAAATTTCTTCGACTTCTCGAACGCGAGGTTTTCGAAAAGCATACCCTGCCATGCAAAATCGACAATGCCGACCACAGCCACGTGCTACCTCTACAAGAAACATATGGCCAAATTCTGTCTCAGAACTGATTATTTCCATATGCCCAGAATGCACTGACATATTTTGAATTACCCTCTTTGAAATTGGCAAACTCGGAGCTGATTGGTATTCTATTAACCCTTCATACTGCCCTTGCTCATTTTGGCAAGGTTCATACAATGATGGAATATAAAGTCCCTCTATTTCAGCTAACTGTGTAATTCTTTCAACTCTGGGCAAACCCTTTGACAAAGCCCAGACCTTACCAATTTCCACTAAAATTTCTTCGCCTTCGCCAATCACAGCCGCATCAACAAAAGGAGCCCAGGGCTCCGGATTAAATGTAGGGCAAGGACCGCCCATAATAACTAAAGGATCATCGTCTCGCCGCTCTTCAGCCCACAAAGGAATCTGAGATCTTCGAAGCATTTCTACCATATGAAACCCATCAATCTCAAAGGACAAGCAAAAAGCGGCAATATCAAATTCTTGAATTAATGAATTGCTCTCAACACTGCGAATTGAAGTTGATGGATGCTCAGTAGCCGAGAAAAAAACTCGTTCACAAACGAAATCATCCTGCCGATTTATCTCGCGATATAAAATATGAAGACCTAAATTCGACATTCCCACTTGATAGGTATTGGGGTAAATTAAAGCTACTGAAGTTCTGCTTTGCCACTCCTTTTGAGTATAGCCAACTTCAAAAATTAAGAAGTTTGGCTTCTTTTCCTTTATCTTCTTTTTCATTCGCCCTCTTTTCAATAACCAAAATCCGGCAGATTTACTGCCGGATTTTTTTCATTCCTTATTTTTGACAAGTACAATTTCCGACTCGCTCGAAACAGTCCAGAGAGCCACTTGTCCCTGCTTTCTGGTTTCCACCAAATCAATTAGTCGCTGATTTGAAGAGCCTCTAAAGGCCAGAGCCAGATCTTTTTTCTCCAATATAAACGGACCATCCACGAGAATATCCGTTAAGCTCAAAAGTTCTGTTATCGCAGCGTTCTTCTTCCCTTGCTCCAAAAGTTGCTCATAAGTAAAGCCACTATAAACCGTCAAATGAATGGCTTCTTTTTTCAATATTTTAGCCAATTCCAACAATGGCTCAGCTTGAAGAAAAGGATCTCCGCCTGAAAAAGTAACACCGTCAACTCGTCTTTGTTTCTGGATATCCATCAATACCTCAATAACGTCCATTTCAGTTCCGCCATCCAATGAATGAGTTTGTGGATTATGGCATCCCGGACAATTATGAACACATCCCTGAAGAAAAAGAACGTATCGAATTCCCGGACCATCAACTATACTTTCTTTTTCAAATCCAGCAACTCGCAATTTCATCTCGAACACTTCTTTCCTTACAGTGACAAAACCTTATCCAAACGCTGTACCCGTTTTTGAGTTATAGTTTTGCAATGAGGGCATGATTCTTCATCAATCACACCAAAATATCCACAGCTATTACAAAAGTCTATTGGGAAATTGATTCCGGCATATCCGATATCGCACTCTTTCATATATCGAATCAAGCTCTCTACTGCACCAAGATTATGAATCGGTGGCGAGCTAAACTCAATATAAGCAATATGGCCGGCATTTGCATATTTATGGAAAGCACCTTCGATTTTCATTTTATCAAACATACTAATCGGATGCCCTACCGGAATATGGAAAGAATTCGTATAATATTCTTTATCAGTAACTCCCGGAACTATCCCAAAATCCTTTTCATCAAGCCGAACAAATCGGCCGGACAAACCCTCTGCCGGAGTCGCAAGCAACGTAAAATTCAGATTGTATTTTTCTACTGCCTCATCCATCCGTTTTCTCAAATGACCAATAATTTCATGTCCTAATTTTTCACTTTTCTCGCTTTCACCATGGTGTTTACCCGTTAAAGCAATCAAAGTCTCCGCTAATCCAATAAAGCCAACAGATAACGAACCATGTATAATTGCCGATTCAATTCGATCCTCCGGCTTCAAATTCTCCGAATCCAAATATAATTTTTGCCCCATTAAAAAAGGCATATCTTTCACTCGTAAATTAGCTTGTACATGAAAACGATGCAACAACTGCTCAATGCTCAGCTCAATCATTTCATCCAAATACTGATAAAATTGGGACATATCTTTATTCGATCGAATCGCAATTCTTGGCAAATTAATTGTAGTAAAACTCAAATTTCCACGCCCATCGATAACTTCTGGCCCCCGGCAATTGCTGACCACCCGAGTTCGGCATCCCATATAACCGGCTTCATCGCCATAAGGAGCATTGAAGCTACTATCCATAAAGCTAAATGTCGGATTCAAGCGCCGGGCAGCCACCTTCACAGCCAGTTGAAATAAATCATAATTGGGATCGCCCGGATTAAGATTGACTCCTTCTTTTACTCTAAAAATAATATTGGGGAAAATCGGATTTTCACCGTGGCCAAGACCTTTTTCATACGCCAATAGCAGGTTCCGAGTAACTTTACGCGCATCCTCACTCGTATCAGTACCTAAATTAAGACTTGAGAACGGTACTTGAGCGCCGGCTCGAGAGTGCATACTATTCAAATTATAAATCAATGCTTCCATCGCTTGAAAAATTTCACCCTCATCCGCTCCATGCATAAAAGGCGCCATATCACGATCAAAAAACGCAAACGATTGTCCACCGTGCATATCATTTTGTGAGCTTTGCAAAATAATCGCTGCCAGAGCTGCTGCAGAACCCGGACGTTTAGGTGGGCGAATATGACCATGACCATTATTAAACCCCTCGCCTAAAATCCGTCCCAGGGGAATCTGAATACAAGTCAAAGTCTTTCCATAAAAATCCAAGTCGTGAATGTGATAATCACCACGAACATGAGCTTGAGACATTTCTTTGGGTATCATTCGATCCAAATAATAGGCTTTGCTCGCCGCGCTCGCAATTTGAAGCATTTTTGCCGATGGAGAATTTGAAACATTCGCATTTTCCCGACTAGTCTCTACCAAAATCTCTGCCACTGCATCCATCAAATCTGAACGTGCATCCCGGATTCGAGTTCGATTATTCCGGTAGAGAATATAGGCTTTAGCTATTTTCGTATATCCTTTTTCAATTAAAACAGTTTCAACCATATCTTGCACATCTTCTACGGAAATCGCATCACCCGTGCATTGTTGTTCAAGCTTTCCAATTACCTCCAAAGTAATTTCCAAAGGCATTCGGGTGTCCTCAATTCCCTCGGCGATAGCGGCCTTCAGAATTGCATCAGTAATCTTACTTAAATTAAACTCTACTTTTCTGCCATCACGTTTTATAATTGCTGTAATCATTCTACTGTCACCCTACTCCTTCTTATTTTCACGAACACTTCTGATTGGCGTAACCATTGTATGAAGCGCCTCCAAAAAGCTACTCACATCAGCAAATTGCCGATACACCGAGGCAAATCGAACATAAGCAACTTGATCCAAATTTTGTAATTTTGCCATCACCAACTCACCAATTTCAGTACTGGGAATCTCGCCATCCGAATGGTCGCGCAGCTCTCGCTCCAATTCGTCTACTAATTTTGAAATATCCTCTAACGGAATTGAGCGTTTTTCGCAAGATCTCAGAATTCCCATTCATCAACTTCTGCCTTTCAAATCGTTCTCTTTCGCCATTTTTCTTCAAAACAATTAACGGCATTGCCTCCAAAGCTTCATAGGTAGTAAACCGTCGCTGACAGGAAATACATTCACGGCGGCGGCGAATCATCGTGCCCTCATCAGCACTACGAGAATCAATTACCTTAGAGTCATTAAACTTACAAAATGGACATTGCATCTCTCCGCCTCCACACTATTCAGACTACTATATATTGTATTCGATTTTTTGATTTTACTCAATATCTAGTTTTGAAAAAATTAGGATTTTTCTAAAATCGTTGAAAATTTATTATACGTATACACAAAAAAAGCCTGTAGCATCGAGTACTACAGGCTTTTGGATTTTATTTATCTGGCCTTAGACTATTTTTATTTTTTATCAGAGCGCATAAATTCAGGAATGTCCACAAGATCAACATCGTCAAAAATAACTCGCTCACGAGGCAATGGTGATTCTTGTTTAATTACCTTGGGTTCTTCATCTCGGAAAATTGAAGGCATTGGTGTAGAGAAAATAGACGACTTAGACGCCGGACTAGGCTCACTAGGCACGACAGGAGCAGCTGTATTCCCAAAAGGAGACCGTGAGATGGGTGGAATTGGAATTGCCTGAGTTGCTGTTGGACTAGTTTTACGCACAGTAGGCGCCTTATGCGCATCACTTTCGAATCCGGTCGCAATTACAATAACTTTTACACTATCCCCTAAACTTTCATCAACGGTCGCACCAAAAATGATATTCGCTTCCGAATCAGCCGCATCATGAATGATATCAGCTGCTTCTTTCACATCATTCAGCCCCAAAGCCGGTCCACCAATTATATGGATAAGAACACCTTTAGCACCATCAATAGATGCCTCTAAAAGAGGGCTCTTAATCGCAGCTCCCGCAGCAGCCACAGCCGCACTTGGCTCTTCATCGCTAGTCGCAAAACCAATCCCCATTAAAGCCGTCCCACGGTTTTTCATAACCGCACAGACATCTGCAAAGTCTAAATTGATAAGAGACGATGTTTTAATCAGGTCAGAAATCCCTTGAATCCCTTGTCTTAGAACATCATCAGCAATTTTAAAAGCCTCTACCATCGGAGTACGTTTATCAATTACCTGAAGTAGGCGGTCATTGGGAATAGTAATCAATGCATCCACTTTTTCTTGTAATTTTTGAATTCCTTCTTCAGCCTGAAGCATTCTACGGCGACCTTCAAAAGAAAATGGTTTTGTCACAACACCAATCGTCAAAGCATCCATTTCTTTCGCACATTCTGCGACTACCGGCGCCGCACCGGTACCGGTACCACCACCCATTCCGGCAGTTACAAAAACCATATCTGCACCTTGAAGAGCTTTTTGAATTTCCTTCTTGCTCTCTTCTGCCGCTTTTGAGCCGATTTCAGGATTCGCTCCAGCTCCTAATCCTCGAGTCAGCTCGCTACCTAATGGAATGCAATAGCTTGCCAAAGAAGCATTCAAGGCTTGACAATCGGTATTTAGGGCATAGAATTCCACATCTTTCACACCAGCAGCAATCATTCGGTTCACTGCGTTGTTACCACCACCACCTACACCAACAACCTTAATCAATGCCGGCGACATTATGCCCGCATCTACTTCAATTCCCGTATTAAACATCCTCATGCCTCCACTCGTTCTCTTAGCTATTCAATATCTTATATGCCACATCAATATCTAAGTATATCATATACTAGATTATACCAGACTTTCAAAGAAAATACACTACACAACCTTTTTCAGGATTTCCACACAAAAACAAAATACCCTTTTTTTAGGGTTGATTTTTGAAAAAATGCCTTCTCAAAGCTGCAATATTTTTAAAAATCCGTAGTCCAAAAGAAATCAATGCCACCATATAAAGATCAATTGGGGGGGGGGTAAGAAATATTGTGGTGTCAAATTTTTGCTTTGTACCGGCACGAAGACCACCAAAAACAGAGTCCAATGTCGCTAATAAAGCTACTGACATATACTTTGAATATTCCAAAGGCAACGTAATCGGCAACAAAAAACCAATCCCAATACCTATTAAAATCCCTAAAAAGGGCAACAATTGCCAACTCATATCCCTGCCTCCTGTTCTTCCACAGGATGAGCTAAATTATAGCGAAAATTACCTTTGAACGCCGGTATTTCTAACTCATTTTCATGTTTAATTTGCACTTGGATTCCATAAAATCTCAAGGTTTCCGTAACTCCGCCTCTAAGCTTTAAGGCCGCTTCCATTGTTTTCGGATCCCCAATTGCACTTATTTCGTAAGGCGGAGAATAGCGAACCCCATTCACCAACAAAGTCGGCCCTACACAGCGAATTTCACTGATTGCGATAAGTCTTTGCCCATTTACCGCAACCGCTTCCGCACCGGATGCGCGTAATTCATTAATGACTTTCAATAAGTCTTCATCATGAATAATGTACAAGTTGGCATTTTCGCCCAGCTTCCCACCTTGCTTGCTATCATCCAAAGTGACTCGAATTCCGGTTCCACGCAGCGGAGTCATCCCCGCCAGAGCTTTAAGTCGTTGCTGCTCTTTTTTCATTGCTTCTTCCGGGATTCCTTTTCGCAGCTCCTCGACCTCTTCCTCTAGTGCATTTTTCACTTTTTCCGTTTCATTCAGTCGACGAACCAAGTCCTCGACTCTCTCGTTTGTAGTCGTCTCTCGGAACTGCTTTACACTATGAAACTGTACTGCCAGCATAATACCCAGCACCACACAAGTTGCAGTAATTGCCAATTTACCTTTTTTATTGTTATCCATCATTTTGCACCTATTCGATTTCTTACAAAATTACTCAAATTTCACAACCGGTGCTTTAGATTTTAAATCCATATACCGCACCTTTTGGTTTGATCTTGCAACTTCTTTTAATACTTGAGAAACTGTCGCACTTTTTTCTTCAAGCTCTTTTATGTCCCCTAAAAATACTGGTACCCCGTGTAATGTATATGCTTGAACCGAACCAAGATTGGATAAATCTAATTCCGATAAATCCGTCACACCTTGTTCTGATAATTTTACCAAAAAATTGACCCCAATACGAACAGATGGATCTTCACAAATATCGCCAATCAATTGTGAAGGCAATAGAACCCCGGTAATCAAAGGAGCGTGCATATAGCTAAATCGTCTTTGGATATGAAGAACTTTTCCTTGATGGTCTACCGCAATAAAGCCATCTTTTGTAGGAATATAGGCAAATACCGCTCTTTCACGTATTGAAATCATATAAACAAGCGGCCATTGGTACCCTTCATGCAAAACCTCAATCCGAGCATCCTGCTCTAAACGCCACACCACCGAGCTTCGACTTATTGAAAAGACATTCTTTGTATCCGCAATACCGGCCGAAGCCAAGACTTCCTCTTTAGTTAACTGGTTCGTTCCTTGCACTTGAATCATTCCGATCGAAAGTTCAGGAAAAAAAGATTGGCTCCAGTATAAAAAGAATAGCAACACAAGCACTTGAACCATGCGAAACAGCCTTTTTTTCCAGGGCGACAAAAAATTCGTATTTTGCTCAGAATTTACCTCTTTCTCATTCATCATAACAAGCCTTTAATAAAATTCGTTCACAAAGATCTTCATAACTAATTCCCACAGCCGCCGCTGCTTTAGGCACAAGGCTCGTCTCAGTCATCCCCGGAATCGTATTGAGCTCCAACACGTAAGGAATCTGGTCTTTATCTGACAGCATAATATCTATTCGAGTCACACCACGCCCCTCAAAAGCCTTAGCTACCTTGGATGAAATTTCCATAATTTCTGCAGCTTTTTCCTCAGATAAATTTGCCGGAACAATATATTCTGTCGCACCCTTCGTATACTTAGATTGATAATCATAAGCCCCCGAATAAGGCTTAATTTCAATAATCGGTAATGAACCAAGCTCTTCTAATACAGCAACAGTAAGCTCCCTTCCCTGAATAAATTCCTCAGCAAGAATTGTATTACCGTAATGGAAAGCTTCTTGTAAAAAATTCTCTACTTGCGTTACATCCTCTATTTTAAAAACCCCGATACTTGATCCTTGGGCAATTGGCTTTACAATAAGAGGATATCCCAGTGAGGCGATTTTTTCCTGCTGAAGTTGTAACGGATCCTCTTTATGCAATAACACCGATTTAGGCGTAGGAATCTGAAAAGCCTCAAAGAGCTCTTTACTCAGATGCTTATCCATCGCAATGCTGCTCGTGCGCACTCCCGAACCTGTATAAGGGATTCCGCAAATATCCAAAAATCCCTGAATAGCACCATCTTCGCCATAACGACCATGAATCGCAATAAAAACAACCTCTGCTTCTGATTCAGCCAGTTGATTAGAAAAATTTCGAGGTTCAAAATCAATCTCTGTCACCGGATAGCCCTTTTGACGAAGAGCCGCCGCAATGCCACGACCTGTATTCAATGAAACTTCCCTTTCTGCCGATGGCCCGCCCATCAATACAGCTACTTTTTTCATCTTCTTCATCCCTCACTTATTGCGGCTTTGTAATTTTTCTAAAATTTGAGGTGCCACTTGATTGATAGAACCCGCCCCAAGAGTAAGAACTAAATCTCCTTCTTTTAAAAGCGGTTCACTTTTTTCAGCAATTTCCTGCCATTTCGGAATATAGATGGGCTGAATTCCTGTGCAATCATTCACCTTTCTTTGCAGATATTCTCCATCAATACCATCAATCGGCTCTTCGCCTGCGCTATAGATATCAGTCAAAAGCAACACATCTGCATCATTAAAAGCACTGCTAAACTCCTCAATCAGCTGCTTAGTTCGGCTATACCTATGAGGCTGAAAAATGGCTACAATCCTCCCGGCAGGATGAATTTGTCGGGCTGCCGCCAAAGTAGCTTTCAATTCCGTAGGATGATGAGCATAATCATCAATTACTTGTATACCTGCAACCTCACCATGTCGCTGGAATCGCCGATGAGCTCCATGAAATGTTGCCAAAGCCTTTGCGATTCCCGAATAAGGAATTCCTTCAAGTAACGACACCGCTGCCGCGCCAAGCGCATTCAGTATATTATGTCGTCCCGGCAAAGGTAAAATGATTTCGCCTAACACTTTTCCTTGCCAAACTAAAGTAAATTGCGACCCATTCGCGTGAAAAGTTACATTTTCCGCCTTTGCTTCATCATCCGGTAAAAATCCATAACGAACCACACGTTTTCCGGATACACGGGGCAATGCCATTGTACTCTCACAATCGCTACAAAGAATCGCCCAGCCACCTGGTTGTATTCCTTCTAAAAAAGTTCCGAAAGAATCATGAAGTTTCCCAAAGGAGCCATAATGATCTAAATGATCATCTTCAATATTTGTAATCATAGCAAGTGCCGAATGAAGCTTTAAGAACGAACCATCGCTCTCATCTGCCTCGGTAATTGCGTGAACTCCCCTGCCAAAAAAAGCATTTCCGCCAAGCTCCGGAATCGCGGCTCCCACTAAAATCGTCGGCTCCATTTGATTTTCCATAAAAATTTTACTAATCATGCCTGTTGTAGTCGTTTTTCCATGAGCTCCGGCAATCGCAATACCTCGACGAGAATTGCAAATATAAGCCATCACATCGGATCGATGAAGGATTGGTACATCATTTTCCTTTGCCCATACTAACTCCGGATTATCCTTTCTAATCGCCGTCGAAACAACAAACGCATCCGCGCCTTCGCCCTGCCCCGCCTTATGCCCTAAATATACTGTGATTCCCATTGATTCAAGCCGCTCGGTATACAAGGAGTGGGAGGCATCAGAACCGGTAGTTTCGCGTCCTAAGTCGTGAAGAACCGCAGCCAAGCCGCTCATTCCAACGCCGCCGATTCCAATAAAATGAATTTTTTGAGCTCTTTTCAATATACTTACGCCTTTAACTGTCATCTAACTCTCCACTCTTTCAAGTAAACTCAAAGCCATATCAGCAATTTCAGCAGTTGCATTCGGCTTTGCTATTTTCTTTACATTTTCTCGCATCTGAGATAGCTTTTCAGTGCCTTCAAAAATTTCCATTACCGCTCTTCTCATTCTTTCCTCTGTTAAATCGCGGTCTGCAACTGTTACAGCAGCATCAACTTCAACAAACGACTTCGCATTCGCAGTCTGATGATCTTCTGCTGCAAACGGATACGGAACCAACAATGACGGAATTTCACACACCGCAATCTCTGCTAAAGCCAATGCCCCCGCACGAGAAATAATAAAATCAGCACTACGAAGTATTTCCGGCATGTTCTTTAAATAAGGACAAACCTCGCGCTTTGAATCCGTAATTTCTAACGAATTATTCTGCAAAAATTCACAAAAGCTCTCCCACTGAGTTGTTCCTGTCCCATGAATTAACCGCAAATTCGGTGTTTCTTTTACCCATCGATGGATTCCCAAAGAATTCATATTTAATGACCGAGCGCCCCGGCTTCCACCTGTAATCACGAGTAATTTTTCATCTTCGGAAATCCCCAGCTTTCTCCGCGCCTCTTGCCGACCAATTTGAAAGAAATCCGGTCTAACCGGATTCCCGGTCACTTTTATCCGTTGCAAATCTCCCTTTAATACTTGACTGGCTCCTGCATCTCCAAGAGCAATCTTTTGAGCAAACCGCTGAACAATCCGATTTGTGATACCTAAGATTGCGTTTTGTTCCTGAAGCAAAATCGGTATTTTTTTCAATCCCGCCATCAAAAGAATCGGTCCACATACATATCCACCTGTACCAATAACAACATCCGGTTTAAATTCATCGAGCAGTTTTTTGGCATCCCAAAGCCCTGCAATTGCCAAAGAAAAATTTTTTACATTCTCTAAAGTAAATCTTCTTTCAATTCCGGCAGATCGAATATATTCGATTGAATATCCTGCCTGAGGAACGATATTTTTTTCCAAACCTTCTTTCGTTCCCGCAAAAAGAATTTCTACATCAGGATTTTTTTTGCAAATCTCATCAGCAATCGCAAGAGCCGGATAGATATGCCCTCCGGTTCCGCCACCGCTCAAAAGAATTTTGGATTTCATTTAAGTTCTCCTGTCCACTCTTTAAAAAATCTTCCTCGCTCCTCATAACTCGTGAATTGATCAAAACTAGAGCAAGCAGGCGATAGCAGAACAATATCATCCCTTCGGGCAATTTTTTTCGCCTCTACCAAAGCATCTTCTAGTAAATCTACTTGGATACCATGGGTCAGCCCCATCTCTTTTGCTTCTTTGAAAAAGCGCCCGCCGGCTTTTCCGAAAAAAATTGAGTAAAAAGCCTTTTTTTTAGCAATCTTCATCATTTCAGCAAGATCACTGCCTTTATCATATCCACCGGCCAGCCACACAATCGGTCGTTCAAAAGATTCCAATGCCTTAATTACCGAATCCGGGTTTGTCGCCTTTGAATCATTATAATAATCTACCCCATCTAACGAACGAATCCATTCAATTCGATGTTCTACCGCAGAAAAATTCATCACAGTCTCGCGAATTGATGCCTCTGATATTCCTGCACTCAAAGCCATCCCTGCCGCCATTGCGATATTCTCGCGATTATGAAGCCCCACTAAAGATGTATCCTTCCAAGAAAGGATCTCCATTATTGTACCATGTAAATTATGATATAAGCCGCTTTCATCTCCCCAAATTCCGCGCTCCACAGGCCTTAAAGCATCAAACATACATACCTCACTGCAAGTACGCTGAGCCATTTCTTTCACTAATGAGTCTCCTTGATTCAAAAGAAGAATATCTCCTGAGGTTTGATTTGCAAAAATCTTTTCCTTCATTTTTTGGTAATTTTCAAAAGTCTTATGCCTCTCCAAATGGTCAGGAGTCAAATTTAAAATCCCCGCAATATGTGGGCGAAAACTTTTCGTAGTCTCCAATTGGTAGCTGGAAACCTCCAAAACCACCCAGCCTTCTTTCGGTAAATAGTCAGCTTCTTCTGAAAGAGCTCTGCCGATATTTCCCCCTAAGATTATAGGTTTTCCGCTCTTTTCCATCATTTTGGCTAAAAGCGTTGTTGTCGTTGTTTTGCCATTTGTTCCGGTGACTGCCAAAATCGGCAACGAGCAATTACGAGAGAAAAGTTCCAATTCACCAATTACCTCAATGCCTTTTTTCAAAGCTGTCTGGATAATCGGTATTTCAAGAGAAATTCCCGGCGAAGTCACGACCAAAGAAACCTCTTGAAGTAATTCTTCGGTTTGTTTACCCCAATGGTAAGCCATTTTTTCAGATGGCTCCTTAAATGAAGAAGGTTTTTCCAAATCGCTCAAAATTACTTCCCAATTTTGGCGCGCTAAAAAGCCGCCCCTCCTACTCTCTACCGACTCAATTGGCTTAACCAGATACCAACAACTCCCAAGCCTATCGATACACCGCAAAATACATTTACTACTTTAGTCTCAGACCAACCGCCCAATTCTAAGTGGTGATGAACAGGACTCATTCGAAAGAAACGCTTACCCCCAGTCAATTTAAAATACCCAACCTGAATGATTACCGACAGCGTCTCCATAACATAAATTCCACCAATAAGCGCCAGTAAAAATTCCATTTTCATCAATACCGCAAGAGTTGCCAAAGCTCCACCCAANGCCAATGANCCGGTATCTCCCATAAAAATNTTTGCCGGATACCGATTATAGCGCCAAAAACCAAAGCAAGCTGCTGCAATCAACAAACTAAATGCCGCTCCAACAATATAATCGCTCAAAAAGGCAATTATCGCAATACTTAAAGATACAAAAAGTGTCACTCCGGTAGCTAGACCATCTAAGCCATCCGTCAAATTTACTGCATTACTGGTACCAATCAGTACAATACCAACAAAAATTGCAAATCCCCAGATTCCCAAATCTAGCGCAATCTCAGCAAATCCCAACGGAATAACAATCTCAGTTCCTCGACCTAAATAATGAGCACTGATTACCAAAACCATTGTGAGAATAATTTGTCCGAAAAGTTTCCCTTTAGCCGTCAATCCCAGATTTCTCTTCAAATGAACTTTTATATAGTCATCAATAAAACCCAAAATTCCATGCCCAATATAAATCGTCCACATTACCCAGAGAGACAGTAAAAATTGATTAATCTCAATTCCTTTTGCAAAGAAAACTGCCCAGCCGCTCCAGATGAGCGCACCGACTGTAATTCCTGCCGCCATCAGAAGTCCACCCATTGTTGGCGTTCCTGTCTTCGCTTGATGTGATTCCGGTCCCTCATCACGAATAGTTTGACCGGCCTTTAGTCGTTTTAATAGCGGAATCATCCATGGTGCCATTAGATACACTGTAAATAAACTTGCTAAGGTCGCAATACCAAAAATCACAACTTCACTTTCTTTCTATCTATTTTAAAGGTGTTCCCACGCCTCAAGAATTCTTTCCAACTGCATCCCCCGCGAGCCTTTCAACAAGAAGCTATCTCCCTCTTGAAGCTCCATTGACAATAACTGCGGAATATCCTCTCGCCATTCAGGGAAAATAAGCGCCTCATCATTGATCATTTTACCTATATGCGTCATTTCTTTTCCGGTTAAAATAATTCGTTCAAATCCCAATGCCAAAGCATAACGAACGACGTCCTCATGGCTTTCTGCCGAAGCTTCTCCCAATTCAAACATATCGCCCAATAACGCAACTCGTTTTCCTTGCCCAATTTCTTTAAACGCATCCAGAGCGCCTTTCATCGACTTTACATTTGCGTTATATGCGTCATTCAAGACAAAGACTTCTTTAATTATTCGAGATTCCATGCGCATTGACGACGGCTTTAAACATAATAAATTTTCCCGTATTTTTTGAGGCGAAATTTCTAAAAATCTGGCAACTGCAACCGCCGCTAAAATATTACTCAATTGGTAATCCCCATAAAGGGGCACTTGAATTTCTTCTTCAGGCTCATCTAAATACTGATATGCAATTACCAAGCCCTCACGACTATGAGACAAAATCTTTCCCCTCACATCAGTATCCTTAGTAGTTCCGTACATCAACACCTGATCCGGCGCAATACCCTTCATTTTTGCCACCAATGGGTCATCCCCATTCAACACCGCCAACGATTTTGAAGGCAAAGCTGCTATGAGTTCGCTTTTGGCTTCCGCAATCGCCTCTAGGGTTTTCATATTTTCCAAATGAACCTCAGCTATTGACGTGACTACCCCAATTTCCGGACGAGCAATTTCAGCCAAATAGGTAATCTCGCCGGGGCTCCTCATCCCCATCTCCACAACTCCATAGTGATGGGTCGAATCTAATTGAAATAATGTCAAAGGCAAACCAATTTCATTATTATAATTTCCTTGGGTCTTCAACACCATTTGTCCCAAAGCTGCAGCAATCAAATCTTTTGTACTCGTCTTTCCTACCGAGCCAGTAATGCCAATAATCGGAATCGAAAATTTGGAGCGATGGTATCTTGCCAATTCTCCCAAAGCAATCAAAGAATCCTCAACTTGAAAAATACTTACCTTTGAAGAAATCCATTGAGATTCTTTAGCAATGACTACACCGCCGGCTCCGGCTTCGACTGCTTGGTCTAAAAAATCATGCCCATCAAATCGGTCGCCCTTCAAAGCAAAGTATAATTCTCCTGGCTTGAGCGTTCGTGTATCTATTGTAATTCCATCAAATACATTATCTAATTCATTTTTATAATTATTTTTATCTATATTAAAAGCTGTGAGTATTTCACTGAGTTTAAACGATGCCATACTTCTCCTCCAGTGCTTTTTCTGCAACTTCTCGGTCATCAAAATGAATCACTTCATCTTTTAATATTTGATAGGTTTCGTGCCCTTTTCCGGAAATTAATACCACATCACCGGGTTCAGCCACTTCGATTGCCTTCCTGATTGCCTGTTCACGGTCAGATATTACCATCGGCTTTTTAATGCAGTCATCCCAAGCAACCAAAATATCCTGTAAAATCGCCTCCGGCTCCTCATTTCTCGGATTATCGGAAGTCAAAATCACCTCGTCAGCCAGCTCGGCACCAATTGCACCCATCAGGGGGCGTTTTAATCGATCACGGTCACCACCACAACCAAATACAACGACTAATTTTTCTTTTACCAGTTTCCTTGCAGTAAGCAGCACATTTTTCAGTCCATCCGGAGTATGTGCATAATCTACCACCACCAAAGGCAATCGTGGATTATTGGAAATTTGCTGAAATCTTCCGGGTACACCGGAAAAACTTGCCAACCCGCTTTCAATTACATCCCAAGACAATCCCTCGGAGCGAACAGCTGCAATCGCTGCCAAAATATTAGACACATTAAAATCGCCAACTAAAGTGCTGCGAAGTGTAAGTTCCCCATCCGGCATCGACAATGATATTTCTGTACCCTCTTGCGAAATTTCAGCTGATCTGACAAAAAAATCAGACCCGATCTGATATCCATAAGTCCATACCGGAACTTCTGAATTTTCTGCAAAAGATTTCCACTGCTCATCATCACGATTGATTACCGCTCTTTTATTCGACTTGCAGCCATTCTCTCCCAAGGAAGAAAAAAGCCGCAACTTCGCCTCTTGATACTCCTCAAAAGTCCGATGAAAATCCAAATGATCTTGAGTTAAATTTGTAAACACCCCAACATCAAATTCGCAGCCCGCAACCCGCCCTAAAGCCAAAGCGTGAGACGATACCTCCATTACTACATGGGACAAACCGCCCTTTACCATTTCATATAAAAGCTTCTGCAAATCAGCTACATCAGGAGTTGTATTTGAAGAAATAATCTCTTGATTACCAAATTTCGAACAAATGGTGCCGATTAAACCACTTTTTTTTCCGGCCTCTTGCAACAAATGATGAATCAAAAAAGATGTGGTTGTCTTGCCATTCGTTCCGGTAATACCAATGATCCTCAAAGCTTTTCCGGGATAATCATAGAAATAAGGTACAATCACTTCCATCGCTTTATGCACATCTGGAACAATTATCTGCGAACTCGGAATTTCTAATTTCCGCTCCGTCAAAACGGCTACCGCACCGGCTTCAATCGCTTTCTTTGCAAAAAATGCACCATCAACTCTGTGACCCGGAAGTGCAATAAATAGACTTCCAGGAGATATTTTCCGTGAATCTGAACTCATAGAGACAATCTCTGTTTCCGGACTCCCGATTAAAACTGCCTCTTTAAGCACAGAAGCAAGAGATTTCAAGCTCTTCATTCCAATCAGCATCCCCTTACTTTTTGTTATATCCCATCTCTTGAATTATACGTTATTCTGCCATATCGGTCAAAAAATGACATTCATAAAATTATTACTTCATAAATTTTACCTCTCAGGATAAAAAAACAGTAGAACAATCCTCTCATTCTACTGTTTTTAAACTCGCTTCGCCTAACGTGAAAGGCGTGCAACTCCGGTCGCATCATTATTATTCGGTATCGCCTGCACATAGTGGACTCGATCCGGCACAACCATGCCGAGCTGGCTTGTCGCAGCGGCTTGAATACGATCCGGTGAATTTAAACTAGCCAACTCAATACGCAAAAATTCATTTTCTTTCTGCAAGTTATTTACTTGAGACTTAACCGAAACTAATTCATAAGAATTCCGCACAATCATCTCTCTTTGAACAATTTGAAGGGCCATCAAAACAGCTATCGCCATAAAAATAAAAGTCAATTGACGTCGTCTTTTTGCATGAGCCACACGCTCGTTGCGCTCCTCTTTTGCCACTTTACCTTCTGCTCGCGATGATTTCATAACGATAGTCGTTTCCCTGCTTCTTTCTCGCAATGCTCTGGCTGAAGTTACCATTTTTATCCCTCCATTTCTGATTGTTTCAATTTCTCACAAACCCGAAGCTTAGCACTTCGAGCCCGTGGATTATATTTAAGTTCATCTTCATTGGGTCCTCGAACTTTTCCAACTGACCGAATCAAAGGTACTCTGCCACAGGCGCACATCGGCAGTCGCGGTGGACAAGTACAAGGATTTTCCAATTTTTGAAATATTTTCTTAGTAATTCGATCTTCCAATGAATGAAATGTAATCACGCAGATTCGTCCACCGGGCTTCAGCAGCTCAATTGCATCAATAAAAGCTTTCTCTAAAATCTCCAACTCTTGATTTACCGC
>JGI994J12354_10000576_pt1 | contig 36321 bp, 27 predicted proteins | sample IntmicLarv3ML3BL_FD_12354 | JGI IMG/M metagenome (IMG submission 12354) | reverse complement strand
CTAACCATTCCGCTCCCCCGTCCTTCGTCTTGTCATCTTGCGCGGAGCGGATGATTTTTTCGTCCTCACGGACGGGGGACGCTTAGCAGGGACGCCCTGCCGGGGCGACACTTTTTACAGCGCCAAAAAGTGTCCAAAAGGGCGCTTAGCGGGGGTCGTTTGTTGTGATGCTGTGGGCGGCAGATTTGTGCGGTGCCCGGTTGATGCCAATTCGAAGGCCTGTTCTTTTCGACTACCGCGCTCGGCCGCGCTGTGCGTGGGCGGTAGTTTTGCTTGTTGCGCCGTGTTTGCCTTTGCCGTAGGGGCGGCGTTTCGCCGTCCGCTCCCTCGTCCTTCGTCTTGTCATGCTGCGCGGAGCGGATTATTTTTTTCGTCCTCTCGGACGGGGGACGTTTGGCAGGACGCCCTGCCGGGGGCGACACTTTTTAAAGCGCCAAAAAGTGTCCAAAAGGGCGCTTAGCGGGGGGCGTTTGTTGTGATGCTGTGGGCGGCGGATTTGTGCGGTGCCTAGTTAGTGCCAATTCGAAGGCCTGTTCGCTTTGCCGTCCGCGCTTGGCCGCGCTGTGCGGGGGCGGTAGTTTTGGTTTGTTGCGCCGTGTTTGCCTTTGCCGTAGGGGCGGCGTTTCGCCGTCCGCATTCTCGTCCTTCGTCTTGTCATGCTGTGCGGAACGGATGATTTTTTCGTCCTCACGGACGGGGGACGCTTGGCAGGACGCCCTACGGCGGTAGTTTTGCTGTGTTGCGTCGCAGTTGCCTGCATCCGTTCCTTTGCGGGGAAAGTCCGAAAAAGACTCCCTTCCCCCGTATAAAAAAGGGACGACAACCGTCATCCCTTAAATGTCCTTCCGCATCATAACATGCGGACAATCCTGTTCATAAAAAATCTCGCCAAAAGCCGCATAGCCGCACTTTTCATAAAAAGACTGTGCCTGCAGCTGTGAACCAAGCTCCAACACCCGTGCTCCCAAGAGCCGCGCCCGCTGTTCAACCGCATCCATAACTCGTCGGCCAATGCCCAGCTTCCGAAACGTATGCGCCACGCAAATCCGCCCCGCATGATACACGCCGCCCTCTTCATAAAGCCGCGCTGTCGCAACCGGCAGCCCGCCGTTCCGCAAAAGCAGATGCTCACACACCTCGTCAATACAGTCAAACTCATCAATAAAGCCCTGCTCTAAAACAAAGATGTCCTTGCGCAACTGATACGCATCGGACTTCTCTTCACCGGGCAAAATCCACTGCACCGTAATCATGCAAGCAGCATACGGTCATTGAAGGAGTCGTCGCCGGCCGCCTTCTCGAAGTATTCAAGGAGGTCACGCACCGTCAGCTTTGCCTTTTCCTCGCCGCCCACGTCCAGAATAATCCGCCCGCCGCTCATCATAATAAGGCGGTTCCCTAGCCGCAGCGCATCCTTCATATTATGCGTAATCATCATCGCCGTCAACTGGTGCTCGGAAATAAGCTGTTCGGTAAGTGCCAGCACCGTTGCCGCAGTTTTAGGGTCAAGTGCCGCCGTATGTTCATCAAGCAGTAGCAGCTTGGGCTTTTGCAGCGTCGCCATAATAAGCGTCAATGCCTGCCGCTGACCGCCTGAAAGAAGCCCCGCCTTTGCCGACATCCGCCCCTCAAGCCCCAAGTTTAGGGGCGTCAAAATCTCCTTATACAGCTCGCGCTCACTCTGGGTAATGCCCCACCTTAAGGTGCGCCGCTGTCCTCTGCGGTAGGCCACCGCAAGGTTTTCCTCTATGCCCATATTGGCCGCCGTACCCATCATAGGGTCTTGAAAAACGCGGCCCAAATACTTTGCTCTTTTATGCTCCGGCATCTTTGTCAGGTTTACGTCGTCTACAAAAATTGCCCCGCCGTCCACCGGATAGATGCCCGAAATACAGTTTAACAGCGTGGATTTACCCGCACCGTTGCCGCCGATAACGGTAATAAAGTCACCTTCCTTAAGCTCCAAAGAAACATCAATAAGGGCACGCTTTTCATTTACACTGTTCGGATAAAAGGTCTTGCTGATGTTTTGCATTTTAAGCATTGCTACCGCCGTCCTTTCTTGCAAACCGCTTCTTTTGCGCGTTAAATCCGTTTTTCACAAGGGGCAGCGACAGCGCAACCGCAATAATGCAAGCCGTCAGCAGCTTTAAGTCGTTGGGATTCATGCCAAGCTCCAGCACAATCGAAATAACCATGCGGTACACGAGAGAGCCCAAAATAATGGATATGAGGCAGTTTTTGAAGCTGCGCACCCCAAAAAGCACCTCCCCGATAATAACCGAGGCCAGTCCCACAACAATCGTCCCTGCACCCATGGTAACCTCCGCGAACTTTTGACTCTGGGTGAGCAGCGCGCCGGAGATGGCAACCAAGCCGTTAGAAAGCATCAGGCCGATAATAGTCGTGGTGTTGGTGTTGACGCCCTGCGCGCGAATCATCTGGGGATTGTTTCCCGTTGCACGGATGGCATAGCCGAATTCCGTGCCGAAGAACAAGTAAAGGATAGCCGTAATGACGATTACAAAAAGGGTTGCAACCACCAGCACATTCAGGTTGCTAAGAGCAATGCCGCCGGGCAGCTTAATGCGGTCAGGGAAGTTGAAAAACTTACTGAAAAGCGTGTAAATAGTTTCATTCTTGTTGATGGAAACATTGGCTTTTCCCATAACCCGAAGGGTAATCGAATAGAGTGCCGTCATGGTCAATATGCCCGCCAACAAAGGCGGAATTTTAAGCTTTGTATGTAAGAGCGCCGAAACAAGTCCGGCACAGAGCCCCGCGATAAAAGCAATCAGGATAGACAAGAAGGGATTCCACCCTGCGGCAATCAAAACAGCTGACACCGCAGCCCCCAGCCCCAAGGTTCCGTCAACGGTCAAGTCCGATACTTCCAGTACGCGGAAGGTAATAAATACGCCAATTGTTGTCAGTGCCCACATAATGCCCAGGGGAAGGGACGATATCATTGCATTCAGCATTCCTACCATAAGCTGTGCAGTTCCTTTCAAGACGAAATTTAAAAAAAGCCTTTTTTAGATACTCACTGCATACATCGCAGTGATGCTGCCCCGATGTATTCAGTGATTATCTAAAAGCATGCAAGTACTATGTCAATTTTTAGGTTTTACAAGGTACAAGGGGCAACAAAAACAATTGCCCCTTGCATAGAGCGTGCTCCGATGCGGAACACGCTCTATAAGTTCAATACAAATTATACAGCAGATACATCCGTAGCTTCTGCCAGAATGTCAGCGGGGAATTCCAGTCCGATTTCAGCTGCGTTTACTGCGTGGATAACGATAGCAACATTGTTTTGGTATTCAATAGGCATAGTAGCGGGAGTAGCTTCGCCCTTCAAAATCTTAACAGCCATTTCGCCGGTTTGGTAACCAAGCTCATAGTAGTTGATACCAATGGTGAAGGTACCGCCGGAAACAACCATGTTTTCCTCACCGCAAACAAGAGGAATCTTATTGCCCAATGTCTTCTCAACCAGCACGCTCATAGCGGAAGCCAGCGTGTTGTCTGTGGGCAGCCAGAATGCTTCTACGTTCTTAGCAAGTGCTTCGGCTGTCTGGGGGATATCGTTAACGCTGCTGAAAGTCTTGATTTCAACGGTAAGGCCGCGCTCTTCAGCAACGTCTTTTGCGGTTTCTGCTTGGATTCTGGAGTTGTCTTCGCTGGAGTTGTAGAGGATACCAACGGTCTTGATGTCAGGCATAACCTTCAAAAGAAGGTCAAACTGCTCTGCAACCGGTGTCAGGTCAGATGCACCGGTGATGTTCTTTCCGGGTGCATCGTTGCTGTCAACAAGTCCTGCTTCAACAAAGTCGGTTACAGCGGTACCGAGAACGGGAATGGTCTCGGTCTTATTTTGCATAACCTGAACCGCCGGTGTTGCAATAGCGAGAACCAAGTCCATATTGTTGTTTACAAACCGATCGCCGATGGTGGCCGCGGTGCTCATATCGTCATTTGCGTTTTGGCGGTCGATGGTAATGTTCACACCTTCAACAAAGCCGTTGTCAGCAAGAGCGGCAATAAAGCCGTCCTCCGATGCGTCTAAAGCGCCGTGTGTAACCCACTTCAAAACGCCGATTTTCAGCATTTCGGTGTTGTCAACCGGGTCAACTGCCGGGTCTGTGTTGCCTTTGCAGGCTGCCAGTGCGAAAATCATGGTCACTGCCAGTATAACTGCAAAAATTCTTGATACCTTTTTCATCCTGTCATCTCATTTCTTTCATATTTAAGGGCCGCAACCTTCAAGGGCAGCCCTTTGAAACATAAGTATACTACAGTTTTATTTCTTTTGCAATATTTTCTGAAGAAAAAACAGGGAAAAAAGTATAGTTTTCCAAAAAGTCCGCGGCAAAGTCGGAAAGCCCCTCCCTAAAATACGCCCGCCGCCTCTTGCAACTCCCGCTGCAGATACTTCGGAAGCTTGGCGGAAACAACCTCGTACGCATGGTCAATCATGGAGAATATTTCCCCGTCAGGCACCCGTCCGTCCAGCATCACCGTGTTAAAGTGCGGCTGCAAAACCGGCGGACAATGCCACCCCCTTGTCACCGCCCCTTGATAAATCTCACGGAAAAAAACAGCCGACGCCGGCGTACAGTTCACCGTAACCGCCTCATGCCCGTGAAGCATAAACACCTGCGTAAAAATCCGCCCCTTTTCTTGGGAGGGTGCCTTGAGCTTAAGCACAGTAATCTCCGGCCCGAAAGGGAAGTCCGCATATGTACAGGGCTTTTGCAGGCAGTAGTCTATAATTTGTTGATGTGTCATGCATATTCCCTCAGCTTATAGCTGCGAACAATGCAAATTTGTTATCCGCAGAATATCCTCTTGGTATTTTTGCGGAAGCGTATCAAAAGCGGCAAGCAAATCAATCTGCATTTGTGACAGGGGTGAATTATGATAGTGCTGCCTGTGCTTGGTTCTGTTCAAAAGAAAGTCAGCGGAAACATCATAATACTCACACAGCTTCGTTAACATCGTTAAATCCGGCTCCCTTTTGTCCAGCTCATAATACGAAATCATGTTTGCAGAACAGGATAAATTTTTCGCAACAATAATCTGCTTTTCATTTCGTTCTTCCCGCAATATTCGCAGCTTTTCCCCAAATGTCAGATGTGTCATAATTGCTCACCTCTTTCGCCTCTAAGTATATTCCAATTCCGGGCGCGCGTCAGGCCAATCACCAATTATGAGAATTTATATTGACATACCACCAAAATGGTGATAATATGTCAAGGAGGTGTTTCGAAGAAATGCCATTATATAATAAAGAAAGGAATTACACATGAAGATTTTTGGAGCTATTGCGGCACTGTTTGGCGGCGGGCTGCTGGTCTATTCCATGCAGATGCGGGATTCCGCCGAATACAAAAGAGCGCAGATGTCCGCCATGTTATCAAACGGCCTGCTTGGCGGCGACACATCCTCTGTTGATACGCTCTTTTACATTGCAATTATCGCGCTTATTATTGGTTCTGTCCTGTTTATCGCCGGATTCGCGAAAAGAACTTAGGAGGGAAATCTATGCTTACATCACATGCATCAGTAAGAAAAATTAGCGGCGTACTTCTTTTCGCCATGCTGTTCGCAACACTTTTTTCCTGCGCGAAACAAAACAGCGGGTGTACTTCGCCTGTAGAAGCGGCTGAGAAATGCATTTATGCGCTGGAAGGGAAAAATGCAAATGATTTGGCAATCCTTCTTTCTCCAAACTTTATCAAAGCACTTACAAAGGGCAAGCCGAGGGAAATTTTGTCAGTGCTTCAAGAAACATTCGACAATAGGATAGATAGGGATATCATAGCGATTGAAAACATGTGGGAATACGCTGGATCCTATGATAGGGAGCGGTTAAAAAATGCTTGGGGGCACGAGTTAGATAAAAATGTTACGGAGCTTGTGCGTGTCCATTATGACCTTACTACAAAAGAAAAAGGGGCCGCTGAAGAAAACGGCCCATGGCCCGGCGTAATATATTGCGGAAAAATCGGAGAATATTGGTATGTTGTAGCCAGGGGATAAACAATACCGCACTATAACAAACAGCCCGAAGGTGCAAAACACAGCTCACGTCATGTTTTGCACCTTCGGGCTATTCATATATTGGGGCGCGGACAAAAAGCGCAGCAGAGAGTAGCAAAACACCCCTACCGTCCCCGCACAGCGCGGCCGAGCGCGGCAGTCGAAGCACACAGGCCTTCGAATTGGCACCAACAGGTCACCTATTATACCAATAGCCATAGCACCAAGCATTACGCCCCCGCTAAGCGCCCTTTTCGGTTCCTTTTTGGCGCTGAAAAAAGGAACCCCCGGCCGGGGAGGCCGCCTTCGTCCCCCTCGCCGGGGAAAAAAGCCTCCCCCGCAAGGGAAGAAGACGAAGAACGAGCGGAGCAAGACATGCAACCCATTGTCAAGCAAAGGCTGCAAATAACAACTTGAAATAAAAAGGCTGTCAAACTTTATAAGCTTGACAGCCTCTTCATGGTGCCGGTGAAGGGACTCGAACCCCCACGGTTTCCCTCTCGATTTTGAGTCGAGCGTGTCTGCCATTCCACCACACCGGCACGATGTGCTCATTTATTATATAACAAGCCGGGAGAAAATGCAAGGATTTTTTTCTTGCCCGAATTCTGTCGGCGCGCGTTAGCGCCGATACTTGGTGGACCCGGAGAGGATCGAACTCTTGACCTCCGCATTGCGAACGCGGCGCTCTCCCAGCTGAGCTACGGGCCCATGTTAGAAACAGCATAGCATATTTTTTTGCAAATAACAAGTGTTTTTTTCGCATTTTAAAAATGGTTGCAAAGCGGCACAAAATACCTTTATAATGTTCCCGATATCGCTGCATGAATCCAATTCAGCCATTTTGCACATATGAAATGTTGCAAAAATAGTACAAAAAGTTCATTGACTTATGAAGGCAAAAGGGCTATACTGTTACAAACTGGGTAATTGTTGTCAACAAAGCCGAAGTAGGGGAGGGCTGCCGATTGTTATTCCGAAAAAAAGCACAAAGGCCAAAGCACAAGCCTGCCTATGGCCTAAAACGAACCTTTGAAGATACCGCATCCTCCGCAAGCAAGCGGGGCAAGCGCGGACTTACCGCCTACCGCAAGGCGCGGCGCGCCCGGTATGCGTCTTATCATGCGGACACCCTGCGGCCGGGGCTTACGGCGCTGGGCATAAAATTTTCAAACCTATTAAATATTGTATACCTATATATCAACGCCACCATCGAAAAGCTGGCAAAGGGCCGCCTAAACCGCGCAAACGGCGTTATTATCGTCGTGACCCTGCTGGTGTGCATCTTTTCCGCGCAATATTTCCAGATGGGCGTTGACGTTGTGATTGGCGGCGAAAATATTGGTCTTGTAGGCTCCCAGCAGGAGTTTGACGATGTAGTGGAGCTGGTGGAAGCCCGCGCAACCGCCACGCTGGGTTACCCCTATACCCTGCAGGTGAATCCGATTTTCCAGTTTAGCGTAGGCCGCCGCGACACCTTCATTTCTCCCAAAGACCTGGAAATGATTCTTATTAAAGAGGTGGACGAGGTAAAGCCCATGTACGTCCTATACGTAGATGGCGACCCGGTTGGCACCTACCCGGACAAGGAGGCGTATGAAGGCGCCCTTGACATTGTGAAGAACAAGTCGGCACGCAATGTCCCGGAAGGCGACGTAACCCTGGAATTCACCAAGCCGGTGGAAATCCGCTATACCGAATTTGCCAGCATGCAGCTGCATAGAACCCCGGAGGAAATCATCGACATCCTGACCTCAAAGAAGCCCGAGCTGAAGGAATATACCGCAAAGCAAGGCGACACCCTGCAAAAAATCGCCTCATCGTACAACATCCAGATGGACGAGCTGACAGCAGTAAACCCCAGCCTGACCACAAGGGGCGTCAACCAGGGCGACACGGTAATCGTACCGACGCAGGTTCCCTTTATTTCGGTGCAGAGTGTGGCACGTATCACCTATGATATTGAAGTTCCCTTTGAAACGGAAACGGTCACAAACGCCAAGCTGTACACAACACAGAAAAATGTTAAAAAGGCTGGTATAAAGGGCATTGACCGTGTCGTCGCCGATGTGTCGTATATTAACGGTGTGCAGACGAGCAAGGTCATTATTTCCACAACAAGAGTGCGNGAGCCGTCAACGCAAATTATGGAAGTCGGCACAATGAAGCCGCCCACAACCGCAACAACAGGCAAGATGATGCGTCCCGCAGTCGGTCGCCTGACCTCAAACTACGGCTACCGCGGACGTGAATTCCATACAGGTGTTGACTTTGCAAACTCGGTAGGTACTCCAATCGTAGCAGCGGACGGCGGTGTCGTCACAAGAGCCGGCTGGCGCGGCAACTACGGCAACTGTATCACCATCAAGCATGACAACGGCCTTGAAACCCTGTATGCCCACAACAGCTCCCTGATGGTCTCTGTCGGCACCCGTGTCGCCAAGGGGCAGCAAATCGCAAAAATGGGCAGCACCGGACGCAGCTCCGGCTCCCACTGTCACTTTGAGGTACTCAAAAACGGCAAGCATCAAAATCCGTGGAACTACATTAGCTAAATGCGCTTTAAGAAACCGCCGGGGAGGATGCTCTCCGGCGGTTTTTCTCTGCCCAAAATTTCCCTATTCCGCACTGCTGAGACATAGTGCACAATTTAAGAGGGGCAAGTTTAAACACTTTGGATATAGCATATAAGAGTGCGCTGTGTTATACTATACATGTAGAATAATAGAAGCCTGCGAAAGGCTCTGCACGAAAAAATATGGAGGGAAGAAAAATGAAAAAGATTTTAGCGGTAACACTGGCAATCTGTATCCTGGCCGGCCTTATGATGCCCCTCGCACTGGCTCACGGCGATGATAACGCCACAAGAGATGCGGAAGGTCAAATGCTTCTGCGCTACATCCCGACAATTGACAAAGACATGAAAGCCAATCTGCGGGGCATTATGGCAGTTGGCGCGGACAATGGCCGCGTCCCCGGCGTTCTGGGACAATGGGGCGACAGCATTACCGACACAAAGGCATACATGGGTGACGTGCAGTATGCTCCGGTTGTTGGCGGACATGACTACACTGCTACCCTCATCTGGATGAATACCGGTCTTACGGGCAACGCATGGAGTCAAAGTGCGTCATATTTGCGGACGCATAAGGGCGCAGAGTATGGAAACCAGTCCGGCTGGACAACCGGCAGCTGGATTTCACAAAACGGCGGCGGCAACGCAATTATTAACAAAACCAACCCCTCCTGGGCCGTGATTATGCTTGGCACAAACGACTTGAACGGTTCCGCGGACCCGGCAGGATTTAAAGAAAGACTATTTCAAATCGTTGACACCGCCATCGAAGCCGGCGTTATCCCTGTTTTGAGCACCATTCCTCCCCGCGGGGATGACCAGGCTGCAGATGTTTCATCGCGCCGCGTCACGAATTATAACATTGCTATCAGAGACGTTGCTGCATCAAGAAATATTCCCTGTATTGACTTTTATGGATTACTGCTGGAAGCAGCTGCACCCGATGGTTTGGCTTTGATTCACGACGGTGTGCACCCGTCCGCAGACCCCAGCTACCTCACTCCTGCCGAAATCGCCGCAGGCAAAGTCGGAGGCGGTCAAAGGCTCCGCAGCCTCCTAACCCTCGAAATCGGCGAAAAGCTCAAAATGATTGTCTTTGAAGACGGCAAACCTGACGCAGGCCCCGTTGTCATGTGCACTGTAAGCGGCACCATAAAAGACGCTTACAAAAAAGACGCCAGCACAAAGGTTGTCTTCACAAGCAAAGACGACCCAACCAAAAAATATGAAGCAACCATCGGCACAAAAGCAGTCGGCACAAAGCTTGCAGTCACCTACACCGCAACCATCCCCCAAGGCGAATATTCAATAAAAGCAAGCATGGATTACCACTATCCCTATAACGGCTCCGTAACAGTTGATGCCGCTGCTATAACCTTTGACCCGAAGCTGCGCTGCGGTTCCATTACCGGCGGCTCCGTGGTGAATATTGACGACCTGATTGCTCTGCTTGGAAAGTATAAGAAAACGGTAGCCGCCGACCCTGAAGCGGCAAAAGCCGACCTGGACGGCAGCGGCAAAGTTGACATTGACGACCTTATTATCCTTCTTGGCAACTACAAGAAGGGACCCATCACAGAATAGTAACATAACCAATCACAGAAATTTTAGAAACGAGGAACAAACTTCACTATGAAACGGATTTTTTCAATGCTGCTGGCAGCAGCCTTACTTGCTTCAATGCTGCCGTTTACGGCCATTTTTGCGGCGCAACCTGAGAGAAGTGATTTTATGACGACAGTAAAAAGCTATGTATCCGATATCGATGACGATATGAAGGCCGAAATGCAAAAGATTCTGGCCGACGGCAAGACAAAGGGCCGCAAAGCGGGCCTTATGGCACAATGGGGCGACAGCATTACCCACACCCACGCCTACCTTGCTGCATGGTATGAGAGCCGCAACACCCTGGGCAAAACCGAGGACGGCTACAACTATGTTCCCATTCTGGAGTGGATGGCCGCCGGCACAGGCAACCTGGCGCAAAAGGGCGAAGAGTACGCAAACTTTTCCGGCTGGCGCTGCATGACAGTGCTTGCAAACATGGAGCCTGCCGTCATTCGGCTCAACCCCTCCTGGGCGCTCATTATGGTTGGCACAAACGACCTTGACAAGTCCAAACCCGCCGACTTCGAGAAGAAGCTGCGCGAGCTGATGGACCGCTCAATTTCCCTGGGCGTCATCCCTACATTAAGCACAATCCCCCCCATTGAAGGCGAGCGCAACGACGTTGTCCCCGCGTTTAACGAAGCCATCATCCGCGTTGCAAAAGACTATAAGGTGCCCTATATTGACCTTTGGGGACTTTGCATGGACATCCATCCCGACGACTGGGCAACAACGCTTCTCGACGATGGCGTGCACCTGACCTTCACCGGCGCCGCAGGTGCAATCAGCAAGGACGACACCTTAAAAAACAACGGCTACATGCTGCGTTCCGTATTGGCGGCGGAGCTTGCCGAGGTGATGAGAGCTGTTGTCTTTGAGGATGTTCCGCAGGAAGATGACCCGATAGAAGAGCTTGACCCCACGCCCGTTGCCGCGATTCCTACGAGCGCAACCGTGCTGGTAAACGGCACCCTCGTTGCCTTTGACGCATACAACATCGGCGGCAACAACTACTTTAAGCTGCGCGACCTGGCCTTCGCACTAAACGGCTCAGGCAAGCAGTTTGAGGTTGTATGGGACGGCGCTGCAAATGCAATCCGTCTTACAAGCGGACAGCCGTACACCGTTGTCGGCGGCGAAATGACCGGCAAGGGCGAAGGCGAAAAAATGACAAAGCGCACAAATTCAAAGGTTCTCTTAAACGGCTCGGAAGTCAAGTTTACCGCCTATAACATCGAAGACAACAACTACTTTAAGCTGCGCGACGTAGGTGCTGCCCTTGACTTTGGCGTAGATTGGAACAACACCACAAAGACCATCGCCATTGACACAAGCAAAGGCTACACGCCGGAAGCGTAACAAGTAAACAACCCCGCAGGTATCAAAAAGATGCCTGCGGGGTTTTCGTATTCCCCTTATGCGTAGGGGCGGATTCCATATCTGCCCGCACCCTCGTCCATTCATCCTTCGTGCGCGGCGGGCGGGAGTGCGCGGCAAAAGAGCGCCGAAAGACAAAAAAAGATTTGCTAAATCCCCCAAAATATGATATACTGACAGGTATCAAAATGCAACAAAGCAGAAAACAGGAGGAATAGCTTCTCATGCTGAAAACACTTGCAAAATCCATCCGGCAATATAAAAAAGACTCTATTTTAGCACCCCTTTTCATGATTCTTGAAATCATAATGGAGGTGCTGATTCCCTTTTTAATGGCCGACCTGATCGACAACGGAGTAAACGCAGGCAACATGCCCTACATCACAAAACTCAGTATTGTGCTACTCTGCTTTGCCTTCCTCTCCCTGACCTTCGGAGCGCTAAGCGGCAGCTATGCAGCGCAAGGCTCAGCAGGCTTTGCCGCCAATCTGCGGCATGACATTTTCACAAATGTGCAGAAATTCTCCTTTGCAAACATTGATAAGTTCTCCGCCGCAAGTCTTGTAACCCGCCTGACGACCGACATCAGCAATGTACAAAACACCTACCAAATGCTCATACGGCAGGCAGTGCGCGCACCCATTATGATACTCATGGCACTCTTCATGTCCTTCCGTGTAAACCCGCAGATTTCGCTTATTTACCTGGCCGTTATCCCGCTTTTAGCCATCGGACTGTTTTCAATCATTTTTACGGTTCACCCCATATTCGTTCGTGTTTTCAAGATTTATGACAAGCTCAACAGCATTGTCCGTGAAAACCTTCACGGCATCCGTGTGGTAAAAGCCTATGTCCGCGAGGAAAAGGAAGTCGAAAAGTTTAATAAAGTATCCGGCGATATCTACAAGGATTTTACCAAGGCGTCAAACAAAGTCGCCCTAAACGCGCCGCTGATGCAGCTTTGCATCAACAGTTGCATGCTCCTTATTTCATGGATTGGCGCACGGCTGATTGTGGGCGGCAGCATGTCAACAGGTGCACTGATGAGCTTTTTCACCTACACCATGCAAATTCTTATGAGCCTGATGCTCCTTTCCATGGTCTTTGTGATGATTATTATTTCCCGCGCCTCCGCCGAACGCATTACCGAGGTGTTAAAAGAAGAGTCCTCCCTGCAAAATCCTGAGAACCCGGTACGCGAAGTAAAAGATGGCAGCATCCTCTTCAAAAACGTAGATTTCAGCTATAGCGGCAACGCCGAAAAGCTGTCCCTTACGGGCATTGATTTCACCATCCGCGCAGGGGAAACCATTGGCATCATCGGCGGCACAGGCAGTGCCAAAACAAGCCTGGTACAGCTCATCCCGCGCCTGTATGACGCAACCTCCGGCGAAGTGCAGGTCGGCGGCATTGATGTTCGCGCCTATGATATTGAAACCCTGCGCAACGAGGTAGCCGTAGTGCTCCAAAAGAACCTGCTTTTTTCCGGCAGTATAAAAGAAAACCTGCGCTGGGGCGACAAAGATGCCTCTGATGAAGAACTTGCGCGCGTTGCAGCCCTTGCCCAGGCCGACAGCTTTGTAAAAACCTTCAAGGACGGCTACGACACCCACATTGAACAGGGCGGCACAAATGTTTCCGGCGGCCAAAAGCAGCGGCTCTGCATCGCCCGTGCCCTCTTGAAAAAGCCCAAAATTCTTATCCTGGACGACTCCACCAGCGCCGTTGACACAAAAACCGACGCCCTTATCCGCAAGGTATTTAAAGAAGAACTGCCAAACACAACAAAGCTGATTATCGCCCAGCGCGTTTCATCCGTACAGGACGCCGACCGCATCCTGGTTCTGGACGGCGGAAAAATCAACGGACTGGGCACTCATGAAGAGTTGCTCGCGTCCAATCGGATTTACAAAGAAGTGTACGAGCTGCAGGTACAAGGCGGAGGTGACTTTGATGAAGAAAAATAGTACAATAAAACGCCTTTTACAGCTCATTACCGGTAAAAACAAGGTCATGCTCTTCCTCTCCTTTCTCTTTATCGCCATAAGCTCCTTTTCCACGGTTATCGGCTCCATGTTCATCCAGCGGCTGGTTGACGACTATATCGAACCGCTGCTGAAGGTGGACAACCCCGTTTTTACAGGTCTTCTCACCGCTGTGCTGATTATGGGCAGCATCTATCTTGTGGGCGTGGTTGCAAGCTTTTTCTATTCCCGCATGATGGTAAGCATCGCCCAGGGAGTCCTGAAAAAAATCCGCGACGACATGTTTGTGCATATGCAAGGCTTGCCCGTGCAATATTTTGACACCCACCAAAGCGGCGACATTATGAGCCGGTACACAAACGATACCGACACCCTCCGCGACATGATTTCCATGGGTCTGCCCCAGGCTTTTTCGTCGGTCATAACCATTGTTGCCGTTGCCGTTGCTATGCTTGCTTTGAGTATTCCTTTAAGCATTCTGGTGTTTGTTTGCGTCGGCATCATGCTGGTTATTGTGAAGAAAATCGGTCAAAAATCCGTCGCCCACTTCAAAGAGCAGCAGCGGCGCATCGGCGACCTAAACGGCTATATTGAGGAAATGATTAGCGGCCAGAAGGTCATAAAAGTCTTCTGCCACGAAGAAGAAACAATCGCGCGCTTCGACGAGAAAAATCAGGCCCTCCGGGAACGGGCAACAAAGGCCAGCCGCCTGACAAACATTCTTATGCCCATCACCATGAACATTGGCGCAATCCAGTACGTGCTCATTGCCCTAATCGGCGGCTTTATGTATCTGCAAAATTTCGCCGGTATGACCCTGGGCGCCATCGCCGCATTCCTAACCCTGTCAAAGAGCTTCAACGCACCCATCGGCCAAGTCTCGACGCAAATCAACGGCCTCATAACAGCACTTGCCGGTGCCGAACGTATCTTTAACCTATTAGACGAACAGCCGGAAAAAGACGACGGCTATGTCACACTGGTCAACGCGAAAATAACAAGCGATGGTGTAACCGAATGCAGCGAATATACCGGCATCTGGGCATGGAAGCATCCTCACGGCGACGGCAGCCTAACCTACACAGAGGTGCAGGGCGACGTACGGCTCTTTAATGTTGACTTCGGCTATGTGGAAGACAGGCTGGTGCTTCACGGCATTTCCCTTTGGGCGGAGCCTGGGCAAAAGATTGCCTTCGTAGGCGCAACAGGCGCAGGCAAAACCACCATCACAAATCTTATCAACCGTTTTTACGGCATTGCCGACGGAAAAATCCGTTTTGACGGTATTAATATCAACAAAATCAAAAAGAAAGACCTGCGCCGCGCCCTGGGTGTCGTGCTGCAGGATACCCATCTTTTCAGCGGCACCGTCCGTGAAAACATCCGTTACGGAAACCTGACCGCCACCGATGAGGAAGTCGAATGTGCCGCGCGGCTTGCAAACGCCCACGACTTTATTATGCGCTTACCGAATGGCTATGACACCGAGATAGACGGCGACGGCGGCAGCCTGTCAGGCGGCCAGCGGCAGCTCCTTTCCATTGCGCGGGTTGCGGTTGCGAATCCTCCGGTCATGATACTGGACGAGGCCACCTCAAGCATCGACACCCACACCGAATCCATTGTCCAAAAAGGCATGGACGGCCTGATGAAAGGCCGAACAGTATTTGTCATTGCCCACCGCCTTTCCACCGTCAAAAACTCGGACGCCATTATGGTTATGGACGGCGGCCGCATCATTGAGCGGGGCGACCACGACGCACTAATTGCGGAAAAAGGCAAATATTACCAGCTGTACACAGGCGGCTTCGAAGACTAAAAAAAACAACAAAAAAGCCCGCTGAAAACACAATCGTTTCAGCGGGCTTTGCCGTATTCGATTAAGAATTCTTCAGCATAATAGATTCAAGCAAATCAGCAACATCCTCACAAGCATCAATGCTGTTTTCAAAATGCGCGTAAATTTCACGCCAGGTTTGCACCTCAATAGGGTTGTCGCAGGTCATATACAGATTGCGCACCGCACTTTGGTAATAACGGTCAACCTCATCCTCAATATCGTTAATCTTCACGATAAATTCGCCAATGGTCTTGGACTTTCTAAACTTCTTAAACTCCTCAACCCCGCTGTAAAGCATCTGGCAAGCTCTATGTACATGTTCCGCAAATGTCCGGGCATCAGGGCGCATAACGGTCACATTCAGCATATAAAAGCTGATAGCGATTTCGTCCAGCAGGTCAATAACATCGTCAATCGCCTGCGCAAGATGCAAAATATCGTCCCGCTCAATAGGTGTGATAAAGGACTTGTTAAGCTGCTTTGCAACCCGGCGGAAAACACCGTCAGCCGTATGCTCGTGATTATGAATCGCCTTTACCTTTGCCTCCACATCCGTGTAATCAGTAACCAAATTCAGAATCAGCTCTGATGTCGAGCAAGTATACTGCGCCGCTTCGATAAATAAATCAAAATAATTTTCTTCTTTTACTTTAGCCATATTAAAAGACCTCTTTCTTTCGTATTAAAAAATCCAATTGAACAAAAACGCCATACCGTAGCCAATCAACCCGCAAATCGGGAAGGTCAGCACCCAGGCAAGCACCATGTCCTTAACAATACCCCAGTTTACAATAGACAGGCGCTTGGACGCGCCAACGCCCATAACTGCGGTGGTTTTTGTGTGGGTTGTGCTGACAGGAATGCCGGCAATTGTGGTTCCCAGAAGACACAATGACGCAGCGAAATCCGCAAGAAAGCCCTGATGCTTTTCAAGCTTAACCATATCCATGCCAACCGCCTTAATAATACGGTAGCCGCCAACAGACGTTCCGATACCCATAACCGCAGAGGAAATCACCAAAATCCACGGATTGATGTCAAAGCTGGCCGGAATGGCCTTGCCCTCTGCAAGAAATACACCAAGCATCAAAACACCCATAAACTTAAGTCCGTCCTGTGCCCCATGCAAGAAAGCCATCATAGCACCGGTAACAACCTGCGCCTTCCCGAAAAAGCGGTCCGCCTTCCGTCGGTTAAGGCCTCTGCAGCTGTACTCGGTAACCTTTGTAATAATAAAGCCGGCACTAAAACCAATAATCGTGGAAATGCCAAGTCCATAAAGAACCTTCACCCACTCCGCACCGTTAATAGCGGCAAATCCGCCGCCGGTAGCCATCGCCGCACCGGTAAGTCCGGCAATAAGCGCATGACTTTCACTTGTGGGAATGCCAAAGTACCAAGCGGCAACCGCCCAAACAATAATCGCCACAAGCGCGGCCGCCAGCGCCACAAGCGCCTCCTGTCCGCTCCCGAAGCTAACCATCTTGCTGATGGTAAAGGCCACTTCCTTGCTGAGAAATGCCATAACAAGCACACCCAAAAAGTTAAATACAGCAGCCATATAGACGGCGGATTGCGGCTTCATCGAGCGGGTAGATATAACCGTAGCAATCGCATTCGGCGCATCCGTCCACCCATTCACAAACACAACGCCCATAACAAGTAACACGATAATAACCAATGTCAACGTCACTGTGTAAAAGACTCCTTCCTAAATAAAAAACCATTGTTTATATTCTATGGTAAAGCCGGCAGAACCGACAGAATCGGAAAGCAACATACAAAACAGTATACCACAAAAAGGAACCCTTTTGCAATCCCTAAATCAAGAACATTTCAACAAAAAAGACAGTAGAAAGATGAAAAGTTACTTGACAAATAACGAAATTTCCTTTATAATCAGTTTGATCAAGCAGCAAAACACATTGCGGAATTGTGTAATGGTAGCACGACTGACTCTGACTCAGTTTGTCTGGGTTCAAATCCTAGTTCCGCAGCCAAATTAAAACATCTATTGCAACCTGAACCCCCTTTTGGGTTTGGACGGCAATAGATGTTTTGTTATTTCCCCGGGCAATTCTCTATGGTGCCTGCATAAACACGCTTTTCTATTGACAGCTTTCAGGACAATATTGATTATTTCAAGAGGGCATGTTATACTTTGCACAAGCTTACTTGCGTCATTTAAGCTTACATTAAGCTGTCTTTGATACCCTATAAATGAGGTGATGGATAAAATGAAGATATTGCTGGTTGAAGATGAGAAATTTCTGGCCGACCCCTTGGCTGCAATCCTGAAAAAAAACAACTATTCGGTAGACACGGTATACAACGGAGAAGACGGACTTGATTATGCGCTCTCAAATATTTATGATGTCATACTGCTGGATATTATGCTGCCGCGGCTAAGCGGTCTTGAAATCCTCAAGGCCTTTCGGGCGGAAAATAAAATCACACCCGTCATCCTGCTGACCGCCCGCGGTGAAGTTCCCGACAAAATAGAAGGCCTTGACTACGGCGCGGATGATTATATCCAAAAGCCCTTTAACACAGATGAACTGCAAGCGCGTATCCGTGCAGTCGCCCGGCGTAAAAACGAAATTGTTTCAGAAAACGGCATCCTTACCTTTGGCGATATCACCCTTTGCACAAAGCTGCTCCGCCTTTCCTCAAAAACCGAGGCCATAACGCTCACCCTAAGAGAAAGTGAGCTGCTGGAATATTTAATAAAAAATGCAGCGATGGTGCTGCCCAAAGAGCGGATTTTAGAAAAGCTGTGGGGCTTTGAGAGCAACGCGGAGGACAACCACGTGGAGGTGTATATCTCCTTCCTCCGGAAAAAGTTGGCATATATAGGCGCAACAACATTCATTATCACAATCAGAGGGGTGGGCTACAAGATATGTTCAAAGGATTAAGGAATAAATTTTTAATCATACTGATGGGCATTGTATCGCTGATTGTTGTTGTGTTTTTTAGCACAATTTTGCTGTTTAACTATCAAAATATGGATAGAAATGCGGATATCATCCTAAACGGCATGTTTAAGCAGCAGCTTCCCCCGCAGGCAAGCAATCCGCGGCAGCCGCCCCGCGGTGCCCGTCCCTTTGACGGCAGCGATATGCGGGACCGCCTTGCACCGATTTTCACAATTGAGCTGGATGAAGAAAAAAACATTACAAGCATCAGCAGTATGTTTGAGCTGGACGAAGCTTTTTATCAAGAAATCGCAGCCGATGCCCTCGCAAAAAAATCCGGCACAGGTCTTGTCAGCTATGACGGCGCAAGCTTTAAATATAGGATGAATGACGGCAAAATTGTATTCCTGGATATTTCAAAAGAGATGCAAATGTTTATGAACACGGTGTACACCTTTCTTTGGATAGCGGTGCCGCTCCTGGCCGTCATTTTTCTTTTCAGCCTATATTTCGCAAACCGCTCCATAAGACCCATCGAAGAAGCCTACAACCGGCAAAAGGAATTTGTTGCCGATGCCTCCCACGAGCTGAAAACACCGCTTGCCGTAATTGCGACAAATGCGGATATGCTTCTTTCAAGCGCAACAGAGGAACAGCAAAAATGGCTGACATACATCAGAAAAGAAACCGAACGAATGGCAAAGCTGACAGGCCGCCTTTTGTACCTTACAAAGCTGGATTATACAGAGGAAAATACCATACAATGCACCTTTGATTGCAGCAAAATAATAGAAAACTACTTAATGCAGATGGACGCCGTATTTTTTGAGCAGCAGATACAAACGGAGATTAGCATCCAGCCGGATGTAAAGATAAACGGCGACAGCGAGCAGCTGCGGCAGCTCGTCAGCATTCTTATCGACAACGCAATAAAGTACACAGACGGCATTTTGAAGATACGCCTTGAGCGGGTTGGGGGAGATGCGGTGCTGACTTTATACAACACGGGAAAAGGCATAGCGGCAGACGAGCTGCCCCTAATTTGGAACCGGTTCTACAGAGGAGATAAATCGCGGGAAAACACAGGCGGCTTTGGCCTGGGACTGTCAATCGCCAAAGAAATCGCAAACCGGCACAACGGAAGCATAGAAGCCGAAAGTGCTGAAAACAAATGGACAAGATTTATCGTAAAAATCCCATCGGCCAATTAGCCGGCGGGATTTTTCTTTGAAATTAAGCTTCCGTTAAGCTTCCTCTTGTATACTTATCACAAGAAGGGGGCCGATACAAATGGCACTGAAGGTTATGAAACGGGTAGAAAACAAATATCTGGTTGACACCGCCGCATATATGCGGCTTGTGCGTGAAATTGAAAAGCATACGGCGCTTGACGAGTATAATACGCAGCAGGACTTTTATACCATTACAAATATTTATTATGATACCGGCGACCATCATTTAATTAGAACATCGCTTTCAAAGCCGAAATACAAGGAAAAGCTTCGCCTTCGTGCATACGGAGTGCCAACCGCTCGCGATACGGTGTACTTAGAAATCAAAAAGAAGTATCAAGGCGTTGTAAATAAGCGCCGCATTGACCTTCCGCTCTCCGATGCATACCTGTTTTCAAAGACCTGCCGCATTCCTGATTCCGTTGGTGAAAATGCGCAAATTGCACAGGAGCTTGCCTATGCCCTGCAGCGGTACAGACCCGTGCCAAAGGTGTACATTGCCTATGACCGCCGGGCATATATAGGCGAAAACGGCCTTCGCATTACCTTCGACACCAATATCAGAACGCGGCGGCATGACCTTCGGCTTGAATACGGTGATTATGGCAAGCGGCTCTTAGAGGACGGCCTGTGGCTTATCGAAACAAAAATCGGCGGCGCCTTCCCTTTATGGCTTGTCCGCTTGTTTTCGGAGCAGCAAGTGTATGCCGCAAGCTTTTCAAAATATGGAACAGAGTATAAACAATTTATAGCAAATGGAGGAAACGCACTATGTTTGAATCAATTTTCGGCACGGGAGCAACAGCTGCAGCGGATGCCGCCGCTCTTTCCGTCACATGGCAAAGTGCCGTTCTCACAGTCGGTATAGCCCTTGCCCTGGGTCTCTTAATCGGCAGCGTGTATATGCTTACTTACAAATACGGCGTGTATTCAGAGGGCTTTGTTCTAACCCTTGTGATGATGCCGATTATCATTTCCATTATTATTATGCTGGTGGGCAGCAATGTGGCGCGGGCCTTTAGCCTGGCGGGTGCCTTTTCCATCATTCGCTTCCGAAGCACAATGGGCGACCCAAAGGATGTTGCGTACATCTTCTTTACTATGGCAATCGGTCTTGCCCTTGGTGTAGGCTTTGCCGGGTATGCGGCTCTGTTTGCTTGCATGCTTTGCCTGATTATGTTTGTTCTCTGCAGGACAGGCTTTGGAGAAAAGAAAAACACCCCCAAGCTGTTAAAAATAATGATGCCGGAAAACATGGATTATGAAGGCACGTTTGACGACATTTTTGAAAGATATACCACCATGCATGCGCTGCGAAGAGTGCGCACAGCCGACCTGGGAAGCCTCCTTGAGGTGCAATATGACATTCTGCGAAAAAAGAATACCAGCGAAAAGAGCTTAATTGATGAGCTGCGATGCCGAAACGGAAATCTTACCATAAGCATTTCAATGAAAGAGGAGGAAATAGTTTGAAAAAGCTGATATCGCTGCTACTGTCCTGCGTACTCACGCTGCCCTTAAGCGGGTCCTTTCCGCTTGTGACAAGTGCTGCAGATACCAAAAGCAACTGGGCAGCCGCAACCATAGACGCCGCAATCAATCTGGAGCTTGTCCCCGAGCATATGCAAGGCGCATACACCGCGCCTGCAACCAGAGAAGAATTTTGCGACACCTTGATTCTTGTTTTACGCAAGGTAAATGCCGGCTTGGCAGATACCGATACAGCGGTACCCTTTACCGATACACAAAATGAAAATGTTGCAGCATTGTATAGTCTGGGTATTGTCATGGGCATCGGGGACGGTCTCTTTAACCCGGGCGGCGGCATATCGCGGCAAGAGGCTGCGGTCATGTTAACAAGAACCGCAAAACTGCTTGGGAAAAACAATCTGTATACCGCCGCCGCCTTTGAGGACAGCGCACTGGCTGCGGATTGGGCAATTGAAAGTATTCGGTATGCAGCCGGTGCAAGCATTATGCAAGGCACGGGAATCGGCTTTGACCCCCTTGGCGCATATACGCGTGAGCAAACAATCGCAACGATATACCGCTTATACAACCTTGTATACACCATGAAAATTCCGTCACCGTCAAAGAAGGATTTGGACAGCTCGTGGGATACCAATGCTGCAGCCATAACCTTGCGGGATACGGAAATCACTGCAGAAGGCAGCGGCGTTTCTGTCAGCGGAAAAACAGCAACCATTACAGCCGCCGGAACATACGTGGTAAGCGGAACCTTAACAGACGGACAAATCCAAGTAAATACCGCCAAAAACGACCACGTTCGCCTGGTGCTAAACGGTGCGTCTATTACAAATAAGAGCGGCGCGCCTATCTATGCCGCTTCCTGCGACAAACTGGTTGTAATACTGGCAGATGGAACAGAGAACATTCTTACCGATGGCGGAGACAGCTTTATCTACGCTGACGAAGCCGAAAAAGAACCCAATGCAGCCCTGTTCTGCAAGGACGACCTAAGCATAAACGGCGCAGGCTCTTTGACCGTCAATGCCGGGTTTAACAACGGAATCGGCACAAAAGACGACCTTGTTATCATAAGCGGAAGCATAACGGTAACCGCCAAAAATCACGGCTTACGCGGCAACGATTCTATTTCCGTTTACGGCGGCATGCTTACAATAGACGCAGGCGCAGACGGTCTGCAAACGTCAAATACAGATGAGCCGGAAAAGGGCTGGCTGTATATCGCAGACGGCACCTTCAAAATAAAAGCCGCAAACGACGGCATACAGTCCGAAAAAGACATGACCATTACAGGAGGCAGCTTTACCATTACAACAGGCGGCGGCAGCGGTGCAGCTTCGGTGCAGCAGGATGGCTTTGGCGGCAACCGTCAGCCCGGACAATCTCCGCAAGCCGAGGACACCGTCAGCATCAAAGGCATAAAAACCGCCAAACAGCTAACCCTGACAGGCGGCGCCTTCACAATTGACGCCGAGGACGATGCTTTGCACGCAAATGAAAGCATTCTTATTACAGGCGGAACCTTCCATATAAAAACAGGCGACGACGGCATTCACGCCGATAATGCCGTGGAAATCAGCGGCGGCGAAATAACCGTCGCAAAAAGCTACGAAGGCATCGAAGGTCTTTCCGTAACAATCAGCGGCGGCGATATTTCGGTTATTGCAAGCGATGACGGAATCAACTCTGCAGGCGGCGACGACGGCGAAATGTTCGGCGGTGTCCGTCCGCAAGGCGGCGCAGCCGGACTGCCGCAGGATTGGCAGCAAGGCACACCGCAAGAAGACCGGCCGCAACGGCCCCAAGGCGGACAATGGCCGCAAGAAGGGCAAGCAGGCGGCGGCATGAACGAACCTCGATTCCAAGCAACAGAAGGTGCCTTTATCCGTATATCCGGCGGCACAATTGACATCTTTTCGGCGGTAGATGGCATAGATTCCAACGGAGACCTCACCATCGAAGGCGGTACGGTTAAAGTGAGCGGCTCCTCAATGGGTGCCGAAGGTGCTATCGATCTGGACGGTAAGTTTATGATAACCGGCGGCGAACTGATTACAGCCGGCAGCGTATACACCGCATCCGAAGACTCAACACAAGCCCTGCTCCTCGTGTCCTATAATGCACAGCAGCAAGCAGGCAGCATAATCACGCTAAAAGACGCAAAAGGAAATACCGTGCTGGAATACACAAGCAAAACTGCCTATTCGGCATCCGGCTTCACTTCGCCTTCCTTCAAGCAAGGCGAAACATACACCCTGTTTATCGACAATAAAAAACGCCTTGACATCACAATCAGCGGCCTTGTCACAAGCATAGGCGACGACGGCGGCGCGTATAATATAGGTATGGGCGGAGGCCGCGGACAGCGAGGCACCATAAGCGGCAGAACGCAAGCACAAGCAGGCATTTGATACCGCGGTCAAACCAACATGATAAAACCGATAAATTCCCAAAGCGCAGTGTTAATGACGCCTTTGAGATTTATCGGTTTTTCATTTTTAAGAAAGGCTATATGCCGTACCCCTTATTTCGCAGGCTCAAGCGTAACGCAATAATCCAATATCACACTACCCTGCGCATCCGGCACGGTGAAGCGCGGACTTGTATACCGCTCAAAGCACCAACCGTTCACCGAGCCGGTATGGCCGTGCTTTTTGATGGTTTCAAGACTTAAACAATGCGCCTCATAGCTGTGCAGGTCGCGCCGATTTTTGCCCTGTATTTGACAGACCGCAACATCTCTCGCAGGAATGTCAACATAATCATACCCCTCCGGAACCGCCGTACCCGGTGCAAACAGCATCCCGATCCAGTACTCCAGCTTCCCGGTGGCGGTCTGTGCTGCCCCTAACGGCGCACCGTCATTCTCCGATGCTGGGCCAAGCCTTTCAAGAGGCGAAAACCAATCGTTTGCATACCACTCGTCCCACCGCGCGTCAAAATCCTCCTTGCCGTACTTCTTTCCAATCAGGCGAAGGTCATTAAAATGCTCTGTATATACCGCAACAATGCGTATTTCCTTGATGGGCATTAATAAGTCAATCTGACAACCCTCGCCAAAAGGGTCAGCCAACTGCATACGGCTTGCAAAATCAATTGTTTCTTCCAGCGAATCATACATATTCTGGTCCTCTCCGTTGCCTCTGTAGCTGTATTTGCCGTTATATTTAATCCACGAATAGACCCATTCCCATTCCTCAGCCGCATCGGCAGGCACCATGTATGCCGCATACATTCCTCCGCCAAGCGTTTTCTTGACAAAGGGTGCCTCCGCCGTAAAGCCCTCAGGAATCGTAACCCACATTTCATATCCATGTGTGTAGTGCTCACCCTCAATACGCGGCGCATGGAAACAAAAACGGCGTATATCCGGCTTGACACGCAACAAGTCATGTTCGTTGATAAAGGCATGAAGAGCTTGGCGGCAGCGTTCCTCTGCGTCGTCGCCCTCATAACGGATAGCCGCCACATCAGACGCAGGCAACTGCACAATACGGATGTCCTGATCAATAATGCGGCTTAACTGCCGGTCAACATGATCCAGCTCGCCTATGGCGGGCGTTTGTACAGGATTACTCTTTTCAGCCCGGATTTTTATCGGCACATACAGCACAGCCTGGCAGTAGCCAAGAGCCATGCGCATGTCATTCGGCGCACTGATATGGTCGAGCATTAATCCATGTCCGGGGCGTGTATCCTCCTCAAAACCGCTGGTTTTCAGCCACTTCTTTATGCGCTTATAAGCACCAATCATGCTTGCATTGTCATCAACGATATGCACCGCCGAAGCATACAGTCCGCCCTCAAATTCAGTCAACTGATAGGGTTCGACAGCTGCGTCAGTCACGCCGTCCGCGGCCGCACCAATCCACTCACAGCGTAGGTTTGTTTCCATCTGCACAAAGCTAAAGGCGCCGTACGGCTGCTTTTTGATAAGCTGTCCATGGGTTTTAAGCCATTCGGACAGCGCATCCCACAGTTCATTGTCGGTTTTCAAGCCGGTTGTAACCGCCTTAAACGGATGGATGTGAATAACCATGACCTCCGGCGCTTTGTGTGCCAGCTCACCGCTTTTTTGCAGGCGCTCCATGCCGCGTTCTTCCTGCGCGTCCTCTCCGGCAGCCATTAGGTCGTCCGCCATTTCCAGCAGACTCTCATCGTCAGGCAGATAGAATTCATCGCTTTTCAGATGCAGACGTTCCAGCAACGCTTGTATAATGCTTTTAATCGTAGAAAGGGCGGTAATCTCATCATCTATTTCCACGAGATTTTGCTGAAATGCGTCAATGGCGGCAGAGGCATCCTTGCTTTCTATGATGTCCGCAATTTTGCGCAGCGGAATCCGAAGCTTGCGCAGTACAATAATTTGCCGCAGACGGGCGATCGTATCCTCGTCATAGGTGCGATAGGCAAAGTCCTCCTTTTTCGTGGGGCGAATCAGCCCGATTTGCTCGTAATACCGCAGCGTCCTGGTTGAAATACCGAATGCTTTTGAAATCTCGGTGATGGATTGCAGCTTCATAATAATGACCTCCTAGTGTGGATTTGACCCTAGTGTACCACTTGACGCCGCGTTAAAGTCAATAGGGAATTTGAAATTTTTTTGGTACTATTTTTCTGCTTAATAGCAATCAAAAAGCGCAGCCTCGTCATAACAAACGAGCCTGCGCTTTTTTCACGTAGCCTTACAGTTCCATTTCGTCAATGCGGCATTCGGTGAATGCCTGTCCTGCATAGCGAAAGGTCTTTATTTCGCGGGGTAAAAACGGCACTTCATATTCGCGGTTCTGTATGGTTATCACAGCGGCTTGTATGCTATCGGCGCTATTGTACAGTCTTACAATGTGCCCCTGCTCGCTTTTTTTAAAGGCGGATAACAGAATAGCAGTATTATCTATGGTCAAAAACGGCGCGGGCGGCTTTTGCGCAGTTTCCTTTTTGGCAGGGAAGTAGGACAGTGCAACCGGCTGCTCATTTACAAAAGCAGCTTCCATTTCCACATTCCGCAACAGCTCCTCCTTCGCCCCGCCGTTTAGCGTGAAGCTGAAAATCCGCTCGCCGATATCAATGCGCGGCGAAAAACGGTCCTGCGGCAAAATCGTGCGCCCTTCAATGGGATGCGCGCAGTAAGCTGCAGAGCGCAGCAGCGTGAGCTGTACCGCATTATGTAAAAAGCTGCTTGCATACGTGCCGGTGTCAATGACAGTCAGCGCAAGGCTGCCGTTTACCGCCGCTTGCCATTTTTGATGAACCTGCTCTTTGCCGTCAAAGGGGACGCTGTCCCGCCCGAACATGCCGCCTAAAATTGCGCTGTCTGCGTTGAATGCACAGGGCAGACTGCATTTCACCATTTTATTCGGCTCCGACCAAAGCAGGCGGACAGAAAGCCCGATTTCAGAAGAGTCGATGCCCATCGTATACCGAACAATGGCCGAGGAGCGCTTGTACACAAAAATCGCCTCAGCAGTCGTGCGCAGCTCACCCTGCTCAATAATGCGTACCGGCGCAAGGGGCTGCAGCAGCCCCGCAATTTCACCCGCTTCCTCCGCTGTAGCAAGCGTAAATTCACCGCAAACAGTGGTAAACTCGTCCACAGTCATGCCCCAGGGGTCTTCGCTGTCCTGCAATACAAGCAGCTGCGCCGCATGGGTGAGCAGCGTTTCTCCGTTTACAGCATAATCGCGAATCAGGCCGCTGCGTAAGTCAATGGATGCGGATGCATCTTTGCCGCAAAGTTTGATGCAGTCGCCGCCGGGTACCGGGATGTCCGTCCGCTGCTGCAAGATTTTTGGTCTGCATTCTGCGTAAACGGCGGTGAAAGGCGGCAGCTCCGCCAAAAATGCAACACGCTTGCGCCAGTCTAACGGGAGATTGCTGTCCTCCTTTTCAAGCTGCGAGGGCACACGCTTGCCGTTTATATACACATCGAAATCCGTAACCGTATTGTCCCAGTTTTGGTCACCCAGCTGAAATTCACACACCGCAATACGCTTGCATATATACGGATGCGGATTATACACAAACACGGGGAAAGTTCCCTCCGCTGCGGCGTCAAAGTGTGCAACCAACGCCATAAACGCCTTCATGCGTTGGTGCTGCAAAATATCCAGAGCCCGCAAGAGTGAGCCGATTGCTGCGTCCTCCGCCCGCTGCACGGAAGTGCCGGGAAGGATATCATGAAACTCGTTAAACAGCAAAAGCGCCTCAGCCTTTTTTATGTCCGCAAGGTCTATGCTTGCTCCTGTTTGAAGCTCTGCGGCGGCAGCCATCTTCTCCGTTTGAAAGAGCAGGTTTTCAAGCTTTTTGTGCAGCTGCTTTATGCGAACCTGGGTCGTATAACAGCCGGCATTTACATGGGTAAGGTTCCCCTCATGCCTTGGCAGCGCGGAAATATCCAGTGCGGCAAAATAGTCTTCCGGCGTACTGTGCAGCAGTTCTATATCTTGTCCCTTCATTTTTTCGGCTAACTTCTTTATTTCATTTAGGTCAACGCGCGACGGGCCTCCGCCATGATTGCCCACGCCCCAAAGAATTAGCTGCGGCTTCATGTCTTGGTGCCGCTGCACACAGCCCTCGATTTTTTCTGCCGCTTTACCCAGCAGGCTATTATAGCCCGCATCTGCCAGATGCACCATAATTGCCGAACCGTCATAGCCCTGCCACGCGAAATCTGCGGCAGGGGCATTGCAAGCCGCCGCTGTCGGGCGCGTAATGATGTAAGAGTCATACCCGGCTTTTTTAAGAAGCTGCACAAGGCCGCGGTTGTGCCCGAAGGAGTCAACATTGACAGCGGTGCTTGGCAGGACGCCGAATTTTTCATGGAAGTATTTGCGGCCTGTTGTTATCTGCCGCGCAATGGATTCGCCGGAAGGCATGTTGCAATCCGGCTGCAAGAACCAGCCGCCCATAATGTGCCACTTCCCCGCCGCCGCCAGCCCTTGGATTTTCTCGAACAATGCAGGCTCGTATTCCTCCGTCCATTGATAAAGCAGTGCCTCGTTGTGGTTGAAGACAAACCCGTCGAACTGCTCACAAAAATCGGCAGCCACCCGAAAGGTTGACAGCGTTTCCGCAAGCCCCTCGTCCCATTCCCATTGCCAAACCGGGTCAATATGCGCGTTGCAGATAAGATGCACCTGTTTCATGGTTACGCTCCCATTAAATAAGCAATCTGGACAGCCGCATCCAGCCCTCTCAGTATCGGCAGCCTTGCCGTGTCGCCGGACGGTGCTATCCATTTGGTTTCGAAATCCCAAGCTACCGGAGCATATCCGGTTTGGAAGGTTTCGCAACCCTGTATTTTGACAGTTTCATCCCGGATACCGCCCGTAAAATCGCCGGGTGCACCGGCACCGTAACAATTGGATATGACGCTGGCATCAGCCGCTCTTCCCACAAAGCACCCAAGCATAGCCCAATCTTTCGTGGAAACATTTCCAAGGGCGTAGCAATTCTTGATTTCACTTTTTAAATATGTCCGTCCGACAAATCCGCCCGCTCCGCTTCCGTATAGCGGTGCACCGGCCACGGTGACAGTACCGACGGCAAAACAACTTTCTACTACAGCGCTTTCCGTGTGTCCCAAAGCGCCGCCCACATCATTTTGCAGATAGCTGCCTGCCGGAACTGCAATATTTCCGGCGGCATATGAATATGTCATGCGTGAATCTCTTAACATCCCTACCAAGCCGCCTGTTACAGAAAAAGAACCGCCTGCTCCCGTCACATTCGATAAAGAAACGCAATTTGATATATCCGTAACTTCTACGAACCCTGCAATGCCGCCTGCCGCATTTATGTCAACGTCATCCCCTTTGTCAGTTTTTGAAATGACAGAAACAGTACCTTCCGAGCGGCAATCCTTGATGGTGTGGCGATGACCCTTCAGCGAGTGATTCCCGACAATGGCAACAATGCCGCCGCCGTTGCTTTTTTTGCCGCCGTCAACTGTTACATTCACCTTGGAAACGCAGTTCTCTATAGTTGAGCAAATATGATTCCCATTTGGCGAACAAGACATCTTCCCGGCGATTCCGCCTGCAGAAATGGAATACATGTATTCGCCTGCGTCGTTTACGCCTCTAATGGACACGTTGCCCTCAACACACAGATTTTTAATGCTTCCGCTTACCGTGGTAAAAAGTCCGGCACGTGTGCTTTCCTGCGCCGTTATGTCCACATTCAAATTCTTTATGGTATATCCGCCGCCGTCAAGGTGCCCGAAGAACTCATTTTTTGTCTCCCCAAACCGGCCTGTAGGCCCAATGGGCATCCAGTTTCCTTCAAGGACAATATCATTTGTCAACTTAAAATAAACGTCCGTGTACGCAATGTCCAGATATTCATTAAGCAGCTTCAGCTGCTCCTGATTCGAAATGCGATATGGCGTATCCTTTGTGCCAAATCCACCTGCAAAACGATTGTCCGAAAGTTCAATCTTTCTAAACTGGACTGGGGGTCTGTCCAGCTTCGCCTCCGGAGAAATATTCGTAATTTCGCACACATTCGGATTGCTCCCTATAGCCACTATGTTGTTTCCGTAAAAAAGGAACACTGTGACAATTGCTCCGCCTGTGTTTACCTTCTGTATTGTAGCATTGCTGCCGTCAATTTTTACAGTACCGGCACTTGCCCCCGGCAGGATGAATATCTTTTTCACATCATTTGTCGGACGAATGGTGACATTGGGCACATTAATGGCAATTACCTCGTCCGAAACATCTCCGTAATCCCCTTCTTCGCAAATAAGCCGCTTGAAAATATTATCCAAAATCGTCACAATCTCCGCACGGGTTACAGGCTTCAGCGCGCCAAAGCTTCCGTCAGGCAGCCCTTGTATATAGCCAAACTCCCGCATGGTGCCAATTGCCGCCACTGTGCGCGTGTCGATTTCTTCATAATCGGTAAAGCCCCGCGCACGATGTGAATAGCTAAGCCCGAATCTAAGTGTCTGCGCCAGCATATATACAGCCTCCTGACGCGTAAGCTGCTCCGTGTGCCCCGCATAAACGCCTTCATTCAGCAATATTTTTTGTTGCGCCATCGCAGCCATGTCAGCATAACACCAAGTTTCCGGCGTAATGTCCGCGAAGCCTGCCTCCGTCTGCACAGGATATTTATACACCCGGTTAAGTATGGCGGATAGCTCGCCCCTTGTAACCGGGTCATTGGGCCGAAATTGCCCGCCGCTGCCCTTCAATATACCGTAATCACTCCATTTTTCAATGGTTGCCCTTGCCCAGTGACCCTCAACATCCGAGTATTCAGCCGCGGCTGCAGGCGCAGTACAAAAAGCAGTGACTCCGAGGAGCATTGTGAAAACCAACAGTAGACTTGTTATCTTTTTCATACAGCATTTGCCTCACTTTTCTAAAAAGTATCCTTGATAAAAGCATCATATCACAGCTGTCTGCTTTTTTCAATCTCCAATCGCTATCAACATGGAAATTTTTTGCATTTAGGGAAATCCGATAATCTTTCTGGATAAATTTCTTTCTTCTACAAATACTATCGTTGAAGCAAATCAAGTTTATTTGGAGGAAACATAGATGAAAGCTACAGGCATAGTTAGACGAATTGATGACCTTGGCCGCGTGGTTATTCCGAAGGAAATCCGCAGAACCATGCGTATCCGTGAAGGCGACCCCTTAGAAATCTACACGGATAAAGAAGGCGAAGTCATCTTTAAAAAATATTCACCCATGGGCGAAATGGCCAATTTTGCAGTAGGCCTTTGTGACAGTATGGCAAAAACAAGCGGGCGCACCGTGCTTATTACCGACCGCGACAGTGTTGTGGCGGTGTCGGGACTTGGGAAAAAGGAACTGCTTGAAAAGCGCCTGACCGAAGACCTTGAGCACATTATGGAAAGCCGCCAAATCTGGCGCAAGGACAATGCCGCTGTGCCCATTCTAAAGGATAGCGACCGCTTCCACGCGTCCATTGTTGCACCTATTGTTGCAGAAGGCGACGTATCCGGCGCGGTTGTGTTCCTGCATACCGAGGGCAATGAAGCGTCTGATATAGAACTCAAAATGGCACAAACGGTTGCGACCTTTTTGTCCCGGCAAATGGAGGGCTAATTCCGTCACTGTGAAAATTTTTTAGCAGCCTGCATGGTTCATTGTATGAACGGTGCAGGCTGCTTTTTTATAACGAACAGCTTGCTGAAAAAAACCATTCTCGCAAAAAAAGACAAAAACCCCCCGCAATTTCCTTTGATAAATTTAATTTTTATATTGAATGCGCCGTAAATTTGTGATACAATACTATTACGTATCTTTAAATTGACAGAAGGGAGAAAGCCATGAACCGTAAACCCAATTTTATTTTCGAGCCCGGTTATCTCTTCTTTTTTATGGTATTTTTTGCATACACCCTCGGCATGCTGTTCTTTCAGGAATACATTTTGTTCGCTGTCGGTCTTGTGCTGCTTTGTATCCTCTACTTCCGTATGCGCTACAAGGCGGAGGTTCGGCGGAAGGAAGTGCTCAAATACATAGAGTCGCTTACCTATCACGTGGATAACGCCGCGCAGAATAACATCGTAAACTTCCCGCTGCCTATGATTGTTGTTCGGCAGAGCGACAATACGATTCTTTGGTGCAATCAGGAGTTTCATTCCATAGTTGACCAGGAAAACCTTTTTGGAAAGTCGGTTTGCGACCTTGTTCCCGGATTGAGCCTTAGCTGGCTAAAAGACGGAAAGTCAGTTTGCCCGGGCGATATTCATGTGTCGGGGCGCAGCTTTAAAGTATATGGCTCTGTGGTCTACTCCCAGCCCGGCTCCGCACCTACTGAGATTATTCTGTCCCTCTATTGGATTGAAAATACAGAGCTGCTGGAAGTGAAAAAAGCATTGGCTGACAGCCTGACCGTCACTTCGATTTTGCTGCTTGACAATTATGAGGAAATTTGCAACGGCACCTCGGAGTCCAACAAGTCCTCTATGCTTGCCGCCATTGACCAGCGCATTACCGACTTTGTGTCCACAACAGGCGGCATTTTGCGCCGTTATGACCGCGACCGTTATCTCTTTATTTTTGAAGAGCGTTTTATTGAAACTTTTATTGAATCCCACTTTTCCATTTTGGACAGTGTGCGGGAGGTTGTGTCGGAAAACGGCGTCGTCGCAACCCTGTCCATCGGCGTCGGCCGCGGCGGCAGCTCTATGGACGAGGATTTGCGCTCCGCAACCCTTGCCATCGACATGGCCATCTCAAGAGGCGGCGACCAGGTCGCCATTAAAAACCAGAACACCTATGACTTCTACGGCGGCCGCACCACCACCATCCGCCGCCGCACAAAGGTAAAATCCCGTGTAATCGCAAGCACATTGCGCTCCCTTATTAAGGAGTCGTCACAAGTGCTTGTTATGGGTCACCGCATTGGCGACCTTGACAGTGTTGGCGCAGCGGTTGGTATCGGCATGCTTTGCCGCAGTCTTGACATCCCCGTTCACGCTGTTACCCGCAACGAAACCGGCGCCACTCAAAACCTGATTCACTATGTGAAAAGTAACGAAACCTATACGGATTTCTTCATATCGCCCGACACAGCTATGCAGCTTGCCGATTACAAGACGCTGCTTGTTATTGTGGATACAAACCGCCCCGATTATGTGGAGTCTGTTGACTTGCTTGAAAGCTGCAACCGGGTAGCCGTCATCGATCACCACAGGCGTACCGCCGATTATATCGAAAATGCGGCGCTGTCCTTCCACGAACCGGGCGCATCCTCTGCCTCCGAAATGGTCGTGGAACTGATTCAGGTACTTTTTGCCCCAACGGATGTGCAAAAAACGGAAGCTGACGCCCTGCTTGCAGGCATCACCCTCGACACAAAAAACTTCACCGTAAAAGCCGGTGTCCGCACCTTCGAAGCCGCCGCCTACCTGCGCCAGGCCGGTGCCGACACCATCCAAGTCAAAACCATTTTTCAGGAAACCCTTGACGTTTACATTGAAAAAAGCGAGATTGTCCGCCAGGCGCGCATCTATGAAGAAAAAATCGCAATCGCCCTCTGCAAGAAGCCTGTGGAACGTATTTCCGCGGTGCAGGCCGCCGATGACCTCTTGAATATTGAAGGTGTGCTTGCAAGCTTTGTCGTCTACCCTCTGCAGGATTGTATGTACATATCCGGGCGCAGCCTGGGGGTCGTCAATGTGCAGTTCATCCTTGAAAAGCTGGGCGGCGGCGGGCATTTCACAACCGCCGGTGCGCAAGTAAAAGACAAAAAAATACAAGAAGTCTCAACGCTTCTCACCGAAGCCATAGACCAATATTTCGAAGAGCAACCCTTGCAAAACATGTAATCTGTATATGAAAATTATGAACTTAAGGAGGTATCTGCTATGAAAGTTATTTTGCAGGCAGACGTAAAAGGCCAGGGAAAGAAGGGGCAGCTGGTGGAGGTTTCCGATGGATTCGCACGGAATTTCCTCTTCCCCAAGAAGCTTGCCATTGTTGCAAACGCGGAAAACCAAAATACAATGAAAATGCAGGACCAAGCAAGGAAAGAGAAGGAAGCAAAAGAACTTGCCATGGCCGAGGACCTTGGAAAGGCACTGAAATCCATTGCCGTTACGCTGCACGCCAAGGGCGGCGAGCACGGCGGAAAGCTTTTTGGCGCCATAACCGGCAAGGAAATTGCCGCCGCCTTAAAAGCCGAGCACCGCATCGAAATCGACAAGCGCAGCATCCAGCTTAGCGAAAACATTAAGCAGTTCGGCGACTACGACATAAAGGTGAAGCTGCACAGCGGCGTTATGGGTTCCTTTACCGTGCACGTTGTGCCGGAGGCATAAGCCTTGTGAGCCGGAACGGCTTAGGGTTCTTAAAATAAGCAAAAGAATGGTGGAGCTATTTTGAATTCGGACTATTTTGATAAAAAGTATCCCTATGCCGCCGACGCGGAGCGCGCGGTTATCGGCTCCTGTATCATTTCGGAGCGCTGTATTCCCGACGTATTGGATAAGCTTTCGAGCGAGGATTTCTTTCTGGAAGAGAACAGAATCCTCTTTGAAGGCATACAAACCATGTCCAATTTGAACCAAAAGGTGGACGCCCTGACTCTGGTTAATCATATTAAACAGAGCGGCAAGCTGGACGAATCCGGCGGCCGCAGCTATGTGGCGCAGCTTCTTGACGTGACCCCAACCCCGGCAAATGTCCTTGAATATGCAGCCATTGTTAAGGAAAACAGCCTGCTGCGCAGACTTGCCATGGCGGCCTCCGATATTTATGATAAGGCGGTCTTAGGCGAAGGCGAGGCGTCGCTGGTTTTGGACGCCGCGGAACAGCAGATTTACGACATTCGAAGCGGTAAGACCACCGGCGGACTGACCCATATCCAAACCATCGTCGTTGACAACTTTAAGAAGATTAGTGACGCCGCACGGCAGGGCGGCATTATGCCGGGGCATCCCTCGGGCTTTGACGATTTGGATACCGCGCTTTCGGGGTTGAATCCGTCGGATTTGATTATCCTTGCCGGCCGTCCCGGTACAGGTAAGACCAGCTTTGCCTTAAACATTGCCCGTGCGGTTGCGTCAAAAACCAATAAAGACGTAGCCTTTTTCTCCCTTGAAATGGCAAAGGAGCAAATTGTCTTGCGTATGATGTCTACCAGTGCGCGCATTGACCTGCGCCGCCTGCGAGAGGGCAATTTAAGCGACCGTGAATGGACAGAGCTTGCCTCCGACGTTGAAAAGCTTGCGTCGGAACCCATTTACATAGACGACACCTCCGACATCGGCGTGGCGGAAATAAAGGCCCGCTGCCGCCGTCGGGGCGACAATATCGGACTGGTGGTTATTGACTACCTGCAGCTTATGAAAACCAACCAAAAGGGTAACGGCGGCAACCGTGTTTTGGAAGTCGGCGAGCTGTCAAGAAGCCTGAAAATTATGGCAAAGGAACTGCAGGTACCCATCCTTTGCCTCTCTCAGATGTCCCGTGCCGTAGAGCAGGGCAAGCGGAAGCCCCTTTTGTCTGACCTGCGTGACTCCGGCTCTATTGAGCAGGATGCGGACGCAGTGCTCTTCCTATATCGGGAAGATCCGACCCCCGAGAATCCCGGTGCCAAGAACCAGTGCGAATGCATTATCGCCAAAAACCGTCACGGCGACACAAGCTCCATAAAGCTTCACTGGGAAGGCCGCTACACCCGCTTTACCGGCATTGATAAAAAGCATCAGGATGACGGCCCTCCCCCCTTCGAGCCGCCTGCGGAACCGCAATATGAACAAATCAGCACATAATAAATAGGGAGTAAAAGCCCATGAAAGAAGCCATCAAGGCGGCACTCCGTGCGCAAAATATTACCCTGTCTGATAAGCGTGTCTTAATCGCCCTATCCGGCGGCGCAGACAGCGTTTCTTTGCTCCTTGTCCTAAAGGAGCTGTGCCGTGAAGTCCTTGCCCTGCATGTAAACCATGGCATTCGCGGGGACGAATCAGATGCCGACGCGCGCTTCTGCCGAAAGCTGTGTGAAGAGCTGGACGTCCCATTTTTCCTGGAGGAATGCGACATTCCGCGCCTTGCAGCGGAGCGGAAGGAAGGCCTTGAACTGTGCGCACGAGAGGTGCGCTATTCCCTTTTTTCGAGGTATATGGAAGCGCATTCTCTTGACTACACCGCCACCGGCCACACGAAAAATGACCGGGCCGAAACGCTGCTCTTCCATCTGGCACGAGGCAGCGGCCTGCGCGGTCTTGCGGGCATTCCCTTTGTGCGGGGCAGCATTTTGCGCCCTCTGCTGCACACAAGCCGTGCGGAAATCGAAGCCTATCTACAGCAGCAAGAGCAAGTCTTCGTCACCGATTCTACAAACAACGACCACCGCTACAGCCGCAACTATATCCGCCACATCCTCATCCCGGATTTCGCAGAGATAAACCCTTCCTTCCTTGACGCCGCAAGCCGATGCGCCGACCTTCTCGCCTTAGACCTCTTACACTTCACCGCCCTTGCAAAAGCTGCGATTATGGAAGTAGCACCCATAGACGGCGGCCTCTGTATCCCCTGCGCCGCACTTGAAAATCTTCCTCCCACCGCCCTGCATGAAGCCCTGCTGCTTCTCGCCCCGCAAAGCCCCCTTTCCGCGGCGCAAACCGAGCAGCTAACATCTCTCCTAAAAAGCCCCTCCCCCTCCGCGCAAATAAACGCGGGAAACGGCCTCATCCTGCGGCGGTGCTATACATTTTTGCACATTCTCACCGAGGAAGCGGCACCTGCCGCCCCCTTTTGCACAC
>JGI994J12354_10000575_pt1 | contig 36339 bp, 34 predicted proteins | sample IntmicLarv3ML3BL_FD_12354 | JGI IMG/M metagenome (IMG submission 12354) | reverse complement strand
ATATGCCGTTAGGCAACTATTTGTTCCGTCATTAGAACTTATAGCTATTTTAATACATGTATGCGGAGAATACAAGTATTAAATAAGAAACAAGAAACTAGTGATTGTCCCTTGCACTAGGTGGCGAAAGGTATTATAATCTAGTAAGGTAAAACTAAAGGAGGAAATGACATGGCTCAAATTTCAAAAGATATGGTCATTGCTGACATAATTAAAGTAAATCCTAGTATCGCAGCAGTTTTGATGCGTTCAGGAATGCACTGCGTAGGGTGTCCATCAGCGCAAGCGGAGACATTAGCAGAGGCAGCAGAGGTACACGGTTTTGACGCAGACGTATTGGAAAAGCAAATCAATGATTTTCTAACACAAGCATAAAAACAAAATTTCATAATTAAATGAATGAAGCAAAAAGAATGGTCTTTTAACTGAAGAGCATTCTTTTTTTGTGCATTTGAAAAAGTCCTTGCAGCGTGTGGCAAAAATTCACATTGTAAAGATGCGAAAATGAAGTTATACTATTTTTAAGTATCAAGAGAAGGAGGCAAAGAGATGACAAGTAAGGAGAGGATGCTTGCCGTTATTAAAGGCGAACCAGTTGATCGTCTTCCGGTGGAATTTGCGTTTGCGGATGCATCTGTAGTAGAACACTTTGCGGCGCATTACAAGATGACAACGAGCGAATTCTGGGATTTCCTAGAAAACGACATGCGTGTTGCGTATACGCTAGATGAAGTGGGATGTTACATGCAAGACAAGGAATTGATTGAAAAAGCGGTGGAGTATGGATTTGCGGTCCGTGATACCAACAGAGATTATGCGTATACGGATGGCTTCGGTATTACATGGGATTCTAGCTCCGTGGGACAACGACCTATCAGTCATGGTGGTGATTGGGAAAAACTAAAGGATTTCCAGATGCCAGATCCACGCAAAGAAGGAATGTTCTATGATTTTGATAATAAGGTACCGGGCTATAGAGAAAAAGATTACGCTTATTATGCGGTACAGTATTATGGACCATTGGAAAAATTCGAAAACATTCGAGGATTTGAAAATGCAATGATGGACTTTTACCTAGAGGAAGAATATGCAGAAGAATTGCTTGATAAAATCACAGATTATCGCGTAGAATTAGCAAAAGAAATTTGTGCAAGAGGTGTTGTTTTTGGTCATGGCGGAGATGATTACGGAACACAGACAGGCCCTCTACTTGGATTAGATGTATGGAGAGAATTCATAAAACCAAGACTGGCGAAGATATACAAGGTATACAAAGACAATGGAGTGCCAGTTTTGCATCATAGTTGCGGAGACTGTAGCGAATTTGTTGATGATTTGATTGAGATAGGTGTGGATGCATTGCACCCAATCCAAGCCCCTTGTATGGATATACATGAACTTTATAAAAGATATGGTGATCGCATTGTCTATTACGGAGGCTTTAATATGCAATCCCTAATGGAATATGGTTCGCCAGAAGACATTCGCAGAAGTGTAAAAGAAGCTATTCAGTTATTAGGGAAACACGGTAGAATGGTGTGTTGTGCTTGTAATATTATGAAAGATGTACCGTACGAAAACTTTAATGCATTGGTAGAGGCGATTAAAGAATATCGTCATCAGGTTTAGCTATAAAATGATGCATTGGCAACAGAAAACGAAGAAACAGCTATTATGCTGTTTCTTCGTTTTGCCTCACAATGTTTTCTTATGTGCGAGAATAATGATAGAATTTTATTTGTACTAATCGTCATAGACGTGTTAGTTGTTGTAATGCGTTATCTCTTAAAATGACTTGCCCATGCTCTAACAGATGNGCTTCGCCAGCAACAGAAAANGCTTTGCCCTGACCGTATTCAGAAAGCATATTACATACTTTGTTGAAATCCTCTGGGGAACATCCTGACTTGTGTAGTACTAATTCATAAGCATCAGATGATGTCTTGTAGAGGGAGTTATAACCGATGAAGAAGTTGTTGAGGGCATGCGCCGCTTTGATAACATCATCGAGTTGTTTGAAGCAAAAGAGTCTTAAAAGTTTGACTGAAGCCTCGCTGTTTGCCTCTGCTTCGTGAGGGGAGGTCTCTTTGGTCTCTGCCTGTCCTCTTCTTTTTGCCTCACATAGCTTTTGGAACAAATCAAGAATGTCGTCGGCTCCGCCTATTGGTGGTTGTGNCACCGCGTCGGTAGCAGCATCTCTATCGGGTGCAAATTTGGAAAAACGNGTGTCAAGTTCTTCAGGGTCCTCAACCTTAGTAACAATCAATATAATACCTTCAGTAGGTAGAGGAATAGCTTCAATCATTAAAGGGGTATTATCAACTTCGAAACCGAATTCGTAATTAGCCTGTTGCATCATGCTGCGAAACAGATTCTTGGCTTTTTCGGTTCCATAAGTAAGTTCGCTAAATTTAATTTCATGAGCGGCCAAATCATCACGAGTAAGGGTACAACGGATTTGATTTTCACTAACTTTTTCAATTTTCATAAGCTTACTCCTTTCGTATTGATGATTATTGTAGTTCTTCATATTATAACCTATTAGCACGAAATCTGTAAAGCTGTTCACAAAGTTTTCAGAATCTACTAAAAATTTTAAGAGGATAAGTATATAAAAATGTAGTTTTTTATTATATAATAGTTGAATAAAAGATGGCGGCGAGAGAAGTTGGCTTTGTAACTTTTTAGAACTATCGCATATATTCAAGGTTCATATTTTCAATTCATACGGAATTCTCCGTACAAGATATCCCATAGAAAGAATTTGGAACAAACAAAAGGTCTACTTTTACTAGACTGTTATCTTTTACAAACTTTTGAGCGGTGCTTAAAATACAGGAAAGGAGAAAGGAGCAGAAGAGCCATATCACGAGTACCCGTCTTTTGCTCTAGGGTAATATGGGTAAAAAGAAAGAAACCGCAAAACTGCTTGATGAATTAAAGCAGTACGATAAGTGTGGGCTTGAACTCTATTTAAATGGAGCGCCTAGCACGCCAAAAGCAATAGTCAAGGCACATAAAATTGCCGAAACAGGATTTTATATGCGGGACTATGTGAAAAATGATTACGGGGAGGTGGAAAAACTAGTATTCAATGTAGTTAAAAAAGAATAAACACAAATATTGCCCACATTCTAAGAAGCAAAGTCTCTTCTATATATAACCACAGGATGTGGGNATTTTTGGATGTTTACGACTGTTTATGGAGGTGTGAACATTCTTTTAATTATTTAAAATTGGTAATCACTAAAGAAGATTTTGTGGTATACTATTGTTTGGTAGGAGGACTAGATTATGCAAAAGAAAATGTCTCCGATTTTGATAGTTATCGCACTAATTATAGTGGTAATTATTGCCGGAGCTATAACATTTATTACAAATCGCTATAAGCCGTCAACGAAGATGGCGGATAGTTCACAATATTTTGGAGAGCTGGCTGCTGACGAGGCGGCACTTGTTGTTAATGGCACAATATTAGAAGATAAGGCCAAGATAATTGATGGTAAAGCATACCTAAGTGATGATACTGTAGGGCGTTACATTAATTCAAGATTTTACTGGGATGAGCATAACAAGAAGATGCTTTATACCACAGCAACCGAAACGAACGAGATTGAGGATGTTAAGCAAGAGGGAGACTCTTTTTATATTGCGCTTGATTTCGTTAAGGAATATACGGATATGATTGGTGAGACCTTTGAAGGACCAAGCCGAACAGTTATCTTTACTCGCGATGAAACCTTTAAGGAGGCGCGAGTGATAAAGGACGGTGCAGTTCGTGTTAGAGGTGGAGTGAAAAGTGATATTTTAAGAACTGTCAAACAGCACGAAGATACAGTGTTAGTATTAGAAGAATTGGAAAATTGGAGCAAGGTATTAACTGTAGATGGTTATACAGGATATATTGAAAAAGACAATCTGGAAATGGTAGGAGAATTAGAATTGCCAAAGATTAAAGAGCAAGAACAGTACACTAGCATTAATAGAGAACACAAGATTAACTTGGCATGGCATCAAACGACTGCGCAGGCAGGCAATGAGAAACTTATGGAAGTAATTAAAGATGCTAAAGGATTGAATGTGATCTCGCCAACTTGGTTTTCAATAGTTGGAGTTGATGGAACGATTTCATCACTAGCTAGTGCCGAGTATGTTAGTCAAGCGCACGAACAAGGTTTAGAGGTGTGGGGATTGATTAGTAATTTTGACCCAGATGTTAAGACCTTTGACGTTTTGTCGCACACTGAGAAGAGAAAGAAAATAATTGATCAGCTAATTGATATTGCTAAAGAAGTNGGGCTAGATGGAATTAATGTCGATCTTGAAAGCATCACAGAAGAAACAGGAGTTCATTATGTTCAGTTTCTGCGGGAAATATCAATCCGNTGTCGCGCTGAAAATTTGGTTCTATCAGTAGACAATCCTGTTCCGCTACCATATAATAAACACTATAATTTAAAAGAGCAGGGAGTGGTTGCTGACTATGTTATTATCATGGGATATGATGAGCACTACGTTGGCAGTGAAGAAGCTGGATCGGTAGCATCTCTTGGCTTTGTGCGTATGGGCATTGAAGAAACATTAAAAGATGTGCCAAAAGAAAAGGTGATTAATGGAATACCTTTTTACACACGAGTATGGTGTGAACCGTATGGCTCTAGCAATATTACTAGTGAAGTACTAGGGATGAATGGAGCCGATAACTATGTTAAGGAACACAACATGACAACCATTTGGGATGCCAATGCAGGACAAACGGTAGCCGAGTTAGAGGGCGAAGATGCGCTATATCGAATTTGGCTAGAGGATGAGAAGTCAATCGAAGAGAAGATGAAACTAGTCAAGGAACATGATTTGGCGGGTTCAGCAGCATGGAAGCTGGGATTTGAACGTAGTAGTATATGGGAAGTAATTGATAAGTATCTAAAATAAAAGAAGGGTGGAAAAAGTGATGAGCGAACAAGATATGTTCAAGACGACATTAATGGGAGGTTACGACAAGGATGACGTGACTGAGCAATTCCGCAATTTGAAAGATGCACACGTTTCAAGCTTAGGGCAAATACAAAAAGAAATGGCAGATAAAGATGCCCAAATAGCAGAGCTTAAAGAAAAGCTTGAAGAAAAGACACAGCAAAAAGAAAAGCTAGAGCGCGATATTTCAGAAAAGTACCAAAAATATATTGACCATCATGACAGTATTTCGCACCTCTTGGTAGATGCACATATTAAGGCAGAAGAAATAACGAGAGATGCCAAAGCCAAAAAGGAACATATGTTAAAGATGACTGATGCAGAAATCAAACGCAAATTTGATGGAGTTCAAGCAGAAGTTGATGATAAAATTGCTGAAGGCGAGCGTAAATACAAAGCACTTCAAAGCGAGATGGATGGAATTATGGAATTGATTAATCAAGCCCAAAAGCGTTTTATGATTTCTTACAAAGAAATCCATAACATCATCAGCGATAATCCTAAGAAGACAGAAGATGTGGACGATGATGACACAGAGGAGTAGATAGATGAGTGTCAAGGTAATTAGGGTGTCAGAGATGGAAAGTAGACGGGCGGACTTAGAAAGTGCGGGCCAAGTTTTAAAAGATGGCGGTCTAGTTGCATTTCCGACAGAGACTGTATACGGCTTAGGGGCAAATGCCCTTGACTTTGACGCAGCTTGTAAGATATATGAAGCTAAAGGACGACCATCGGATAACCCTTTGATTGTTCATATTGCAGAAATAGAAAAGTTACCTTTGATAGCGCGTGAGATACCTAAGCAGGCTATTGCGCTAGCAAAGGAATATTGGCCAGGACCATTGACGATGATTTTCCCTAAGACAAAGTTGGTTCCAGCTGGAGTTACTGGTGGACTTGATAGTGTGGCAGTTAGGATGCCAAATCATCCGGTAGCTCTTGAACTGATTAAAGCAGCGGGGGGATTTGTAGCAGCGCCAAGTGCCAATACTTCGGGCAAGCCAAGTCCGACGAGCGCCAAGCATGTTATTGAGGATTTAAGTGAAAAAGTTGATGTGGTGGTTGACGGCGGAGATGTCACACTAGGATTAGAATCGACGATCATTGATTTTTCTGGTGAAAAGGTGGCCATTCTAAGACCGGGATATATCACCAAAGAGATGATAGAAACCATAATTGGCGAGGTCAGCGATGATGCCAATAAGAATATTGATAAAGCTAACATCGCTCCAAAAGCACCAGGCATGAAATACAGGCACTATGCTCCAAAGGCGCCGTTATATATTGTCGAAGGCGATGATGTGGCAGTGATAAGAGAGATTAAGAAACGCGTACAAACTGAAGTAGCGACGGGAGAATCACCAGGGATTATTTGCCCAGCCAGTCATGTAAGTGAATATCCACAAGGAATCGTAAAAAGTCTTGGTGATGTGGACGATGAAGCGGGCATAGCACGACGTCTGTATGGAGTTTTGAGAGAATTTGATGAAGTTGGTGTTACTAATATTTATTCGGAGAACTTTAATACCCCAAAACTTGGAGTGGCGATTATGAATCGCTTGTACAAGGCGGCGGGGCACAAGATCATCAAAGTATAGAGGGAGTATGAAAGTGAAACAATATAGCAAACTAATTTTTGTGGATGAAGATGATAATAGCAGATCAGCAATGGCAAAGATTATCGCTCAAAGTAGACTTTCGTCAGGAGCAATTACAGTTGAGTCGCGAGGACTGGTGGTATTGTTTCCTGAACCCATCAACCAAAAAGTAGCGGCTGTCTTGATTAGTAAAGGATATAATGTAGACGACCACGAGGGTAAACAATTAGTCCAAGAGGACATTGGCGAAGACGTGCTGCTTTTGACGATGGAAGATAACCAAAAGGAAAAGATTTGGATGAATTATGAAAACGCTGCTAATGTCTACACATTGGCTGAGTTCATTGGGGGAAGCGGTGATTTGGCACCCCTATTTGGTGAAGCGTTGCCAGAGTATGGCAAGGGGTATGAACTAATGGATACCCTGATTGAAGGAGTAGTTATTTGCCTTAGAGCAAATGAATGATAAAAAGATAAAAGGGCGGTGGAAACATGAGTGAGAAAAGAACAGACTATATTAGTTGGGATGAATATTTTATGGGAGTGGCTATTCTTTCAGGGATGCGTTCTAAAGACCCCAGCACGCAAGTAGGTTCATGTATCGTAAGTAAAGAAAACAAGATTTTATCAATGGGCTATAATGGCTTGCCGATGGGATGCTCGGATGATGAGTTTCCGTGGAATCGCGATGGTGAACCAGTTGACAACAAATATTTTTACGTGGCTCATAGCGAACTTAATGCTATCTTGAATTATCGAGGAGGCTCTTTGGAAGGAGCTAAGATATATGTTTTGCTGTTCCCGTGTAATGAGTGTGCAAAAGCAATTATTCAAAGCGGAATCAAGACTATCGTCTATGACAGTGACAAATACGCTGATACGCCATCAGTAATTGCGTCAAAGCGAATGCTTGATGCAGCAGGCGTTAGGTATTACCAATACACAAGAACTGACAGAGAGATTAAGTTCTCAGTTTAGTTATTTGAACATTAAGATAAAAACACAAAATGAGGATGAGGAGTATTATGGCTAAGGACAAGAAATTAGTAGAAGCAATTACATCAATGAACGAGGATTTTGCACAGTGGTACACAGATATTGTGAAAAAGGCCGAATTGATTGATTATACAAGCGTTAAAGGATGTATGGTGTTAAAACCGGCAGGATATGCACTTTGGGAGAATGTTCAACGTGATTTGGACAACAGATTTAAGGAAACAGGCGTAGAAAATGTATATCTACCAATGTTTATTCCGGAGAGTCTTTTGCAAAAAGAAAAGGATCATGTAGAAGGATTTGCGCCAGAAGTAGCATGGGTTACTCACGGTGGACTTGAACCATTACAAGAAAGAATGTGTGTAAGACCAACATCAGAGACGTTATTCTGTGATTTTTATGCCAAAGATATTCATTCTCATCGTGATTTGCCACGTCTTTACAATCAGTGGTGTTCAGTTGTTCGCTGGGAAAAGACTACTAGACCATTTTTGCGTTCTAGAGAATTTTTATGGCAAGAAGGCCACACGGCACATGCGAGTGCTGAAGAAGCAGAAGAAAGAACAATCCAAATGCTGAATGTGTATGCTGATTTTTGTGAAGAAAGTTTAGCGATTCCTGTTATTAAGGGACGCAAAACTGACAAAGAAAAATTTGCAGGTGCTGATGCGACATATACTATCGAAGCATTGATGCATGATGGTAAGGCGTTGCAATCAGGAACAAGTCACAATTTCGGTGATGGTTTTGCTAAAGCGTTTGATATTCAATTTGCAGACAAGGATAATACATTAAAGCACGTTCACCAGACATCATGGGGAATGTCAACACGTATTATCGGTGGTATCATCATGGTACACGGAGACGATAGCGGGTTGGTATTGCCACCTAGAATAGCGCCAACACAAGTGATTGTGATTCCAATCCAACAGAAAAAGGATGGAGTACTTGATAAAGCTAATGAATTGACCAATGAACTAAAGGCAGCAGGAATTCGCGTCAAATTAGATGACACAGATAAGAGTCCGGGATGGAAATTCTCCGAAGCAGAGATGCGTGGAATTCCAATCAGAATTGAGATAGGACCAAAGGATATTGAAAACAATCAGGCAGTACTAGTTAGACGTGATACTAGAGAGAAGATGACAGTAGCACTGACAGAAGTTGCGACAAAGGCAACAGAGCTTTTACAAACAATCCAGGTAGATATGTTAGAACGTGCGCGGACACATCGTGATGAGCATACTAGTAGTGCAACAAATTATGATGAATTTAAGCAAGCGATTGAAGAGAAACCAGGATTTGTTAAGGCGATGTGGTGTGGTTCAAAAGAATGCGAAGAGAAGATTAAAGAAGATACAACAGCAACATCACGTTGTATTCCATTTGAGCAAGAGCAAGTAGGAGAAACTTGCATTTGCTGTGGAAAGGAAACAACGCAGATGGTTTATTGGGGAAAAGCTTATTAATTCCCCCTATAGGGTGCTGAAAGGAGGGCTTAAATGCGACTAAAAATGCCAGCTAACGTTCGATTGATTATCGATAAATTGATGGAACGGGGATATGAAGCATATATTGTTGGCGGTTGCGTTAGAGACTCGATGCTGGGAAAAGAACCTGATGATTGGGATATTACAACCAGTGCGCAGCCGTGTGAGATAAAAAGGGTATTTAGCCGAACGGTGGATACGGGGATTGCCCATGGAACTATTACGGTCTTAATAGGCGGAACAGGGACAGAGGTAACGACGTATCGAATCGATGGCGAATACGAGGACAATAGACATCCTACAAGCGTGGAATTCACGACTAATATTGCCAAAGACTTGAAACGACGAGATTTTACCATCAACGCAATGGCATATAACGACCAAAAAGGTTTGGTTGACTTGTATGGCGGCATGGAAGATTTGAGTAGGAAGACAATCCGTTGTGTGGGTGAGCCATGTGCACGTTTTGGGGAAGATGCTCTGCGGATTCTAAGAGCAGTTAGATTCGCGGCACAGCTGGGCTTTACGATTGAAAAGGAAACGTGTGAGGCGATACAGGAGTTAGCATACACGCTTAAAAATATCAGTGCGGAGCGAATTCAAACAGAAGTGGTTAAGCTACTTGTCTCTGCTCGACCAGGGATGTGGAAAGCTACGTGGGAGATGGGCATCACTAAGGTGATTATGCCAGAATTCGATGAGATGATGGTGACACAGCAGAACACTCCGTATCACATGTACAGTGTCGGGGAACATACTATGAAGGTATTAGAAAATGTACGTGCCGACAAGATATTAAGAATGGCGGCACTTTTGCATGATGTGGGCAAACCAGTGATGAGGACAACTGACGCAAAAGGCATAGACCATTTTAAACGGCACAGCGAAGCCGGCGAGAAGATTGCAAGAGATATTTTGAAAAGACTAAAGTTCGACAATGATACTCTAAATATAGTATCGCGTCTAATCAGATGGCATGATTTGCGTCCTCAAGCAGACGAAGTATCTGTGCGCAGGGCAATTCACAAAATGGGGGATGACATTTTCCCTTATTTCATAGAATTGCAGTATGGCGACATAATGGGTAAGAGCGAATACGATAGGGATGAGAAGATAATACTTAATAGCAAGATTAGGGGGACTTATCTAAAGATAAAAGAAGAAGGGCAATGTATATCATTAAAGGGCTTAGCAATTAGTGGTAAAGATTTAATTGAACTGGGGATTAAACCAGGACCAGATATGGGGAAAGCACTAAGCGAAGCATTGGAAGAGGTGCTAGTAGAACCCGAAAAAAACAATAAAGAATACCTTATCGAAAAGATTAAAGGGAGGACTTGATATGGGCTATATGGAAGTGTATGAATCATGGTTGAACAATCCATATTTTGATGACGATACTAAAGCAGAATTAAAGGCAATTACAGGCGATGATAAAGAGATAGAAGACCGCTTTTATAAGGACTTAGAGTTTGGAACGGCAGGACTTAGAGGAGTTATAGGGGCAGGGACAAATCGTATCAATATCTATGTTGTTAGAAAGACAACACAAGGATTGGCGAATTATATCAAAACTCTAGGGGCAATAGATAAGGGCGTTGCCATTGCTTATGATTCGCGCCATATGTCACCAGAATTTGCTGATGAGGCGGCTCTTTGCCTAGCTGCAAATGGTATTAAAGCATATGTTTTTGAAGCACTAAGACCAACACCTGAGCTTTCTTTTGCAGTGCGCACTTTAGGATGTATCGCAGGGCTTAATATTACGGCTAGTCATAATCCACCAGAATATAACGGATACAAAGTGTATTGGGCGGATGGTGCACAAATAACCCCGCCACATGATAGTGGAATCATGGATGAAGTGGCCAAAGTGACTGATTACAACAATGTTCTGACGATGGATAAGCAAGAAGCTATCACGGAAGGACTTTATGAAGTGATTGGTCAAAATATCGATGACAAGTACATTGAGACGTTGAAAAAGTTAGTATTGCACCCAGAAGTAATCGAAAAGATGGCGAGTGATTTAAGAATTGTTTACAGCCCTTTGCATGGAACAGGAAATATTCCAGTGCGAAGAATTCTAAAAGAATTGGGATTTACCCAAGTTCATGTAGTTAAAGAGCAAGAATTACCAGATGGGAACTTTACGACAGTGGGTTACCCGAATCCAGAGTCAAAAGAGGTGTTCACCTTGGGACTTAAATTGGCAGAAGAAGTAGATGCTGATTTGGTTTTGGCAACTGACCCAGATGCAGACCGTTTAGGGGTATATGTAAAGGAAGCCCAAACTGGTGAATATCATGAATTGACAGGCAACATGTCAGGCTGTCTTTTGGCAGATTATGAGATAGGTCAGCTTCAAGCGACAAAAGGTCTTCCGGATGACGGGATGTTGATCAAAACAATAGTGACCTCTAACATGGCCGATGCCATTGGTAAAAGCTATGGAGTGAAGGTAATCGAGGTATTGACTGGCTTTAAATTTATAGGTCAACAAATTCTAAAGGCTGAACAAACAGGTAAGGGTACTTACTTATTTGGCTTTGAAGAGAGCTATGGCTGTTTGATTGGAACGCACGCACGTGACAAGGATGCTATTGTAGCTACGATGGCTCTTTGCGAGGCGGCGGCATATTATAAAGATAAAGGCATGACCCTTTGGGATGCAATGATTGCGATGTATGAAAAATATGGCTACTACAAAGATGATGTGCAAGCGGTTACGCTAAAGGGCATTGATGGAACAGCTAAGATTCAAAAGATTTTGGATACACTTAGAAATTCACCGCCGACTCATATCGGCGACTACATGGTTAAAAGAGTTCGTGATTACCAAGAAGATACCATTTTGGATTGTGCGACGAAGGAAGTGACAGCGACGGGATTACCATCATCGAATGTACTGTACTATGAACTAGAACAAGATGCGTGGCTTTGTGTACGTCCATCAGGAACAGAACCTAAGATTAAGTTTTATTACGGAGTTAAAGGAGTATCATTAAACGATGCTAGTGAAAAGTCAGAAAAAATGGGGCAGAAAGTATTGGGAATGATTGATGAGATGAATTAAGTAATAAAAGCGTGAAAACTGACAAAAGCGGGTGATTTTTGCGTATTTCCTTGACAAATAACTACAGATAGTGTTATAACTACAGGGTAGGAATTGATTGCAAAAAAGCAGACGGTTCGTGGACATTTGACTTATAACGATAATCGTTCTAAGTTTGAGTGCAAAGCGGGAGTTTACCCGCGAAATAAAAAAGAATTCATAGGAGGAATACTCATGAACAAAACAGAATTAGTAACAGCGATTGCTGGAGCAGCAAAATTATCTAAGAAAGATGCAGAAGCAGCGCTAAAAGCATTTATCGATGTTGTTTCACAAGAATTGAAAAAAGGTGGAAAAGTTCAATTAGTTGGATTTGGTACTTTCGAAGTATCTAAAAGAGCAGCTAGAGAAGGAAGAAACCCTCAAACTGGTAAAACAATGAAGATTGCAGCTTCTAAAGCACCTAAATTCAAAGCTGGTAAAGCATTGAAAGACTTAGTAAACAAATAAGAAGCAAAGCTTATAATAAAAAGGGAGACAGTTGTCTCCCTTTTTACTGTATAAGGGGAGCGAATTAAAAGCCCCAAACAATGAGAATAGATAAATTTTTAAAAGTATCAAGGTTAATAAAAAGAAGAAGCATTGCTAATGAGGCATGTGATGCTGGCAGAGTATTAGTAAATGATCGCCCAGCGAAAGCTTCGGTAAAAGTTAAGGCAGGAGACATATTAGAAATTCAGTTCGGGACAAAAAGTGTCAAAATAGAAGTGCTAGATGTTCAAGAAACAGTGAAAAAAGAAGAAGCAGCACAGTTATATAGATATTTATAAAAAGAAATGAATTTTCAACAAAAAGGTTGAAATTAATGGCATTAAGAGGTAATATTTTAGTATGAGTGAGAAGAGAAATTCCGCAAATAAAAAAGAAAAGAAAAATTCTGACCATAAAGGGGTTGCGATGGTTGGCATTAGTTTAGTAGTAGTCATGCTGATGTCGGTGCTTTTAGTGCAAGGATTTGCGGTCAGCAATAGAATAGCAAAAGCCGAAGCAAGAGAGCAACAGCTAGAAGAACAACTCATCGAAGAGAAGAACCGAACTGAGGAAATAGAAGAGACCAGAGAGTATATGAAGACTCCTGAATACATAGAAAAGGCGGCTAGAGACAACGGACTAGCAAAGGAAAATGAAATTATCTTTAAAGAAGTTGATTGATAGATTAAACTAGGTAGTTGCACATTCAAAATCAAATGTTTGCCATGTCCCCAAGAGGCATGGCAAAATCTTTAATTCAGAAAATCCCATCTATAGTAAAAGCGAAAAAGAGGCATTGTCATGCAAGCGAAAATCCTACGATATATTAAAAAAAATCAAATGATTCAAAAGAATGACAAAGTAATCGTCGGCGTATCCGGAGGAGCAGACTCTGTTTGTCTATTGCAGATGTTAAAAGAATTACAAAAGGAGTTTCCTTTTGAGATAATAGTAGTACATGTTAATCACTGTTTGCGAGGCGAAGCCGCTGAGGCGGACGAGCAGTTTACACAAAGGCTAAGTGAGCAATATGGGTTCTTGTATAAGGCGACAACAGTAGATGTTAAGGCACAGGCCAAAAAGCGAGGACTGACTATCGAAGAAGCAGGCAGGATGATTCGGCGAGAAATATTCGAAGAAGAGGCTCGTGAGCAAGGTGCTAGCAAAATCGCGCTAGGACAACACCAAGATGACCAAGCTGAGACGGTGCTTCACAATTTGGCTCGCGGTAGTGCGATCACTGGATTGTGTGGAATACATCCGATACGCGACCAATACATCAGACCATTGTTGTGTGTAGGAAGAAATGAAATAGAACAATACTTACGCAGCAACAACCAGCCATGGCGAGATGATGAGACGAATTTCGAGGAAGATTACACCAGAAACAAATTGCGACATAAGGTCCTCAAATATCTAAATGATGAAGTGAATCAAAAGGCAACAAAACATATTGCTGATTCGGCAAGGAGTCTACAAGAAGTGGAAGAGTATCTGATAACTAAGACAAAGAAAGCGATGAAGAAGTATGCCGAGATAAAAGATGGCAAGGTTTTTGTTTTTCAAAAGATAGCCTCCAAAGACCGCTTGATTCAAAAGTATGTCATGCGCGAATGCATCAAAAAGATAGCGGGTAATATGAAGGACTTGAGTAGGGAACACATCAACATGATGGTTGAAATGTTTGAAAAAGAAGTGGGCAAAAAAGCCAACATAGTAGATGGTATTGAGATTAGGCGGACCTATGAAGGAGTGATTCTAGCAAGACAAGAGAAGTCTAAGGATGTAAAGGTTAAACAAGAAGTTGTGGTACCGATTCCTGGTGAATTTAAAGTGGAAGGTGCAACATTCACCTGCTGTGTTGTTGAGGCAAGCGGACAGGTAATTGAGGAAAAAACATATACTAAGTGGCTAGATTATGATAAAATGAAAGGTAATTTGGTGGTTCGAAGCAGGCAACCGGGAGATGTGATTGTAACTTGTCTTGGCGGTGGGAAAAAGAAGTTAAAGGATTATTTTATAGATGCGAAGATACCACAAGAGAAACGCGATGCGATGTTGTTACTGGCAATGGAATCGGAAATATTATGGATTGTCGGAGACCGCATTAGTGAAAAATATAAAGTTGGCGCAAGCACAAAACAAATTTTGAAGATTCACAAAGAAGGAGAGGAAACAACATGAGTGACAAGATTTCAGTATTATTAGACGAGAAAGTAGTTGATGCAAAAATCCAAGAGATTGGTGAGCAAATTAGCCGTGATTATGAGGGCAAACAAGTACATATTATTTGCGTACTAAAAGGTAGCGTATTTTTCGCTTGTGAATTAGCAAAAAGGATAACTGTGCCAGTTTCATTGGACTTCATGTCAGTGTCTAGTTACGGAGATGACACGAAATCAAGCGGAATAGTGAAGATAGTTAAGGACCTTGATGAAGCACTGGAAGGTAAAGATGTTTTGATTGTCGAAGATATCATTGATTCAGGCCGAACATTAAGTTATTTGATTGATATTCTTTATCAAAGAAAGCCTAGTAGCATTCGACTTTGCACTTTGTTGGACAAACCGGATCGTCGAGTTAAAGAGGTGAAAGTAGACTACACTTGCTTTGAAATACCAGATGAATTTGTTGTTGGATATGGTTTGGACTATGCACAAAAGTATCGTAACTTACCATATATTGGAGTAGTTGAGGAAACAGAGTAATTACAAAAAAGGAGATTGCATAATTGAAACAATCAAGAGGTTTGATAATATATTTAATCATGGCGTTAGTTCTAATCGGAAGTGTAATAGTCATTTCTGAAAGGGCAGAAAAACGAGAAGATTTCACTAGCCAAGAATTTGCTCAAGCATTAGAAAAAGGGGAAATCACAGAGGCAGAGGTATCTCAAAACAGACAAACTCCGACAGGACGTGTAAATGTCAAGTTAAAGGGTGGAGAATCTCGTCAGATGTATGTTAGTGATGTCAACGAAGTGGTAAAACAGCTATCGGCGGCAGAAGTTACATACAAGATAAAAGATGTACCACAAGACAACACTTTTCTAACTACGTTTTTACCATTGTTGGTGCTGGTAGCGGGATTAGCCATCTTTATGGTGTTCATGACACGTAGCATGGGTGGCGGTGGTGGACAAAGTGCCAAGATGATGAATTTTGGCAAGAGTCGTGCTAAGCTATCGACAGATGAGAAGAAGAAAACCTTCAAGGAAGTTGCAGGTTTGGATGAAGAAAAAGAGGACTTAGAAGAAATTGTTGATTTCTTGAAAAATCCTAAAAAATATACGCAAGTAGGAGCGCGAATTCCAAAAGGTATTTTACTAGTTGGGCGCCCAGGAACGGGTAAGACTTTAATGGCAAAAGCTATTGCTGGTGAAGCAGAAGTACCGTTTTTTAGCATTTCGGGTTCTGACTTTGTAGAAATGTTTGTTGGAGTTGGGGCATCAAGAGTGCGTGACCTTTTTGAAGAAGGAAAGAAACATGCGCCTTGTATCATCTTTATTGATGAGATTGACGCTGTAGCAAGACGCCGTGGAACTGGTATGGGCGGTGGTCATGATGAACGTGAACAAACACTCAACCAACTGTTGGTAGAGATGGATGGGTTCGGTGTCAATGAAGGAATTATAGTAATGGCAGCGACAAACCGTGTGGATATTTTAGATCCAGCCATCTTGCGACCAGGACGTTTTGATAGAAGAGTTGTGGTTAATGCACCAGATATTAAGGGACGCGAAGAAATCTTAAAAGTTCATTCAGAGAGAAAACCATTAGGCGAAGATGTTGACCTTACGCAAGTAGCTAGGACAACGGCTGGATTTACTGGCGCGGACCTTGAAAACCTGCTAAATGAAGCGGCTATTGTGGCGGCTAAAGGTGGACGCCAATATATCATGCAAAATGATATCAAAGAGGCGTTTATTAAGAACGGTATTGGGACCGAAAAGAAAAGTCGCGTAGTTTCAGAAAAAGAGCGAAAAGTTACGGCTTATCACGAAGCAGGTCATGCTATTCTTTGTCACGTTCTACCAGATATTGACCCAGTTTATATCGTCTCTATTATTCCGACAGCGGGAGCGGCAGGATATACAATGCGCAGCTCTGAGAATGATGAGATGTTTAATACTAGAGGCAAGATGTTGCAAAGCATCGAGGTAAGTCTTGGAGGAAGAATCGCCGAAGAACTTATCTTTGATGATATCACTACAGGAGCATCGCAAGATATTAAAAATGCGACTTCGATTGCCAGAGCAATGGTGACGAAATACGGAATGTCATCAGAGATAGGAATGGTAGCATATGGTGAAAATGAAGATGCAGTATTCATAGGTAGAGACTTAGCACACACTCGTGGATTTAGTGAGCGAGTAGCTGGAACAATCGACGAAGAAGTCAAGCACATTATTGATGATTCGTACAAGCGAGCTAAAGAGGTTATCGTACAAAACGAAGATATTTTAAAGAAATGCGCAGATTTATTATTAGAAAAAGAAAAAATTGGTCGTCAAGAATTTGAGGATTTATTTGACGAGGAAAAGTAATATGGATTACGAAGAACGACAAGCAGCAGAAGATGCCAGGAAACACATAGACGATATGCATCCGCTGCTAAACAAAGAGGCACTATTTAGCGATGAGACGCCATTTTATCGCAGTCCCTATGAAGTAGAGTCGGGAGATAGTGTAACAATTCGTTTTAGAACTAAGAAGAATAATGTTGAAGCAGTGATAATCGTGAGCGATGAACTTCGCATCAATATGGAAGTGATAGAACAAAGCAACGAATTTGATTACTATGCTGCCAAGATTATTGTAGAAGAACAAACAATTCAGTACTACTTTGAAATTCATTCAGAGAATTTGTGTTACTATTATAACAAATTAGGTGTAACTCAAGACATAGAAGAAGGCTTCTCATTTGCCATTATCCCAGGATTTAAAACGCCCAAGTGGGCAAAGGGTGCGGTCATGTATCAGATATATCCTGACCGTTTCTACAATGGCGATTATAGCAACGATACTATCACAGGTGAATATTCATATATCAAGGAAAAGGTCACCAGTGAAAAGAACTGGTCGGCGTATCCTAAGACCATGGATGTAAGCAATTTTTATGGCGGTGACTTGCAAGGGATAATCGATAAGCTAGATTATCTGCAAGAACTAGGAATAGAAGTGTTATATTTAAATCCTATCTTTGTTTCGCCTTCAAATCACAAATACGATATTCAAGATTACGATTATGTCGATCCTCATTTGGGCAGAATTGTAAATGACAGTGGCGAATTACTAGCAGACGATGACTTTGAGAATAGCCATGGCGGACGATATATCAAAAGAGTTACTAACTATGACAATTTAGAAGCTAGTAATGAAGTATTTATCCGTCTAAGCGAAGAAGTGCATAAACGTGACATGAAAATCATCCTAGATGGAGTATTTAACCACTGTGGCTCATTCAACAAATGGCTTGATAGAGAGCGCATTTACGAAAAAGAGGTAGGATACGAAAAAGGAGCATATGTAGCGGCGGATAGTCCTTATCGTTCATTTTTTAAGTTCACTAACGAAGAGTGGCCATATAATGAAAATTATTGTGGATGGTGGAATCACGATACATTACCTAAGCTAAACTACGAAGAGTCACCAACACTTGAAGAATATATCTTGCGAATTGCGGCAAAATGGGTTTCGCCACCCTTTAATGCAGATGGTTGGAGGCTTGATGTGGCGGCGGATTTGGGAAATTCAGAAGAGTATAACCACCAGTTTTGGAAGAAATTTAGAAAAGTGGTGAAAGCGGCCAACAAAGACGCAATCATATTGGCGGAACATTATGGAGATGCTAAGTCATGGTTAGCGGGGGATGAGTGGGATACAGTTATGAACTACGATGCTTTTATGGAACCGATATCATGGTTCTTGACTGGTATGCAAAAGCATAGTGACGAATTCCGCGAAGATATGGTAGGAAATGCAGGAGCATTTTTTGGAGCAATGGCTCATGCCATGAATGTGTTTAGCGGTCCATCGCTAAGTGTCGCAATGAACCAATTAGATAACCACGACCATTCAAGGTTCTTGACGAGAACTAATCATAAGGTTGGACGAATAGCTACTTGCGGACCGCAGGCGGCAGAAGAGAATGTTGATACGGCGGTATTGCGTATGGCAGTGGTAATGCAAATGACATGGCCAGGAGCGCCAACATTATACTATGGTGATGAAGCAGGAGTGTGCGGATTTACCGATCCTGACAATCGTCGAACATACCCATGGGGCAACGAAGATAGAGAATTAATAGAATTTTATAAGAGGATAATCAGTATTCATAAAGATTATGAAGTGTTTAGGCAAGGCTCGATAAAAGAACTGTATGCGGCACAAGATATCTTGGCATACGGACGCTTTACCAAAGGGGAACAAGCGATAATTATCGTCAACAGTGGGCAAGAACCAAAAGGACTAGAAATGTCCGTATGGGGTGCTGGCATTTGCAGAACGAATGATACGAAGCTAGAACGAATTTTTTATACAAATTGCGATGGCATGCAGGTGGACGAGGCAAAATTTGATGTAAAAGCAGGAATTTTGAGAGTAGAACTAGAGGGCAAAAGCGCGATGATATTATATCATCAGGAAAAGGAAGAAGAGGTGACACAAGGATGACGAGAGAACAATACGAAACGCTACCGCTAGAGACGTTAAAAGAGTTAGCAAAAACCAGAGGGCTAAAAGGACTGTCGGGCTTGAAAAAGGCAGAAGTGATTGACAAGATGGTTCAAAAAGATGAGGAAGAAGCAAAGGTTGCGGAACCTAAAAAAGTGGAAGCACCTAAAGCTGAGAAAAGCGATCGTAGCAAAAATAATTTCGGAGAATTAGACAGCGGAGATATGGCCGAGGGAATCTTGGAAGTAATGGCGGATGGCTTTGGGTTTATTCGTAGTGACAACTTTTTGCCAGGAGATAATGATGTCTATGTCTCGCCTTCGCAAATCCGTAAGTTTAATCTAAAGACAGGCGATATTATCAAGGGGAACACTAGAGTAAAAGCACAATCAGAGAAGTTTGGGGCTCTTTTGCAAGTGGCCAGCATTAATGGTTTTTCGCCAAACGAAAGAAGGAAGTTACCTAATTTTGAAGATTTGACACCTATTTTTCCAGATGAGCGAATTCGCCTTGAAAGAGCTGGTGGTTCAATGGCGATGCGTATCGTAGATTTGATTAGTCCGATTGGTAAAGGGCAAAGAGGTATGATTGTATCACCACCAAAGGCTGGTAAGACGACATTGTTAAAGGATGCAGCGAAGTCTATTTTGCATAATGGCAAAGACATGCACTTGATTATTTTGTTAATTGATGAGCGACCAGAAGAAGTTACCGACATCAAAGAGGCGATTGTTGGAGATAACGTCGAAGTTATTTACTCTACTTTCGATGAATTGCCAGAGCACCACAAACGCGTTTCAGAGATGGCGCTAGAGCGGGCAAAGCGTCTAGTAGAGCATGGTAAGGATGTAACTATTTTTATTGACAGTATTACTCGTTTGGCAAGAGCTTATAACTTAACAGTACCACCAAGTGGCAGGACGTTATCAGGCGGTCTTGATCCAGCGGCATTGCATATGCCAAAGAGAATCTTCGGTGCAGCTAGAAATATGCGCGAAGGTGGTAGCCTAACTATTCTAGCGACCGCATTAGTAGATACGGGAAGCAAGATGGATGATGTTGTTTATGAAGAATTTAAAGGAACTGGCAACATGGAATTAGTACTTGACCGTAAGCTTCAAGAAAAGCGAGTATTCCCAGCTATTGACATCGGTAAATCTGGAACAAGAAGAGAAGATTTGTTGCTTAATAGAGATGAGCAAGAGGCAGTTTATCGAATGAGACGAGCCTTAAATGGGATGAGATCAGATGATGCGGCTGAAAACATTTTGAATATGTTTTCGCGGACAAAAAACAACCAAGAGTTTGTGGAAATGATTAAGAAACAAAAGTTGGTGTAACATCTTGCATTTACAGAAACTATATGGTATAATCCAGTAGTTGTTTTAACTAACAAAACAGATTCCGTAAAGGAATAGATAATAAAGATTAAAGAGGTGAAATACGATGAAAGAAGGAATCCATCCAGAATACCACGAAGCTAAAGTGACATGTAACTGTGGCAACGCATTTACGACAGGTTCAACCAAAGAAGCAATCCACGTTGAAATCTGCTCTAAGTGTCATCCGCTATATACTGGACAGCAAAAAGCAGCACAAGCACGCGGACGTATTGATAAGTTTAACAAGAAATACGGCGTAGACGCACAATAGTAAATAACAGTGAAAGCAGTGGGTTGGGGTTGACATAATCTCAGCCCATTTTCTTTGTTTGATAGTAAGTTGCGTTTTATCAAATGAAAACAAAATCAAAGATGAGGTAAGTTAAATTATGAAATCATCAAACATTGGCGGACAGGCAGTTATTGAAGGCATTATGATGCGGCATAAAGATGAATATGCAGTAGCAGTTAGAAAGCCTAATCAAGAAATTGCGTTAAAAAAAGAGCCGTGCAAAAGCATAATCAAAAATAAAAAGATAAAAAACCTCCCGATTATTAGGGGCGTATTTGCGTTTTTTGATTCTTTGATAATAGGGACAAAGTGCCTAATGTACTCATCAAGTTTCTATGAAGAGGAAGAGGAGATAGCACCAAAGACCGAAGAACAGCAGGCAAAGCAAGACAAACAAGATAAAGTCATTATGTATGTAACGATGGCAGTGTCACTAATTGTTTCGATTGCTCTATTTTTCATGTTGCCATATTTTGTGGCGAGCTTTTTGCGCAAAGTGACATCGTCAGAGGTAGTGATTACAATAACTGAAGCGGTGATACGACTAGCATTATTTTTAGCATATATTATGCTGATATCGCGAATGAAAGATATCCAAAGAGTTTTTATGTATCATGGTGCTGAACACAAGTGTATTAATTGTGTAGAACATGGCATGGAGTTAAATGTTGAAAATGTGATGAAAAACTCACGAGAACATAAACGTTGTGGAACTAGCTTTTTGCTATTTGTAATGGTGATTAGTATTATTTTCTTTTTATTCATAAGGGTACCTTCACCGATGCTTAGAGTGGTAGTAAGACTACTATTGTTGCCATTTATCGCCGGCGTTTCGTATGAGATAATTAGGTGGGCAGGACAAAGTGATAATGCTTTTGTCAATTTGTTAAGTAAGCCAGGGATGGCACTGCAAAAGCTAACAACCAAAGAACCAACCAGTGACATGGTAGAAGTAGCGATTGTAGCAGTGGAGGCAGTTTTTGATTGGCGCGAATATCTACAAGAGAATTTTGCGGTAGTTGAGGATGAGGAAACAAAATGACATTTGGTGAAATTTTAAATGAAGCAACGACCTACCTTGAACGAGGCAACATTAGCGATGCAAAAACAGACGCATGGCAATTAATGGAATTTGTCTGGGGCATAAATAGAAGCTATTATTTTGCCCATTCAGATGATATAATAGAAGCTGAAAAAAAGGAGCAATATATGACTCTAATCCATCGACGGAGTGAGCATATACCAGTACAGTTGCTGACCAATCAGGCACATTTCATGGGGCATACATTTTATGTCAATGGAGACGTGTTGATTCCACGTTTAGATACGGAGATTCTAGTAGAAGAAGTATCTAAGGTAGTGCAAAGAGGAGATAAAATCCTTGACCTTTGTACTGGCTCAGGGTGCATTATCATTTCACTGTTACTAGATAATCAAGAAAAAGATTTGCAAGGCGTGGCAATAGATGTTTCGGCAGGAGCCATTGCGGTGGCGAAAGTCAATGCCAAGCTTCTTGATGTAGACGTTGAGTTTATCGAAAGCAATTTATTTGAAAAGAGTGAAGACAAGTATAATGTTATTGTTTCGAATCCGCCTTATATACGTACTGCTGTAATCCAAGAATTGATGCCAGAGGTACGAGAACACGAACCGTTACTAGCGTTAGATGGAAGGGACGATGGTTTGTATTTTTACCGAAAAATAGTTGCCCAAGCGGCTGACTTTTTGACAGAAGAGGGATGGTTAGCTTTTGAGGTAGGATATGACCAAGGTATGGATGTCAGCGAGATGATGACAAGCAGTGGATACATAGATGTTAAGGTAATAAAAGATTTGGCGGGGTTAGACCGCGTCGTAATTGGACAAAGAGGTAATTAAAATAGGAGGAATTGTAATGTACGACAGATTGGAAGATCTCGTAATTAGATTCGAGGAAATTTTGGGCGAGCTAAACGAACCAACGGTAGCTGAAGACCAAGTGAAATTCCAAAAGTTAATGAAAGAACAAAGTGACCTGCAGCCAATCGTGGATGCTTACAAAGAGTACAAGGATTGTAAGACAACAGTGGCCGATAGTTTGGCGATGTTGGAAGAAGAAACAGACGAAGAAATGCGGGAAATGCTAAAAGAGGAACTTAATGAATCAAAAAATAGAATTGAAGAATTAGAACATGAGTTAAAGATATTACTTTTACCAAGGGACCCAAATGATGAAAAAAATGTTATCGTAGAGATACGGGGTGGTGCCGGCGGCGAAGAAGCAGCACTTTTCGCAGCTGAAATTTGTCGAATGTATATCAAATATGCGGAGGGCAAACGCTGGAAAACGGAGATGCTTTCTTTAAGTGAGAATGGCAACGGCGGATACAAGGAAGTTACATTCATGATTAGCGGCAACGGAGCCTATTCAAAGCTCAAATACGAAAGTGGCGTTCATCGCGTGCAACGTGTACCAGAAACAGAGTCAAGCGGTAGAATTCATACTTCGACGATTACGGTAGCGATTATGCCAGAAGCAGAAGAAATCGATTTTCATTTGGATATGAATGACTGTAAGTTTGATGTTTTTAGGGCATCAGGAAACGGTGGACAGTGTGTTAATACAACGGACTCAGCAGTACGATTGACGCACATCCCAAGTGGAATAGTCATTTCATGTCAAGATGAGAAAAGCCAACTTAAAAATAAAGACAAGGCACTAAAGGTCTTGCGCTCACGATTGTATGAACTAGAACTTGAAAAGCAGCACGATGCTGAATCAGAAGCACGTCGAAGTCAAGTTGGAACGGGGGACCGTTCAGAAAAGATTAGAACTTATAATTTCCCGCAAGGGCGAGTTACGGACCATCGAATCAAATTAACACTTCACAAGTTAGATGCCATTTTGAATGGAGACATAGACGAAGTTATTGATAGTTTAATCGCAGCAGATCAAGCAGCGAAGTTGAGCAAATTAGGTGAAGCGGTATAAACTCACATGGTATCAAGTAGGAGGAAAAAAGTATGGACACAACATTAGTAATTATGGCGGCAGGTATTGGTAGCAGATTTGGCAAAGGTATCAAGCAATTAGAACCAGTTGGACCAAACGGCGAAATTATTATGGACTATTCGATTTACGATGCTATAGAGGCAGGATTTGACAAAGTTGTATTTATTATCCGCAGGGATTTAGAAGAAGACTTTAAAGAAATTATCGGTAATCGTATCGAGAAAGTAGTCAAAGTTGAATACGTATTCCAAGAGACAGATAAATTACCAGATGGATTTGAAAAACCAGAAAATAGGACCAAGCCGTGGGGAACAGGACATGCTATTTGGTGTTGCAAAGATGTTTTAGATGGGCCATTTGCAGTTATCAATGCGGATGATTACTATGGCAAGGACCCATATGTTAAACTTTACAATTACCTACAAAGCATTGATGCAAATAAAGATAAGATGGACATCTGTATGGCAGGATTCATGTTGAAGAATACTTTGAGTGAGACTGGTGGCGTTACTAGAGGAGTGTGCAAAGTGAATGATGGCGGCGAACTAGTTGGTGTCGATGAAACCTCCAATATAGTTAAGACAGATGATGGCGCAGCGATAGATACTGATGGCAATCTTGAACCGATTGATGGTGATAATCTTGTTTCTATGAATATGTGGGGACTGACACCAGCATTTATGCAAGAATTGGAAACAGGATTTGCAAAATTCCTAAAGGACAATGTAGAGAACCTAGAAAAAGCAGAATACTTGTTACCGACTATTGTTGACAAGATGATTAAAGCCGACGAGGCAACGGTAGCAGTTCTTAAAACAGACGCGACATGGTTTGGTGTAACATATCAAGAAGATACACCAGTAGTAAAGGCAGCATTTGAGCAGCTCATGGAGCAAGGTGTTTATAAAGCAAAATTATTCTAATAAGGGGAAAAACGATGGGCAAATATTTTGGAACAGATGGATTTAGAGGCGAGGCAAATATTGACCTAACAGTAGAGCATGCATATAAAGTAGGACGCTTTTTGGGATGGTATTTTGGCAAGGAGCATAAGGCTCAAGTTGCTATCGGTAAGGATACTCGTCGTAGCAGTTATATGTTTGAAGACGCGCTAGCGGCGGGATTAACAGCTTCAGGTGCTGATGTGTATCTATTACATGTGACGACAACACCAAGTGTGTCTTACGTTGTTAGAACTGAGAATTTTGATTGTGGAATTATGATTTCAGCAAGCCATAATCCATTCTATGATAATGGTCTTAAAGTTATTAATGGGTTAGGACAGAAGATGGAAGCAGAAGTTGAAGAACAAATTGAAGCTTACATTGATGATGAAGTACCACATATCGCATTGGCAACAAGAGAAAAAATTGGGCGAACGATTGACTATTCGGCTGGGCGTAATCGCTTCATGGGATATTTAATTGCTTTACCAACTCGTTCATTTAAGAATATGCGTGTAGGACTTGATTGCTCAAATGGTAGTGCTTCAGCGATTGCCAAAAGTGTATTTGATGCGCTAGGTGCAAAAACTTATGTTATCAACAACGAACCGGATGGAACCAATATCAATACTAATTGTGGTTCGACCCATATTGAAATATTGCAAAATTTCGTTCGTGAAAAACACTTAGATGTTGGGTTCGCTTATGATGGTGACGCAGACCGCTGTATCGCAGTTGATGAAGCGGGCAGAATTATTGACGGAGATTTAATCCTATATGTTTGTGGCAAATATTTGAAAGAACAAGGAAGACTTAATAACGATACTATTGTTACTACGATTATGTCTAACTTAGGGTTATATAAAGCTTGCGATCGTGCAGGTATCAAGTACGAGAAAACGAACGTTGGGGATAAATATGTCAGTGAAAACATGATGGAAAATGGACATAGCTTAGGTGGTGAACAATCAGGACACATCATTTTCAGCAAGCATGCAGTTACAGGTGATGGAATTCTTACGTCACTAATGCTTATGGAAGTTATGATGGAGAAGAAGTTGCCACTTAGTACATTAGCCTCAGATGTTGTTATTTTTCCACAGTTGCTTAAAAATGTTCGAGTAGTAAACAAACAGCAAGCGCAAGAGAATGCCAAAGTAGTTGAGGCGGTCGAAGAAGTAGCTAAGCAATTAGGGAATGATGGTAGGATACTTGTTCGTGAGAGTGGTACAGAGCCAGTCATCAGAGTTATGGTGGAAGCTAGCAACGATGAACTTTGTGCCCAGTGTGTTGGCAAAGTAATAGATGTAATGGAAGAAGAAGGATTGATAGTAGAGGAATAAGATGAAAAATATTCTCATTTTAATATGTATAGCCACTATGCTAATGGGCTGTGCAAATGTTGACAAAAGTAAATATTACGACGAAGCTTTGTTAAGCATGGAATCAGGAGAGTACGAGAAGGCAATCACAACTTTGCAACAATCAATCGATGCAGAGGCGCGTTTACCAGAATGTTATCGTGCACAAGGAATTAGTTATTTGAAGCTTGGCGACAACGCTTCAGCGATAGCAGCACTTTCGAGAAGCCTAAACTCAATGGAAACAACCGATGAAAAATTCAAAAAGGACGTTATGTACTATTTGGCAGAAGCTAGGGCAGCACATGGCGAGACGAGCAAGGCGATTGAGGTATACACGGATATTCTAAAGACTGAAAAGGACAATCAAAGCTTGTTCATGAGAGGAAAACTAGAGCTTCAAGAAGGTATGGACAAAGAGGCGAAGGAAGACTTCGATAGAGCGGTTGAGGGCAGTCGAGATTATGAGCTGTATATTAGTATTTTCAATGTATACGATGCCGAGAAAAAGACGTTGGATGGACAAGAGTACTTGAATCAAGCATTGGCAATCGAGCCAAAGAGCAGTGAAGATTACTATCAGCGTGGGCGAATCTACTATTATATGAAAGACTACGATAACGCCAAGACAGAGCTGACAACGGCAGTCAATGACGGCGATGCGGAGGCAATTCTTTTGTTAGGTAAAGTGTACATCGCCATGGAAGATGCAAGTAGTGCAAGATCAATGTACCAAAAGTATTTGGAATCAGAGAAGAATCGGGCAAAAGCATATAATGGATTGGCACTTTGCGACATTTATGAAAAGAACTACGATAATGCGCTTGCCAATATTGAAAAGGGCTTAGCTGAGCAAAATTCTGATGAGCAGCAAGAATTACTTTTTAATGAAATTGTTGTTTATGAATATAAACTAGATTTTGAAAAAGCAAAAGAGAAGATGGCAGCATATCTTGAGCAATATCCTAACGATGAAGCTGCAATTCGTGAAAACGAATTTTTACAAAGTAGGTAAACGGGAGCTATATGGAGAAATTCTATGCATTTGATGATATAAAAGAAAAAGTTATTTTGGTGGGCGTTTCAACTAACCAAAATGATGATATCGCCCAGTCACTCAAAGAGTTGGAAGAACTAGTTGAAACAGCGGGAGCTGCTTGCGTTGGCAAAATTATTCAAAATAGGGTCAACATTCATCCAGGCAACTATGTGGGTAAGGGCAAGGTTGAAGAAATTAAGGAATTAGTTTATGCACTGGATGCCACGGGCATCGTTTGTGACGATGAATTGTCGCCAAGCCAACTGAACAATCTTGAAAGTGAACTTGATTGTAAGGTGATGGATAGAACGATGGTGATTCTTGACATCTTCGCCAGTCGGGCAACGACTAGTGAGGGGAAATTGCAAGTAGAATTGGCACAGTTAAAATACCGAGCAGTTAGGCTAGTGGGACTTCGCAATTCGCTATCACGATTAGGAGGCGGAATTGGAACTAGAGGACCAGGAGAGAAAAAGCTGGAGATGGACCGTCGTCTGATTAGGACTAGGATTGCGCAGCTAAAGAAAGAGCTAGTGGATGTTCGACGCCATCGCGATTTGGCACGCGAACAACGAGGCAAGAGCCACATCAAAGTGGCGGCGATTGTCGGATATACCAACGCAGGTAAATCAACACTGCTAAATACATTAACTGGTGCAGACGTTCTAGAAGAAGATCAGTTATTTGCGACGCTAGATCCAACTACGCGAATCTTAGATTTGCCAGAGGGGCAGCAGATTTTATTGACTGATACGGTTGGATTTATTAGAAAACTTCCCCATCATTTAATAGAGGCATTCAAAAGTACTTTAGAAGAGGCCAAATTTGCAGATTTGATTTTGCATGTGATTGACGCATCGAATCCACATTGGCCAGAGCAGATGCACGTAGTATATGAAACGCTTGGACAGTTAGGGGCAGAGGGTAAAAAGATTATTACTCTATTCAACAAAGTGGACAGGGCAGAAACAGCTTTGGAAGGANTAAAGGATTTTAAGGCCGATTATAATTTGCGAATTTCGGCAAAGTTTGGTGATGGACTTGATGAACTCAAGAAGTTGTTAGAAGAAATTTTAATCGAAGAGCAGGTATATATTGAAAGATTATACGACTATAATCAGGCTTCACTAATTCAGTTAATTAGAGAATATGGGCAGGTAGAGGCGGAAGAGTACCTACCAGAGGGAATCTCCATCAAAGCACATGTTCCGATGGAGATATATAATAAAGTATAAATATGTTAAAAAATGGTAAAATACCCATTTGTTGTGGTTTGTGAAAAAATAAACCACAATATATGGGTTTTTTGATTGACCTTTCGCGAACTCTTTGATATGATATAAAATAGAAATATTCAAATAGAACTAGGGGGATACCATGTTTAGAGTAGAAAAAAGAGACGGAACAATTACTGACTTTCAAGTGGCGAAAGTAAGCGAAGCAATCGGAAAGGCTTTTGAAGCGAGCGAGAAACGATACAGTCCAGAGATGTTAGACATGATTAGTCTACACGTTACTGCTGATTTCCAAAACAAGATTAAAGACGACAAAATATCTGTAGAAGATATTCAAGATAGCGTTGAAAATGTTTTGATTCAAAGTGGATATGCCGATGTAGCGAAAGCATACATTCTTTATCGTAAGCAAAGAGAGAAAGTTCGTAACATGAACGCAACGATGCTTGATTACAAGCAAATCGTTGATAGCTACGTGAAAGTTGAAGATTGGCGAGTAAAAGAAAACTCAACTGTAACATACTCAGTGGGGGGATTAATCTTGAACAATAGTGGTGCGGTTACAGCAAACTATTGGCTTTCAGAGATTTATGATGATGAGATTGGTGATGCTCATCGTAATGCGGATATTCATATCCATGATTTATCTATGCTAACAGGATACTGTGCAGGATGGTCACTAAAACAACTAATCGAGGATGGTCTTGGCGGAATTAATGGCAAGATTACCTCATCACCAGCAAAGCATTTGAGTGTACTTTGTAACCAGATGGTCAACTTCTTGGGTATCATGCAAAATGAATGGGCGGGTGCACAAGCATTTTCATCTTTCGATACTTACTTAGCGCCATTTATCAAAGTGGATAATCTTTCTTATGAAGATGTTAAGAAATGTATTGAAGCGTTTATCTATGGGGTTAATACACCGAGTAGATGGGGAACACAAGCACCATTTTCTAACATCACCTTGGATTGGACAGTGCCAGGAGATTTGGCAGAACTACCAGCTATCGTTGGTGGCAAAGAGATGGACTTCAAATACAAAGATTGTAAAAAAGAGATGGACATGGTCAACCGTGCTTTCATCGAGACGATGGTAGAAGGAGATGCAAATGGACGTGGATTCCAATATCCAATTCCAACGTATTCTATCACTAATGAGTTTGACTGGTCAGATACTGTCAATAACCGTCTATTATTCGAGATGACGGCCAAATACGGGACGCCATATTTCTCTAACTATGTCAACAGTGATATGGAACCAAGCGATGTCAGAAGTATGTGTTGTCGTTTGCGTCTGGATTTACGTGAGTTACGTAAGAAAACAGGTGGATTCTTTGGTTCAGGCGAGAGTACTGGTTCAGTGGGCGTAGTTACTATCAATATGCCAAGAATCGCATATCAATCTAAGGATAAAGAAGATTTCTACAAACGCCTAGATCGTTTGATGGATTTATCAGCTAGGTCATTGCGAGTGAAACGTGAAGTTATCGAGAAGTTATTGCAAGAAGGATTGTATCCATATACGAAGCAATACTTAGGAACGTTTAACAACCATTTCTCTACTATCGGTATTATCGGTATGAATGAGGTTGGTCTTAATGCCAAATGGTTAGGCGGCGATATGACAGATGAGCGCACGCAAGACTTCAGCAAGGAAGTATTGGATCACATGCGCAACAAATTATCCGATTATCAAGAAAAATATGGCGATTTGTATAACCTAGAAGCAACACCAGCTGAGTCGACAACTTATCGTCTAGCAAAACATGACCGCAAGAGATGGCCAGACATCAAAACGGCAGGCAGTAAGGGTGATGTAGAATACTACACTAACAGTTCACATCTGCCAGTTGACTACACATCTGATATCTTCGATGCTCTTGATATTCAAGATGACTTACAGACACTATATACTTCAGGAACAGTGTTCCATGCTTTCCTAGGAGAGAAGATGCCAGATTGGAAAGCAGCAGCATCGTTAGTTAAGAAGATTGCAGATAATTATCGTCTACCATATTATACGATGTCACCGATTTACTCAGTGTGTAGAGAACATGGTTATATTGCAGGAGAGCACTTCACTTGTCCAACTTGTGGGGCACCAGCAGAAGTTTATAGCCGTATTACTGGATACTATCGCCCAGTTCAAAACTGGAATGATGGTAAGGCTCAAGAATATAAGAATCGTACATTGTATGATGTTAAGAATTCAGAATTCAAAGGTCATCAAGCGGAACACAAAGAGACTCAAGGTACACCAGAAGAAGCTGGCAAACCAACTGGTATGCAACCAGCGGAGAAGATACTTTTCACAACTAGCACTTGTCCTAACTGTGTAATCGCTAAGGAGATGCTAAAAGAGGAAAGTTATAAGACAGTTGATGCAACAGAGAATCCTGATTTGGCTCAAAAGTACGGCATTATGCAAGCGCCAACGCTAGTAGTTGTTGAAGGAGATAATGTTGAAAAATACGTTAATGCTTCCAACATTCAAAAATTTGTAGACAAACAATAAATGCTAAATTATAGAACACCAGCCGATTTTACGGCTGGTGTTTTTGTGAGTATATCTATTTGATTATATAGCCTTGCACTTTTTTGAGAACACCGATTTCTTCGAGAGTAGTTATCATTCGATAAACAGTTGCTTGACCAATCGAAGAGTCGACTTTCCAGATTTCGTAGTATAGTTCTTTCAAATTGTGGCAGTCATTTCGCATGATGACGTTAATCATAGTTAGACGCTGCTTGGTTATTCGCTTATTGTGTTGTTTTAAAAGATTAATAACGATTTCAACATTTTCATTTGTCATATCTGCCATATTATCCCTCACCTCGAATTGTAAAAACAGAAGATGTTTGCCTTCTATAGAAAAGAGTTAGACTGCACTAACTATATAAAGGTTAGCATTGTCTAACTCGCTTGTCAACTATTTTATCCTTATCAGGAAAATTCGTTGTGTGTCTCTTCGTTTGGGTCTATTATATTAGTTAGACTGGTCAAGCCAACACCTAAGGTAGAAGCATTATGCAGAAAAGCTGAAGTAGTTGGAGCAATTATGCCCGACAAGCCAAGGGCTATTAGACCTAAGTTAAACCCCATTACAAAGCGATAGTTAGAGTGGATGCGTTTCATCAGACCATCACTGATGTGCTTTAGAACAACCAATTTGTAAAGATTGTTTTCCGAAATGGTGACGTCGGCGACCTCGCGGGCAATCTGTGCTCCTTCACTGACAGCGATACCAACATCAGCGGCAGAAAGTGCTGGAGAATCGTTGATACCATCACCTAGCATAATAACTTTTCGACCGAGTGACTTTTCGTGTTGTACATATTTTGCTTTGTCTTCAGGTAGAACTTCTGCAAAATATTCGTCCATACCAAGTGTTGTGGCAACTGCTTTAGCAGTTCGTTCACTGTCGCCAGTCATCATGACAACTTTTTTCATTCCATTTTTTTTCAATATATTAATGACATTAGCAGTTTCGGCACGAAGAGGATCTTCGATGCAGATAACCGCGACCAAGGCACCTGATATTGCCATGTAGAGATGCGAATATTCTTGTGAGATGGCATCGAATTTCTTTTTTTCTCCACGAGGTATTTTGCATTTCTCATCTTCGAAAACGAAGTGATGACTGCCGATAACTATTTTATTACCATCAATGGTCGAAGAGATACCATGAGCCACAATGTACTCAACTTTACTGTGCATCTCATGATGCTTTAAATCCCTTCTGATGGCCTCGGCAACAACGGCATTGGCAATCGAGTGAGGGAAATGTTCTTCCAGGCAAGCAGCGAGACGAAGCATTTCGTCGGGGTCGTTGTCTTTGAAAGTGACAATTTTAGCGACGCTAGGTTTAGCCTCGGTTAAAGTGCCAGTTTTGTCAAAGACAATAGTATCAGCTTCGGCAATAGCTTCTAAAAATTTGCCGCCCTTAACAGTAATGCTGTGTGCCTGGCATTCGCGCATGGCTGAAAGCACTGATACAGGCATTGAGAGTTTTAGGGCACAAGAAAAATCAACCATTAGAACTGATAGAGCTTTTGTAACATTGCGAGTCAATAACCACGCAATGCCTGTCCCGAGGAATGTTAATGGAACCATTTGGTCAGCCAAATGTTCGGCCTTGCTTTCGATTCCAGCTTTCATTTTCTCCGACTCCTCCAGCATGGCTATGATTTTCTCATAACGAGTAGAGCCACCAGCCATCTTCACCTGCAGAACAATTTCACCTTCTTCGACAGCAGTTCCGGCATAAACAAAAGAATGTTTAGTTTTCCGCACGGGGATACCTTCGCCAGTCAAAGACGCTTGGTTAATCATCGCTTCTCCTTCGGTCACGATGCCGTCAAAGGGAATCATTGTGCCAGTATGCACAGCGATGAAATCATTGGGCTTGATGTCATGAACAGAAACTAGAATTTCTTGATTTTGACGTTTCAACCAAACTTTTTCCACCTGCAAATCCATACTTTGAGCGAGGTCAGAAACGGACTTCTTATGTGTCCACTCCTCCAAAGTTTCACCGATGCTAAGTAAGAACATAACGGAAGCGGCTGTTTTAAAATCGCCACGCAACAGTGAAACGCTAATAGCAGTAGCATCAAGGACAGGTACTTCTAATTTCCCCTTAATCAGACAGCGTATGCCGTTTAGGATAAAACGAGCGGCAGTAATAATCGTACTAATTATATTAATGGGCGTCGGTAAAAACCACTTGCAAAAATAGCGAGTGGTAATTTTCGTTATCATTCTTTCTTGATAAATACTATTTAATTCTCGGCTAGTATGTTCAGGTACTAAAGCTGCTATATCAGGATTGGAGAATGAAAAATTTAAAATCTCAGCAAGAAGTTCAGGACGGTTTCCGTCATAATACACAATGGCGTGACCGCTTCGCTCATAGACTTTAGCACGGCGAACTGATTTTATAGAGCTGAGATAGTAAAGCAATAAATCAGCTTGCTCAAAAGTCATTTTTCCGAACCCGCTGTCGAAGCGGATTCGGTTATCTAACTCATGTTTGATTGTTATTTTCATGACTATTCTTCGGTAGATGATTCTAATACTTCATCTGACTCTCTTTTTTCGTTAAGTTCTTTTGCCTCTTCAAAAATATCTTCAGCATTTTCTTGAACTTTTGTAACGGTATCCATTACACAATCCTTGGCGCGCAAGGCAGCAGCGGTGGTTTGAACATAGACTTTTTTTGCGTCTTTACTTGAAAGTGCTTTGATTCCTGCGGTGCCAAATATAACGCCACCTGCAAATGTAGCGAGCTTTGTTAAAGATGATAAATGAAACATAATAAATTCCTCCTTTTGTGTTTTATGGTACTAATAGTATAGCTCTTGAATAGAGGGTTTCCAACTAAAAAAGGCATTAATGAGAAAAGTTCTCATTAAGGGAAAGTGTTATTGAATAGAGCATGTTGACAAGGTGAGAATAAAAAGGTAGGATGTAGTTAGGCATAACTAACTAAAAGGATTATCTTTAAGGAGGATATATATATGAGTATCGTTATAATAGGTGGACACGATAGAATGGTCTGCCGCTATAAGAAGATATGTAAGAACTATAATTGTAAGGCTAAAGTATTCACGCAGATGTCGGCGGCTCTTAACAAGCAGATAGGGAGTCCGGATTTGTTAGTGCTTTTCACCAACACAGTTTCACATAAGATGGTGCGATGTGCATTGGAAGAGGCAAAGAAAAGTGATATCGAAGTGATTAGGAGCCATACTAGTAGTGGCACGGCACTTAACGAAATTCTAGAAATGAGAGTAGGGGCATAAGAAGAAAAAGCAAAAGCCAGACGGAGACGTCTGGCTTTTGCTTTAGATATAAGTTTTTAATTATCTTTTTTAGCTAATTCGGCTAGTTTCATGGCTCTAACCTTTAGTGGTAAACCGAACAATGTGATAAATCCTTCGGCATCGTGATGGTCATAAAGGTCACCAGTAGTAAATGATGCTAGAGATTCGCTGTATAGACTATACGGAGAAGTAGTACCAGCTTTAATGATATTTCCCTTATATAGCTTAACTTTAACTTCGCCAGTTACGTATTCTTGAGTAACATTGACAAATGCTTGAATAGCTTCACGAAGTGGGGTGAACCACTTTCCTTCGTAAACGATTTGAGCAAATTTATTGCCCATATCTTTTTTGACTTCCATCGTTGCACGGTCAAGCACCAATTCCTCTAATTGATCATGAGCTTCCATTAGGATAGTTCCGCCAGGGGTTTCATAAACACCACGAGACTTCATTCCAACCACGCGGTTTTCAACGATATCGACAATACCTATCCCGTGTTTGCCACCAAGGACATTAAGCTCAGTGATGATGTCAGATAACTTCATCGCCTTACCATTTAGGGTTTTTGGTACGCCAGACTCAAAAGTCAGCGTAACATATTCGCCCTCATCGGGTGCTTTTTCAGGTGAAACACCTAAAGTTAAAAGGTGGTCGTAATCAGGTTCAACAGCAGGGTCTTCTAACTCAAGACCTTCATGGCTGATGTGCCATAAGTTACGATCACGACTATAACTATCATTTGCTGAAAATGGTAAATCAATGCCATGTTGTTTACAATACTCAATTTCATCTTCACGAGATTGCATTGTCCAAATATCTGTCATACGCCAAGGTGCGATGATTTTGAGGTCTGGAGCAAGGGCCTTAATGCCTAGTTCAAAACGAATCTGATCATTACCCTTACCAGTTGCTCCATGACAAATAGCAGTAGCACCTTCTTTTCTAGCAACTTCTACTAGACGTTTGGCGATGATTGGACGAGCCATTGAGGTGCCTAGTAAGTACTTATTTTCATAAACAGCACTTGCTTGGACGCAAGGCAATATATATTCGTCACAAAATTCATCAATAATATCTTCAATATATAATTTAGTTGCGCCAGATAATTGGGCACGTTCTTCTAAACCATCTAATTCATCTCCTTGTCCGCAATCGATGCAGCAACAGATTACTTCATAATCAAAATTCTCTTTAAGCCATGGGATGATGGCAGTAGTATCAAGACCACCAGAATAGGCTAAAACAACTTTCTCTTTCATAACATAAGTTCCTCCGTAAATATCTATACATAGTATGGTTGCTGTTTGGTCAAAACAAAGATTGTTATGCATTAACATGACCGAACAGTAACAATATACATCATTTTTGAATGATATGCAAGCGGAAACAGGGTATTTTTTCGAAAAACTTGCATATTATGCACAAAAGATGTATAATAATGCAATGACGAATTGAAAAGCATCTAGGTAACACTAGGCAGAATACTTTACTAGCAGCGAAAAGTGGTATATTATCTAGTAAGTGAGAGTAAGAGACAAAGCGTGAAATAAGAGGAGAATGACAATGATTAAGGTAGGAATTATCGGTTCGACTGGCTATACAGGAGAAGAACTTGTTAGATTATTGATAAATAGAGATGATGTGGAGATAAAATGGTATGGCTCTCGTAGCTATATTGACAGAAAATATGCCGACGTGTATCAAAGTATGTTTCAGATAGTTCCAGATATTTGCAAAGATGACAACATGAGTGAACTAGCCGAGCAAGTTGATGTCATTTTCACGGCAACGCCACAAGGCTTATGTGCGTCGCTTATCACTGAAGATATTTTGAGCAAAACGAAGGTTATTGACTTGAGTGCTGATTTTAGAATCAAAGACGTTAAGACATATGAGCAATGGTATGGTATAAGCCATGCAGCACCACAGTTTATCGATGAAGCG
>JGI994J12354_10000574_pt1 | contig 36340 bp, 34 predicted proteins | sample IntmicLarv3ML3BL_FD_12354 | JGI IMG/M metagenome (IMG submission 12354) | reverse complement strand
ACCGGCATGATAAATGACAAATCCATTTACTTCGCCTCCCTCTAAACGAATGACCGCTTCTGTTCCGGAAGTTCCTTTTATCGGGTCAACAATGACAAAAACAAGATCCGAATAAATGGATTCGCCGTCCCAATACGCCTCATGCGGCATATCAGGAGGAATTTGATTGGGTGTAGACCAATTTGAAGAAAATCCTTTGAATGTGCCGTAAAAAGCCAAATCGGAATTTTGATCCAATTTGTTTGCAGGGAGAGGAGAAGCCATTGACGAATTCGATTGAATGTAATTGCTGTAATTCTCAGGGATCGGAACATTCGTTCTGTCGGGTTGGAATTCGGAAATATTTTTACCGAGCGGATTAAAACCGCCGGTAGACTCTTCAACGCACCCGGCAACGATTACAAAAAGACAAATCAAAACAAAACTCAGAGCAAAAAAACTTTTTTTCATTGTTATCCCTCTAAAAATTAAATCGTTTTTAATTTCGGATCGTCATCAATAAACAAAACATCAGCTTTGTCGCCGATTTCTTTTTTCAGCCGCGCCGCCAAAACTTTCATCCCCGGATTTTCAGTAGCGTAATGACCGGCGTCAATAACCGTCATATCGCCGCGTTCTCGAAGAACGTCGCTGTGTTTCAATTCGGAAGACAAAAAGGCGTCAACCTGATGTTCTTGAGCGATTAAAAGCGCATGACGATTCAAACAGCTGCCGCCGCAAATCATGATTTTTTGAATCCTATTGCTGCCGGCATAAATCAGCGGTGCGTTTAATTTTTCGGAGACGGTTTTTGCAAAATCGTCGGCGGCAATCGGCTCAATTGTTCCGATAATTCCGAAATCGGTTTTGATGCGGTCTTTTAAATTGAAAATGTCGGCTAAAACAGTATTGATGCCGCCGTCGGCGTTGTCGTAATTCGTATGCATGGCATAAACGGAAATGCTGTTGTCAAAAATGATTTGAAGCTTTTTGGAAAGCGATTCCGGGATTTTCATAATCGGGTGAAAAAGAGGCGTGTGGTGGCAGATGAGAAGGTCGGCTTCAAACGCGGCCGCTTTTAAAAGAACATCCGTTGTGACATCTAAAGCAACGGCGATTTTATTAATTTCCCTGTTTTTTTCATAGAGCAAATCAATAATTAAACCGATGCGCCCGTCATCAAAATCAGCCGCAATTTCAGGCGGCGCGATTTGTTCTAAAAGCTGAATTAAGTCGGTTTGTTTCATAAACAAAAAAATGTCTGCATCCTTTAAATAGAAGACGACAATTATTCATGCAAATACCCTTTTACCATTATTACAAATTTATTAAAAAGAGAGAGAAAAATATGGCAGTACCGATCGTTCCGCAAAAACCCAAACACGATGTGAAGCGGAAAAAAAATTTGGCAAAATTAAAAAGCCGTGAAAAAGCAAAAGCGGTTGAAAAAATTGAACGGAAAAATGCGGCGGTGACTTTTGAAGTCGTGTTTGTCGGCCGTTCCAATGTCGGCAAATCTACGCTTCTGAATAAGCTGACCGGCGAACATGTCCGAACCGGCAAGAGACCGGGCGTTACATTAAAGCCGACTCACCTTTATTTTGATGATTTTTTAATTACCGATATGCCCGGCTTCGGTTTTATGTCCGGCGTTACAAAAGAAAAAGCGGACGAGGTGAAAGACGGCATTGTTCAATATATTGAAGGGCAAGCCGACCGGATTTACATTGCCGTTCAAGTGATTGACGGGCCTGCTTTTGTCGAAATTACGGAACGTTGGGATTCAAGAGATGAAATCCCAATCGACATCGAACTTCACGAATTCATAAAAGAAATGGACATCATCCCGATTGTTGCCGTTAATAAAATGGACAGAGTTAAAGAAACAGAAGTCGACGACACACTGAATCGGATTACTGAAATTTTCGGCTATGACGGCGAATGGAAAGAAAGTGAGCTGAGACTCGCACCCGTCAGCGCCCGCGGCGGCGATATTCGATCATTGGTGTCACAACTGAAAAACGAATTACACAAAATGAAAAGAGACGATCTGTTTAAACATTTAAAGTGAGGGAAAAAATGACAGACATATTAGAAATTGCCGAAAAAATTGTTGCGGAAGGCCCGATTTGTAACCACTGCCTCGGCCGCCAATTTGCAAAATTATCAACCGGTCTCGGCAATAACGAGCGCGGAAGTGCCGTAAAGCTGGCAGCGGCAATGGATGCCGACCGCCGCTTTAAAGATGAAAACGATGACACATTATTGAAAAGCATAAGTCTTTCAAGCGTTCATGCGCAAAAAACAATGGAGAAGGAAGGATTAGCAGAAAAAGCGGCAGACGGAAATGAAGAAACTGTCGGAAAAGAGCCGGTTTGCTGGGTCTGTTTAGATATTTTCAAAAATTTAGATTATTGGGCGGACATGGCCATTGAAAAGCTGAAAGGAATCGAATATGAAACATTCCTCGCCGGCACAAAATTAAGCGGCCTCCTCAGCGAAAATGAAGAAATATTATGGGAGCAGGCCGGAACGGCATACGCCGAGCCATTAAAAAGCGAATTGAATCGCGAAATCGGAAAAATCATCGCCCAAAAAACAGGCAAGCTGACCGCGTTTTCAAATCCGGATGTAATGATTACATTCGACATCGCTCAAAAAGAGGTTAAAATCGACATCCGCTCCATTTACATTTACGGCCGATATCAAAAGAAAATCAGAGGAATTCCTCAGACAAAATGGCCCTGCCGAGACTGCGGCGGCCGCGGCTGCGATAAATGCGGCGGAACGGGCAAGCAGTATAAAGAATCCGTCGGGGAGCTTGCCGGCTGGTCGCTTTGGAAAGCCGCCGAATCCGAAGACATTGTTTTTCACGGCGCCGGCAGAGAAGATATTGACGCGCTGATGCTCGGTACCGGACGACCGTTTGTGCTGGAAGCCAAAGTGCCTCTGAAAAGAAAAATCGATTTGGAACAACTTGAAAAAGACATCAATGCCTATGCGGCCGGAAAGGTAGAGGTTTCAAAACTTTCCGCCTGCGGCAAAGATATGGTGGAAAAACTGAAAACTGAAAAAGCGCGGAAAACTTACCGTTTAAAAATCAGATTTGAAGCGCCCGTTACTGCCGACAGCCTGACTGCCGTCTTGAAGGAATTAGAAGGACAAGAGATTAACCAAAACACACCCAATCGCGTTATGCACAGGCGGGCGGATTTGTGCCGGAACCGTACCGTTCACGCGGCGGAACTGGAGTGGACTGAAACGGAAGGCGCTTTTGAAGTCGCCCTGGTTAAAATTCTATGTGACGGCGGACTTTATGTTAAAGAACTCACATCAAGCGACGAAGGACGAACCGTTCCGAGTATTGCCGGACTTTTGGGAATCGGCGCGAAAGTGGAAGAATTGGATGTGATTCATGTCGATATTGCCGATGTCGAATAATTTTGCAAAATCCGAAGGAAAGTAAATTAAACGGATATATTTATTAAGGTTGGATATCTATTTTGATTCCTTTTCCGTCAATAAACTTAATATATCAAAATAATTATTCATGGCTAAAGTTATTCATTAAACGAAGCATGAAAATAATTGTTTTTCATACATAAGCAAAACAGCAGAAGACGATTCAAAATCGACTGCATACTCTGCTTCGGCTAAAGAAACGGCATATCGGAAAAACCAAAAAAGATATTGCCTCCTTAAAAAATCGAGCGGATCCTAATGATTCGTATTCGATTCGTTATCGCTTAAAAATTTAAGCGGTATATTACATTCATCCCATCATTTCAATGACACGCTTTTACGTCATAAATAAGGAGAATTAAAAATGTCATCAAAATCAGCAGGCGAAAGACGCTGCACAAGATATAAGTTAAAAAACTCGATTCGCGAAAGAGGCACATCTGCACCGAGCAGAGCCATTCAGGAATTTGAAGAAGGACAAATGGTCCACATCGACATCGACGCAAGCCTTCAAAAAGGACACCCGAACCCGAAATTCCAAGGAAGCACGGGAAAAGTTGTCACCCAAAGAGGCCGTGCCTATGTGTTAAGTGTCAGAGACGGAAAATCAATGAAAGAAGTCATTGCTCTCCCGCAACACTTAAAACCGCAAAAGTATAATTAAAATTGTAAATTAAAAATCGTAAACGGACCTTAATTTTATAATTAAAGTCCTTCTTTTTTTATTATTGTCTTTTTTATTGAATCTGAAAAAGATTAAAAAATCCCGAAGTGTTTTGAAATGATTGTCAAAGAAGTTCTCGGTGAAGAGCCCCTCACCCTTGCGGAAGTTAAAGAAATGCTCATCCAAATCATGGAAGAGAGACGGGAAGAAAGCGATGAAGAGCAAGTGTATGAGTTCAGAAAAGCTTTGAATCACGCGGAAATATTTGCAAAATTAAGTGCGGCCGATGCAAAAAAATTGGTTGCCGAGTTAATGAATTATGAAAAGATGAGACCGGCCGTCGCCGTCAGAATCGCGGATATTTTACCGCAATCCAGAGACGAATTAAGAGCCATCTATTCAAAAGAAAAATTTACGTTAAAAGATGAAGAATTAGACGCGCTGTTAGACACCGTCAAAAAGTATGCATAAGCCGAAAAAAATCGGCAAAGCATATCTGATTTTAATTTTATACTTATTTTTACCGCATAAAATCGGCGGACGATTTTTTTCGGATGAGCGGGAACATTTTATATCGAATCATTTTATTGTTTATAAGAAGCAGAAAGATTAAATCCGAAAAAGAAAGGAAGGGACAAAAATGAAGAGTAACGATTGGCCGGAAAGCGGCGATTATGTTGTTTGTAATGTCACAAATGTGACGGATTTCGGCGCCTATGTCGAACTGGAAGAATACAAAAACAAAGAAGGTTTTATTCACATTTCTGAAATCAAGGCCGGATGGGTCAAATATGTTCGTGATTATATCCGCGAAGGACAAAAAGTCGTTTGTAAAGTCTTAAATATTGACAGAACCCGCGGCCACATTGATTTATCATTAAAAGATGTCAATGAGCATCAAAAACGAACAAAGATTCAACTTTGGAAAAACGAGCAAAAAGCGGAAAAATGGCTTTTGATTGCGGCGGAAACCATCGGTTTCAGCGAAAAAGATGTGGAAAAACTGTATTATGAATTTGCCGCTGAATTCGGCAGCGCATATGTGGCATTTGAAGATGCGGCCATATCGGGAGAAGCAATATTCAAAAATATGACGATTGACCCGAAAATGGCAAAAGCCGTCGTGAGTGTTGCCCGCGAAAACATAAAGGATGCCTTTGTTGAAATTGCAGGATATATCGATTTAACGACAAATGCGCCGGACGGTATTGAAAAAATCAGAGACGCGCTGGAAGCTGCCGTCTCCTCAATTGACGACCAAGAAGTCCGTTTAGAAGTCACTTATGTCGGCTCTCCAAGGTACAGAATTAAAGTTGTCGCGCCCGACTACAAAAAAGCGGAATCCGTTTTGAAAAAAGCATCGACCGCATCTATAAAATCGATTACGGAAAACGGCGGAGAAGGTATATTCAACCGCCATATTGAAGCAAAATCATAAAACATGGTTGTGATTTTTCGTGGGAAAGAAGATTAAAAAATGCAACCCCTGCGGAGAATATACACTTCGTGACGAATGTCCGAAGTGTGGCGGGCTCTGCAGAAGCCCGAAACCGGCATCTTATTCCCGAGAAGATAAATACGGAAAATATCGGCGAATGTATCGCTTATCATTAAATACTGCTCCGCAGAAGAAATAATCCGAAGTTATGAAATGAGACCACGCAGAAGGGTTCCCAATGGATGATAAAATAATATACCACATCAATGAAAAGGATGAAAATTTAAGAGACCCTGTCATGATTGTCGGTTTACCGGGTGTCGGTCATGTCGGAAAATTCGCTGCCGATCATTTGACGGAAGTCTTTAAAGCTGAAAAAGTTGCAGAAATTTATTCAAAGCATTTTCCGCCGCAAGTGATTGTCGGAGAAGACAATACTGTTTCGCTTGTCGGGAACCGTCTGTATTTGGCAAAAACAGAGAAATCGGATTTGCTGATTCTGGCGGGGGATTCTCAGAGCAACGATCCTGCCGGCCATTATGATTTATGTGAAATTTATATGAATTTTGCGGACCGATTTAAGGTCAATCGAATTTATACACTCGGCGGATATCCGACGGGAGTTCCCAATGAGGAGAATTACGTTATTGGCGCCGTTAATAATATTGAGATGATTGACGAATTAAAAGAAAAAGGAATTAAATTTAATCCGTCTGAGCCGCCCGGCGGAATTGTCGGCGCATCCGGCTTAATTTTGGCATTTGCAAAATTCAGAAATATTGACGCTGCCTGTTTAATGGGAACAACGGCAGGTTATATCGCCGACCCCCAAAGCTCCAAGGTTTTGCTGGAAAAATTATGCGATATCCTGGAAATTGAAATTGATTTCTCTGAATTGGATGAAAAAATAAAAAATATGGAACAAATTGTTGAAAAAATCAAAGATTCCGTAACCGGCGAAGAGTATGAAAAATATGCGGAAAGGCCGGAAAGCGAAGAAGATTTGAATTACTTCGGCTAAATGTTAGAATTTTTTTGGTGAGCGAATTTGGATTATTTTTTTAGTTAAATGAAAAAGGGGACTCTGAAATTGGCACTTTTCGGAACAAACGGCGTTCGCGGGATTGTAAATAAGGAATTGACGCCGGAACTTGTTTTAAAATTGACCCGAAGTTTGGCAACTTTCATTTTTGAAAAAAAACAAGAATCAAACTCCGAAAAGAAAAGAAAAAACGGACTCGATGAATCGATTCAAATTGCCATCGGAACCGATACGCGTATTTCGGGAATGATGCTGAAAAGTGCCGCCGTTTCGGGAGCACTCGCGTCCGGTGCCGCTGTAATTGATATCGGTGTTGTGCCGACGCCGTCACTTCAATATTTTGTCAAAAATAATCCGGCGATTGATGCCGGAATTATTATTACGGCTTCCCACAACCCGCGGGAATACAACGGCATAAAAATAATCGCGGGAGACGGAACCGAATTCCCGCGAGAAAGCGAAAAACGTGTGGAAGAGATTTTGAATTCTGAAAGTTTTATTTCCGCCGAATGGTCAAGAACCGGCGGCATTCGTTATGAGTCCGGCTGCAATGAAAATTACTTGACCGGCATCATGAATCTGATTGATAAATCCGCGATTGAAAAGCGGCAGTTTAGAGTTGTGACGGACACCGGCTGCGGCGCAGGCTCGCTGACGCTGCCCGAATTAATGATGCGACTCGGCTGTAAAGTGTTGGCACTCGGCGCTCAGCCCGACGGTACATTCCCGTGGCGGAATCCGGAGCCGCTGCCGGATGCGTTAAAAGAGATGTCGGCACTGATCAAAAATCCGCCGGCGGAAAAATTCGATTTAGGAATCGCACAGGATGGGGATGCCGATCGCGCTGTTTTTATGGATGAGAACGGCGACTTCATTGACGAAGAAGTCATGCTTGCCGCGATTGAAAAATATATCCTTCAAACTGAAAAAGGACCCGTCGTGACAACGGTTGCGACTTCCGGGAGATTTTCAGACGTTGCAAAAGAAGCGGGGGTTACGATTTATTACACACCCGTCGGATCGGTTGATGTCGGTCGAAAGATGGCAGAGATCGGTGCCGTTTACGGCGGTGAAGGAAACGGCGGCATGATTTTTGCAAAGCATCAAATCTGTCGGGACGGTGCAATGGCGGCGGCCGTTGTTTTAGAAATGCTGGCAAAAACCGGCATGAAAGCGTCGGATTTGAAAAAGACGGTTCCGGCTTATTTTAATGAAAAAATAAAAATTCATCTACCGGACGTTGATTTGAAAAAGAAAATGGCGGAAATTTCTAAAAAAATCAAAACCGATAAAAAGAAAATCGATTATGAAAGCCTTGAAACGACAGACGGCTTAAAATTGTGGTTTAAATCCGGCTGGATTTTAATTCGCCCTTCGGGAACGGAACCGATGATTCGCGTTGTCGCCGAAGCAAAAACAAAAGAAAATGCAAAAAAATATTTAGAAATCGGCAAGCAGTATGTTGAAAATTAAAAACCAAGATTTTCTGAAAAAGCCGAAACAATAAATCAAATCTTTCTTTTTTCTTCAATTTGAATTTCATGAGCGGAGCGAATGAAAGAGAATTGAGCGTCGGATCGATATTAAATAAAAACGAGCAAAAGAGAATAAATAAAAAAAAAGAGAAAGGAGAATCAGAAAGTATCTAATTCGCCTTTGGCAACCATGTCTGTAATTTTCTTTGAATTGCCGAGCCATTCGTCGGCAATGCCCTCGGCTTCCTTTCTCATGGAATCAAAGCGGACGCCGTCTTTGACGCTGATTTGAATGCTGGCAACGAGCGGCTGGTCAATCGGCTGTCCGATTTGAGAAAGCAGTTTGACGTAAACGTCGTCGATGCCATCGAGTTCGACAGCGATTTTTCGAGCGATTTGAGTTGACATTAAATTGTAAATTTTTCCGATATGGTTAATCGGGTTTTTGCCGCTTGTCGCTTCCATGCTCATCGGACGATTCGGCGTGATTAAACCGTTGGACCGGTTGCCGCGGCCGACGGAGCCGTCATCGCCCATTTCGGCGGATGTGCCCGTCACCGTTAAGAAAACAGATTCATTTTTAATGTTGTCGGCTGTGTTGATAAAAACGGAAACATTGCGATTGGTGTATTTGGCGGTCATGTCTTCGACATAGGTTTTCATTTCTTCTTTGTAATTGACATAAGCGCCGATATCGTCGATGTATTTGTCAACCATGCCGCAGCAGATTGTCAAAGTAATGTCTTTGCCGTTACGAAGACCCATGACCTTAATATCTTCGCCGATGGCGTTTAATCCTTTCTTCTTTTTCAAATCTTCAATCAATGAGCGCTCTGTGTTGTAAACAATGTTTTCGAGCTCGGAAAACGGAGCGTGGCCGACACCGAATGATGTGTCGTTTGCCATCGGAATTGCGCTTTCACGGCCAAAAACGTCGGAAAGATCGGAAGACCCTCTGCCGAATTTACAGTCGAGAATAACATCAGAATCCAAATCCAAGTTGGGAATAGTTTTTTTCAAATAATTGCGCGCGGTTTTCAAACCGATTGTGTCGGTTGCAATGTCAATGCCATTGAATTCTTTGGTTGCGCGTCCGACAAGTAAAACATAAATCGGATGAATAACTTGACCGCCACCGAATTTTGGAATAGAATGGCCGGCCGCAATTTGTGTTTCATCGGTGTTGTGATGAAGAATAGTGCCGCATTTGTTCAGATATTCTTTACAGAGCGCTCGGCTGACCGCTTCGGCAAGTCCGTCAGCAATGCTGTCCGGATGACCGATGCCTTTGCGCTCGACAAGTTCGATTTGCTGTTTTTCGATGGGGGTTTCCATGTATTGTTCGACACAAATATTTCTTTGACTCATGTAAACTATCTCTTCTTCCTGAATTTTATATTATTTTGAAATGATATGGTGTATTTTTATTGAAATTTTAAAACAGGACATTACTTTATGTTGAGGTAGTATATATTTGTTCCACCGCGATATAACTAGGAGTAATAATGTTTTGGAAAAACAATAAGCAGAAAAGCAAGATAACTTGAACAGAACACAAGGAAAACGGATTTGTCTGAAAAATTAAATCCGAATCGGACAAAAAAACTTTTTATAAACACAACGTATTCACGGTTATAATAATTGATTTAAAAAAGAGAAATGAAAATGATCCGTATTGCCATTCCGAATAAAGGACGTCTCCACGAACCCACGCTTGCGCTTTTTAAAGATGCCGGCCTTCCGGTATTCGGCGGAGGAAATGAAAGCCGCCAGCTGATTTCAAAAACAACAGATTCCGAGATTATGTTTATTTTTGCAAGAGCCGCAGACATTCCGCTTTATGTGGAAGAAGGAACGGCAGATATCGGAATTACGGGTTTGGATTTGGTGACGGAAAGAAAAGCGGACGTCGACTGTTTAATTGATATGAAATACGGCAGTTCACGCCTTGTTTTAGCGGTTCCGGAATCTTCCGAGATTCAAAAACCGGAAGAGTTAAGCGGCAAACGTGTCGCTACCGAATTTCCGGAAATTACGAAACAGTATTTTGAGTTCAAAAAAATAAAAAATGTTGAGATTGTTCAGGTCAGCGGCGCCTGTGAAATGACACCGCATATCGGTGTTGCCGAAGCGATTGTCGATATTACGAGTTCGGGAACAACGATGATGATTAACAAACTTCGTCCGATGGACATTGTTTTTGATTCAAAAGTATATTTAATCGCAAACAAAAAAAGCCTTAAGACGCAGGAAAAAATAAGAGATGTGGAAACCGCATTGGAAAGCGTCCTTTTAGCCAAAACCAAAAGATACATTATGATGAATGTGCCGGCGGACGTGCTGCATGATGTTCACAAAATACTCCCGGGAATTAACGGTCCGACCGTTATGGAAGTTCAAAGCAGCACCGATGAAAAACTTTATGCAGTTCATGCGGTTGTGGATGCGGATTCTATTTTTACGGTCATTCGTAAATTGAAAATTCTCGGCGCACGAGGCATTTTAGTTTTGCCGGTTGAAAGATTAATTCCCTAAAACAAGAAGAGGAATTGAAAAAAAATGGCTTTTGAAATTATGCCTGCCGTGGATATGAAAGGCGGCAAATGTGTTCAGCTGGTGCAGGGCATTCCCGGAAGCGAAATGGTTTCTTTAGATGACCCCGCCGCTTCCGCACTCAACTGGACGGCAAGAGGCGCAAAAACGCTCCACTTGATTGATTTGGACGGTGCTTTTGAAGGAAAACGGAAGAACGGCGAAATTATAGAAGATATTATCCGGCGGGCAAAACCGCTCGGCATTACAATTCAAATCGGCGGCGGAATCCGCTCATTTGAAGACGCCGAAAAATTGCTGTCCGCCGGCGCCGACCGTGTTATTTTGAGTACGGCTGCTATGAAAAACCCTCAACTCGTGACAGATTTGTCGGAAAGTTTCGGCAGTCAGGCGATTGTTGTCGGATTGGATGCGAAAAACGGCAAAGTTGCGATTGAAGGATGGACAAAATTATCCGACCAAAGCCCGACGGATGTCGGAAAGAAGTTTGAAGATCTTGGCGCGGGATATATTCTTTTTACAAATATCGATACGGAAGGCTTGTTAAAAGGCGTGGATGCCGGGCCGACCAAAGCGTTGGCGGATTCCGTCAGCATTCCCGTTATTGCGTCAGGCGGCGTCACAACGCTCGCCGATTTAAAGACTTTGAAAAATGCGGGCGCGTTCGGCGTTGTTGTCGGCAGCGCGCTTTATACCGATAAATTTACGCTGGAAGAAGCCATTGAATATTTAAAGGAATAAAGAAATTGAAAAATAATAACAAATTCAAAATAATTCAATAATTTAAAATAAAATCCAAAGGAAAAGAACGACATGTCAAAATGCGCAAATATGAGAAAGGCTTCCGTTTCGAGAAAAACAAAAGAAACGGACATTTCGATTGAGATTAATTTGGACGGAAACGGAACGTCTGCAATTGAGACAGGGATCGGTTTTTTCGACCACATGCTGGACGCTTTTTCGCGTCACTCCGGCTATGATTTAACCGTTAAAGCCGTCGGCGACCTGCATGTTGACGGACACCACATGGTTGAAGACACCGGAATTGTTCTCGGACAAGCGATGGCAAAGGCGCTCGGCGACAAGCGCGGCATCGCCCGTTTCGGCGAAGCGCGGATTCCGATGGACGAATCGCTGGCAGAAGTTGCCGTAGACATCAGCGGCCGCAGCTTTTTAGTGATGAAAGCTGACTTCTTTTCACCCGTCATCGGCGCGTACAGCACGCAAATGACAAAGCATTTCTTTGAATCGTTTGCGACGGCGGCCGGCATTAACATGAATATGAAAGTGGAAGGCGACAACGACCACCACAAAACGGAAGCTTTGTTTAAGGCGTTTGCTTATGCCATGAAGAGAGCAACCGTTATTGAAAGCGAAGAGATTAAAAGCACGAAAGGCGTGCTTTAATCTTTTTTAATTTTGGGATTGCGATAAGAGCAAAACGGTTTATTGCGATTTTTTTGAATATTATATCGGCAATTTTTGTGGTCTTTTTGTCAATTTTTTTTGTTTTAATTCGCATATTAAAATCGGCATCTGCTTCTTCAAAAATAAAGTTTTCATTGCCCCAGGAGATTTGAAAAAATATTTAAAGGTTTAGATTAATGCGAAACTGTATTAATTTTTTTATTTTATTTTTTGGGTTCAGCAAGGAAGAATATGATGCGAAAACACAAATCTGAATAAAGAGGAATCAAAATGAAAAAAAATACACAAATCATTGTTGTGTTTATTGCTGTCCTATTAATTATTACAACAGCTTTTTTGATTTGGAAAAGTTCGACTTCTTCCGAAGACACATTCGTAATCGACACATTAGAAGTCAACTATTCGAAGTCATCCGATAGTGCATTATCAGATTTGCCGGCGGCCGAGATTAATTATTATTCCATATATTCTAAATATATTGTTTCTGCTACGGTTTCAGAATTAAAAAATATAGATGGCAGCAAAGAGGGTTATTTAGATGTCAATAAGGTTCTTAAGGGTAATATCGAAGTGAATCAAATCTTATTAAGAACATGGGGAGACGAACCAGAATTAAAAGAAGGGGATAACTATATATTATTTATTTATCACATCGAACAAGATAATATCAATTATTACTACCTGCCGTCAGAAGGGTACCTCCTAAAAACCGGTTTAGTTTATAAAGGTATGAATCCGCCGAAATCTTTTACTTACATTGGTGTCAAATCACGCCTGCTTTTTGTTAAGTTATTTGAAGACTCGGATGGAAGACTGTCCGCTCCTGAAAGGTTATTTATGTGGATAATTTTCTAAAATGTTCAAATCTCTTTTTCCATTTTTCTTTTTTTCAAAATTATGCATAAAATGAATAATAATTCATCAGAATTATTCATTTTTAATTCGACAATTTCCCGACAGATTAAAACATTCAAAAAACAAGAAACAGAGACTTGTTTTTTCCAAACATCTGCAATATCACGAATGTGCGTGATAAATGCCGCTGAAAAGATTTATATGCTACTTCCTTTCAAGTAAAATTTATGATAAAAGAAAAGCGGATTATCCCCTGTCTTGACCTTCTTCTGGATGAAAAAGGCGGTAGAGTTGTTAAAGGAATCGAGTTTGAAGAACTGAGAGATGCCGGAGATCCGGTCGAATTTGCCAAAAAATATGAAGCGCAAGGTGCGGACGAACTTGTGTTTTTAGATATCACGGCTTCCGTTCAAGGACGAGAAACCATATTAGATGTGATCAAAAGAGCGGCGGCGGCTATTTCTATTCCGTTTACGATCGGCGGCGGAATTTCAACGCTTGAAATCGCTCAAAAGAATTTAGATGCGGGCGCCTCTAAAGTTTCCATTAATACGGCCGGCGTGAAAAATCCGGCTTTTATTTCAAAAGCAATCGAAGAATTCGGTGCCGATAAAATCGTTATTGCCATCGACTGCAAACGAAACCCCGACATCAGCGTTCCCGGCGTCAATGTTTTTGAAGAAAACGGTAAAAAATTCTGGTACGAAGTCGTCATTATGGGCGGAAACGAAGGCACCGGAATGGACACCATCGAATGGGCTAAAAAAGTTGAAGCATTAGGCGCATACGAAATCCTTTTGACCAGCAAAGACCGCGACGGAACCCAAGACGGATACGATTTACCCATTACGCGCGGCGTTGCCGAAGCCGTTTCAATCCCGGTAATCGCCTCGGGCGGTGTCGGAACATTGGAACACATGGTTGAAGGCATCACAGAAGGCGATGCGGCAGCCGTTCTCGCGGCAAGCGTTTTCCACTTTGACAAATACACTGTCGGACAAGTGAAAGACGAATTAAGAAAACGCGGCATTCCTGTCAGAAATTAATTTCGGAATGATTGAATAGAAAAAACAAAAAAAATAACAAAACGGATAAAATGAAAAACGGTCAATTAACATCGTATTAATTTGATTAAATCATTTTTCCTCATTAAAATGATTTAATTTTTTTAATTTTTCTTTTTTAATTTTTCTCATTTTTTCTTTTTTAATTTTTCTCATTTTTTTCTTTTTTATTTTTTCTTTACGGTTGCTGCGGCACTTTATTTTAAAAATTGTATTTTTATAACATTTGATTTATTTAATCATCTTTTTAAGTCGGAAAAGCATTTGACAGACATATTCTTTTGAAAAATAAATGAGTGAAAAAATGGTTTCCGATACATATCAAAAATTAAACGAGCGGGCAGCTTTGTGCGCAAAACGACTGAGACAAGCCAAAACCGTTCATCTGGTGTCTCACATCGATGCCGACGGCATCACTTCGGCGGCAATTATGAGTCTGGCTTTTGAACGCGCCGGAATTAATTATACCCGCGAATTCGTCAAAAAACTGGACGAGCGAATCATGCTTCGCCTTTTGGAAGAAAATCATGACCTGACAATTTTTACCGATCTTGGAAGCGCCATGACGGATTTTATCGTTGACAACAATATGAATGTCGTGATTGCCGACCATCATCAGCTGAATGGGCGGCCGGAAAACATTGCAACCGATTCCGTCACATTTCCGTACCATATGAATCCGCATTTGTTCGGCGCAAACGGCGGCTTTGAAATCAGCGGCTCCGGCGTCTCATTTATTTTGGCCTGCGCGCTCGGCGGCGAAGCAAATCAGGATTTGGCGGGACTGGCAATGGTCGGCGCGATTGGCGATATGCAAAACCGCAAGCATGGAAAACTTGTCGGACTGAACCGTGAAATATTAGACATAGGCGTTGCCGCCGGTGTTTTATTGAATGCGCCGGATTTATCGCTTTTCGGGAAACAAACGCGTCCGATTTATAAAATCCTGCAATATTCTTCCGAGCCGTATTTGCCGGGACTGACCGGAGATGAAGAAGCTTGCATTCGTTTTTTGCAAAACGCAGGCGTCGGCTATGACCAAAGAGAAGGTGCAAAACTTTGGATTGAGCTGTCGTTTGACGAGAAGAGAGCCGTGATTTCAGCGTTAATGAAATTCTGCAGCGACCGCGGTTTTTCGGCGCACAGGGCACAGGAATTGATACGGGAATGCTATACGCTTTTAACCGAAAAAGAAGGTGCGGAAATGCGTGACGCGTCCGAATATTCGACGCTGTTGAACGCGACCGGCCGATATGACAAAGCCGATATCGGCGTCCGCGTCTGTATGGGCGACCGAGAAGATGCATTGGCTGAGGCGCGAACATTGCTTGCAGAACATCGGAAAAATCTGGTCAACGGCTTGAATTTTGTCCGCGAAAACGGTGTCACTCAGCTTAAAAACATTCAATACTTTTATTCGGGAGACGAAATCAAAGAAACCATTGTCGGAATCATTGCCGGAATGGCAACTTCTATTGAAGGCATCGACCGCAAAAAACCGATTATCGGAATGGCCGATTCGGAAGACGGCATTAAAATATCCTCTCGCGGAACGCAGGAATTAATTCGCCGAGGCATGAATTTGTCCAAAGCTATGAACGATGTGACAGAAGCGATCGGCGGCGCCGGCGGCGGACATGACATTGCGGCAGGCGGAACGATTCCGCCGGAAAGAGCGGAAGAATTTATACAGCTGCTGGATGAATACATCGGCAGACAGCTGAATAATTAAAAAAAAGAAAATCAGTAAGTAATGGTAATTTTTCTTCCGGCCAATTGGTAGGCATCAACGATATTCCAAATCCAAAATATGAATGAAATAATGAACACGATTATCGTCAAGAATGAAATGGCCCCTATGACGAGTGTCAAAATGAATATGAAGAGACCTCTCAAAAAAGAACCCGCGTAGAACTGCCCGAGACCGGGAATGAAAAACGATAAAATTGCTGCTAAGATTTGACTTGCCATAAAAAGCAACAGGCGTTCTTTTTATTTTATCCTTGCCGTCAGGGAATATTTTTTACACATAAATGCCGTATAAAGAAACAAGAAAAGAGGTGTCAATATAGGATCATTTTTATCGACCGGATGCGCCCCGATTGACGAATTGCTCGGCGGCGGTATTGAATGCGGGATCGTAACGCAGATTTACGGAGAGCCCGGCTCGGGAAAAACGAATCTGTGCCTTCAGGCAGCCGTTGAATGTTCAAAGTCGGATAAAAAAGTCATTTATATCGATACGGAAGGCTTGTCCTTGGACCGTTTCACGCAAATTGCGGGCGAGAAATCAAAAGAGATTTCGCGGAATATTTTGATTTATGAGCCGATGAGTTTTGACGAACAGTACGCCGCAATCTGCGAAGCGGAAAAGGTTTTGGGGGAAAACGTCGGCTTAATCGTTGTCGATTCGGCAACTTCGTTTTATCGGTTTGAACTGGATGACGACGATACCGGGATTCAGGGACGGCGCGAACTGGCAAACCAGATCGGATTTTTACAGGGCATGGCCCGAAAATCAGGTGTTGCTGTTCTGATTACAAATCAAATTTTCAGTGATATCGAAAACAGCGGAAACGTCCGGCCAATCGGCGGCCGCGGCATCGAACACATTTCAAAAACAATCTTGAAATTAGAACGCGTCGGAACAGGCGAGCGCTGCGCGAGAATTATAAAACACAGATGTCGGCCGGAAGGCGAAACGTGCTACTTTGCAATAACGGCAGACGGATTGAAATAACAACAATTTACAACACCGACAGACAGACTGAGATAACGATAATTTACAAAAAGGGAAAACTATGAGAACAATTGAGTGGGATGACAGCGATTCATCCATTAAAATGATTGATCAGACATTGCTGCCGGCCGAATTAAAAATTATAAAATGCAAAAACGTTGCGGATGTCTGTGAAGCCATTCAAAATCTGCGGATAAGAGGCGCGCCCGCCCTCGGTGTCTGCGGCGCTTCGGCGTTGCGCTTTCCGCGCAGCTCAGCAGCGCAGCAACTGCGGAGGGAATGATAAAAGATATGAAAGCCGCCGGAGCCGCGATTAAAAAAACACGGCCGACAGCAATTAATTTAAGTTGGGGCGTGGACCAAGTGCTTCAAATCGCTGAAGAAGAAGGCATGGACCCGAGATTGATTCAAAATATCGCCTTGGATGAAGCGCAGAGAATTGCGGATGAAGATGTTGAAATCAATAAAAAAATCGGCAAAGCCGGAGCGAAGCTTCTTCGAGACGGCGACATTGTCTTAACGCATTGCAATGCCGGCCGAATGGCTTGCGTTGACTGGGGAACGGCGCTCGGCGTTATCCGCTCGGCCGTTGCTGACAAAAAGAAAATTAAAGTGATTGCCTGCGAAACCCGCCCGCTGAATCAGGGCAGCCGGATTACGGCGTGGGAACTGCAGCAGGACAAAATTCCGGTTCATGTGATTCCGGATTCGGCTGCAGGATTTTTAATGAGAGAAGGGCTGATTCACAAAGTCATCGTCGGCGCCGACCGCATTACGCAGGAATTTGTTTACAACAAAATCGGAACCTATTCCCTTTCGGTTTTGGCAAAAGAACATAACATTCCGTTTTATGTCGCTGCTCCCGTTTCGACATTAGATGCTGAAAGCTGGGAAGAGCATGTTAAAATCGAAGAACGCAGCCCCGATGAAATACGTTATCTCGGCAAAGCCAAAGAGCTGAATGTTCCGGAAGGCGTACCGATTTTAAATTTGGCGTTTGACAAAACCCCGATGGAAAATGTATCGGCGATCATCACCGAAAACGGCGCATTTTATCCGCCGATATTAATTGACGAAATCATTCTCGGATAAGTAAAAAGCCGCAGGCGGAGAAGACAGATATGAGAAACGAGAAAACAAAGAAAATATTATACATTGATATGGACGGCGTTTTAGCGGATTTTCAGACTGTCATTGACGAGATGGATGACGAAACCTATCAAAAATATTGCGCGCGCCCCGAGAAAAATAAACCGCCGACTTTTGATGAAATTCCGAATGTTTTTCGAACAATGAAACCGATAGAAGGTGCGATTGAAAGCTTTTGCGAACTGTGCGGCTGCTTTGACGTATATATTCTGTCCACCGCGCCGTGGGAAAACGAAAGCGCGTGGTCGGATAAATTGATTTGGGTAAAAGAAAAGCTGGGCGAAAACGCGCACAAACGATTAATTTTAACGCATCATAAAAATCTGAACAAAGGCGACTTTTTAGTCGACGATCGGGACAAAAACGGTGCCGATAAGTTTGAAGGCGAATGGATTCAATTCGGCTCGGAAGAATTTCCGAATTGGGAAGCGGTTAAAAAATATTTATTGGAAAAGAAATAAACGAAAAAATAAACAGGTCCGTCATCGGTAAAATCTTTAAATGGCCCCCGTAAAAAAATAAACATTTATATAAGAGCAAACGCTTTTTGAAGTAAATTCTTTTTAAATTGAATAAAATTTCAGGAAAAATAATTATGGCAAAGCAAAAAGGAAACGGACTTCAATCTTCCGCAGGATTGATGAGATATTATGACGCGGACAAAAAATCAATTGCAATCAAGCCGCTCTATGTGTTAATCGCAGGCGTTGCCATTGCTCTTCTTGTTATTCTTATTTCTTACTTCTACGGCACCTGGCCGCTCAGCGTTTAATTGCAAAAAATAAAATTGCAAAAAAAGAACGGAAAAATATTATTCCTTCTTTTCCTTTTTCTTTTTTCTCGTTGCCGCAGATGTTTCTTTGTAAATTTAAAAAACGGAAAAAGATTTAACCGTTTTTTCTCATTTAATCTATTTTTGAATCAGACTATCTCATTTAATCGATTCTTGAATCAGACGTTGTATCCAAAAGCCGGAGAACTTCGTTTCTGATTTGATTTTCTTCCGGGCGTGTTCTGTCGCGAGGTCTCGAAATTTTGATTTCGATTTCCTTTTTTACCATTCCCGGACGTTTTGAAAGAATAATAATTCTGTCGGATAAGAAAACAGCTTCATCGACGCTGTGGGTGACGAAAATGATGGTTCTTTTTTCTTCTTCCCAAATGCGGAGAAGCTCTTTTTGAAGGTTGTTGCGCGTTTGAGCGTCCAGCGCGCCGAACGGCTCGTCCATCAAAATAATTTCGGGCTGATTCGCCAGTGCGCGAGCGATTGCAACACGCTGCTTCATACCGCCGGAAAGTTCGTAAGGGTAACTGTTTTTGAATTCGGAAAGGCCGACCAATTCCAAATAAACGGCAGATTTCGCTTCCGCTTCGTCCTTGGGAATTCCCTGCATCCGCAAACCGAACATAACATTTCCGATGACGGTTTTCCACGGGAAAAGCGAATATTCCTGAAAGACCATTCCCCGTTTCGGACCGGGACCCGAGATCAATTCGCCGTTCAGCGTTGCTGTTCCGCTTGTGTATGTTTCAAGACCGGCAATAATGCGGAGAAGCGTGGTTTTACCGCATCCGGACGGACCCAAAATGGTTATGAATTCGCCGTCTTTAACAGTCAAATTCAAGTCCACCAATGCCGTAAACTCAGAATCCCGATTGGAGAATTTTTTTGACAGGTTTTTGATAACAAGTTCGCCCATTTAGACCACCGTTCCTTTTTGCCATTTTAATAAGCGATTTTGTAAGAAATATCTGAATAAGAAATCAAGCAAAAGCCCGATAAAACCGAGAATGAGCATGTAAACGACAACATAATCCATAGCTTGAATACCGTAATAGAACCAGATTTTGTAACCGACGCCTGAATCGCTGACACCGAACATTTCAGAAGCTGCCAGACACATCCATCCGACACCCATCGCTGTGCGGATGCCCGAAAGAATCATCGGAGACGCGGCCGGCGCGGCAATATATCGAATCAGCCTGCCGCTTGAAGTGCTTCCCAAAACTTTTGCGGCTTCGACATAGATTTTAGGGACGTTTTTGAAACCGGAATACGTGCTTAAAATAATCGGAAAAACCATGCCCATAAAAATAATGAATCCTGCCGATTGATGCGTTAATTTAAGCCAGATAATGGCAAAAGGAATCCAAGCGAGCGGCGGAATCGGGCGGAAAATTTCAACAATCGGACTGAATGCCTTATCGAGAAACGGAAACCAGCCCATAATCATGCCGATCGGAACACCGATAATTAAAGCACCGGCTGCTCCGATTAAGAAATGATACATACTGATGCCGACGTCTTTAAGGAAAATCGAACTCTGAACGACGTTTAAAAAAGCAACAACGACGCCTGAAAAGCGCGGGAGATAAAAAGAATTATTGATGTAAGCGGCGGCCAATTCCCAAATGATTGCAAATACTGCGAGAGAGAGGACGCCTATGATTATTTTTTGGGCGTTTTGAGAAAACATATCAAATAAAAGAATTTCATTGTTTATAATCCTGTAGGAAACGGCAGGAAAGAAGGCGATTAAAAATTATTTTTTTATCCAAGCGTCAGGCTCAACCCGATAGCCGCCGCCTTTTCGAAGAATGGAAGGATAATCGCGGATTTCATCAACCGTAAATTTCAAAGACTCTGATAAAAAACGCTCAGAGATATCTTTCCACGGAAGCGCATACGCTTCGCGCGGATGACCGGCACCGTATCTCAATTCGACCGCCAAAAAACCGCATCTGCCGGAATGCTGTAAAAAGTCGGAAATGCGTTCGATTTGATGAACGCCTTTTTTATCGGTTGTGAAATGCTGTGTAAAATAAAGCGCCCTTGTCCCTTTTTCAACGGAAATACTTTTGCATTCGATACCGAGATAGTAATCAGGATTAAGCGAATCAACGAGAACATCTAAAAACTGCGGCGTGAACCGATGCTGCTTCAGCCGATAAGAGATGCCGCGAAGATTGGTTTCTTTAAAATAATTGTTAAAGGACGTGACCAATCCTCTTTCAAATTCTGTCATTAAAAAAGATTGTGCAGAATAATATATCAGACTTTGCCGTGCAAAGAGAAAGTATTCATTGAAAAGGATTGGAAAACGCGAAAAGCATAAAGCGTGAAAAGCGTAAAACATAAAAAACGTAAAGCGTGAAAAGCGTAAAACATAAAAAACGTAAAGCGTGAAAAGCGTAAAACATAAAAAACGTAAAGCGTGAAAGCCGTAGAGCGTAAAACTCGTAAAAAATAAAAAACCGGAAAAACACTCTGTTCGAAAAATCACATCGACTTTGAATAAATCGACCTTTTTTGCGAACAAAATGGAAACATATGAGAAAATTTGCCGAAAAGGCAAAACTTCTCAATTGTTTAAGTTGACAACGTTTTTTAGTCGCTTTTTGCATCAACAATAAAGCGAGCCAAGTCTGTACTTATTTTTGAATTGAGCGTAACCAATGAAATAATATCATTAGCGGGTGTGTTGCGGGCTTTCAAATCATTGATTAAGTTAAGAGACTCTTTAGAGACTTCGAAAAATTCATTAAGATCTTTTCGATGACCCCAAACATCTCCTTCCAAAAGCTCAATGCTTTGCATAGACAACAACATTAAGACAGAACCAGATAACGTTTTTTTGTAGGAACCTGGGATGTGAATTGCTTTAAGCCCCGGGCATGAGGAAATGATATTGAAAATATCCTTATTAGATGGTCGAAATGCTAAGTGGACAATCTTATCGGAAGATTTCAATGTTTCAATTTCCTCTTTGGAACTGACAATTTTGATTTTCATTGCGCCTCTCTCTGTTTTTGTTTTTTAATGTTTGTTTTTAGTTTTCATTTTTAGATAATATTTGATCATCAAAATTATTATTAAGAATAATTTTTGATGAGTTATTATTAAATAAAAATGGGTCATTATTAAACTTTTTGTTTGAATACATTCGCAGTTAAAAAATATCATCAAACTCCCATAATTTTATATAACTGATATATACTAAAAATATAATGGGAGTCTACTGTTAAAAATAATACACATAGAATAATGGAATATACAATTGCCCAAAAAAAATGACAAATCAAATATATTAAATATACAAGTGAATTAGATATATTTAAAAGTTATGAATATTGCATTTTTTGGTAGAATCGTTTAATCAACTCCGCGAATAAAATTTCCTTTTGTGAAACGATTTCCGTCATTTAAATTTTCATCTGAGGACGCTCCGGAAAGAGTATCCGAAATTTTACATTTGCATTTTGAAATCGCGTCAGCAATCTCTTCGGAAGAATATCCGATGCCGTCAATTCTGAAAACAGAAATTCCGGATCGATGCAGCCGATAAATAAGGTCGAATGCGTTGAGTTCTTTTGAATTAAAAATAAAGTTTCTGCATTTCGAATCCTCTAATATGGGAAACATATAATTTTTTGAATCTTTGAGAATAAATCGGGAAAGCGGAACGGAAGGGGAATCAAAGGAGAAGTCAGACTCGCAGCTGTCCGCCGCCCGCTCGCCCAAAATTGATTCTAAAAGCGGATGCTCGGTGACCATTAATCTTTGACGGCCATAAATCATGCATTCAAATTCCGGCACGGAATCGGTTTTATTTTTGAGACCGTAATGCTGAATCAAAGAGGATATATCGGAAATGGAAAGTTCTTGAGATATAGCAACGGCACATGCTCCGGATTCAACAATGAGAGCGGCGGCATCTGAATTAAAAATATTAAAAGAGAAATCGGCCGCAAGTTTAAAAGAGCCGCAGAAATCGGGATTGGATAATAAAAATTCAAAAACACCGATGTTGGAAACCAAAATGCCGGAAATGCCGGCCTCTTTTAAGAGACGGAAAAGTTGAGCCAGAGCTGTGAAATCTTCTTCTTTTATCACAAAAGGCGTTTTGAACCAAATTTTTTCTATTTCTTTAGGAGATAATTCTGAAACGGCGGCGGCAATATCTGAAACGGACATCCCGTAAACAGATTGTGTAAACGGATCTTTAAAAAGATCGCCGCCGACATAAATTCGATCTGCGCCGGCATTGAGCGCGGCAATCAGATCATTTTTGGAATAAACACAAACTGAAACGATCGGAGACGCGGAAAGACGCGGAGGTTTATCGGATTCGAGCGGAGCGGACGAAGCCGGCTTGAATTCGGGAGAGCTCGCCGTTTGCTTATTATTTTTTCATTTAAAAGCGCATGAAGAGATTTATTGCGTATGTTTTTAAATTCACCGACAGGAATGAAGCAGTCTCCTGTAATGGAAATATCAACAGAGTCAACCTGATAAATACTGCTGCCGAGTTTGGACAGTAAATCAACCGCCTGTTCTTTGGAAAACGGATTTTTTTGTGCGGGCTCAATGATGTACTCGGACCGGACGGAAGCGGAATGACCCATATTGTCGGAAACGGAAACGATGATGGCAGACCCGACAGAAAGCGTGCAATCAAATGAAACATGAATTTTAAGAGAATCGGCGGGAGATAATTTTTCAATCATTTCCGAAATCGGAAATTCGTCAGCCGATGAGTAGAAAGAGTCGGCTGCAGGAGTAACATTCGTCTTTTCTTGGAAAGTATCGGAAATCAATTGTTCGATTTCACCGTTTTCGGATGCAAGGAATGTTTTTGATAAGGTCCGATGAAGCTCGAAGTCGAACGTTTTATAAACAGAATCGCCGACCATCGGAAGTGAGCCGAGTTCTTCTTCAAACAATATCGGTGCGGGGATGTCAACCATATCGCCGGTGTTTGCCTTACTGCAAATGCTGCGGCCGACATACATTTTTTTAACTGTAAATCCGCGGCGCGGGTCTTCGGTTGAATTCATTTCTCTGCCGATGTCGCCTATGGAAATGCCGTCGTGTGCTGAAAGTCCGGAAATTAAGGAAACCGTAATTTGAGACTTGCGGCGGTCAACCGATAAAATTTTGCCGATTAAAATGCCTTTATTGTACGGCAGCTTGCGGCTCATCAATTTGCTTTTCGGATTTGCAAAGAAATATCCGTCCGTAAAATCCCGATTGAAAAGTTTACGAAGCGTTTCGATTTCGTCTGCCGTCGGTCTGCCGGTTTTGGCGTCAAAGCTGTCGGAAAGGATGCGGTCAAGAAGACGGCGATAAACGGAAACGACACCGGCCACATATTCCGGCTTTTTCATCCGGCCTTCTATTTTAAAAGCGTCAACGCCGATTTCCGCCAGTTTGACAAGATTTTCGGAAGCGTTTAAGTCTTTCGGACTCAGAAGATACTGCCCTTCCGTTGAAACCGATTTTCCGTCCGCCAATAATTCGTATCGCTTGCGGCAGGGCTGAGCGCATTTGCCGCGGTTGCCGCTTCGGGAGCCGACGAGGCTGCTGAAAAGGCACTGGCCGGAATAACAAATGCAAAGTGCGCCGTGAACAAAGGTTTCAATTTCAATGCCCGTGTTTTGAATGGCTTTTAATTCGGGAATGGAATTTTCGCGGGCCGGAACAACGCGGACTACGCCGTGTTTTTTTAGGAAGGAAGCGTGATAAGAATTGTGAACCGTCATTTGCGTGCTGGCATGAATCGGAAAATTCGGATATTTTTCAGACAGGCGGGCGAGGAACCCCAAATCTTGAACAATGACGCTGTCAATACCGCATTCGTAAAGTTCTTCAAAAAGAGAGAACACTTCATCCAATTCATCGTCTTTGTACAATGTGTTCAGCGTCACATAAACTTTTTTGCCGAAAGCGTGTGCATAATCAATCCCGGCCGCCAGCTCAAAGTCGGAAAAGTTGCCCGCATACGCGCGCGCGCCAAACTTGGAAGCCCCCATATAAACAGCGTCCGCTCCGTTTTGGAGACCTGCCGGAAGGGAAACAAAAGTACCCGCCGGGGATAATAATTCCGGCATTTTCGGACGGGGACCTCCGGAAGAAATCAGATTCGGATTCGGGTTTGGAAAAGACATACAATTAAAGCCTCGGTTTTCAGATTAAAGGATTCATCATAAAATAGTTGCGCCGACAAAATTCAGACCGTCGATTATCGAAAACAAAAAATTAAAAAACAAAATTACCGCTAAGCGGTAAAATTGTTTTAATTTTCGAATAAAATTTTTGAAATCAAGGTGCACCGACGTATTCATCATAGAAGCTGGTGTCAAAGAGTTCGCCTTTTGTCAGCGGTCTCGGAGTCAACCCTTGTTCGTATTGAGATCGTGCGTAAGCGACGACATAGTCTTCAATGATGTGAGGGTTCGAAATCCATTGACCGTCCCAGTCACTGACGGATTGGAGAACAATTTCTTCGGAAACGCCTGTGATACCGGCATAATATTTGGCAGCCGTCTCAGGGTTTTCCTGAGTGTATTTTGTTGCATCGACGTGAATCTTCACAATTTCGCGGACAATATCGGGGTGTTCGTCAATGAATTTTTGACTGACAGCTAAAACACAGCATGCATGGTCTGCCGACATTTCACCGGAAGTCATGATAACTTTTCCGTCACCGGCCGTAACAATAATGGAGGGAGCGGGATGCGGCAGGAAAACAGCATCGACTGCGCCTGATTTTAGAGAGGTCTGTGCTTCGCCGGAGTCCATTCCTTTAATGTCAACTTTGGAAAGGTCAACGCCGCTGTCAACCAGCCACTGTTTCAAGAGCGTATCCTGAATAGAGCCGGGCGGGAAAGTGGCAATTTTTTTACCTTCAAAGTCTTTCGGACCGGTATAAGTCATATTTGTCGGCACAATTAAGCTGGAACCGTTAATCTGAACGGCGGCAACAATTTTCAAATCTGAATTATTTTGAGCAATCGCCGGAATTAAAGGCGCTGCGCCGATGTAAGCAACCTGAATAGCGCCGGATGCCAGTGAAACAGCCTCAGACGGCCCGCTGGGGAAAGACTTGTCAGACACATTTTTGACATCAGGCATTTGAGTCAGATTGTCAGCCCACCAACCCATTGCTTTTGCGGATGTGTAAGCCATTTGGTGTGTGCTCGGCTGAAATCCGATGGTAACGTTTGTGGATTCTTTATCGCCGCCCAAACAGCCGGAAAATGCAATTGCTGCAATTAAAAGCATAAAAATGCTCAAAATAACCATTTTTTTCATAGTAAACCTCTCTCTATTATTTGAAAAATGTTTTATAAATGACAACAAAATCGTTTCGAGGAAAAATAAAAGCCGAAGTGAATAGGGGATAAAAATGTAATCGTCGATTAAAATGTTTTAATGTGACGTTGCTCCATGATTTTAAAACTTTCCTCGAAACAAATTATTCCGAATATTTATAAATCCGAATTCGGCAAACGGTAGGGGGTTAGAAAATTACGGTATCGTTAACCGTAATTACTGATTTCCCAAAAAAGAATATAAAAAACTATCCGAAAAGCGCATTTTTTTGGCATTATTGTGATAAATATATATACGGTTTTGTCTTTTTGGATAAAACGGAAATATTCTATTTAAAAAAAGAGCCAATATAATAAAAAGGGACAATACCATGAATATATCTGACCGCCTCATAAAAGCCGCTTTTGAATCTGATAAAAATTTTCAAATTGTTTTGTATCGAGTGATAAAGGAAGATTTGAATATGAACGCCGTCGATTTTTCAAATGAAGCCGGCATTCCGCACAGTACACTTTACAAGATTCTTTCAGGAAATAGGGCGCCGAACATCAAAACGCTTCGGCAGATTGTCAATACCGTCAAAAAATTTGAGAAAACGGCAGATGAATTTATTGCGATTATTGCCGCAAGAACTGTATTGGACACGATTACGGAAACAAAAAGGAAAATAGGCGGCCGCTTAATTACAATAAAGGAATATTCGGCCAATTCGATTGAAGAAGCCATTATTGTCGCCACCCGCGCCGAGCGCGACGGTGCAAAAGCATTGGTCTGCGCACCGATTGTCAGCCATACCGTTGAAAAAATCGTATCAATTCCGGTTACAACAATTATACCGAAAGAAAGCATCACGGAAGCCATTGAAATTGCAATGAGAAAAGTCGGCTGAATAGTTCTATTTTTTAAACTAAATTTAAAAACCAAAAAAAAAGGTTTGGCAAGCCAAACCTTAATTTAAACTATTTTTTGATTTCTGTTTTAACTTTTATCTTTTGAATTTTGCTTTGACATCACTGGCAATGCCTCCGGCAACTTCTTTGTAGTTGCTTCTTGTTGCGCCTTTCACACCGAAAAGGTAAGCTACCCCTCCGAGGACAACTAAGATCATGAGAACAATGATGGCCAAAACAATGTAAATGAGTGTTGAGCCAAACATCTTAGACGGACCGACATGGACAGAAGACATGCTGGAAGGCAAGTCAATAACTCTGTTGCTGTCGCTTTCAGTCAATGTAATGCGATAGTTTCCTTCGGCCGGTGCTTTAAAGGATAAAGTGACGCCTTTGGTTTTTCCGACATTGACGGAAACGTCCTTTGAATCTTCAGAGATAATTGCACCGCTGCTGTCCGTCACAGTCAATTTCAGTGTGTGAGAACCATCGGCAACGCCGACATTTGTCGCATCAAATGAAATTTTTGTGTTGGATTTTGCTGCGGGAGAATCGGGTTTCATTGTGAAATTCGAATAGTTAAAGGCATCGCGCTGAGTCACTGAAACGGATCTTGTCGCATTGATGTAGCCGGTTTTTGAACCTTGGATGGTAACGTTTCCGGTGGTGTTGAACGTGTAAGTCAATTCACCGTTTGAGTCGGTTGTTCCTGCGGAAGCGTCGCCGACTAAAATGGAAACACCTGAAACGGCAGAACCCACCATAGAGTCAGTAACACGGATTGTACCGCTTGACCCGTAGTACAGTGTATCGGGAGAAACGGAAATCGTCATGTTGAGCGATTTTTCTTTGACCGTCAAAGATGCGCTGCCGTTGACATATCCGGATTTTTCAGCCAAAACGCGAATGGTACCAACGCTGTTCGTTGTGTATTCGACGATGCCTGAAGAATTGGTTGTCCCGATAGAGGATCCGTTGACACTGACAGTCACGCCTTCAATTGACGTTCCGCGGTCCATGACAGTAATTTCAACTCTGCTGCCGACTTCAACCTCGGAGGGAGAGACTTTAACGTCTAACGGGGAAGTTGAGCCGATTTCGCGTTCAACGACAGGTGCAAATCTCAATGTGTTGTTGTCGCCGACTTTGAAATACATGGAATTGTTGCCGACTTTCATGAATTCGACATCATTGCCGCCGGACAAAGTAATGGATTCGGAGTTGGTCAGACTGATTCCTGTGGAAGTCGGTGTATCCATCTCCATTTTGCCGTACTTTGTGCCGCTCTCTAATTTTGTTAAATTGTCGGATGCTTGGAACAAGCCTGAAATTGACACGAGGCTGCTTTCCGTTCCCATGAAGACGCTGTCGACATGGACCTTTATGAATTCGACTTTGACGTTGCTGATATTTTTCTCATAGACGAAATCGTTGCCGCTTCTGACAATGCCGTCAGCGACTCTTCTGCCATCTTTTTCTAAGATGAGATAGGTGCTGTTTCCGCCAACATCGATTTGATCGACTTTTATGGAATATCCTTCTTCAAGTGTAATGTACTGACCGACATTCATTCTCCGGCTTTCATCCGCATCAATCAAGACTTTAGACAAGTTACCGCCTTTTAAGAGTGATCCGCCGAGACCCGCATAGTATTTATCACCCATGAATCCGACAACGGAATAAGTTCCCCACGGGGAATATTCGTAATCAACAATCGTTGTGTTGGCGGTGTAGGTCAAATTTCCTTTATCGATTCTGCGTTGAGAGTCGCTCAAATTGCCTTGTTTGATTTCGATTTTTTCGGAATCGGCAAGGTTGTCGTTAATGTTGTAATAGAACCCTTCAAAGTTTTGGGGTGTCCAGATGTTAACGATGTGGTCAGCATTGTTGTAATCGGAAACAGTTCCGCGGATTTCATAAATTCCGGGGTCGACATATTCGATTGTCGGCGCAAATCTCAAGTCGCTGCTGTCGGCAACGATAAATTTCATTTTGCCCATCAAAGTGACTTCGGAATCCTGACTTAAACTGATTCTGTCAGGGTTTGTCATTTCAATTTTATTTCCGGAAACACCTGTGATTTCCATTTTGTCAATTTTGGTTCCGCTTTCCAATTTTGTCAATTTATCGGAAATTTGGAAAAGGCCGTTGATTGTGACAAGACTGCTTTCAGAACCTTGGAAAACGGAATTGACATGAACGCGGATGAACGGAATGTTAACATTGCCGATCTTCTTTTCATAAACGAAAGTTCCATTGCTGCCGGAGCCGACGATGCCGGCTGCGACCTCTTTGCCGTCTTTTTCAATGACAAGGTATGCTTGATTTCCGCTGACACTGATCTGGTCAATTCGGATAGAATATCCTTCTTCAAGAGCAATATACTGACCGACGCGGTAGTTTTTACTCTCGTCATCATCGACCAAAACTTTAGACAAATTGCCCGTATTCATCAAGCTTACGGAACCGGAGCCCGCATAATATTTATCGCCCATGAATCCGACAATTTGATACTGATTCCATCCGCTGTAAGCGAAATCAACGGTGGAGGGACTTGTTTCATAGTGAATGGAATTTTTGTCTAATGACCGGCCGATTCCCGTGATGGTCATCGATTCGTTGCCTTCGCCCGTATCTAAATCATAATAGAATCCGGCAAAGCTGCGTGCATCCCAAGTATAAGTTGTCGGCATGCTGATGTCCCAAATACGATTTCCGGTTGATCTTTCAGTGACGGTAATGTTCCATGTAACATCCTGAGTAAGAGAAGTCGTTGTGTTTGTCATTGACAAATTTAATCTGTAGTTACCTGCATCAGAAGGCTTCCATGAAAAGTTGCTTTTGTCGGCGGAATTAACAACTGTATAATTGCCGCTTTCGGAAATTGTACTCCAGCCGGAATTATCAACCTCAAGTTTCCAAACAAAAGTAACATCTTCTTTTGCTGTCACATTAATTCTGAGTGTAACTCCTTTTTCGGTGCTGAAATCTGTAATTACATTATTTTTGTAAGCATTGGAATTAGAATCAATCGCGGAAATAAAATCTGCGACTGCAATCGATGTTGCAACAGTATCCGTTGTCCAAAGCCCATATCCATTTGAATTTTGTCCACGGACTGTGATGTTGTAAGAGGTTGAAGCATCCAGTGACGAAATTATCGGGATATCAGTAGAGGAGGGAGTTCCGGATGCAATAACTCCGGGTGTTCCGGATTTTGTAATCTCATATTCAAAAGAATCCCATCCGGATGATGAAAGGTCCCATTTTATAGAGTTGGCAGTCGGTACACTGTTGAAAACGATTGAATTGAATGTAATCGCTGTATTTGAGCTTGAAACACCGGAGGAAGTATTCGTTACTCTGAAATTAAGTTCCTTATTTACAGAAGGATTTCCGGAGACAATTAAAGGATCAGCGATGCTGCCTTTTGCAGATACATCCGTCCATCCGGAATCAAAATATTCAAGAATAAGGTTATTTGTATTTCCTGCCAAATCCCAAGTCCATGTCAGATTATAATCACTTGAAGTTTTATCAGTAGAAGATGCAAATGATAGAAAAACAGGAGCGGTTATTGATGAAGAAGCAGGTGTTGTGAAAGAACCTGAAGCGGAATTGGGAACATCATCATCAGTAACTGTCACTGTGTAAGAAGTACTCGGAGTTAAAACGATGCCTGCGAATGAATCTGCATTTGCCGCACTTGTTTTTGAAAAGCCTGTACCATCAATAGCAATAGTGAAGACGCCGCTGTTAACCAATGTTCCATCCCAAGTAATAGAAACATCGTAAGTTCCGGGAGTTGTATTTTCAACGACTGATGCCTGTACATTACTAACATCAGCGCTTGCCGCTCCGACCATCGCGAGCAGAACAAGCAGAATTGTGGCGAATTTGAGTAGATTTTTCATATTTATCCCTTTATTTTTATAGCCGTTTTTGTTTATAATTTACTTTTAATATTTTGCTGAAAAAGTAAAACCGATGCATTTTATCAACCATTCATATCATATATATTTTTTGAATGAGTCATATCCCTTTTTGAGTAGCAGCTGTCGATTTTTTGAAGAGCCGGATTGTGTCAATATGACGTTTTCCGATTCGGCAATTGCCTTTCCGATAACCGTGAAAGAACACGGAAATCTTCCGGATTTTCCGGCGGAAGAAAGGTTGTCGAAACAGCCGTTATAAGATGAATTAAAGTTCTGAAACGCTTCTTTGACATGATTTAATTTGTCGGGCGAAATCGTAAAAAGCAATTCGAAATCGCCTCCCGTATAAAGCGCTTCGGAAAGAAAACGAGTTTCAAAATCGGAACAATCCGAATGAGATTGATTTTGAGATTTCAGAATTTGAAAAGCTTCGGCATCGGCGGCATTTAGAAGCGAATCCGAATCAATTTCAAAACAAACGCCTGAAAGAGAAGATAATTCATAAACAGAAGACGCGAGTCCGTCACTTGTATCAATCATTGAAGTGACGGCGCCGGTTTTTGAAAGCATCATTCCTTCAAAAACGCGGGGAAACGGTTCGGTCAGATTTTTCAAAAATGAATCTGACGCAGGCACATGATTATTTTCATCAAGCAAAACGGAAAGCGCAACTCCTGCGGAGCCGGAAGAGCCGGTCACGCAAAGCAAATCACCGGATTTAGCATTTTTTCTCAAAAGCAGGGATTTGTTTTCGGAAATTCCAATGACGGTTCCCGTAATTGTCAGTTCTTCACTAAATTCGGTGTCGCCGCCAATCACTTCAGCGCCGAAGAAAGAAACACACTCCTGAATGCCGCGCGCCAACTGCTCGGCATCGGAAAGCGTAAATCGGGGAGGAAGCCCCGCCGAAAAGAGGAAGGCAACCGGTTTTGAGCCCATGGCCGCCAAATCACTTAAATTAACGGCCGCCGCCATCCACCCTTTCTGCCAAAAAGTCATTGACTTTGGGAAATCCGCAGATTCGCGAACCGTATCCGTGCTGAACGTCAAAGATTCAGCGGACAAATCGGTACAAAATGAACTCAATTGAATCGCTGCGCAATCGTCGTGTTCGGAACCGGAAAGCAGCGGTTTTTGAGAAAAACGAAAAATGCGGGAAAAGACGCGGATGAAATCTTTTTCAGAAGGAGAAACATCCGAAACCGAGGCGGAAGACGAATCAGTATTCGGCTTTGAATTTGAAAATTGAGTCATACAAATCATTTTCCGTCTTTTTCAAAATCAATTGAAATTTCAATAAGCAATAAACATAAAATCATAAAAATGTTTAAAAATAAATGCCTTTTCCGAAAAGAAACAGGGTGCTTCAATTTAAAAATTAAAGCGTTTAGTATTTTAGTATTTAAGACAAGGGGTTGTCATACAATGCTTACTGTTTGTTTTTGTGGAATGATATTTCTTTTCGGAAACGACAATGCATGAAAAACATAAAAAGATATAGGCTTTCCTTTAGCTTCGAATGGGATTGAAGTTATTCTTTGCTGATAACGACACGCCCTTCTTCGTCCGTTTGAGTAATGACAACGGCATCTTTCAGCCGATCTAAAGCAATATCGGCTAATCGTTTCATCTCAGCCGGCGATAAAAAAGACATTTCTTGAAAAACCGGATCGTTGGAATTTTTTCCTTTCCCCTGCTGAAGAACATATGTCAGCTTTTGTTTTTCAAAAACATTTGCATGAATCCAATCGGCAATTGAAGCAATATCGGTTTCGGACCCGACGGATTTCGGAAAGACCGTTGTTTTGATTTCAAGATCTAAAGGACTTTTATCAATTATTCGAATTGTTTCCTGAATGTTGGAAATCGTTTTGTCAGAGGAGAAGGCAATTGTTTTTTGATAAGCCGATTCATTAAAAGGCGCTTTAATATCAACGAAAAACTTGTCAGCCAACTTATTTTCAATCAAATATTGAACTGCTTTCGGGTAATATCCGTTTGTATGAATTCCGACAAGAAGATTATTTTCTTGTGCAAATCTTGAAATTTCGACGGCGGCCCCGCATTGAAGCAGCGGCTCGCCGCCCAAAAATACAACTGCGCTGACATACGGTTTGGATTCCGCAATTTTTTTCTTAACCGATTCCAAATCGATCGGATTGGATTGCGTCAGCAAGTCATAATTATGACAATATCCGCAATGAAAAGGGCAGCCGTTGAAAAAGACGACGACGGATGACCGGCCGTGCCAATCAACTGTTGAAAGAGGAACAATGCCGCCGATATTTGCAATCATAAAAAGAAAAGGGAAATGAATTATTTGAATGTTTCATGAAACCAAGGATATAATATGGAAAATAATATAATATTTTTAGAATTGCCCTGACATCAATCAAAAAAAATGAAAAAATAGAAAGAAAAGACAATCGTTTACAATTGTCGATATTATTTAAAAAGATATTGAATAAAATCAAAAAAGATTAAATGAATATTGAAACGTAAATGAAAATCTGTTGAAAAAACAATAACAGTTGACATTAAAGATTTGATTATAATTTACAAAAAATAAAAAAATAAAGAATATAGGAAACTTTTTATTTAACCACTCTAGAAAAATGTCATGAATTTAGATGACAGTTGTATTTATGCAGAGAAGGTGGTCAAATTCAGAAACAGGAACTAATACGTGTACATGCAGATTTGGTAAAAATGAAAAATATTTATGAAAAAAAAGGATACAAAACAAAATTCAGCCAATATTATGATTTATCAATCAGCCCGGGACATGTACATAAAAGCAAAGATGAACATAAGAAAGCAATATTTGTTCTCAGCTCGGCGCTGTCATCCGTCGTTGCCGAAGAAAATGAGACATATCAGGCTGCAAAAATAAGAACCGGAAAAATAATTGAAGAAAAAACAAAACCGGAGTGTTAAAAACAAAAAATCAATTGTTAAAAACAAAACCGGAGTGTTAAAAACAAAAAACCAATTGTTAGAAACAAATAAACGAAATTATAATTTCAATTTAATGCTTTTTTCAATTTTTAATTTTTTGACTCGAATCCTTTAATTTCCGGTTTTATTTTTCAGCCATCAGTGCCTTAAAAGAGTCTTTGACTTTTTGATTCATTGCCGCTGTCCCGATTGTAATTCGAACCATATTTTTACCGATATTTTGGAAAGAGTCACAGCTGCGGATAAGGACGCCGTTTTTCAAAAATACATCTGCGGCCTGTTTTGATGTTTTCGGCGATACGTCCGCCATAATGAAATTTCCTTCGGAAACATAAACCTGATAAGGCGTTTCTTTTGAAATGAAATGAATCATCTCTGCCCTTTGATTTTGAACCAGAGTGACGCCTGCTTTCATATAACCCGTATCATCTAAAGCTGCAACGGCGGCGGCTTCCGACAGAATGCTGACAGAAAACGGGGGCAAAACCCGAAGAAGATTGGATGCGATCCATTCCGGCGCAATTACATATCCGACACGCATGCCTGCGAGCCCGAACGCCTTTGAAAATGTTCGGCCGACAATTATGTTTTCATATTCTTTTACCAGTGACACCAAGCTTCCGGCAGTTGAAAATTCAACATAAGCTTCGTCAATAAAGAGGATTGCATTTGTTTTTTCGGCCAATTTTCGGACATCCGATTCCGAAACGATATTTCCCGTCGGATTGTTCGGAGAACATAAATAAATGATTTTTGTTTTGTCCGTGACCGCTTTTAAGATATTTTCAATATTCAGCGAAAAGTCAGTATTCAATTCGGCAAGTACAGGAACGCCGCCGAGACCGGCAGCGGAAATACCGTAATAAGTAAAAGTCGGCACCGGTAAAATCACTTCATCGCCGACGCCGACAAATAATTTACTGACGGCATCAATCAGACTGTCCATACCGGGACCGGCAGCAATGATATTTTCAATCGGAAAGCCGACATATTTTGTAAGTGCTTTTCGGAGGACAGACGCATCAGCAGTCGGATACAAAGATGCGGAACCGGCGGCCGTACGGACGGCATCGGCAACTTTGACGGATGCGCCGAGCGGATTTTCATTAGAATTTAATTTAATCACAGACTCCGGCTTTAATCCGTATTCTGCAGCGATTTGAGACGCCGTCTTTCCGGGAACATATTCCGGGATATCGGAAACGGATTCCTTTAACAGGGAAGTATAAACATCTTTGGATTTTTGAACCATACTATGCCCACCGATATTGAGATGAGATTAAGGTTTTCGAACAGAAGCAATGACTTCAACGACACGGTCAATTTCATCTTTTGAAATCGTCAGCGGCGGAATCAATCGAATGACATTTCCGGCAGTGACGTTTAAGATAACACCTTTTTCGGCGGCAGCATCTGTGAAATAACCGCACTCGTGATTGAGTTCAATGCCGATCATCAAGCCCATGCCGCGAATGTTTACAACGTCGTCCCGATTCATTTGTGATAATTTTTGAATGAAGTATTGTCCCATTTTTTCCGCATTTTCAAGCAGCTTCTGCTCCTCAATGGTTTCAATGACCGCGAGGGAAGCGGCACAAACCAGCGGCGTACCGCCGAATGTTGTGCCATGCTCGCCTTTTTCAAATGACAAACCGTCTCGAGCCGCAAATGCACCCATCGGAAGACCGCCGCCAATCGCTTTAGCCATTGTCAGAATATCCGGCTGAACGCCGTAATGATCTTTACAGAACCATTTCCCGGTTCGGCCGAATCCGGTTTGGACTTCGTCGAATATCAGGACTAAATCATTTTTGTCGCAGATTTCACGCACTTCTTTTAAATATTCTTTATTCGCCATGCGGACGCCGCCTTCTCCTTGAAGCGGTTCTAAAATGACGCCGGCAATATCGGCATCAATTGCTTTTTCGAGGGCTTCGGCATTTCCGTATTCGACAAACGTCGCCGGCGTGACGAGCGGAACGAACGGATCGCGGTATTTGATATTGGCTGTCGCGCCGAGCGAGCCGATGGTTCGGCCGTGGAAAGCATTGGTCGTGGAAATGAATTTGTGCTTTTTGGTGTGCAGTTTCGCCAATTTCATGGCGCCGTCATTGGCTTCCGCGCCGGAGTTGCAGAAAAAGACTTTAGACAGTCCTGTGATTTCAACCAGCTTTTCCGCCAAATTCGCTTGCGGGATGTTGTAATAAAGATTTGAAACATGAATCAGCTGAGCTGCCTGCTCCTGAATCGTCTGAATCAGTTTTTGATTAGAATAGCCTGTTGCGTTGACGGCAATTCCGGCAACACAGTCAATATATTCCTTTCCGTAAACATCAATGAGTGCGGAACCTTTTCCGCCCGTAAACAGAAGCGGTTTTCGGCCGTATGTCGGCATAACATATTTGTTGTCTTTTTCGACAACGGATTTGTAAATAGAATCGGGGTCCATAATTTTTCCTTCCTGAGGAAATGTAAATAATTTAGATAATTTTAATGTTTTTTTGATTTTAATTATTCTTTTTTCTTGAATTCTTTACCGATTGAGAAAGCGTTTCCGAGTTCTTCGCCAACGCCGTAATAACTTCTGTCTGT